>Ga0209475_10000179_pt1 | contig 182394 bp, 166 predicted proteins | sample tdDd471_FD_187128 | JGI IMG/M metagenome (GOLD analysis project Ga0209475, IMG submission 187128) | Marine sediment microbial communities from the Atlantic coast under amendment with organic carbon and nitrate - tdDd47.1 (SPAdes)... | ecosystem: Environmental > Aquatic > Marine > Coastal >... | reverse complement strand
CTTCAACAAACTCAAACAATTCAGAGGCATTGCAACACGTTATGATAAGAACCCTGAGAATTTCCTCGCTGCCGTTAAACTGGCATCAGTTCGCATTTGGGTGAGGAGTTTATGAGTCTACGGCCTAATCCCTTTATTATTGAAAGCAAACGCGATGACCTAACTCGCCCCCAAAGTCCGCCCGGATATCTCCGACTGGAGCGCTGCCGACCTCAAAACTTGGCGTGAAAAACACGGCTTCGACCAAGTGCAAGCCGCAGCCGCCATTGGCATTGGTCGTCAGACATGGCTGAAGATGGAAACAGGTAAGAAGGCCGTTGATCTGGTCTATTATCTGGCCTGTGTTGGATATGATGCGGGGCAGGGGAAGTAGGGCTTAGTGGTGCTTGCACTCATGCGATCCATTTATATCGCCAAAATACCGTTATCTTTTATCTCAATCAATGAGTCCTGAGTCAGAATGGGAGGCACCAACCTTTTAAATCAAAGTTTGGTGCCTTTAATCTACGGCTTGCCAATGAGATGACTTGTTATCGCGAAAACCTAAACATTGACTGAATAGTCTGGTGTCCAACAAGTTGGTGTAACATACCTGCCCCAGCGTGAATTCCCAGATAACCCCACATCAGCGGGCCGAAGGCTTCGTGAATTTCTTTGATGTCATGAAGCCAACCGGTCATTTTCTGGCTCGGATCGGCATAAATGAGAATGATAGTGCCTGAAATGGCTAGGACCGTGCCAGTCATCAATCCCAATCCCTGTATGGAACCTGCAAGCGGTGACGGCTCATCCGTTGTCGGCAGTTTGAAGCGAAACAGGTAGGTGATATATTTAACGATATCGGTTTTCAAAGCCAACAGGCGTGCTTTTGAGAACCATGGGAATAGATGTCCGAGTGACACAGGCCCTTTGCGAATAAAGGTCCAGATCCAGTTTAAAATCAAAATGCCTAACAAAAAGGCGCCCAGATATTCATGTGCATTGTAAAAAATGTTAGCATCCCTGCCGGGTTTGGGATGAACCATAACCAATGTTAACAGCATTTGAGTCGTGATGCCAAAAGCAATCAACATATGGAAAAGACGGGTTAATCGATCATATTGCATTTTAGAATCTCCGATTAGAAAGTCAGGATCAGGCCGCAAGTCCTTTACGGCCTGATCTATGAATGATTAGCGAAAGAAGGCTTTCCATTGCGACAGCACTTCGCCTGTCTGGGCATCCAGAGTAATTTCCTTTTTGTGACCGTTTTGGTCTCTGATTTCGGCCTCGTAATAGCCTTTCTCAAACTCAATTTCTTCGATGGATGTATAACCTTGTTCAGCTAGGATATTGAGTGCCTGATCGAGCGTGACCTTCGACGGGACGCTTGCATACTCGGCTTTGTGTTTCTTGTTTTTCTTTTCCAGAACTTTCACGGCTTGAGATTCCGGGATGATAGCAAGCTTAACGCGTTCTCCGTTTGCATCTCGGACCTTGACTTTAAAGAAGCCATACTCGTTTTCAATTTCGTAAATGTCGCCATATCCTTCCTTTTGAACGAGCTCAATGACACTTTTAAAAGAAGTTAGGTTATCGTTTTTGACCGTAGTGACTTGATCGGATGAATAAGCCTGAGTGCTCAGAGCGGCCAGAGCGAGTGCAGCGATCATGGAATTGCGGATCATCGGTTTCATGGTGTGTTTCCTTCAGTTGTGTGAAAACAGGGCTGGTTTTGTTGTGCCGTGTCTCATGTGGTGAATGTCGATGAAGGGCACTCTACATGATCTTACCTTGCGTCAGACTGAAGCACATTTTAAGCTGGCGTTAAGGTTCAAAACTGTATGTTGTTAAGGAACTCTTTGGTCTTAATCGCAAATTTGAGAAGACAATGAAATTTTTGCTTTATCCGCTTGTTTTATTAGCATTTTTTGCTGTCTTGTCTGTTGCGCAAGCGGACGATGACAGACAAACTGCAAGAGAATTGTTACAATCCGGACAAATCGTTTCCATCGATGCCTTGCTAAAAAAAGTGCAATCTGAGTTTCCCGGGCATATCCTTAAAATCAAACTGGATGATGAAGATGATGCGCAATCGGGATGGGTTTATGAAACCAAGATTTTGCGTGATGATGGCGTTGTCATGGAAATAGAATATGACGCCAAATCCCTTGAGATTGTAAAAGTCGAAGAGGGAAAAAGAAAAAAAGATCATCATAAGTAAGTCACCAAGGGGGAAATGATGAAAATTCTTGTGATCGAAGATGATCAGGAGATTGCGCGGCAGGTCAGTTCGGCCCTTCGTGATGTCGGCTATGCGGTTGACAATGCCTATGATGGGGAAGAAGGGCACTTTCTGGGCGATACGGAATCCTATGACGCCATTATTCTGGATCTGGGCTTGCCTGTGATGAGCGGCCTTAGCGTTCTTGAAAGCTGGAGAAAATCTGGCCAAACAATGCCTGTCCTTATTTTATCAGCCCGCGATACCTGGCGTGAAAAAGTAACCGGCCTCAGAACCGGTGCAGATGACTATCTTGCCAAACCATTTGAAATGGAAGAGATGTTGGCACGGGTGGAAGCTCTGGTGCGTCGGGGGGCGGGACAAAGCAATCCGGTTCTTGTCTGCGGGGATATCAAGCTGGATACGACAACACAGAAAGCCTTCCTTAAAAATGAAACCCTGTCGCTTACATCCATGGAATATCGCTTGTTGTCCTATTTCATGCATCATCCAGAAGCCGTGATTTCAAAAACAGAATTGAGCGAGCATCTGTATGAATATGACGCTGACAAGGATTCAAATACCATTGAGGTTTTGATCAACAAGTTGCGAAACAAGCTGGGGGCAACCTGTATTCGGACATACCGGGGCAGGGGATATCAGTTAACGGCGAATGAATGATGTTTAAATCGTCCTTACAGCTCCGTCTCATTCTCTCTTCCCTGATCTGGACGGTTGCCAGTCTGGTCCTGACAGGGCTTCTGATCGTATCGCTTTTTAAGGGGCATATTGAAAAACGCTTTGATGGCCAGCTGAGCGATCACCTTGAAGAGCTTGTTGCGGCCAGTGAAATTTCACCAAACGGGCGGTTGGGTTTAACATGGTCGCCGTCAGACCCTCGTTTTAACAGGCCACATTCTGGATGGTATTGGGAAATACAGGAAAATGGATCAGTGATTCATCAATCCAATTCATTGTTAATGGCAACAGTCTTTCCCAAGGGGCAAGAAACGGATACTTTTATTCAAACGAATGGGCCGTCCGGTCAGGCAATACGGCTTTATAGCCGTCAAATCGCCTTTCCCAGAAGTGCGGACAGTTTTGTTTTCGTTGTGGCCGGACCTGTCAGCGACATGGAAGACGATATCCGCACCTTTTCGGGGAATGTTATCCTCGTTTTGTCGGTTTTAAGCTGTGTATTGCTGGGCATGATTGTTTTACAGATCAAGTATGGACTGTTGCCACTAAAACGCCTTACTCAATCATTATCCCAGATCCGTTCCGGTGATCTGGAAAAAATGCCCACTGACTTTCCTTTGGAAGTTCAGCCTCTGGCTACAGAATTGAACACCTTGCTGGAATATAATTTCACCTTGCTGGAACGTGCCCGAACCCAAGTTGGCAATCTTGCCCATTCCCTGAAAAATCCAATCGCCGTTTTGATGAATGAGGCAAAAGATGTTCCCGGCGAGAAAGGCAATCTGATACGCCAACATCTCAACAGCGCGACGGATAGCATCACACGTTATCTGGACAAGGCACGTATTGCGGGTTCATCCAGCCTGCTGGGCACAAAAACGGACCTTGGGGAGGTTGCGGCAGACATCAAGTTCTCACTGGAAAAGTTGTTTAATCAGTCGAGCCTTGAGATCAACCTGTCGGGCATGGAAGGCTTAATGGTGCGCGCAGACCCGCAGGATATGGAAGAACTGTTCGGAAACCTTATGGAAAATGCTTGTAAATGGGCCAAACGCCGGATTTCCATTTCTGGTACATCTCAGGATGGGCTGATCCTTATACAGATTGAGGATGACGGCCCCGGTGTCCCCTTTGAACATATGAATGACCTTGTGAAGAGGGGCCTGCGGCTGGATGAAACAAAACCGGGCACAGGGCTTGGTCTGCATATTGCCTCAGAAATCGCAGGGCTTTACGGCGGGCAGCTTGATTTCTTCACCTCCAACCTCGGCGGATTGGGGATTAAAATCACGCTGCCACAAGCTTTGTAACTTAGAGAAACAAGCCGAACAGATAAACCAAAGCCAGCCCAGCCAAGATATAATCAATGCGTTTCAGGCCATGCGGTGATTTGGAACGTTCACGGGTTTTTATTTGTTGGGGGGAACGGTTGCTGATCTCGGTCGCGTGTGTAAAAGCGTATTTCATAATGGTCTCCAATCGAAACGGGTGTTGTTAAACGGCACTTTGTCTGTGCCGTTCGTCTTTCATTTAAAGACATTACAACAAGCTACCTTTCGAAGGGCTGAAGGCCTTTTTAATGTTTGCTTAAGGTTGGGGGGATCCTAAGATAAAGTTGGTTCGCTTTTGGTGAACCTTTTGCGTTCAATTTTTGCCCTCTAAATCAGGAAATGGCGAATAGCATAATCGCCACCGTTAAGCGGCTCACATTCTATAGAACGCAAAACACATGACCAAACTCGCCCCCCCCCCCAAAAAAAAAAGTTCGTCCCGATATCTCTGACGGGAGCGCTGCCACTATCGGCATCGGCCGCCAGACATGGCTGAAGATGGAAAGCGGTAAAAAGGCCGTTGATTTGGTCTATGATCTGACTTGTGTCGGCTATGATGCGGGGCAGGGAGAATAAACTTCTGATCTGTGTTCTCGTAGTAGATTTTCAAAGGCGCCATGCCGGCGCCTTTTTTAAAGTGGGAAAGGCCTCGTGACTCAGTTTTATGTTGTGGAGAAAGATAATTTCGAGGCTGACCTCGGAATTCGGATACCGGAATATGAAATACGACCGAATACGGGATCCCAGAATACGACAATACGACGACTTTAAATTATAAACAAGCCTTTCCCTTTGAAGTGAATTGACATTTTTTGCATTGCTTACACATCTTTAAATTGATAACTTTTGTGATCATGACAAAAGAGCATCCAATTCTAATCAGCAAAGACCCTTCTATAGCTGAACTTCAAATCCAAGTTGATAATCTTTGGCAGAAAATTGATCAAACTTTACCTATGATCAATGACGCTCTAGATAAAACAAATCACGTGCTGCATGACAGCAATCAAGAACACATCAGCACTATCAATACCTTACAAAATTCGATCGACCGTCTGGGAGACAAGTTTGACGTTTGGCAAAGTAATGTTGAACCAATGCTAGCGGCCTCTCAAACGGCAATGGCATATGATAACTATGTTATGACATTTTTAGCCATTGTCTTGACCATTGCTGGGATTTTCTTTCAGTTTTGGGCTCAAAAAAGTAAAAAGGAAGCAGTTTCAGAAGCAATCAATGACATAGATTCACAAATAGCGAAAGGTATTCTCCCTGAGGGCTCTGGAATTCGTGAAAAAATCATTAGCTCAATATTAAATTCTGAAGAGTTTGTTTTTGCTGTAAAAAAAGCGAATGAATTTATAGATACGTCCGAGCGGGAGGAAAGCAAATCGAGCGCCCCTCTTGATAATGAACCTGAAAAAACTACTTCCAATGTAACGCTCGGTAATATAGAGACAGCCAGAGCGTCTGATGAAAACAACAATACAGACGAAAAAAGTAATGCTAAAGTAACTAAGCTTGTAGAATGAAAGGAGGTTAAAAATGACTAATGATCTAAGTAAAATTTCTCCCTATGACCTCCTTGATAAGCTTAAGCTTTCTAAACCGCCGTTCAATCCGTTTATAATAGCTGAAAAGCTGGGATTAGAAGTTGATCAAAGCCTTGATCTAAGCAACTTGAATCTCTCAGGCTCTATTACAAATAAAAATGGTAATGTTAAAATTTGGATTAACCCATTAGACTCTGAAGGTCGCCAACGCTTCACCCTCGCTCATGAGCTTGGGCATTACGTATATGATATTCTGACTGATGGAGATCAAGTAATTCAAGATACTCCAGAGACTCTGTATCGCAATAACCAGCGCCACACGAGAGAATACAGGGCGAATGATTTTGCAGGCATGCTCCTTATGCCAAAGTTTTCTATCATTGAGGAAGCGACAAATTTAATTGAGGCAAGCCCACAACAGTCTTTACCTACTATTAAAGTAATAGAAAAATTAGCTGAAATTTTTGAAGTTTCGAAACCAGCAATGCTTGTTCGCCTCAAAAAGTTAAATATCGTTGACCAAGATTACAAATTATAAGGTTCCACCCCATATTACGCCCAAACCTGCCTGCATCCCCCAAGCATATCCAGAACCTTCTCGGACTTTCATTCCTGCGCGCCAATGACTTTTAAATTGTGATCAAAAAGGTCTGGCTGCTTATCATTTTGTTAATTGCTTGTTTGTAATATGGAAATGATTATTTCGTTTTTGATGAAAGGGTTATAAAATGCAGGATGCTCAACTTGGTCGCATCAAATTGAAAATGGACAAGACAATTCGTGAAATTAATCAAGTTGTCATAAATCCTGAAATCCCCGAGTTATCATCAGAAGATTTGGAACCTGTTTTTCGTCTTGTGGCAAAATGCAGAGCCGCTTACCTTAAACAGCTTTTTCACGTAACCCTTGCTGCAAAGAAAGGGTTGCCGGACAACGGGCAAATTCAAGAATTAGCTGATTTGCGAAATACATATGAAGAAACCTTGAAAGCAACTCAAGCTTTGGAAACAGCTATTGAGCGCGGGTATCTTGATATGAAGAATGTCTAATCTTAAATATAGCGATTTCTTCCGAGCCCAGCCGCACTCTTTGACGTGACTTGCAAGTGATCCTTAGTGGAAAAGGGCAGAGACCAGATATTCGCCATAATGTAAGGCGGGATGGTCGTCGGGTTTTAGGAATTGGGATTTGAATTGATCGGTGCCATCCAAGGCCAGCAGGTCGCAGTTTTGTTTTTCCAGAAACGCTTTCATGTTGCCTTTTTCCATATCCCATTTGATCGGCTCCCCGATCATGTTCAGGTAGATTTGCAGAAGTTTTCGGGTGTTGTTGTCCGCGCTGTCTTGGGGTTCAAGGGCGGTGAACAGGAAGCGGGTTCCGCTGCCGCTTAGGGTGCGGATTGCGTTAAACATATGGGTGATTTCGTCATCACTCAGGTACATGGTCACGCCTTCACAGATATAAAGTGTCGGGATATCTGTTTGAAAGGCTTTGAAGGCGGCAAGACGGTCTTCGAGATTTTGATGGGTGAAATCGATGCTGAGGTAGTGCAGATTGCTTTGTTCTGCCTCTTTTAAGGCTTGTGCCTTAAACTGCTGAGTATCGGGATGGTCAATTTCAATAAAGGAGACATCCGGGTTTTCTTTTGCCAGTCGCAGGGCGAGACTGTCAAAACCGGCGCCAAGACACACGACTTGTTTAATACCGTCTACAAGAGCTTTTCGCGTATGTGTTTCTATGGCAAGTTTACGCAAGGCATAATGCAGGGTAATGCCGGGTAATAAAAGATATTCGCGCAGTTTGACGCCTAGGGTAAAGCCCGGTTTATTGATTTGTGCCAGTCGCTTTTGACCTTCTGGTGAGTGGGACAGGATTTTTTCGCCGAGCTCTATCGCCTCCGGTGAAATGAGATAATGATGAGGTGTGCGCCGGGCGATATACATAATGCCTTGCAGAACTGTATAGGCCGTGATGCTGGCTTTATTCTCTTTCATTGATCAATCTTTCTCGATAAAGGTGATGGCATGTTTGCTGCGTTTGATGAGTTTCTGCGCTTCGAGTTTCGCAAGATGCGTTTCAGCTTCTTCCGGTGTGGCAAGGGCCATAGAGGCGAAATCGGTCGTCGAGACTTTGGCAATGCGCTGATTTGGGTTTTTCGGGTCAATCACGGCGTTTTGGCGTAAGTTCTTGATGAAATACACCATGCGTTCTTCCAGTGTAGCATGGGCATAGAGCAAGGCGCGTTCGTCGGCAGAACGCAGGCGTTTGGATAAAATCTCCATCAAATCGCGCAGATAGGTGGCGTTTTCCTGAATCTTTTGCCAAAAGGTTTCCCGGTCAATCACCAACAGTTCGGTGTTGCCAATGGTGGTTGCGCTGGCTGAACGAGGTGCCTCATCAATTAATGACAATTCACCAAACATATCGCCGGGACCGAGTTTCGCCAACGAGAGCAGCTCGGCATTTTCTTTATAACGGCACGCAATATCGACGCCGCCTTTGGTGATGAGGTAGGCTTTGTCGCCGTAACTGTCTTGTTCAAAAATCGTTGTGGCGCCATCCAAAAGGTACCATCGAAAACAGCCGCTGAAATGGTCCAGCAGTGTTTTTTGTTCCGCCAGCATATTGAAAGCCCAGTTGTACATATTGACCAGCGGGGTGGCAACGGCAATGATATGGCTGCCGATTTCTTCAATCCAAATTTCATCAGACAGGATTTCCCAGCCGAGGCGCTTGTAGATGCCAATTGTTTTGGCGTTTACGGTTGCAATAATGTGGCTGACATTCAGGGAATGCCCGACATCAACGGCCATACGCAACAGGGCGCGGAAAACGTCGCGTCGATTGCGCCATTCTTCAGCGATAGCTAACATGCCGGAACTGGCAAAAACAGGGGGTGTTGTGTTTTCGTCAAGGGCTTGTTGGCGGATTTTATTTTTATAAGGCGTGAAATCAAAAGATTCATCAGCGGCAGTGCCAATTTCGTTTTCGACGGTCACGCGCATGGTGCCGACGGCGGTTTCCTCGCTGTAAGCAATAATGTTAATGCAATTCGGTACAGAATCGTAAAGGTCAATAATGTAGTCGTGAGCGGTGTTTTGAAAGCTGCCGTCCGCCTGATAGACGCTGTGGCGCAAACGATAGACATCGTTTAACTCTTTTGCCGATTTTGCAATTCTGATTTTTATCGCCATTTTAAAATATGCCGTAAAGGTTTCAAACAACACTCATTCATCAATTTAATTGAGGGTATGTCAAGGGATACATGGGGTGTTTACCGATGAGATAGTAATCGAGAGGTGAATGAACGTATTCCCCATGATGTTTTAAAGTTATGTCTCGTTCTTAAAATGTAAAGCGTGCCTTGCGAAAAGAGGGGTTGGATTTATGGGCTTGGTTAAAGTCAATTTGACCGAAGAATAGGGCAGTGAGGTTGTGTTACTTCTAAATGAGAAAGTGAAGTTTGTTATTATTTATAACGTATTTTTGATTATTTTTTAAGCTTTTAATACTTGTTATTTACTTTAAATTCACCTGAATTGCGCTTGTGTTACGTAATGTTCGGGAATTTTTCTTTTCATTTTTTCTTGAAATTTTTAATAAAAAATACAATGTGTAATCATAAGTTCAGTAGCTAACATTTTTTTATTTTACATAATAAGTAAAAAGTTCTTGCTATCCTGTTTTACAGTCCCTAAATAGCGCCTCGCCCTATCAGTCTTGGTAGTAGGTGTGTTTCAAGTTGTTCGTGATTGGAATTTAAATGACAACTTTTAATCGCCCCATCAAAATTTGTTTTCTGATGTATCCGTGGGAACGCATTTCCCCGGAAAGCGATACGACCTTGCGTATTATCCATGAAGCAGTTGGACGCGGCCATATTGTGGCGGTGACAACGCCGACGAATTTGACGATTCGTGAAACGGTGGCACATGCGTTTTGTTCTGTGATTGAACGCAAGTCCTATACCCGTTCGGCACAACATTTCCATAAGTCGGCAACCTTTAAAAAGCGGTTGTTGCCCCTGTCCGGTTTTGATGTGATCTTTATGCGCGCCAATCCACCGTTGGATGTGACGGTGTTGAACTTCCTTGATTCTGTTAAAGATGACACATTCATCTGTAACGATATCAACGGCTTGCGCATTGCGAATAACAAAATCTATACCGCTGCTTTGTATGACCCGAGCAGCACGTTTGTGCCGGCGACCCATGTATCGAAAAACCGGGAATATCTGGAAAAGGTCTTGCTGGAATCTGATCAGGAACAAATGATTCTGAAACCGCTCAACGGTTTTGGCGGACAAGGTGTGATTATTGTCGAGAAAAAATCCAAGAGCAGTTTTCGCTCTTTACTGGATTTCTATCTTGGTGCCAATTCCGACCAGTATGTCATTTTGCAGGAATTCGTTCCCGGTGCGGAAAAAGGGGATGTGCGTATTCTGATGCTGAACGGAGAACCGATCGGTGCCATGAAGCGCGTCCCGGCAGAAGGGGAAGCCCGTTCTAATATCGCAACAGGCGGCAAGGCGGTTAAACACACCCTGACGAAGGAAGAGAAAGAACTCTGCCGTCAAGTTGGTCCCAAACTTGTGCGCGATGGTTTGTATTTTGTTGGTTTGGACGTCATTGGCGGCAAGCTGATTGAAGTAAATGTTCTCAGTCCTGGCGGGATCACGCGGATCAACCGTTTGAACCGTGTTCGCTTGCAAGCCAAGGTCATTGATTTTGTGGAATCTGTGGTCACCGCCAAAGAAGTGCTGATGGCGCGCAAAAACCAGTATAGAAGGTTGATCGAAGATGCAGTCGACGAAGGCTGAGGACATCATCGCGCGTCTTCATAAAGGCGAAAGTCTGGAGGCGTGCGAAACGGGCGGGGCTTATGAAATAGCATTTGATCCCCAGTTTCCTTATATCTGTGCGGCTATTCATAACGGGCATCGTTTTGCAAGTGAACTGCGCCCGCTTTGTCTGTTGGATGAAGCAGAACGCCTGTATGAAGAAGACCCGCATACTGGCGATCTGATTAGCGGTTATCCCAATCGAATTATTGCGTTTGACAGTCGTTATGAATATGACCTGAACCGCAATGAGTTGGATTGTATCTATCAAACGGCATGGGGCAAAAAGATTTGGAGCCGCGAGCTGCCGGAAGAGTTAAGCCATCGTTCCATTGAAAAGCATCGTGCGTTTTACAAGGTGTTTGATGCGGCGGTTCAGGCCTTGATTAAAAAACATGGTTTTTGCGTGGTCTATGACGTTCATTCCTATAACGGGGAACGTAAAGGCGGGACCGCAGCACCAAGCTTTAATATCGGTACGGCACAAATTGATATGCGCAAACACCGCAGCAACGTGAATTTTATGCTGCGTCAACTTGATCGAATTTCGATTACGGGTGAAACAGTACGTGCCGCGCATGATGAAGTCTTTTTGGGACAAGGTTATTTGGCAACGCGTGTGCGTGAGCTATCGTCCAAGGCGTTATGTTTGCCCATTGAAATTCGCAAATTTTATTGTGAAGAGCAAACGGCAACGCTTTATCCGCAGATTTTTAATGAACTGAAAGACGGCTTCACCAAAGTTATTGTGGAACATGCGGCTTTCTTCGCCAACAAGCGGACAGAGAAAAGTACGGTGCATCGCCATGATATGCTGTCGTCCCAGATTGAACCGGTCACCCGTCAGGTGGATCGGGATCTGTTTCGTATTGCCAAGTCGATGGAAACCCTGCTGTATGTTAACCCGATTAATATTGATCAGGAACGTAAGCGGTTTTTTGCCCGCAAAGAACGCTACGAACCCGTCTTTAAATATCGCAAGCTGGATATTGATCCGTTTTTGGTCAAAGAAAAACTCTTTCGTTTACCGATTGAAGAGATCAGCGACGTAACGGTACAAACCCTGTACCGGCGGGCCATTGACGGTTTGTCGACCAAGGTGGACCTTTTGTCGGCGATTGGCAGCAAAGGCTGTCTCTATAATTCACTGCGTTATTATGGGGAACCGGACCGGGCCGATTTGGACAACGCGCGTTTTCTACTGCATGCCCCAGAATTGAAGGATGAAATAGAAGATCGTGATTTTGTCAGTGATATGGCTGTCGCTGAATTGCTGCAAAAAGAAATCGACTATTACACATTAGATGCACCGGTTAAGCTCAGCAGTCGCCTTGTTGCCGGGGCGATGGTTGATAATGCGAATTTCCGTGTTTTGGTTAAACGCGGGAGCCACATGACGCGCAAGGCGGCGCAGGCGTTGAAACATCACGAAGTTGGTGTCCATCTTTTGACATCAGCCAATGCACGACAACAACCGTTAAGTCTATTTCGTCTTGGCTTGCCCGGTTCAACCGAAACACAGGAAGGTATTGCAGTCCTTGCGGAATATTTATCCGGGAATATGTCGCTAAAACGGCTCAAGGTTTTGGCCTTGCGTGTGATTGCGGTACGTTATTTACTGGATGGGCATTCGTTTGAGCGCACTTACAGTATGCTGATGGAAGAATACCCGGAAATGGATGATCATATTTTTATGACGGTTGTTCGGGTGTTTCGTGGCGGTGGTTTTACGAAGGACTATCTCTATTTACGGGGATTGGCGAAGGCGTATTTCTATTGGCAATCGGGTAAATCGTGGGAACCGCTTTTAATCGGTAAAAGTGCTTTTGATGATAGTGAGCGTATTCAGGAATTGATTGAACGATCCGTTATCGTCAGACCGGAGCGTCTGCCCCATGCCTTTACCATGAAAGAGGTTAAAAACCCGATTCATGATTATTTACTCAGCTCACTTAAATATGAAATGAGTGACGAGGTTGTCGCTGCTTAAAGGACAGTATCCTCGTGATCCGGGGCAGGGGAGTAATCTTCGTCGTATGCTTTTAAGTATATGCTGAAGCGGCTCCCTTCGCCCAAAGTGCTTTCCACTTTGATTTGCCCGCCCATCAGGTCAAGGTTCTTTTGAACGATTGCAAGACCGACACCGGTTCCCTCAACTTGCAAGCTGGTTTCTTTGACTCTGCGAAACGGTTCGAAGATATGGGGGAGATCAGTTTCAGGGATGCCTTTGCCGTTATCTTCGACATAAAGTTCAATATATTGATTGTCCGTGGTTCGGCAGCCAAATTTAACATAACCATTGTCTTTGCCGTATTTGATTGCATTGCTGACAAGGTTCAGCAAAACCTGCTTCAATTTGCTGCGATCAACATAGACATAAAGGTCTGTTTCAGGGTGTCCGCTCAGGCTGATATGGCGTGTGGCTGCAATAGGTTCGACAATATCAAAACATTCTTTAAACACCTCACGCGGGCGAAAAATTTCGGGCTGGTAAACGGCACGCCCGCTTTCGATGCGGGCAAGGTCCAGCACATCATTGACAATATCAAGCAACATGCGCCCAGAATTAACGATTTGTGTAATCCATGCCTTTTGTTTTGCTGTGAGGTTTTGATCTTTGTTCAGCCCAAGCATTTGAGCAAATCCAAGAATCCCATTCAGGGGGGTGCGCAACTCGTGTGACATACTGGATAGGAAGGTTGACTTTGCCCTACTGGCTTGTTCAGATTTTTCCGCCTTTTCCATAATTTCAACAGTTTGGCGCCGAACCTGTTCTTCCAGCCTCTTGTTGAAAGTCGCAAGCTCAATATTGGCCTGTTCCAGATCACGATTAAGTTTTTGTGATTGTATAGATTTGCGTTGAATAACGCTGAGGAGATAGACCAATGACAAAATAGTAATGAGAAAAGGGAGAAGGTTCCAAATTAAGTCGGTGAAAGAATAACCTTTGGGGGTGAAATAAAGGGGGAAGCTGGACTGGCTTACTTCATCGAGCACATCAAATTTTATTTTGTCTGCATTGGGTTGTAGGGAAAGGTTTGCAACACCAAAATGCTTTGAAATTTTAGTCAAAATATCGGGTGTTATTTCTTTTAGCAGGACCAAATAACCCTTTTCGTCTTCTGTTCGTGAACCTGTGGCTGCTTCTCGGGTAAGTGCGCTTATGGCAACGAGATAAACGTTTTCTTTATTTCGAAAGTAAAAGCCGCTGGCTTGTGGCGAATTTCGTTTTCGAGAGAGGGTTTGTGTAAGTGCAGTTCTAAAAGCCGGATGACTGGTTAATGTGTCCGTTAACTTTGAATGGTCTGCCCCAAACGCAAAAATTAAATTGTTTTGCGCATCAAACAATAGGGTTTGAGATAAGCCAAACGTATCTAAAAGGTATTCCCCAATATTGCTGTCTGCCCACTCTCGGTCTTTTGCGATGAGGGCTTTATCTATTGTATCGTTCCAATAGCTGTAATCATATGCGGTGCGTTGCAGGTTTTCTAATCGATCTTTGATAATAACTGTGACCATTTGTGCCTTATAGGCGAGGTCGCGTGTTTTTGTTTTGTTAAAGGATAAGCCCCCGTAGATAATCGAGGCCAAGGTTGCGACAATGGCAACCAAATAGGCAATTTTAATTTCCCGATTTTTCATCGCAGACCCATGAAATTTAGAGTTTTAATTATTCTTACACAGATATAGCATTTTATAAAGGAATAGAGCCTCAATATCCGTCCATTTCAAGCAAAAAAACTGCAAGACTTTCGCCTTGCAGTTTCTTGTGTTTGATCTTTACGGTTTGAGGGGGCTGTAAAAATCAGAACTCTTTTTGCTGGATCAAAAAAGCTTAATCTGAAAGTTTGCAGGTTTTAATCCCGAACAATGTATAAGCCGGGCACCAACCGAGCAATGCTGTCGCTAGCGGGATAATACCGATGAAACCGAGATAGTTATAACCGGTTTCTGGACCGACCAATGCAAATGCCAAGAGGGCAATGCCTGCAATAATGCGAACGATACGGTCAATAGAACCAACGTTTTTGTTCATGTAATCTACTCCCAACAGAATATGTAGTTGTCATCTCTGGAGCTATATTAACAAAGACGAATGGAATGTTATGTAACTTAGTCACAATGGCGTGAAATAAAGGTTTTGAGGTCTTCCGGGTTTTTGACAATCAGCTTGCCACGGAGCAGTTCGATCCAGCCTTTTTTCTCAAATTCTTTCAGTTGGCGACTGATAACTTCGCGGGCGGACCCCAGTTCGACGGCGAGGTCGTAATGGGTTTTTTTGACAATGCCGTCCTTATCTTTATGGCGGTCTATAAATTGCGCCAGTCTAACATCGATACGCTTAAAGGCGACTTCTTCAACAAGCAGAACCAGACTTGAAATACGTTGGCCATAGCTTGCAAAAACCAGATCCCGAAATCCGTTACTGGTTGCAAGAAATTCTTGAAACGCACGGGCGGGCAGGGCGATTGCCGTTGTTTTTTCTTCGGTGAGGGCTTCTGCATTATAGGCTTCATGTGAAAGCAGGCAGGCTGTTGTCAGAACACAAGTCTGTCCGCTTTCTACGCGATAAAGAACGATCTCGCGCCCATTGTCCCCAACCATTTGGACGCGCACGCTACCATCAATGACAAGAAGGAATGCTCCGCATTCGTCGCCGGGTGAAAAAAGTTTGGTGTGAGGGGGCACCTCGACAAGCTGTGCGTTTGTTTCAAGACGTCTTTTTTCATCAGCTGTGAGCTGATTCAGAAAGGGCAGGTGTTCTATCCAGTCCGAGAGAGTCATATTTTTGAACGCATATTGTTGAAAGGATGAATGTGGACAGATCATATTTTATGACACGTAGGGAAGCTACTGATTTTTGAATCGAGAGGGGGACGGCAAGCGGAGCTAAATCCCTTTTCTTTTGTTTTTATGAAAAATACCGTAAGTTAAATATGTATAAAGCGGGGGAAGGAGACAAAGGGGCGAATGCGTTTATTTTTGTTGGTTGTTCTTGGTGGGATATTCCTTTTTAAGGGGCCTGTTTCTTATGCGTCTACATTGGATGATGTGCGCGAGCGCGATTATCTTATTTGTGGCGTAGATGAACAAAATTACGGTTTTGCCTATGTGGATGAACGCGGGCGCTGGGTCGGGTTTGAGGTTGATTTCTGCCGGGCGTTGGCGGTTGCCGTTTTAGGAAGTGCCGAGAAAGTTCAGTTTATTTCACTGAATGCCCAAACCCGTTTCAGTGCACTTAGCGCACAACAAATTGATATTCTTTTGCGTTCGACAACATGGACATATACGCGCGACATTTCTTACGGTGTCGATTACCCCGGTGTGACATACTATGACCAATTGGGGGTTTTGGCACATAAATCAATTGGTTATACGGAATTTTCTGATGTTGAACAGGCCATCTTATGTGTGGCAAATGGGACGACGACGTTGGAAACGGTTCAGGAGTATGTCAATAATTCGGGTCGCGAGATCAAGATCAAAGTTTTTAATTCGCGCGAAGGATTGAGCAATTTTTTCTTTTCCGGTCAATGTGATCTTTATGCGGCCGACCGTTCGGCACTTCAAGCGATTTTGACTTTTTCTGCGCCCAATCCAAATGATTATATTTTGTTGCAGACAACGCTTTCCAAAGAGCCTTTGGGGCCGGTGGTGCGTGATGATGACCGGGAATGGTATGATATCGTCAAATGGCTTGTTTATGGATTAATCGAAGCCGAGGAACGCGGTGTTACGCGCAGCAATGTGGAAGAGATGCGGCGCTTAAACAATCATGCGGTTCGTTTTATGTTGGGGGGCAAAAGTGGTTTTGGCAAAGCCCTGCGTTTACCGGATAGCTGGTTATATGACGTTATTTATTCTCAAGGGAATTACGGCGAAATTTTTGAGCGCAACCTTGGAAGCGGCAGTCAGTTGCAAATAGAACGTGGTCTGAACAATCTATGGCAAAAGGGCGGGTTGATGTATGCCATGCCGATCCGTTGAAGCCGTTTATTTAAACGCATGCCAAAGATACTGGACAATAGCCTTGGCATCGTCTTCGGAAATATTATCGCGTTTTTCAAACGAGGGCATATCGGTATGAATGTTTTCGCCGCCTTCACGAATAGTCCACATCAGGTATTCATCCGAGATGATCTTACCTTGCATGGCTTGTAATAAGTTTGCAGGCGGGGGTGACATATTTCCGGCGGCCGGGCCATTCCCATCCCCGTCTAAACCATGACATTCGGCACAGAACTGCATGTACAACTGTTCGCCTTTTTCGATCAAATGACTGTGGGCAAGGGCATTGCCTGCGAAGATAAGAAAGGCGGCGAGGTAAACGCCGCCTTTTAAAAACTTAGCCATGACAGTGTTTAAACTTCTTGCCGGAGCCACAAGGACAAGCTGCGTTTCGGGCAACTTTCCCCCATGTGCTGGGATCATTCGGATCTACGGTTTCAGACGGTTTGTTTGTGCGAACGGTTGCGGTGCCGTATTCAGGTGACTCCGGTTGCTGGTTCGCCATTGCCGGGTCTTGACGACTTTCCATCATTTGCTGGTCTTCATGGCGGTTGAAGGCTTCGAGTTCTTCTTCGGGGGAGCCGACTTGAAGTTCCACATGGGCCAGCAAGGAAACGACGCGATCTCGTAAAATGGAGAGCATTTCTTCAAACAGGTTGAAGGCTTCACGCTTATATTCATTTAACGGGTCGCGCTGTGCATAGGCGCGCAAGCCGATGCCTTGACGCAGATGATCAAGGGCCAGCAGGTGTTCTTTCCAAATCGTGTCGAGTAACTGTAACAGCACACTCTTTTCAACAGAACGCCAAACTTCTTCGCCATAATTGACAACTTTGGCTGCCATTTTGCGATCAACTTCATCGGTGATGCGATCACGGATTTCCTGATCGGCAACGCCTTCTTCCTTGGCCCATTCTTTGACGGGCAGGTCAATGTTAAAGACGCGTGTGATTTCTTCATGCAGCGCATCTGTATCCCATTGTTCTGCATAAGCTTTTTCTGGGATGCATTTGTCGACGATACCTTCGATCACATCATAACGCATGTCTTTAATCAGATCGGAAACGTCTTCGGTCGACATCATTTCACGACGTTGTTCAAAGATCACTTTACGTTGATCATTCATAACGTCGTCAAATTTCAGCAATTGCTTACGCATGTCGAAGTTTCGGGCCTCGACTTTCTGTTGTGCTTTTTCCAGTGCCTTGTTGATCCACGGGTGGACGATGGCTTCGCCGTCTTCCAGACCGAGTTTTCTCAACATGCCGTCCATACGTTCAGACCCGAAAATACGCATCAGATCATCTTCCAGCGACAGGAAGAATTTGGAGGCACCGACATCGCCCTGGCGACCGGAACGACCACGCAGCTGGTTGTCAATTCGGCGGCTTTCATGGCGTTCTGTGCCCAAGACGAACAAACCGCCGGCATCCAAAGCAACCTGTTTGGCCTCGGCAATTTCGCTTTTGAGACGTTCGATTTCAGCGTCACTCGGGTTGTCACTCAGTTCCGTTTGAACGCGCATGTCCAAATTACCGCCAAGCTGAATGTCCGTTCCGCGACCTGCCATGTTTGTGGCGATCGTCACGGCACCCGGTACCCCGGCCTGTGCAACGATATAGGCTTCGCGTTCGTGTTGTTTGGCGTTGAGAACTTCGTGTTTGATTTTGCGCTTTTTCAAAGCCGCTGCCAGTTCTTCGGATTGTTCAATGGAAACCGTACCGACGAGGATGGGCTGCTTGCGTTCAACGCATTCGACAATCTGTTCAATGATAGCGTTAATCTTTTCGCCGCGTGTGCGATAGACTTCGTCGTCATAATCCTTACGGGAAATAACGCGATTGGTCGGCATATCCACGACTTCGAGCTTATAAATCTCTGCAAATTCACCGGCTTCCGTCATGGCTGTCCCGGTCATGCCCGCCAGTTTGGGATAAAGTCGAAAGTAGTTCTGGAAAGTGACAGAGGCGAGCGTTTGGTTTTCCTGTTGGACGGTGACGTTTTCCTTGGCTTCCAAGGCTTGGTGCAGACCATCTGAATAACGACGGCCTTCCATGGCACGACCTGTGAATTCGTCTACAATCATAACTTTGCCGTCTTTAACCAGATAATCCACGCCGTTTTGGAAAATATGGTGGGCGCGCAAGGCAGAGTTTACGTGGTGAAGAAGTGAAACGTTGGTCAGATCATAAAGCCCGCCAGCTTCCAAAAGCCCGGCTTGACGCAAAAGCTCTTCTGCCGTTTCGACACCTTTTTCGGAAAGCGAGATGGATTTGACTTTCTCATCTTTTTCGTAGTCGTCTTCTTGTAAGTTCGGAATGATGGCATCGACCGCGCCGTACAGATCAGAACTGTCGTCGCTGGGGCCGGAAATGATCAACGGTGTACGTGCTTCATCGATCAGGATCGAGTCAACTTCATCGACGATGGCAAAATTAAAGGGACGCTGAACCATTGTTTCCAGCGTGAATTTCATATTGTCGCGCAAATAGTCGAAGCCAAGTTCGTTGTTGGTCGCATATGTAATGTCGCAAGCGTAGGCATCCTGACGTTCTTTGTCCCCCATGTCGTTGAGGATACAAGACGTCGTCATGCCGAGGAAATTATAGACCTTCCCCATCCATTCGGAGTCGCGCTTGGCGAGGTAATCGTTGACGGTCACAACGTGAACGCCTTTTCCATCCAAAGCATTTAAGTAAGCCGCCAATGTGGCAACCAGTGTTTTACCTTCACCTGTGGCCATTTCTGCAATCTGTCCCCGATGCAGAACAATACCACCAAGAAGCTGCACATCGTAATGGCGCTGTCCCAGTGTGCGCTTGGCAGCTTCGCGGACCGTGGCGAAGGCATCGACCAGAACATCGTCCAGTTTTTCACCGTTTGCGACACGTTCGCGCAGCCAGTCGGTGCGGGCACGAAGCGCGTCATCGTTTAAGGATTCAATCTCTGCCTCGAGTGCGTTGATATCATCGACGTATTTTTGCAGACCTTTAATGTAACGTTCATTAGCAGTGCCGAAGAGTTTGCGGGCAATAGCGCCAAACATGAAAATCCCCTAGGAAAAATGGTGGAATACCGTTCACGACCGCACAGAGATAGAAGGAATGGGCTTCTCTGTCAATTGGACTTGGTCAAGTATGGCAAAAATTGGGGCAAAAAAACGGCCATGTTACAAACCTGTTACTTTTCAAGACTGGACTAGTCCAATGGGATGTGCATTATGCCCGTTAGAGTTTTTTTATCTAACCTTTCTGGGGGTCTTAATTCCATGCTGAAAACTACCTTTCGCAGTTTCGTTCTTGCTGGCGCACTGATCGTCGCTTTGCCTGCTTTTGCTGCAGACAAGCCTGTTGCAGACAAAGATCGTGTCGTTGCCACTGTTAACGGTGCGGACATTTATTATTCCGAACTGTTGGAAGCACAGCGTGCGATGGGCGGTCAGGCACAGGCGATGCCGCTGAATGTCATTCAAGGGTTGCTTGTCAATTCTATCGCGGATCGTAAATTGGTGGCGGCGACAGCCCGTATGGAAGGCGTCCATAAAACAGAAGAATTTAAAAAACGTATGCAAAGTATCGAAGAACATGTGTTGCAGCGCCAATACCTGATGGCTTATGCAGATAAAGCGGTTACGGATGAGAAAGTAAAAGTCAAATATGACGAAATGGTGAAATCTTTTAACCCGGAAAAGCAGGTTCATGCCCGTCATATTCTGTTGAAAACAGAAGACGAAGCTAAAGCCGTCATTAAGGAACTAGAAGGCGGTGCTGATTTTGCTGAATTGGCAAAAACCAAATCCACAGGCCCGAGTGGCCCGAACGGCGGCGACCTTGGTTTCTTTGGTGCAGGCCAAATGGTACCGGAATTTGAATTGGCAGCGTTTGATTTAAAAGAAGGCGGTTTTTCTAAAAAACCTGTCAAAACGCAGTTTGGTTATCATGTGATTAAGGCAGAAGCCTTCCGCGTTTCTGAACCGCCGAAACTGGAAGAAGTTGCTGACAAGATTAAAGGTGACCTCGCCAACGATGCGGTGACATCCTATATCGAAGGTCTACGTAAAAAAGCTGAAATCAAAATGTTTGACGAAGCTGGAAAAGAGATCAAAATGGACGAATAATCCGTCCGGATAATTGAATAACGTCTCAATCATCCCCGGTATTGCACCGGGGATGCTTTATTTTAAAGGCATTGAAATATGACTGACATTTCTCCTCTTGCGCCTAAACAATTTCCAGAAATTTCCCCGGTCAGCGGTGTGCGTTTTGTCACCCGTGGGGTTGGGGTCAAATATAAAGACCGTACCGATTTAATGGTGGCGGAACTTGTTCAAGGCAGCAGTATTGCAGGTGTGTTCACAAAATCATTGACCGCATCAGCCCCCGTTGATGCGTGTCGGGCAGCGTTGAAAGCAGGGAAAGGTCAGGCACGATGTATGATCGTCAATTCAGGAAATGCAAATGCCTTTACCGGTAAAAAGGGTAGTGCGTCAGTCGAGCGGATTGTGACGGCAGCCGCAGATGTATTTGATTGCGCACCCGAAGAAATTTTCACCGCATCGACCGGGGTGATTGGTCAACCATTGCCGGATAGCAAAATCACCAATGCCTTGGCGGAGATGAAGGATCATTTAGGCGAAGCCGATTTCGAAGCGGCGGCCAAAGCGATTATGACAACGGATACCTTCCCCAAGGCGGCGTCTAAAACCGTTCAAATTAACGGAGTCGATGTAGTTATTTCCGGGATTGCTAAAGGGTCCGGTATGATTGCCCCGGATATGGCGACCATGTTGTCGTTTGTCTTTACCGATGCGAAAATTGCCCCGGATGTGTTGCAGGCTGTTTTGCGCGACGCGACGGACAAATCATTTAATGCCATTACGGTAGATAGCGACACCTCGACAAGTGATACCGTGTTGTTTGCGGCGACCAATCAGGCTGCACATACCGAGATTACATCTTATGACGATGCTGCCTTGTCCGATTTTAAGGCTGCCTTCGAAGAATTGATGATCGATCTTGCTCAGCAAGTTGTACGCGATGGCGAAGGGGCCAGTAAGTTTATCACCGTTACGGTAACCGGTGCTGAAAATGACAAGGCTGCGAAAACCATTGCGTTGGCAATTGCCAATTCACCGCTGGTCAAAACAGCGATTGCCGGGGAAGACGCCAATTGGGGGCGTGTTGTCATGGCAGTGGGCAAGGCTGGTGAAAAAGCGGACCGTGATAAATTGCAAATCTCGATGGGTGGGGTGATGATCGCGGGTGAAGGCGAGGCCGTTGATGATTATGACGAAGGTCCGGTTGCCGCCCATATGAAAGGTCAGGAAATTGACGTATTGGTCGATGTGGGTATCGCTGCGGGCAAAGCCACGGTCTGGACCTGTGATTTGACGCATGGTTACATTACGATTAACGCAGATTATCGTTCTTGATTGATAAAGAAGAATAACGGGTAAAAATCACATGGCTTTGATTGAAGAAGACGATATGGGTTGTTATGGCATGCAGGTCACCAAACATGGTTTGCCGACCTTGTGGGTGTCTGCTGTTGCAATGGTCGATATGGACGGGCGTGTCTTGATGGCGCAACGCCCGGAAGGTAAATCACTGGCCGGATTGTGGGAATTCCCCGGTGGCAAGGTGGAAGAGGGCGAAACACCCGAAGCCACCTTGGTGCGTGAGTTACACGAAGAATTAGGGATCGACATTTCGGAAAGCTGTTTGGCTCCCTTTACATTCGCGTCCCATTCCTATGATGAATTTCATCTGTTTATGCCGCTCTATCTCTGTCGTGTATGGAAAGGGGAACCGCATGGAAAAGAAGGGCAAAAGCTGAAATGGGTCTATCCGCACAAGATGGTGGAGTTGCCTATGCCGGCAGCCGATGTCCCCTTAATCGCCATGTTGCGTGATTTCCTGTCTTAGCAAAAAAGCACAAATATTGGTCTTGCATCTGCGCGCGTAAAAGAGTAAATCTCTCGCTTCGCCTTGCCCGAAGTTGGCAAGGCTTTGAAACCTGCTCCTTGAATTTATATATACGGTGATGTTATGGCTGTGCGTTCTGCCACGATCAATGTAATGGCAAAAGCTGTCGAAGCTGCTTCTCGCGGTTTGCTGCGTGATTTCGGTGAAATTGAAAACCTTCAGGTGTCCCGAAAAGGACCGGCTGATTTTGTAAGCACAGCAGATACCCGTACTGAAAAAATCCTCATTAAAGAACTGACCAAAGCCCGCCCTGAAGTTGGCTTTTTGTTGGAAGAAGGCGGCGTGATCAAGGGCGAAGACGAAACCAAACGCTGGATCATCGACCCGTTGGATGGCACGACAAATTTCTTGCACGGCATTCCTCATTTCGCAATTTCGATTGCCTTGGAAGAAAACGGTCAAATTATTGCCGGTATGGTTTACAATCCGATTACCGATGAAAAATACTGGGCAGAACGTGGGCAAGGCGCCTTTTTGAATGGCCGCCGCTTACGCGTTTCCGGTCGTCGCACGATGGATGAAGCCGTTTATGCGACAGGCATTCCTTTTCGCGGGCGTGGCGATCATGGTCGTTTCCTGAATGAACTGGAAGCCATCATGAAAGTGTCTGCCGGTGTGCGTCGCTTCGGTGCGGCATCGCTTGATCTGGCTTTTGTGGCAGCTGGTCGTTATGACGGGTTCTGGGAAACAGGTTTGCAGCCGTGGGATATCGCAGCCGGGATCTTGCTGGTGAAAGAAGCGGGCGGTTTTGTCTCTGAATTTGATGCTCGCCAGAAAATGTTGGAAAGCGGCAATATTGTTTGTGGAAATGAATTCCAACATAACTTGCTTTTGAAAACATTCCGGGATGCAAGAAAACGCGCCTGAGTTGATTGAGTATAAAAAAAGGCTCTTTTCATTTTGAAAGGGGCCTTTTTTTTGGCTTATATGGTTGTTTGTAAGTCAAACCTTGGGTATCTTGTTTCAATTCGATTTTTATGCATGTGGGAGTACCCCACTCATGGGGGTATGGTTTTATGGGTAAATGGACTGGTTATCGTAAGGTTCTTCTTTGTTCGGCTTTTCTGGGCGCAATGACGCTAGGGGCAGTTGCACAAGCGCAGGTTTTGGCAAATTTTGATAATAACGTTGTGGTGGACTTGTCCGTTCTAGATGACCGTGGTGTGCGCGCACCTTCACCATCCGGTGTGAACCCGTACGTTTCAACAAAAATGCCACCGGCCAAAATGCCGCGTTCACAGTTTTATGGTTTGCCGCAAGGGGTGCAATCGCGCTCAGCCGTTACTTTGATCGAACCTGACGTTCCTGCACAGGGAACATCGCCGAAATCCCGTTTGTTGGTGCAAGCCCCGGATCTCGGTGAAAAGCCGATGTTGAAAATGCCGGCTGCACCAGCCTCCAAGATTACATTGAAAAAGCCGGTTGCAGCCCCCAAAGCCCCGGTGGCGCGTGTCGCGGTTGCTGAAACGGCACCCAAACCGATGGTTAAAGTGACACCCAAACCCGAAGTGGTTGAAGCTGCCCCGGCAAAAGAAGTCGCGAAGGCCCCGCTTCCCAGTCAGGTTGTTGAAACGGCACCTAAAGAAATCGCCAAAGTAGAAAAAAAGGTAGAGGCAGCGAAACCGGCTGAACCGAAGCCGATTGTTGAAAAGCCGAAAGTGGCAGAAGCACCGAAAGTGGAACAAAAATCACAACCGGCCTCTGAAACAGTGATGGCGGAAGCACCCCCGCCGCCGCCGAGTACGACAATTGAACCCAAAGACGTAACCTCTGCCATTTCTGCAGAAAGTGGTAATAAAACATCGACGGCCTCTTTGCCCACGCAAAATGAAGCCGCTATTCGTGTTGTTTTCCAGTCTGGTCGTAGTAAATTACCGTCCAGCATCGAGGCGGATTTGAAAAAAATGGCGGAAGATTTACGCAGTCATCCCGATGACCGTGTTCAGTTACAGGCTTATGCCGGTGGGGAAGATCTGTCTGCCAGTAAAGCGCGTCGTTTGTCCTTGTCGCGGGCTTTGGCTGTGCGCTCTTATTTGATTGATCAAGGGGTACAAAGCACACGAATTGATGTCCGTGCCTTGGGCAACAAGACCACGGAAGAACCGTTTGATCGTGTGGATGTTGAAATTACGCCGCGCTAATCCAATCATGTAAACTCAGGTGTGGAGCCTCCCATGACTCGTCCCAAACGTTATCTCATTCGGATGGTTTTGTTCCTGTTGGCTGTTATGGCCGCAGCCATTTTGCTGTTTGGGCAATTACAGGATGCCTTTTTTGCCAATGCCGCGCTCAACGGTTTGATCTTGGGTGTTTTACTCATCGGGATTTTTAACAATTTCCGGCAAGTCCTTATGTTGAACCCGGAAGTGCGCTGGATTGAAGATTTTAAATCAGATCGTCCGGGCGTGCGTTCCGACAGTTCACCGCGCCTGCTGGCCCCAATGGCAACGATGTTGCGTGAACGCGAAGGCGGACAGTTTACCTTGTCGGCTTTGTCTACGCGTTCATTGCTGGATGGGATTGCGAGCCGTTTGGAAGAACAACGTGATTTGTCCCGCTACAATATAGGGTTGCTTATTTTTCTTGGCCTGCTTGGGACGTTCTGGGGCTTGCTGAGTACCGTTGGGTCCATTGGTGATGTGATCAGTAATATCACCATCGGCAATGGCGGTGACCTTGGTGTGGTCTTCAACGAATTGAAACGCGGTCTAGAAGCCCCGATTGAGGGAATGGGAACGGCGTTCAGTTCTTCCTTGTTCGGGTTGGCCGGATCACTGGTTTTAGGCTTTCTGGATTTGCAAACGGGGCAATCGCAAAATCGTTTTTATACCGATTTGGAAGATTGGCTTGCCAGTCAGACGCGACTATCCAGTGGGGCGCTTTCAGATGCGGCAGGGGATCAGTCCGTTCCGGCTTATGTACAAGCCTTGCTAGAACAGACCGCAGATAGTTTGGAAAAACTACAACGCACCATGACGCGCAGTGAAGAAAACAAATCTCAAACCACCAATCAGATGATGGAACTGACGTCCAAGTTGGGGACTTTAAGTGACACGATGCGCACAGAACAAGCCTTAATGGCAAAGCTGGCGGAAGGCCAGTTGGCGCAGAAGGCGATTTTAGAAAAAATTGCGCATGGTAATGGCGGTGGGGGTCTGGACGAAAGCAGCCGGGGTCATTTGCGCAATATTGATCTTTATGCGCAAAAATTGATTGAAGAAATCAGCGGGGGGCGCGAAGAGGTGATTTCTCAAGTTCGTCAAGAAATCCGACTGTTGGCCCGTACAATCGCAGCCAAGGACGGCTAGGATGGCATTTGGGCGGCGCAGACGCATTCATCAGGATAACATTTGGCCGGGGTTTGTGGATGCCTTGGCGACCTTGTTGATGGTCATTATTTTTCTGTTGATGATTTTTGTTCTCGCGCAGGTTTTTTTGAATGAAACCCTTTCTGGTCGAGAAAGTGCCTTGGAGAAGCTCGGCTCTGATATGAGTGAGTTGACGGAACTGTTGAATTTGGAACGTAAGGCCAATAAGGATTTACGTTCTAATATGGCTGGATTATCACAGGAATTGCAGGCATCCCTGCGTTTGCGCGATGAATATTCGCTCAAACTAAAAGGTTTGGAAGATAAGAACCAGCAACTGAATGAACGCCTCGCGGACGCCTTTCAAACGATTGAAGCTGATAAAGAAAAAATAGAATTAAAACTGGCGGAAGTGGCGAAACTGCAACAAGATGTTGCCGCCCTTGAAGCTTTGCGCGAAGAATTGACCAAAGAAGTGCAGCAACAAGCGTCCAAGCTGGAACAGAAAGACGGGCAGCTGATTGAGGAACGTAAGATCGCGGAAAGTGAACGCGCGCAGCGGGCTTTGCTCAATCAACAAATGGCGGCTTTGCGCGAACAATTAAGTGCGATCCAAGAAGCCTTGGATGCATCCGAAGCCCTCAACAACGATCAAAAAGCACAAATTAAATCCTTGGGGAAACGCCTGAACGCGGCCCTTGCGACCAAAGTGCAGGAATTATCTAAATATCGATCTGAATTTTTTGGGGAATTGCGCAAGGTTTTGGGCAATCAATCCGGGATTCGAATTGTGGGGGATCGTTTTGTCTTTCAATCGGAAGTCCTGTTTAACTCTGGTGAAGCTAAACTCGGTGAGGCTGGCAAAGCCCAATTGGAACAACTGGCCCTGACATTGTTGGAAATTTCGCAAAAGATTCCGGCAAAAATTGATTGGATTTTACGGGTTGATGGTCATACAGACAATGTACCGATTGCAACCGCCAAATTCCCATCCAATTGGGAGCTTTCAACGCAACGGGCCATTTCTGTCGTCAAAGAGCTGATTGCACACGGAATTGCACCGGAACGCTTGGCTGCGACCGGCTTTGGTGAATTTCAGCCCTTGGATGGACGACATGATGAAATCGCAAAAAGACGCAATCGCCGTATTGAACTGAAGCTCACACAGCGCTAAAAAAGGCGTTCTTGCCCTTATTCAGCCAAAATTCCCCTGCATAAGTCCTAAGTTTTAAATAGTTCCAGCAAAAGCAGAACCCCGTATGTTTGTTTTATTTCTTGTCGTCTTTATTGATCTGGTCGGTTTCGGCATTGTCATTCCCTTGTTACCATTTTTTGGGGAACACTTTAATGCAAGTCCTGATGTTGTGACGCTTTTGTTGGCGACTTATTCGGTGACACAGTTGATATCGGCCCCTGTTTTAGGGCGCCTGAGTGATCGGTATGGGCGCAGGCCTATTTTGCTTTTTTCTTTGCTCGGTTCTATCATTACCTATGTGTGGCTTGGCTTTGCTGAAACCTTGACGATGTTGTTCCTTGCGCGGGCCTTCAACGGGTTTATGGCGGGCAACATTGCAACGGCGTTTGCCTATATCGCGGATATTACGACCCCGGAAAACCGGGCAAAAGGCATGGGGGTTATTGGGGCGGCTTTTGGATTGGGCTTCATTATGGGCCCGGCAATTGGGGGCGTCTTGGCTGGACCGGATGCCGCGACGGCGAATTTCCAGCTTCCGGCCCTGTGTGCCGCCGGACTGTCCGCAATCGCGTTTGTCATTGCGTTGGTGAAATTAAAAGAGTCTATGACAGATGAAACCCGTGCAAAAATTGCTGCCTTACCCCCGCGCAAGCATTGGAAGTCTTTCTTTGAAACATTGTCGCGCCCGCATTTGGGTTTTCTTATCGGATTGTCGTTTGTTTGTACATTTGTCTTTGCCGGTATGGAAACCACATTTGCCATGTGGACACGTCGCCAATTTGATTGGGGACCGGAACAGAACGGATATTTGTTCGCCTTTTTGGGAATTATCAGTGCGCTTATTCAAGGGGGGCTGATCGGTCGCTTGTCCAAAAAATTTGGCGAAGGAAAGCTGGTGGTTGCGGGAACATTGTTCCTCGGGGCAGGGCTAGGTCTTATTCCGCTAAGCCATACTGTGCCCATGCTGATGGGGGCGACAATGGTGTTGGCGATTGGTTTTGCCTTGTCCACACCCTCACTAAACAGCTTGATCTCATTTGAAGCTTCAGAGACAGAGCGCGGCGGTGTCATGGGGGCAAGCCGTTCTGCGTCAACCTTGTCCCGTGTGTTGGGACCGGTTCTGGCAGGTGTTCTGTTTGCACAGATCGGGCGTGATGCGCCTTATTATGCCGGGATGGCAATCATGTTGATTGCAACGCTGATTGCCTATAGCAAGCTGATGTCTAAAAAGACAGCCAAGCCGCTGGAAGTTAATAAATAAGGGCCTTATGTCGTGGCGCGGCGGATGTCGCCGACATGAACACCGTTGCGATTTTTGATGGGCTGGATCAACAGGTCCAGCACGCCGGCTTTGTCGAAATCTTCTTTGGTAAAGATACCAAGGTCTTCCAGTACAATGCTGAGCATAATCTCTGCGCCGCGCAAGGAGCCATCATCACATTTGACGGCAATCCCTAAACCGCGTTCGGGGATAAAGGCACAAAAGACGCCTTCTGCGCCGACTTTGCTGAAGATGCGCCTAGGGAAGGCTTCCATTAATCGGGTATCATAACGGTTTTTGCCAGCCACCATGTAAGGATGGGCGAAGACAGATTGAGTGATACGACGAATGGCCTTTGTGCGCTCTGGTGCAAAAAATAAATCGGGCTGACTGTATTTGGCAAATCCGAGGGCAAGATTTTTCAAGGGAATCGCCCATGTGGGAATGTCACAGCCATCAATGCCGATGGGAGCGCTGGAAAGATCAATTTCACAGACATCCTCCAATGCATCCCGGATTTTTTTCTGCAACATATGGTCGGGTTGACCGTACCCTGTGGGCATGATCTTTTCTTTTTTAAGATAGGCCAGAAAACCGGAATGCTTGCCAGAACAGTTGTTGTGCAGGGAACAGGGCGCTTCCCCTTCCATCGCAAGATGACGTCCGGCTTCTTCGCTCATGGGCCAATGGGAGCCACATTGCAGCAAGTCCTTGGATAAACCGAGTTTGTTCAGCATGGCTTGGGCCACGCCGACATGAACGACTTCCCCGTTGTGAGACGAACAGGCAAGCGCAATTTCTTCATCGCTGAACCCATAGGTATCCGCTGCGCCGCTTTCCATCATGGGCAAGGCTTGTATGGCTTTGATGCTGGAGCGGGGAAAAACAGGGGTGTTGATATCGCCTTGGCAGGCAACGACATTGCGCTGGGTATCGACAACGCAAAAGGCACCGCGATGCTGGCTTTCAACAATATCCCCGCGCGTTACTTCAATCAAGACGGGGTTCATTATAGGGTGACTTTCAGCTCTTCACCTAATCGTTCGAGCAAGTTGGCCTGATCGCGTGTGCCAATCCAGTCTGTGCCGTCATAAGCATAATGCGTTGCCCCGCTTTTGGGGGAGGCCATCCAAATCTCACGGTTGGGGCCGTGCTTGTTGATGATATAGACACCACCTGCATCCAGTTCGATATTGAGAATCCCGTCTTGCAGGTCAACATCGGCGTGACCACCAATGGCATCATCCAGTTGATCGAACAGATTTTCAAGCAGTTCGTCCGCGATTGCGTTAAAACGGATTTCATCAAGTGCCATTGGAATTTCCCTTATAATGGTCAAACACTCAATCGGATATAGCAACGTGATGAGGTGGCGGCAAGGTGATTTACATAAAAATGCAAAGAAGGCCTTGCACAGGGCAACTATAGTCGGTATATAGGCGCCTCGTTTTCCCGACAACTCTGTCCTGCCTTGTGCGGGGCCTAAGAAACTGAGACGAAGATATGAAAAAAGACATTCATCCTGAATACCACGAAATCACCGTTCAAATGACAGACGGCTCTACCTTCACAACACGTTCCACTTGGGGCAAAGAAGGTGACGTTATGAAACTGGACATCGACCCGAAAGCTCACCCGGCATGGACAGGCGTTCACCGTTTGCTTGACGCTGGCGGCCAGCTGGCGAAATTCAACAAGCGTTTCTCCAACTTCGGCATCAAATAAGGCGCGCGCAAGTTATTTTGCGACCCTCTTGTGTCGGGATAGACGTTCCTTAGAATCCGTATGGATTTAGGAAAAGAGAAAAAAGGCGATAGATCTTTACAGGTCTGTCGCCTTTATTTTTATGATTTGGGTTGCAAAAAGAATAGAAGACCGCAAAACTATCCAAAGAGATAAAAAAAATAAGAGACAGTGTAGGCCATGAAGGATATCGATAAAAAACGCGCTGCCAACGAGAAACTCACGTATGAAGAAATGCAGGAGTTGGCATCACATGATGATGTTAGCGTGCGTTGCCTATTGGCACAGCGTGAAGATATTCGGCCGGAAATCCTTTATTATTTGGCAGAAGACGAGGCAATGGAGGTCCGGCGCCATATCGCGTTGAACTCGGCCACGCCACGACAGGCTGACCTCTTGTTAGCAAGTGATCGTGATGAAGACGTGCGGTTGCCCTTAACAGAAAAAATCGCCAAGCTTGCCCCGGACGTGAGTGAAGCCGAGCGGGATAAAATTCAGGCTTTGACCTATGAGGCGCTTATGGTTCTGTCTCGCGATCAGGCCATCAAGGTTCGCCAGATCTTGTCGGAAACCTTAAAAGATGTCGATGGGGTGCCTGGTGATGTGATCCGCCAATTGGCCAGTGATATGGAATTGGTTGTTTCCGGCCCGGTGTTGCAGTTCTCCCCGGTTTTAAGTGACGAAGACCTGTTGGAAATTATTTCATCGACCCATGCGAAAGGGGCGTTGAATGCCATTTCAAAACGCGGCCATGTGTCGGAAACGGTCTCGGATGCGGTTATCTCGACGAATGAAAGAAGTGCGATTGCCGACCTTCTGGGCAATAGAAGCGCACAGATACGTGAAGAAGCTCTCGACCTTTTGGCAGAACGTGCGCATGATATTGTCGAATGGCATGTCCCCTTGGTGAGACGTCCCAAACTGAGTGTAAATGCCGCTAAACGAATGGCGCATTACTTGGCGGACAACTTGCTTAAATCATTAGAGGAACGGGAAGATCTTGATGACGCGGTGATCATCGGTATCAAGAAAGAGGTCAAAAAGCGTATTGAATGTGACGGCCATGATGAAGAGCTTGAAGAAGCAGAGGAAGGCATAACTGATCCCATCGATGAGGTCAGGCAACTTCACGAAGAAGGAAAGCTGGACGACGAGATGTTGATCGACTGGATGGACGAATCGCAATGGCAATATGTGATTGCGGCCCTGTCTGTCTTGTCGAAAATACGTCGTGTAAAAGTGAAGAAAATTATTTCGTCGCAAAGCGCAAAAGGAATGATGGCTTTGGCATGGCGCGCAGGTATTCCCGCTTATTTAGGTGAAAGTTTACAGTTTAAATTAGCGAAAATGCCGATTGGTAATATTTTAAAAGCTACACAGAAAGGGGAATACCCTTTGACGGACGAAGAGCTGAGCTGGCATTTGGAATTGTTTGGCGAAGATTAAGCCTGTTTGAAAAAACTGCTGGAAAAAATATTTTACCTCCCCCTTGCATCCCTGAAAAATGCTGCCTAATTCCTCTGTACACAAGGACGAAACGATGCCGCCAAGCGGGTCTTTCAAAAGAAATTCCTTGTTGTCAAACCGCCTTGCCCATGATGGGAAGGCTTATCATTTTTAACCATGTTGCTCAGAGGAGAATATGGACATGCGTAGTTTTGACTTAACACCCCTTTTGCGTTCTTCCGTTGGTTTTGATCGTATGCAGCGCGCTTTGGAAGCTGCCGCACGCCTTGATACGGCAGCCAACGCTTATCCGCCCTATGATATTGAAGTCAGTGGGGAAGATGCTTATCGAATTAGTTTGGCCGTTGCCGGTTTCAGCCGTGACGATATTGAGATTACGGTGAAAGAAAACAGCCTTGAAATCACGGCACAAGCCAAAACGGAAGAAGCTGCTGAGCGTGAGTTCCTGCATCGTGGGATCGCACGGCGCGCCTTTGAAAAACGCTTTGAGCTTGCCGACCATGTGAAAGTGGTTGGGGCGAGCATGGATAACGGTTTGTTACATGTGGATCTGGTACGTGAAATTCCGCAAAGCCTGAAACCGCGAAAAATTGAAATCACCGCAGATAACCCCAAGGCACTGGTACATAAAGATGCTGCTTAATCCCGCATCTTAATTGCCCCCTCACTCCCAAGTTACCAGTGCAACTCGGCGTGTAAGTTTTATAAACTTGCACGCCGTTTTTTTTAATTCTTGTCCATCCGGTCAAGAAAGTGATAATGTCGGGAATCGGTGCTATTAACAAGGGAGCCATTGGCCCGTGCGTATCGATACTGAAGTCAAGCTTGACTATAAAAACGTTCTCATCCGTCCCAAACGATCTTATTTGCTGTCACGTTCCGAAGTGGATATGCAGCGCGAATTCAGATTTCCGCATTCGCCATATCATTGGAAAGGTGTGCCGATCATTGCTGCCAATATGGATACGGTGGGAACCTTCCGTATGGCAAAAAAACTGGCAGAACAAGGTGCAATGACGGCGTTGCATAAGTTCTATGGTTTGACGGATTATCAGGAATTTGTTGAAGCAAAACGTGCCAAACCGCAGGAAAATATCCCGTTGGAACCGGCCGAAGGCGGGCTGAATGCGTGGAATAGTACGTTCTTTTCTTTCGGCATTACCGATCAGGATGGTGAAAAACTGGATGCCGTGATGAAAATTGCGGAAAACCGGCCCAAAGATCAACCTGTTTTCATTTGTCTGGATGTTGCCAATGGATACAGCGAACGGTTCGCGCGTATTGTGGAACGTATCCGTAAAAAACACGCCAATACAGTCATTATGGCCGGAAACGTGGTGACGGGTGAAATGACGGAAGAGTTGATCTTATCTGGGGCCGATATTGTCAAAGTGGGGATCGGACCGGGTTCGGTTTGTACAACCCGTAAAATGACGGGGGTGGGCTATCCGCAATTATCGGCTGTGATTGAATGCGCAGACGCCGCCCACGGGCTGAAAGGCCTTGTATGTGCGGATGGGGGATGTACGGTTCCCGGTGATGTGGCAAAAGCATTTGCGGCCGGTGCGGACTTTGTCATGCTGGGTGGTATGTTAGCCGGCCATGACGAAAGCGATGGGGAAGTCTTGACCCGACGCTACCTGACAAATGAGTTGGACGAAAACAACAAGCAAATTGTACGGGAGGAAAAGTTCCTCGAATTTTACGGTATGTCTTCGGATACAGCCATGCATAAGCATTATGGCGGCGTGGCGAAATATCGTGCCAGTGAAGGCAAACGCGTTGAAATCCCTTATCGTGGTCCGGTGGAAGAAACCTTAAGCGAAATCCTGGGCGGTGTACGGTCAACCTGTACGTACGTCGGGGCGCAAAGTTTAAAGGAATTGTCGAAACGCACGACCTTTGTGATGGTTTCGCAGCAAATCAACGAAGTTTTTGGAAAATCCTGATGCGCGTTTAACGAAGAGAAGACTTTTTTCAAACTGAAAAGTCTTCTCTTCAGGTTCTTCGACGACAAGTGGATATATTTTATACATTTAATTAATGTTAAATATTTATTATTACATTTATCTAATTGATTAAGGTTAATGAGGTGCTTAATTTTCGCATGTATTATTTATTCAACATATAAATAGTGGAGTTAGATGATGTCTAACATATTGAAGCATGCTTTCTTAACTGCCGTCTTCGGGCTTGGTCTGGCAACATCTGCACAGGCCTGGACAGATCAAATTGATCCCAAAAATGACATTAATACCCGATGTAAATTTGAACCCGAGGCCCAGTGTACGGACGCAATTCGCGTTGGGGCACAAATCGAAGGTGTGGACATGAGCTATTCCTCTATGCCGAAGATGCGTCTGGACGGGGCGAATATGAAGCGCATTAATCTGCAAGGCTCCAATATGGAGATCATCAATCTGAAAGGGGCTGACCTGACATTGGCGAACCTTTCCTTTAGCCAGTTACATGCTGCAAACCTGCAAAATGCCAACCTGATGCTGTCAAATATGACAAAAGCCCTATTGGTTGACGCGGATCTTCGCGGGGCAAACCTTCAAGGGGCGAATATTCAAGGGGCGGTTTTCTTTCAGGCAAACTTAAGCAACGCCACATGGGTTGATGGTCGTGTCTGTGCCGAAGGCTCTATCGGTGAATGTAAATAGAGATTTCAGATCTCGTTCTAAAAAGGCTTTCGAAAAATCGGAAGCCTTTTTTCATATCAACGTTGCGGCCATTTGACATGATGGGCATCGATGACAAAGGGGTGGGCGTGCCGGGTCTCTTTGTGTCGATGTTCATGTATATGCGGTTCCGGGCCTTCCCACCCTTCATGGGGGTGATGGTGATGGGGGTCTTTGTGGGTATGGGGGTGATCGTGGGAATGCGCAGGATGACTATGTTCAATAACGACCGGGTCATTGGTCGGCCACAGTTTTAACGCCCATAAGGTCATAAGGAAGGCAAGACAGGCGAGAATCGCAAAGGTTTGGGAAAGACCGATATTGGCCCCCAGCCAGCCTGCCAGACTATAACCGATAAACCAGGCCCCGTGGGATAGAGCAAAATTGGCACTGAAATAAGCCGCCCGGTCAGACGGGGTGGTGGATCGTGTGACCACGCGGGCCGCTGGTGTTTGAATGAGTGACCAGCCCGCCCCCAGTAAAAACCAGATAATCAGTAATCCACCAATGCCGGGCAGGATGACGCCCCATAAAAGGGCCGAGGCAATCAGACTGCCCCCCAAGATCATCATCGGGCGATCCGGTACTGTTTTTAGGAGCCGAGGCAGAAAGAGCGCGACGAGCATGGACCCGGCACCTGATGCCATCATAACGTAAGCTGTTTCACTTTCCCCCAGTCCCAAATAGGCACGTACATAAATGACCGTATTGACGATCACCATTGCGCCCGCGCAGGCGACAGCCCCATGCAGGGCCAGCAGGCCACGCAAACGAGGGGTGCGCAGGTACGCCTTAATCCCGAAACTTATATTGTGCCAGAGAGACGATTCGCGCTCGGCAATCGCTTGTTTTGGGAAAACCGTGATGACTACCAATAAGGCAGATCCCAAAAAAGTAAGACCGTTTAACAGGAAAAGGCTGTCGAAACTCCAAATGGATAAAAGCAGAGCCGCCAATGTCGGGCTGAGCAGGTTTTCCAGATCATAAGCCAACCGGGAATAAGACAGTGCCTTGGTATAACGCTCTTCGTTGGGCAGCAGATCGGGAATTGTGGATTGAAAAAGCGGTGTAAAGCAGGCAGAGCAGACATTAAGGGCAAAGATAACGCCATAGAACTGCCATTGTGTCGATAAAAAGGGCAGGGTGAGTATGAGGCCTGCACGCACAATATCCAGCAAAATCAAGGTTTGTTTGCGCGGAAGAAGATGAGCAAAACCGCCAGCGATTGGGGCCACGCAGACATAGGCGATCATCTTGATGGCAAGGGCGGTTCCCAGAACCTGCCCCGCATTTTCACCAGCCATGTCATAAGCAAGCAAAGCCAGTGCAACCGTGGTTAGTCCGGTTCCGACCAATGAGGTAACTTGTGCGCCAAACAGGTTGCGATAGGCCGGGTTTTTGAGGGGGGAATGTGCAGATTGGTTCATATGCCTGACTTAAATTGTAAATAAACAGGTTCGAAGGTTCTAATCAACGCAACGATAGGATATGCTTTTAAACATAACTTTAATAGTACGCTTGAACATGCAGAAACTTTTCATTCTTTCGTTTGCTTTGATGATTGCTTCATCCCTGTTTGTCGGTCATGCCTTTTCAAAAGGATATGTTCCCTATTTCGGGATGATCGCGGGTGGCATTTTTTTATTGGCGATTTTTTTACCGTTTTTAAGCGAATACAATATTTTGCACCGTGGGTTTTCAAGTATTGGCGATAATTTTAAAAGTCTGATGCATTCTGATGAACCGACAAAGGGGGAGGTCGAGATTTTGCTTCCCAGTCATATGAACCAAGCAGCGAAAACCTATCAGTTGCATGAAAGCGGGAATATTAAAATCGGCCTTTGGATGATACTTGCGATTGGGCTGGTATTCCTTGCCATTGATGGGGTTGATTTTTATGTTTTGGGCGACGGTCTAAAAGCGGATAACGGGCCGATCAGTAATTTTTAACTCAGTTTTTCACTTAAGGCCTGTGCGATTTTTGCAGCCAAGGCCGCATTGTTTTTTAACAAGGCAATATTGCTGGTCTTGCTTTTACCCTGACTTAAATCCGCAAGGCGGGCCAACAGATACGGCGTAACATCGCGTCCGCTGACAGTCATTTCTTCCAAGGCCTGTTTGATGCATGTTTCGACTTCTTCCTTGGGATATTCGAAATCGGGGTCTATTGGGTTGCCAATGAGAACGCCCCCCTTGAAATCCAGACCATCGGGCCAGCCGATCATATTCCATTTTTGGATCAACAGGTCTGTGATCTCCTCCACACGGTCCAGTCTATAGGCTCCCTTAACTCCGCTGTTGCGATAATAAAAGGCTGGAAATTCATCACATCCAAACGATATGGTCGGCACACCTTTTGTCTCCAGTACCTCTAACGTCTTGGGGATATCAAGAACAGCCTTGGCCCCGGCGCAAACGACACAGACGTTACAACGGCTTAGTTCTTCAAGGTCAGCAGAAATATCAAATGTCTCACCCGCACCACGATGAACGCCCCCGATACCGCCAGTGGCAAAGACACGAATATTGGCGTGTTCGGCAATCATCATTGTGGTGGCAACCGTTGTGCCGCCATTTTTTTTCAGAGATAAGGCGTAAGGCATATCGCGTCTACTGAGCTTTAGGGCGCTTTGGTCTTGTGCCAAGTGTTCCAGTTCTTGATTGTTCAACCCTACACGAATGATACCGTCGATGACGGCGATGGTTGCCGGGGTGCAGCCGTGTTGTCTGATGGTTTCTTCGAGGGCGAGAGCCGTTTTTAAATTGTCGGGATAGGGAAGGCCATGTGTGATCACGGTACTTTCCAGTGCGACAACACCTTTTTTATTAAAAAAGGCCTCTTTAACCTCATCGTTGACGAGAAGTCTGCGCTGGATCGGCTTTCTCATTCCTTTTCACCTTTCTTTCTCGTATTTTGGCTTGCGTCCATGACTGTCCTAAGGGATGTTATATCAAATAATACGCACAAGGGGGGATTGATGTTTTTGTTAAGGTTCAAGAAACTGGTATTCGGGATCTGTTGTCTTGCCTTAAGTGGCTGTGTCAGCACGTCGTTTAAACAAAAAATTGATCCGTTGCAGGAAGTTCCTGCCCTGTCCTTTATTCCAAATTCGGTCTTTTATATCGGCTCATCCGAGAGCGAGCGTGAAAAGGCCTATCACATAGATGAAGCCGCCTATAATGTACCGGTGACGCGCGAGCAGAACTGGTATGAGGCAGAACTCCCATTGCAACAGGTGCGTTTGCGCAGTTTTTATATCACGCGCACACCGATTACCAATTTCCAATATGCGGCTTTCGTTCGTGATAGCGGTTACGACGCACCGGACGTTGATATTGTGGACTGGCAGTCTTATGGATTGAATCATACCTATGAAAGTACGCGCAAGTATGCGTGGGGGCCAAATGGTTATCCCCAAGGGCGTGATCGTCACCCGGTTGTTTTAGTCAATTATGAAGATGCGCAGGCCTATGCCAAATGGTTGTCTGAAAAAACCGGACAATACTGGCGCTTGCCCAATGAACGGGAATGGGAACTGGCGGCACGTGGCACCGATGGTCGGGCTTATCCGTGGGGCAATGACTTTAATCCGGCAAAAGCCAACACCGCAGATATTGGACCGCACGATACGTTGCCTGTGGGCAGCTTCCCGGAAGGGGCCAGTCCCTTTGGTGTGTTGGATATGGCTGGGCAGGTCTATGAATGGACCAGTACACCGGGCGAAGCTTCTCGCATGACCGTGAAAGGCGGGGCCTGGGATGATCGGGGGTGCGGTGTGTGCCGCGCAGCCGCACGTCATCACCGACGCTGGGATATGAAACATATTTTAATTGGCTTCCGACTTGTACGTGAAGTCGCAAATTGATTTCCATTTTTATCTGATGAAGTGAAAGAGAGCGAAAGAATGGCCTTTTTGAAACTTGGTATTCCAAAGGGAAGTCTGGAAGAAGCCACAATCGAATTGTTTGAACAAGCCGGTTGGAGCATCAAGAAACGGGCACGCAATTACTTTCCGGTAATTGACGACGATGATATTGAATGTTCACTCGTGCGATCACAGGAAATGTCGCGCTATATCGAAGATGATGTGCTGGATGTCGGCTTGTGTGGGCTGGACTGGGTGCAGGAAAATAATTCGGATGTGGAAGTTGTCAGTGACCTGATTTATTCCAAAGTTTCAGACAAGCCTGCGCGTTGGGTGCTGGTCGTTGAAAAAGACTCCCCCATTCAAAGTGTCAAGGATCTGGATGGAAAACGGGTTGCGACAGAACTTGTTGGGTTTACCAAACGGTATCTGGAAGAAAATGGTGTTCAGGCAGATGTGGAATTTTCTTGGGGGGCAACCGAAGCCAAGGTCATTCAAGGCTTGGCAGATGCGGTTGTGGAAATTACAGAAACCGGAACCACCATCAAGGCCAACGGGTTGCGTATTGTTGAAGAATTGATGCAAACCCATACGGTCCTGATTGCCAACAAGGCCGCATTAAAAGACCCGCAGAAAAAAGCCAAAATCGACCAGCTTGCCCTGATGTTGCAGGCGGCACTGTCCGCGCGTCATAAGGTCTTGTTAAAAATGAATGCACCGGACGCCAACTTGCGCGAAATTGTCGCTATGTTGCCCAGTTTACATTCGCCAACGGTTAATCCGCTGTCTGACCAAAATTGGCATGCGGTGGAAACAGTTGTGGATCGTAAGCAAACACGCGATCTTATACCGGCGCTAAAGGCGGCCGGGGCACAAGGTATTCTGGAATTGCCTTTGCAGAAGATCTGCTAGGCGAAGGGACGTCTTTACAAAGAAAAAGGGCACTGATGATCAGCGCCCTTTTTTCGTATATTTGCTAAAGACCGCTTAGTCTTTGGCGCGCTCGACGTATGTGCCGTCCATTGTGTTGATGATAACACGGGTTCCGGCTTCGATATGCGGGGGAACAAGGATTTTAACGCCATTTTCCAGTACCGCAGGCTTATAAGAAGATGATTGTGTTTGACCTTTGACAACTGGATCCGCTTCGGAAATTTCAAAAGCCATTTTTTCCGGCAATGTAATGCCGAGAACTTCGCCTTCGTGTGACTCGATGGTTACTGTAATACCGTCTGTCAGGAAGGGGGCTTGTTCATCAAGTAACATGGAACGGTTGGCTTCGATTTGTTCGTAAGTTTCGTTATCCATGAATGTCAGCAAGTCGCCGTCACCAAAAAGGAATTGATATTCTTTTTGTTCAAGGGTAACGCGTTCAACGGTTTCTGATGCACGGAAGCGTTCGTTCAATTTCGTACCGACGCGAATGTCTTTAAGTTCTACCTGATTGAAGGCACCGCCTTTACCGGGTTTGACGGCTTGACATTTCACAGCGCGCCACAGGCCGTCTTTGTGATTGATGATATTGCCGGGGCGAATTTCGTTACCGTTGATCTTCATAGGTCTGGATATCCTGAAATAAACACTGAAATTGGCGCGAAATTAGCAGGAAGTTGCCTCTAAAGCCAACCCTTTTTGCGTAAAGGCGAGTTATCGTCTCAAAGTAACGAGGGAAGACTGGTATTTCTGATAAATTCGTCGAAACGTTCCATCATCAATCAAGCTTTGTGCCGCTTTTTTCAAATCATCAAGGCCTTCGCGTTGGACAAATTGGTTAGAAGCTTGCACCCATCCTTGCAGTCGGTCCAGTTCAAAGGGGATGTCAAAATCTGAACTGGTGCTTAGACCTGTGCGAACGGCATTGTAGGCAAGGCTTTGTTCTGTACCGACAACCGCATCAACGCGTCCGGCTTTAAACAAAAGCATGGAATGGGCATAATCCATCGAGGGGACGATGTTGAGATTTTCCTGCTCTGCAAATTTACCACCGACTTTCAAGCCGCGCGCAACAGATAAACTGAGATGCTGGAGGTCTTTATAATTTGTGATTTTTATGCCTTTTCGCGGCCAGACGACGGTTCGAAAATCAATGCCGACATTGACAACTGGAACCGTAATTTTTTCAGAATAGGGGGTGCGCAGGACGATGGAAAAGTCAGCTTTGCCATATTCCAATGATTTGAATAATCGTGCCATCGGAACGATCCTGTTCACGCTTTGACGTCCCATACGCTTGGCAATGGCATTGCCCCATTCAAAACAAATTCCCTTTGGAATGTTGTCATTTGTTTTATAACCCCAAGGCGGTAATGGCAGGGTTGCGATACGTAGCGGTGGTTTTTCTTGCGCATGAACGCTTTGCATTCCCGACACAAAGACGCAGATCAACAAGGCAAGGGATAATGATAAAAGTCGTTTGATATGTAAACGAACGGTCATTGTTTTTGCAGTTTCTCAAGAAGGGGGGGAGGATTTATTATTTTTGCCCCATTGTAGATTATTCGCACAGCTTATTAAAGTGTTTTACCGCGTGCTCTACGCCTTTAGAGTGATTCCAGATACCACCGCATACGGCAAGGAAATCTGCTCCCGCTTCGATTAACGGTGTGGCATTGTCCGTTGTGATGCCGCCAATGGCAACGCAGGGGATTTCAAACATGGTGGTCCACCATTCCAAAATCCAGGGTTCCGCCTTTGTTTTGGCTTGTTTGGTGTCGGTTGGATAGAAGGCACCAAAGGCGACATAATCAGCCCCTTGTTCACCTGCAATCATGGCAAGATGTTTGGAATCGTGGCAGGTGACACCGATAATGGCATCTTTTCCCATGATTTCGCGCGTTTTTTTATAAGGTGTGTCATCCTGTCCGATATGGACGCCGTCGCAGCCCATTTCCTTGGCAAGATCAGGGCGGTCATTGAGCACAAATGCGATATCGCGATCCTGTACAAGCGGTTGAAGCTTTTCACATGCACGGCGGACCGTATCGTCATTTACATCTTTCAGGCGCAGTTGAACGCAGGCGATTTCGCCGCTATCCAGTGCCGTAACAAGGGTGTCGGCAAAAACATCCAAATCAATTTTGGGCGGTGTAATCAAATAAAGCTGCGTATTCATGTTGATCCTGCTTTGCTGGCTTATGCCAGAACCTTGTGTGCGCCCCCGCATTGGGGATGGTTGTTGAAATAACAATCTTTCTATAACAAAAAAGGGGACGAAAATCGCCCCCTACTTCACTTAAAAGAGTGATAACAGTGATTTAAAGTCCGGTTTGGGCCATTGTCAGGGCCGTATCCAGCATCCGACAGGAAAAACCCCATTCGTTATCATACCAAGATAAGACCCGTACCAAAGTCCCCCCCATGACGGTTGTTTGGGTCAAATCAAAACAGGATGAATGTGGATTATGATTAAAATCGATGGAAACCAACGGGGCATCATAGGCACCAAGCACCCCTTTCATCCGTCCTTGGGCCGCTTCAAGGATAGCGGCATTGATTTCCTCTGTGCTGGTCGGGCGGGACGCATCGAACGTTAAGTCGATCATGGATACATTGGGGGTCGGGACACGAATGGCACATCCGTCCAATTTACCGGCCAGTTCCGGCAAAACCAGACCAACAGCCTTGGCGGCCCCTGTTGACGTCGGGATCATAGAAACCGCACCAGCGCGGGCACGGCGCATGTCTTTGTGCAGCATATCGACCATGCGTTGACCACCGGTGTAGGCGTGAACGGTGGTCATATATCCTTTTTCAATACCGACGGCTTTGTTCAATACATCGGCAACCGGGGCCAGACAATTGGTGGTGCAAGACGCGTTGGAAACGACTTTATGATCGTTGGTTAATTGATCGTGATTGACACCGTAAACAACTGTCAGATCGGCGTCTTTTCCGGGGGCGGAGATCAAGACCTTTTTGGCTCCGGCGTCAATATGGGCCTGCGCTTCGTCACGGGCCTTGAAAATTCCGGTACACTCAAAGACGATATCGATGTTCATCTCTGCCCAAGGGAGACTCGCCGGGTTGGGTTCGGAGGTAAATTTAATCGCTGTCCCATCAATGAGAATAGCGTTGTCGGTGGTGGAAACCTCGGCTGCTAAAATACCGTGAACGGAGTCGTATTTCAGGAGATGTGCATTGGAGTCAACCGGACCGAGATCGTTAATCGCAACGATTTCAAGGTCGCTTCGCCCGCTTTCAATGAGGGCGCGTAAGCAAAGACGTCCAATTCGGCCAAAACCGTTAATCGCCACGCGAATAGCCATTGTATCCTCCATATCCATTTATAAAAACCTAATATTTTATAGCACGTTAGCCAATGTCAAAACCAGCGTTGAGTTGTGGAAAACGTATCAAATAAGTGGTGTGCCTGAGACTTTTGTTTTTACCGGAGTCGCTTGGGGCTTGCTCAATGTGGTATTTTTTGTCATTACCTTAGCCTTGGAATTTCTCAGTATATATTAAATGGGGTTCGTCCTTGTCCGTTTCTGTACAAGTATCACCGCGTATTCTCTCTGCGTTTGATCGACTTGAAAAAGCTGTTCTGGTTCTGGAACAGGCGTGCGAGTCGCAAAGCACAAAGGTCGATGCGGCACAGGTTGAGGTTTTGCAGAACCAGATCGAAGGGTTAAAGCAAGATAATCTGGCGCTGTCCGAAGCACTGGAAGCTTATAGCGAGGCAGATTACGATACGCAGTTTGAAGAATTGAAAGATAAGATTTCAGTTCTCGAAGACAATAACCAGACCCTCAGCGTCCAAAATGAATCGTTGCATGAAATCAAAAGTGATTTTGCCACGCGTCTGGAAAAATTGATCGGCAATGTCCAGCAAATTCTGGATGAAGAGGAGGACGAATAATGGCTTCAGTCGCTGTTACCATTAATGGTCGCCGTTACGAGATTGCTTGTGAAGAAGGGCAAGAAGCGCAGCTTTCCCGATTGGGACGTTATGTGGATGATCGTGTGCGCCAATTGGCTGCTGCGGTTGGACAGTTGGGCGATACACGCTTGATGGTGATGACCAGTTTGTTGCTGGCAGATGAACTGAGCGATAAAAACGACGAGTTGGAAACCTATAAGGTGGAACATAGTGTCGCTGTGCGTGAACGCAAAGACGAGATGATTGTTCAAAAACTGGATCGCCTGACACAGAAAATCACGGAAATCGCGCAAACAATGGATGATGTGGACATTGCTGAAGTGAGCAGCAATGTTGAAACACTTGTTCACAATGATGATGAACTTGATGATCCTTCTGCGCAATAGGGCGTGACAATTCAAGAAAGACTGACTATATAGCCCAAGGTGAAGCTGCGAAGTGCGTCGGTGTTCATGAATCCCCGGGGCCAATAATGAAACCATCGGGAGCTGTCCCTGTCCACCTCGTGGGGTGATTACACGGCGCCCACCTGCTTTGGCAGGCCTATGGTGGATCTAGTCAACATTACGGCTTATGTGGCTTCACCCGCACCTAATCGAACGAGGTGGTCTGTGACTTCTTTAAAGGAAGAAAAAAATCGTCTGCGCCTGCGTATGCTATCGTTACGCAAAGGGATCAATAAGCCGGAACTTTCCTCGCTGTTGCAGCAAACGTTTTTGAACGAAACTCATTTCAAATCTTATCAGAGGGTCGCGGCCTATTGGCCCATGTCCGGTGAACTTGATATTCGCCCATTGTTGCCGTCATTGCAGGCGCGCGGGCAGGTCTGTGCGTTACCCGTTGTGCTGAACAAAAACACACCGTTGATTTTTCGCAAATGGTTGCCCGGTGATGTGTTGGTTGCGGGACCGCATGGGACACTTCATCCCCGCGAAGACGCACCGCTTGTTATCCCTGATTTGGTTCTAGCCCCCTTATTGGCCTTTGACCTTCAAGGTGGGCGTTTGGGGTTTGGTGGGGGCTATTATGATCGCACTTTGGTGAACTTGCCCACAGTCACCACAGTCGGGATTGCCTATGATGAACAGGCTGTGGATGAAGTCCCGACGGATCGGCTGGATCAAAGAATGGACTGGATTGTTACGCCGACACGGGTTATTCACATCAAAGCGTGATTTTAAAAAAAATGGACGAGATATATGCGTTTTCTTTATTGTGGTGATGTGATGGGCCGAAGCGGTCGCAATGCAATTGTTGAACAAGTTCCTCAATTGCGTGAGAAACTCGGTCTGGATTTTGTCATCGTCAATGGGGAAAATTCTGCACATGGCTTTGGCATTACCCGCAAGATTTGCGATGCTTTTTATGATGTTGGCGTGGACGTTATTACCACGGGTAATCACGCATGGGATCAGCGCGAGGTTATGAATTTTATTGACGATGAACCGCGACTGTTGCGCCCGTTGAATTACCCGGAAGGCACACCGGGGCGAGGTTTTCATGTCTATGAAATGAAAGATAATCGCCGTTTCTTTGTGGCTCAGGTCATGGGGCGGTTGTTTATGGACCCGTTGGATGATCCGTTTACCATGCTGTCGGCCGTGTTGGATAAGCATGTTCTGGGCCGTGATGTTCAGGCTTCACTGGTGGATATTCATGCCGAAGCGACCAGCGAAAAAATGGCGATGGGTCAATATTTGGATGGGCGTGTGTCGCTGGTGGCGGGAACGCACTCTCATATCCCGACGGCAGATGCGCAGATTTTACCAAACGGTACGGCCTATCAAACTGATGTGGGCATGTGTGGCGATTATGACAGTGTAATCGGGATGGAAAAATCGGTCCCGATTGAACGGTTTACAAAGAAAATAAGTGGACGCTTGACCCCGGCAGAAGGTCCGGCGACGTTGTGTGCAGTCTTTGTTGAAACCGATGATGAGACCGGTTTGGCAAAAACCGTTTCGCCTCTCAGGCTCGGTGGTCGCTTGATTGAAATTGTTCCAACCCTTTAATCAATTGCATAAAAAAAGCCCCGATGCTCATTCAGTCATCGGGGCTTTTTTTGTCTTTGGCTGCTCGGCTTTTTAATTGCCGCGAACCTGTTGCAGGAACTTTTGAACAACATCTTTTAACGATGTTGCCTGAGAGTTCAGCCCGCTGGATGCTTCCAGTACCATTTGTGAGGCTTTGCCCGTCTCGGCGGCGGCAAGGTTTACGTTTTCGATGTTTTTCGTCACATCGACCGTGCCGCTTGCTGCTTCCTGAACGTTTTTGGAAATCTCAATTGTTGCAGCGCCTTGTTCTTCAACGGCGATGGAAATGCTGCTGGAGATATCGTTGATGTTGTTGATCGTTTGACCGATGTTGGAAATGGCGCTCACTGCATCGGTGGTGGCCGATTGCATGGCATCGATTTGTTCGGTGATCTCTGCTGTCGCGCGTGCGGTCTGATCGGCAAGATTTTTTACTTCAGAAGCCACAACCGCAAACCCTTTACCAGCTTCACCGGCACGAGCGGCTTCGATGGTGGCGTTCAAGGCAAGAAGGTTGGTCTGTTCAGCAATAGAGGTAATCAACTCGACAACCTCCCCCACCTTATTGGCGGCAGAAGACAGGCTGCTGACGGTATCTGTCGCCTGTTGGGCTTCATCCACGGCTTCCTGTGCAATCCCGCGCGATTGTTCGACCTGACGGGAAATCTCGCTAATGGATGCGGACAGTTCTTCTGCGGCGGAAGCTACGGTTTGTACGTTACCGGTTGCCTGTTCGGCAGCCTGCGCTACGACATTGGATTGTTCCGATGTGGCGGCTGCGGTGCGCGACATACCTTGGGCGGTTGTTTCCATATCCTGTGCGGCGGTGCCGACGGCCTCCACTACGCTGCTGACAGTATTTTCGAAATTGTCGGCCATTTGGTTGAGGAAAGCGCGTTGTTTTTCTTCGCTACGTCGTTGGGTTTCTTCTTGTTCATCGCGTAGTTTTTCAACTTCTTGTGCGTTTTTGCGGAAGATGCGCAATGCTTCTGCCATTTCACCGACTTCGTCTTTGCGCTCGTCTTCAAGGATTTTAACCTCGAGATTACCTGCGGCAAGAGCATGCATCACCTTGGTCATCGCCGCAATCGGGTTGGCAAGGTTACGGGCAACGACAAGACCGATAACGATAATGACAAGTAGGGTGATCCCGGCGGCAACGATGATAAAGGTGCGCATGGTTCGCACGGGTTCCAGAACTTCGTCTTCGGACATTTCAGCAACGACGCCCCAATGCATACCCATGAAGTCCAGTGGGGCATAGGCTGCAAAGACATCTTCGCCTTTAAAGTCTGTGGTTTCTACAAGACCGGATTCACCTTTAAGGGCGGCTTTGACGGCTTCGTTGCTGATTTTTTGTTTAATAATGGTCTTTTCTTTGACCAGACGCAGATCACTGCGCAAAAGATTATCTTTACCAACAATGTAGGTTTCGCCTGTGTTGCCAAGACCGCGCGGGTTTTGCATAACCTGATCGATTCGTTTAATCGGCATGCGCACAATCAATGCACCGACGAAGACATCTTCTTCGTTTTTCACAGGGCTTCCCATGAAGCTGGCCGCTTCGTTATTATCGGCTTCATAGGCGGCGAAATCTGTCATCGTCACGAAAGCGTTGTTGTCGCCGTTTTCTTTAATTTCTTTGAAAATCTTTGCGAAGTCTGTGTCTTTCCATTTGCCCTTTTCAAGGTTGGTCGCAAAATCATGTGCTTTATAAACGGAATAAATAACGTTGCCTTTGGCATCGACAATAAACAAATCATGGTAGGCCCGTGATTTGGCAAGGGGCTGGAACCACGCATGATAACGTTGATGTGTGTCATGGTAGGCATCTTCGCTTTGCCCCCGTTTCAGTTTGTCGCGTTCACCGGCGCTATTGGGGTTATCTTCAATATATTCTTTCTGCAAGAACGCGGTGGCGTCGCCGTATTCGGCGCCGATATCTTCATAGTCAACGGCCAGCTCAACCAAGGCATCTTTGACCATTTGGTTGCTGGATAAAATACCTAAGTCCTGTCGTATCCCTTCCATCAAAGACATGATGGAATGCGTTCGACTGTCAATAAGGGTTTGCATGCTGTCGTCAGCGGCAATTCGCATATTGTCGGCTGATTTTGTATAAGCAAGCAGCCCCGTGATCAGGATCGAAGCTAGTGCGAGAATGACGATGATTGCGGGGAGTTTGACTGAGATTTTGACGTTTGACAGTGACATTATCTTTTCCGATCTTTGGTTTCGGCCAACCTGTTATTGCAGCTTACTGCTTTTGGTCGAATTACCCCAAGGGATATTTCGCAAAATTCGGAAGTATTTATGGCATAAGAAACCATACATATGATAGGGAAAATTTTATTTTTCAGTGAATTGGAAAGGTATGTTTTTCATATAGTTAGTTCATGTTATCTTTTTGTGTCTATACTTAAGGATGATTCGGTGTTTGTAAATTGATACTTTAGTTAAAAATGGGAAATGTTCGAAGGTGCACATTGTTTGTTGTTGTCAAGATGTGCTAATAGAATATCAGAGATGGATTTCTCGTCATTTTCAGAAAAGTTAAGGATTAAATGTAGGAACCATGGCTGGTCATTCCAAGTTTAAAAATATTATGCATCGCAAAGGCGCACAGGACAAAAAGCGCGCCAAAGAATTTGCCAAATTGTCAAAAGAAATTATGGTCGCTGCCGGAATGGGCACACCTGACCCCGATATGAACCCGCGCTTGCGTACAGCGATTGCTGCGGCGAAAGGGGCGTCCATGCCGAAGGACAATATCGAACGGGCCGTTAAAAAAGGCTCCGGCGAGATGGATGGCGATAATTTCGTTGAAATGCGTTACGAGGGGTACGGTCCCGGCGGTGTTGCCGTTATTGTAGAATGCCTGACCGATAACAAAAATCGCACCGCCTCCGATGTGCGCTCGACTTTCTCCAAACGAGGCGGAAACCTGGGTGAAACCGGTTCGGTTGCTTTCAGTTTCGAGCGTCGCGGCCTGATCACATATCCGCTGGATGTCGCTGATGGCGATGCGATGTTTGAAGCTGCTTTGGAAGCCGGTGCAACTGAAGTGGAAACAACGGATGAAGCCCACGAAATTTCGTGCGAACCCGATGAATTGCATGCCGTTTTGGATGAATTGGTCAAACAATTTGGCGACTCCAAAGGGGCCGCACTGGATTGGAAACCGACCAATACGACCGAACTGGATGCCGATAAGGCGCAAAGCCTGATGGGGCTGGTCGAAGCTTTGGAAGATCTGGACGATGTTCAGGATGTCTTCACCAATATGGAAGTCTCTGACGAGGTCATGGCAAGCCTGGCGGGCTAGGCGATGCGGATCGTGGGGCTGGACCCGGGATTGCGCATAACCGGATGGGGGATCATTGATATTGATGGGAACCGAATGCGGTGTATTGCCGATGGTGCCATCAAGACGGATTCCAAACGCCCCTTGGCGGAACGGCTGGTACAGCTTTACGAAGGGATCGAAGATGTTCTTAAACGCTTCGGTCCCGTCGAGGCGGCTGTCGAGGAAACGTTCGTCAATAAAAACCCGAATTCGACATTGAAATTGGGACAAGCTCGCGGTGTCGTGATGTTGACACCGGCGCGGGCTGGATTATCTGTGTTTGAGTACACGCCCAATCAGGTCAAAAAGACGGTGGTGGGGAGTGGGCACGCACAGAAAGAACAAGTTCAAATGATGGTGAAAACCTTGTTGCCAACTGCCAAAATTGAAATTGCAGATGCGGCAGATGCATTGGCGGTGGCGATTTGTCATGCGCACAATCGTAATACGCCTGATAAATGGGGAGGGGTCGCATGATTGCCAAATTAAAAGGCTTGGTCGATTCCGTCGGGGAAGATTGGGTCATTCTGGACGTCAACGGGGTAGGATACCTTGTCTTTGCCTCCGCAAAAACATTGGGGAAATTGCCAAAAGTTGGTGAGGCAACATCACTTTTGATCGAAACTCATGTGCGCGAAGATCATATTCATTTGTACGGTTTTGGTGATGTTGCAGAACGCGACTGGTTTAAGCTTTTAACGACGGTTCAGGGCGTTGGGGCCAAAGTTGGTTTGGCCATTTTGTCAGCCTTGACGGCTCAGGACATCATGCATGCGATTGCCGCACAGGATAAAAAGGTTTTAACACAAGCCAACGGCGTTGGCCCGAAAGTGGCAACGCGTATTTTAACGGAACTGAAAGATAAAGCCGGTGCCATTGCACTGAGTAGCCCTGAAGGACTTTCGACGTCGTCGGGGCATGCGGCTTCTTCATCAACGGGTTTTGGTGGTGCACCGGTGGAGGCCGTTTCCGCCCTTGTCAATCTCGGTTATGGGCGCAGCGAAGCTTTGGCGGCTGTTTCCAAGGTGAATAAGGAACTGGGTGGTGAGGGTAAGCTGGATGACCTCATCCGCCTTGCCTTGTCGGAATTATCGGTGTTGGGCTAGGGGGCATCAGATATGTATGAAGATGAAAACCGCATGGTCTCGCCGGAACGTTCCGAAGATGATGTTTCTGAAAATTCCTTGCGGCCTCTGGCGTTAAACGAATTTATTGGTCAAAAGCAAGTCCGTGAAAATTTGAAAATTTTCGTTGAGGCCGCACGCGCACGTGGGGACGCGATGGACCATGTTTTATTTTACGGTCCACCGGGGCTGGGGAAAACAACACTGGCTCAAATCGTTGCACGTGAACTGGGTGTCGGATTCCGTGCCACATCCGGACCTGTGATTGCAAAAGCGGGTGATCTGGCGGCGCTGTTGACCAATTTGCAGCCTTATGATGTCCTCTTTATTGATGAAATTCATCGCCTCAACCCGGCTATTGAAGAAGTGCTCTATCCGGCGATGGAAGATTTCCAGCTTGATTTGATCATTGGGGAAGGACCGGCGGCACGTTCTGTTCGCATTGATCTACCGCCCTTTACATTGGTGGGGGCGACAACGCGTTCCGGGTTGATCACCACACCGTTGCGTGATCGTTTCGGCATTCCGTTGCGGATGAATTTTTATGAAGTTGATGAACTGGAAGAAATTGTCACGCGTGGCGCACGTATTTTGGGGATGGAAATGACATCGGACGGCGCCCATGAAGTTGCCAAACGTGCCCGAGGGACCCCTCGTGTTGCCGGGCGTTTGTTGCGCAGGGTTCGCGATTTCGCCCATGTGGCCGGTGTGTCCCCGGTGGATGCAGCTTGCGCCGATGGGGCCTTGAACCGATTGGAAGTGGATCATCGCGGTCTGGATGAGATGGACCGCCGTTATCTGAAATGTATTTGCGAAAATTACGGGGGTGGTCCTGTTGGTGTTGAAACGATGGCAGCGGCCTTGTCTGAACAACGCGACACGATCGAAGAAGTGATGGAACCTTATTTGATCCAGCAAGGCTTGTTAATGCGCACCCCACGCGGACGGATGTTATCGGAAGCCGCCTATCGTCATTTGGGACTGGATGCGCCACAGGGACGTGAGGCCGCGCAAATGGATTTATTGAAAAAGGTGGATAAGGAATGACTGTTGGCCGCTTGGAAGGCGATACATTCATTTTCCCCATCCGTGTCTATTATGAAGACACAGATGCGGGTGAAATTGTTTATTATGCCAATTATCTGAAATTTGCTGAACGCGCACGAACTGAATTTTTACGATATTTCAATATTCATCAGTCAAAATTGCTAAAACAGGATCGGATTGCGTTTGCGGTACGCCGCGCGGAAGCGGATTATCGCAAACCGGCGAAACTGGATGATTTGTTGGAAGTCCACACCCGTCTCGTTAAGTTGGGTGGCGCGTCTTTGGAAATGGAACAGGTCTTAAAACGTGGTGAAGAGACGTTGGTTTGCGTAAAAGTGCGGATCGCCTGCATTCATTTAGAAGGCCGTCCGGTTCCTATTCCGCATGATATCAAGCAGGTGTTTATGAAAATGTTAGGGGTTCACAATGGAAAATAATCTGGTCGAGGCAGCCGTACTGGCAGGCTCCGTCGAGGTACACGACCTGAGTATGCTTGGCTTGTTTATGCGAGCCGATATTATCGTACAGGCCGTGATGGTGGGGTTGTTGCTGGCTTCCATCTGGTGTTGGGGGATTATTTTCGACAAGATCGTGCGTTTACGCCGATTGAATAAAAAAGCGGATAGTTTTGAGGATAAATTCTGGTCCGGGCAATCTTTGGACCAATTGTATGACGCCCAAGGCAATCAGCCGGAAGACCCGATGTCTGCTGTGTTTGTGACCGCAATGCGCGAAGTTCGTCGGTCACAGGCGAAAGGGCGTGGTACCGGGGATGAAATGCGTACCCGTTTGCAGGACCGTGTTGATCGTGTGATGCAAATTACGGTCGGGCGCGAAATGGAACGTGTCGAAAAAAATATGACATTCTTGGCGTCAACAGGTTCAACAGCACCGTTTATCGGTCTGTTCGGGACTGTTTGGGGGATTATGAATGCCTTTACAGCGATTGCACAAACGAAAAACACCACATTGGCAGTGGTTGCCCCCGGTATTGCTGAAGCCTTGTTTGCAACAGCACTTGGCTTGGTTGCTGCGATTCCGGCGGTGGTCGCTTACAACAAACTCTCACGCGACCTTGATCGCTATGCCGGGCGTCTGGATAGTTTTTCCGGTGAGTTTGGTGCTATTTTGTCTCGTCAACTAGACGAAAAGAAGTAAATCATGGGTGCGTCATTCAATTCAGGTTCAAGCCGACGCGGGCATTACGGACGCCGTCGTGCTTCAGCACAAATGTCGGAAATCAATGTGACCCCGATGGTCGATGTGATGCTGGTGTTGCTGGTTATTTTCATGGTAACAGCGCCTTTGCTGACGGTGGGAGTTGAAGTCGACTTGCCGAAAACCAAGGCCGGTGAGATTCAAGGGCAAGACGAGCCCTTGGCGGTGAGTATCGACAAGGAAGGTAAGCTTTTTGTTCAGGATACGGCTGTTGAATTGGATGGATTGGCGCCCTTGTTGATGGAAATTTCCAAAAACAATATGGATATTCGTATTTTTGTACGCGGTGATGAAAAAATTGACTATGGCACAGTGATGCGGGTCATGGGCGTTTTGAACGGTGCCGGATTTACCAAGGTTGCGCTGATTGCTCGCAATCCTGCCAACAGTCAAAAGAAATAACCAAAAGTGATGCGCGGCCCCTTATCCATATCATTTTTTCTCCATCTGGCAGTTATTTTGCTGGCTTACTTTGGGATTCCGTTGTTGCCGGATCGTGATTTGATTGTGGAACCACCCATTGTTGTGGAAGTCGTACAAATTGATGATGTTTCCAATGTGCCGACGCCTAAACCCGTAACAAAAAAGCCGGAACCACCAAAAGAAAAACCAAAACCGCCGCCGCCAGCACCCAAACCGCAGCCTCAACCTCCGAAGCCGGAACCTAAACCTGCGCCAGAACCAGAACCCAAAGCCGAGGTTGTACCGGAGAAAAAGCCGGAACCGAAACCTGAGCCCAAACCCGAACCGAAGCCGGAACCGGTGAAGCCGAAGCCGCGTGTTCAACCACAACAAGTGACGCAAAAGCCAAAGCCGCCGCAGCGCAATGACTTTGACAGTTTGATGAAAGACTTGGCACCGACTTTGAAAGAAACGGCGAAGAAAGAAGAAAAAGAACAGGAAGAGTTAAAACTGGATGATCTTGCCAAATCTATTCAGGAAGCCATTAAACAACCGAGTAAGTTTAGTGATGCCTCGCGTCCGCTTACCATTACGGAAATTGACGCGCTACGCCAGCATATTGCCAAATGTTGGAACCCGCCTATCGGTGCGCGTGAGGCCGAAAATCTGAAAATTGAAATCGAAGTCACGATGAACCCGGATGCAACACCGCGTGCGGCTTCGATTGCGTCTCGCACCCGTTTGTCCGATCCATTTTATCAGGCGGCTGCGGAAAGTGCGTTGCGTGCGGTGAATAACCGTCGTTGCTGGCCTTATCCGTTATCGCGTGAAACGTATGATCAATGGCGTGATCTGACATTGATTTTTGATCCGAAAGAACTTCTGGGGCTGTAAACAGAGTAAGAATTGCAAGGCAGGGGATCAGGTTTTTGTCGTCTGCCCCTTGGCAGAACCACAGGAACTGCGTATCTTGCATCAAACGCATTGAACAGGACTGGATGACATGAGATTCGCACTGCGCTTTCTAGCTATTTTCACCATTATGGTTTCTGCCTTCCCCGCATGGGCCGAATTACGGGTTGATATCACACAAGGGCGTGTGGAACCTATGCCGCTTGCGATTGTGGAATTCGATGGCGAAACGGCGGAAGCCGCCCAGATTGGCGCGCAGATTGCCCAGGTGGTTTCGGCTGATCTGGAACGTTCCGGCCTGTTCCGACCGATTGACCCGAAAGCCTTTATCCAAAAAGAACTGTCAATGAAGACATTGCCGCGTTTTGGCGATTGGCGGATTCTAAATGCACAGGCCTTGGTGCAAGGTTTCGCCGTGCCACAAGGAAACGGACAACTTGCGATCCAATTTCGGTTGTGGGATGTGTTTGCTGAACAGCAGATGGTCGGTCTGGCCTATAATACCGTGGCGGATAACTGGCGCCGTGTGGCCCATATTATCGCCGATACCATCTATCAACGTATCACCGGGGAAAGCGGTTATTTTGATACCCGTATTGTTTATGTGGCCGAAAACGGTCCGGCCAATCGCCGGGTAAAGCGACTGGCGATTATGGATCAGGACGGGGCGAACCATAAGTTTCTGACGGACGGGCAAGACATGGTTTTGACACCGCGTTTTTCACCGACATTACAAGAAATTACCTATCTATCCTATTATCGCAACACACCTCGGGTTTACCTGTTCAACATTGATACGGGCCGTCAGGCCGTTTTGGGTGATTTTCCGGGCATGACCTTTGCGCCGCGTTTTTCTTTCGATGGCACCAAAGTGATTATGTCTATGGCGAAAGACGGGAACTCGGATATTTACACGATGGATTTGGCGACTCGACAGACGAAACGTTTGACCAGCCATTCCGCGATTGATACGTCACCCAGCTATTCTCCGGATGGAACGCAAGTGGCTTTCAACTCGGACCGGGGAGGGGCTCAACAGATTTATGTTATGGATTCGAACGGTAAAAACGTCCGTCGCATCAGTTTTGGCAAGGGTCGCTATGCAACACCGGTCTGGTCACCGCGTGGTGATTTGATTGCATTTACAAAAATGTTAAGCGGTAAATTCTATATTGGTGTCATGCGCACAGACGGGAGCGGAGAACGACTTTTAGCGGACGGTTATTTGGTCGAAAGCCCAACGTGGTCGCCCAATGGCAGGGTTTTGAGCTTCTTCCGTGAAACCCTTCGCGGTGAAGAAAAAACGACGAAAATCTATACCGTAGACCTCACGGGTTACAATGAAAGAGAGCTGATTACACCCTTGGAAGGGTCCGACCCGGCATGGTCCCCCTTGATTCCTTAAAAATAGCTGCCTATAGTCAAACTTAAGACTTTGACGTTATTCGTCTTAATTCGGGGGGCGTCTAGGGGTCTGTGTAAATTATCGGTTTAAAACAAATAGTCCTAATAAGGGGATTGCTCATGCGTAAGTTTATTGGTCTGGTTGGTGCTGTTGCTCTGCTCGCAGCTTGTGAGACCGCTCCTCAAGATGGTGCCAATGCAACAGGCACCGGTAATGCGAATGCGACGGCTGCTCAAAAACTCGGCCCGGCTGCTGGTTCAGCTCAAGATTTTGTTGTTAATGTCGGTGACCGTGTGTTCTTCGGTTTCGACCAGTACAACCTCACTACAGACGCACGTGCGACTTTGGACAAACAAGCAGTTTGGCTGAAGAAATACCCAAGCGTTACAATCGCGTTGGAAGGCCATGCTGACGAACGCGGCACACGCGAGTACAACCTTGCACTGGGTGAGCGTCGTGCAAATGCTGCCAAAGAATATTTGGTAAGCCTCGGTGTTGATGCGGCACGTGTTAAAACCATTTCCTATGGTAAAGAACGCCCGGTTGCTCTGGGCCACAACGAAGCAGCATGGGCACAGAACCGTCGCTCTGTGACTGTTGTTTCTTTGGGTGCAGGTTCTTAATTTAAAAATTAAGTTCTCTGGTAGACCTTTTAAACAAGGCGTTTGCTGCATATCTTGTGGCAAACGCCTTGTTTTTTTGTATAAATGGATGCACAAAGGCAGTACGTGAAATCAACGCAGGTTCCGAATCTATGAGAATGTCCCTAAAAACTCTGTTCGCCACTACTTTTTTGATGACCGCCACGATTATGCCAGCTTATGCACAAGATAGTGATATGCAGGCCTTGGTCGATCGACTGGAACGGATGGACCGGGATATAAAGGCCCTGAATTTGAAAGTCTATCGTGGCACAAACGCCCCTGCCGTTTCAGGTGGTGGTGAAGATGTCAGTGGTCCGCTGGGCGCACGTTTGAGCATTCGGATCAATGAGCTGGAAAATCAACTGCGCCAAATGACAGGACAGATTGAGGAAACGGCCTTTCGGATTTCACAATTGACCACGCGTTTGGATAAACTGGTCGCTGATGTTGATTACCGCCTCACCGCGTTGGAAGGCGGAACGCCGAATGGTGTTACGGCCCAACCCAATGAAGCCGGAACGCAAGGCGAAAGCGTTGCGAATTTGCCAAACGGCGTATCGGGGGAACAACTGCAACCTCCCGCACCGTCTGGGCAAGAAGCCGCAGAAACCCCGCAAACGACACCAGCGGGCAGCCAGCCCGGTGTCCTTGGGACGTTGGAAGAAAAAGATCTGACAAACCCGACTTTATCACAGAAACCGTTGGAAAATACGCCAACTACCGGACAAGTGGAACAGCAGCAAGCGGCTTTGACACCGAAAGCGATGTATGAAAGTTCCCGGCAGATGTTGATGCGTGGTGAATTCGCCGATGCTGAAAAGTCGTTTAAAACTTTCCTCGAAGAAAACCGCGAACATGAATTGACCGGAAACGCACGTTACTGGCTGGGTGAAACCTATTATGTGCAAGGAAATTATGCCCAGGCGGCTGCGACTTTCCTGGAAGGCTATCAGAAAGATGCACGCGGGGCGAAAGCGCCAGACTCTTTGTTGAAGCTGGGCATGTCTTTAAAACGCATGGATAAAAAACGTGAAGCCTGTGCGGCTTTTGGTAAATTGCGCGCGGATTTCCCCAAATTGCCAGCCCATTTGTCTAAAACGCTGGAGCGCGAGCGCACTGCGGCCCAATGCAGCTAAGCAGGGATGAATTTTCATCTTTAATGACAAGCTTCCCTGATATCGGGGAACGCTTTGCTGTTGCTGTGTCCGGTGGGGCTGATAGTCTTGCGTTGTGTTTATTAGCAGCCGGGTGGGCAAAAGAAACGGGACGTCATCTGGTTGCGCTGAGCGTTGATCATGGTTTGCGGGCAGCCAGTCGTCAGGAATGTGACACGCTGCATGACACGTTGACGATAAAGGGGATTGAACATCATATCCTGACATGGGTGGGTGAAAAACCGACCTCGGGTATTCAGGCGGCTGCGCGTGAAGCACGTTATCAATTGATGTCCAGATGGTGTCTGGAAAATCAAATTGAAGATTTGATGGTGGCTCATCATCAAGATGATCAGGCGGAAACGTTCCTTTTACGTTTGGCACGCGGCAGCGGTGTGGATGGCCTTGGGGCTATGAAACCAATAGTGCAACAGGCTGGAATTCGGCTTTTACGCCCTCTCTTAACTATTTCCAAAGAAAGGTTAACGTCGACATTAGAGACGATGGGGCAGGAGTGGGTGGAAGATCCCTCCAATCAAAATGAAGATTTTGATCGGGTGAAAATTCGTAAAAACATGGCCTTGCTTCAAGATCTTGGCTTAACATCCGATAGATTGGCTCAAACCGCGCAGGCGATGCAACGCGCAGGCGATGCTTTACAGCGTATGACGCGAAACTGGTTAAAAGAACACGTCCGCCTGTTTGAGGAAGGCTATTGTGTCATTGCACAAACCGGACTGGATGGGTTGGAGGATGAAATCCGACTTCGCAGTCTCGCCCGAATCGGTATGGTAATCAGCGGCGAAATTTATCCGCCCCGGCTGGAAAGACTGCAACGTTTATCCATGAGTCTGAAAAATGGCAGCGATGCAACATTGATGGGCTGTCGCTGGATTGTGCGCAAAGACGATATTCTTGTCTGTCGGGAAACTCGTCATGGTGAGGTGCCGGATAATCTTTATCAGATTGATTATCCTCATTCATTCCCGAGTTTGAAATTGCGTATATTGGGACAGGAAGGCTGGAAACAGCTTTTGAAACAAAGAACGGGTAAGGATGATTTCGATCTTCCGAAACCCGTGATTTACAGTCTTGTGTCGTTTTGGGATGAGGAAGGGGTTTTGGCTGTTCCACATTTAGGTTATCAACGCGTGGGTAGCGAATTTGAGGCGCAATTAACGTTTATCGCCAAAAAGAGGCTGTTATCGTAAAGTTTCGCCTTGCGTGAGTGAGAAAATAGCTTATCTCTAATTCACTAAGAATTGTACGAATACGAAGGAAGGAATCCTAACGTGAACTTTAGCAGGAACCTCGCGCTGTGGGTTATCATTGCATTGCTGATCTTTGCGCTGTTCAATCTGTTCCAAAGCTCTAACCAGCAAATGGACCAGTCGACTGTGCCGTTCTCTGACTTCATCACTGCGGTTGAAGAGGGTAACGTGCAGGACGTGGTCATTCAGGACAACACGATTACGGGCACATATCGCGATGGCATCAAGTTTCATTCTTATACGCCGGACGATCCCAACCTGATTTCCACCTTGCGTGAAAAAGGCGTGAAAATCACCGCTGTGCCGAAAGATGACAGTGTGTCGTTCTTCTCTATCCTGATCAGTTGGTTCCCGATGCTGCTGTTGATCGGCGTTTGGATTTTCTTCATGCGTCAGATGCAGGGCGGTGGCGGCAAGGCAATGGGCTTTGGCAAAAGCCGTGCGCGTCAATTGACGGAAAAGCAAGGCCGCGTGACTTTTGAAGATGTGGCGGGAATTGAAGAAGCCAAGCAAGAACTGGAAGAAGTGGTCGATTTCTTGAAAGATCCGTCCAAGTTCCAGCGTCTTGGCGGGAAAATCCCCAAAGGCTGTCTGCTTGTTGGCCCTCCGGGGACAGGTAAAACATTGTTGGCGCGCGCCATTGCCGGCGAAGCCAATGTTCCGTTCTTTACGATTTCTGGTTCGGATTTTGTTGAAATGTTTGTCGGTGTCGGTGCCTCTCGTGTACGCGACATGTTTGAACAAGGCAAAAAGAATGCCCCTTGTATCATCTTTATCGACGAGATCGATGCGGTCGGTCGTCATCGTGGCGCCGGTCTTGGCGGCGGTAATGATGAACGCGAACAGACCCTCAACCAATTGCTGGTCGAGATGGACGGCTTTAGTGACAACGAAGGTGTGATCCTGATTGCCGCAACCAACCGTCCCGACGTTCTGGACCCGGCCCTTTTGCGCCCCGGTCGATTTGACCGTCAGGTTGTTGTGCCGAACCCGGATATTCAAGGTCGGGAAATGATCTTGGGTGTTCATATGCGTAAAGTTCCGATCGGCCCGGATGTCGAGCCTTTGGTCATTGCGCGTGGAACGCCGGGTTTCTCCGGTGCTGATTTGGCAAACCTTGTGAACGAAGCAGCCCTGTTGGCAGCACGTCGCAACAAGCGCCTCGTCACCATGAGTGAATTTGAAGAAGCCAAAGACAAAGTGATGATGGGTGCGGAACGCAAATCCATGGTCATGTCCGATGACGAGAAAAAGTTGACGGCCTTCCACGAAGCTGGTCATGCCTTGTGTGCTCTTCATATGGAAGCATCTGATCCGATCCATAAGGCAACGATCATTCCGCGTGGTCGTGCGTTGGGGATGGTGATGCGTTTGCCGGAATCTGACCGTGTGTCCTTGTCGGTTGAAAAACTGCGTGCGGACCTGGTTGTTGCGATGGGTGGACGTGTGGCCGAAGAACTTGTTTTTGGTAAAGACAAGGTCACAACCGGTGCATCCAACGATATCAAGCAAGCCACCAACATGGCCAAGCATATGGTTATGGAATGGGGTATGAGTGATAAGCTTGGCCCGATTGCTTATAGCGAGAATGAACAGGAAGTTTTCCTTGGTCATTCCGTGACGCAAACGCAGAATAATTCTGAAGAAACAGCCCGTGTGATTGATTCAGAAGTTCGTGAAATTATTGAGACGGCTTATGATAAAGCAACAGCCATTCTCACAGATTTCCGCGACCAACTGGACCTTATCGGGAATGGGTTGATTGAATTTGAAACCCTGTCCGGTGATGAAATTCGCGAGTTGTTAAATGGTAATCCGCCCAAACGCGGCGGCACCGGTGGTGCAGCGGGCGGTGACGGCAAACGTCGCAGTACGATCCCGACAGCCGGCCATAAGAAAGACTCTTCGGATGGCAACGGCATTGAGCCGGAACCGCAACCGGGTGAGTAATCTTTAAACACCTTATCACCCCGCATATTCTGCGGGGTGATTTGTTTTTGGGGTAAGATAATGACATTCCATACGGACACATTCGGTTCACCATCCTGGCCCAGCGGGTTTTGTTCCCCTGAACTTGATCTTGCCAAGGCGGTTTATCTTCGACCCTTAGCTCCGTTTATAGAGGGTGGTTTTGACTTCCCGCTTTATGAAGTTGCTGTTCGTCTGGATGGGGGTGTCTGGCGTTTTACCTCTACGCATAGTGATTTAATGCAATGGGCAAACGAGGAAGGCGAAGACCTTGTTGCCCATGCTGGCAAAATGTTGGAACGTTTGGAAAGTCCAATTCGACGATTTGCCGGGCTTGAGGTCGGACGCCGTCCTTTGATTATGGGAATTGTCAATGTCACCCCGGACAGCTTTTCAGATGGGGGTGATAATTACGATGCGTCTGACGCGATTGCGCATGGTAAAGCCCTGCTGGCAGCGGGTGCGGATATTCTGGATATCGGGGGGGAATCAACACGCCCGGGTGCGGCCGCTGTGGATTTTGAGGAAGAGGTCCGCCGTGTTGTTCCCGTCATTCGCGGGTTAAAGGATTTAGGGGCGAAAATCTCCATTGATACACGACATGCAGACGTGATGGCCGAAGCGGTGGCGGCGGGTGCCGATATGATCAATGATGTAACTGCCCTTGAAGGCGATGGTGCGTTGGAGGTTGCCGTTCAAAGCGGTGTGCCTGTGATGTTGATGCATATGCAGGGCGAACCGCAAACCATGCAGGATAATCCGGTTTATGAAGACTGCGCGCTGGATGTGTTTGATTACCTGCAAGACCGCATCCGCGTCTGTGAAGAAGCTGGCCTGAAACGGGAAAATATCTGTATTGACCCCGGTATCGGGTTTGGTAAGACGCTGGATCATAATATGGAAATTATGAACCGTATTGGTCTTTATCATGGTCTGGGTTGTCCCGTCCTGCTTGGGGCATCACGCAAAAGCTTTATCGCGAAAATCTGCGGTGATATTCCGGCAAAAGATCGTCTGCCCGGCTCGCTTGCTGCGGTGTTGAAAGGGGCGGATGTTGGTGTCCAGATCGTGCGTGTGCATGATGTTGCAGAAACCAAACAAGCCTTGGATGTCTGGTGTTATTAACTTAGCAAGATTTATCAATCGGGTTTGACGTAGCTTAAAGGGGAAAGGAGTTCAACATATGAACCAGACGATACAAGTAAGCTACCTGAGCCGAATTGAACGCGTTTTGTCTTTTATCGCAGATCATTTAGATGACGATCTTGATATGGATGATTTGGCGGATGTGGCCTGTTTTTCGGCCTATCATTTTCATCGTATTTATCGGGGGCTGGTTGGTGAAACCGTGACCCAAACCGTGCGGCGTTTACGCCTGCAACGCGCGGCAAGCGATTTAATCCGCAGCCACTCCGATATCGAAGAAATCGCCAAGCGTGCGGGTTATGGTAGTGTGGAGGCTTTTTCGCGTGCGTTTAAAAGCGCATTTCAGAAATCACCTGCTTCGTATCGGGAACATGTGCGTGAAACTCCTGTCTCATTGATCCAGCAAGAAAGGAATGCAGGAATGTTTAACGTAGAAATCAAGGAATTCCCCGCTCGTAAAATGGCAGCAATTGCCCATCATGGGGATTATATGGGCATAAGCAAAGCCTTTGATAAAGTCTTCATGTGGGGGATGAAACACCAAAAACTGACCGCAACGACACCGGGGACGGGGCTTTATTATGATGATCCAAGCCAAGTGCCAAGTGATCAGTTACGATCTGAAGCCGGGTTCATTGTGGATGAAGAATGCGTGGATGAAGAAAATGGTGTACGCACTCTGGATATCCAGGGTGGGCGATATGCGGTTCTGCGCTTTAAAGGGTCATATGCGGAATTGCAAAAAGGCTATGATTATCTGTTCGGCCCGTGGTTGAATGAGTCAGGGGAAACCCCTGCCAATGCCCCGGTGATGGAAGTGTACCTGAACGATCCTCAATCCACCCCGCCCAGTGAACTGCTGACCGATATTTGTGTGGCTTTGCAATAAAGGCTTGTGTGTGAGAGTGAAGGTGGCGCCCCTTCATTCTCAATAATTCAGGCTTTCCCATTCCTGAACAAGTAAGGCAACGTGATCTTCGGGGCCTGTAATCTCAATCTCGATACCTGTTTCCGTATAACGACGTTCTGCAATGAGACTGTCGTTTAAAAGGCGTTCCAGCTGGCTGATACGTTCGAAACTGGCGCAGAAGGTTGTGCTTATCTGATGTGAGAAATCAATAAGATCGGCGGCTTCAATTACGGCTTTGACCGCACCGCCATATGCCCGGGCCATACCGCCGGTTCCCAGTTTGATCCCGCCGAAATAACGCACGATGATAACCCCGACATTGACCAGTTCATGCCCTTGTAAAACCTTTAATGCAGGCATCCCCGCAGACCCGCTGGGTTCACCATCATCTTTTGCCCCTTCATGGAGGCGTTTTTCTGTATCAAACGCACGAAAGGCACTGACATGATGATTGGCTTTGGGATGTTCACGTCGCAGGTGGTCCAGTTCATTATCCAGCACAGAATAGGGCAGGAGAAAGGCCAGAAAGCGTGATTTTTTTTCTTCTGTTTCGACAAAGACGGAATGTTTGATGGTTTTCATAGGGAAATAACAAAAAAAAGCAGGGGAACACAGGCTAACATTTGCGCTTGAATTGCCCAAGTGCTAAACCTGAATGAGATGAATTTGTCGATCCCACAGTAAGCTGGGCAGTAAGGAAAAGACGAACAGTATGACACGGAAACTCTTTGGCACAGACGGTATTCGCGGGACTGCAAATACCTATCCGATGACGGCAGAAATTGCGATGAAGGTCGGTATGGCAGCCGGGCATTATTTTGTCCGGGGCACTCACCGCCACCGGGTCGTCATTGGCAAGGATACGCGCTTGTCCGGTTATATGATTGAACCGGCATTGGTATCCGGGTTTGTGGCGATGGGGATGGATGTTTTATTGGTCGGTCCGATGCCTACGCCTGCGGTTGCCATGTTGACCCATTCCATGCGCTGTGATTTGGGTGTGATGATATCTGCATCGCATAATCCGTTTGGAGATAATGGGATCAAGCTGTTTGGCCCCGATGGGTATAAGCTGCCGGACAATGTTGAATTAAAACTGGAAGAATTGATTGAAAGCGATTTGTCGTCCAAATTTGTATCACCGGAAAAATTGGGCCGTGCGACCCGTCTGGAAGATGCATCGGGTCGATATGTGGAATTTGCCAAAAAGACTTTCCCGGAAGATTTACGTCTTGATGGCCTTAAAATCGTTGTCGATTGTGCCAATGGTGCAGCCTATAAAGTTGCCCCGGCAGTGTTATGGGAACTGGGGGCTGAGGTTATTCCCGTTGGTGTGACACCGAACGGGTTTAACATCAACAAGGATTGCGGATCGACGGCAACAGATACGCTCAGTCAGCAGGTTGTCACCCATAAGGCCGATATCGGAATTGCTTTGGATGGTGATGCGGACCGTTTGATCATTTGCGATGAAAATGGCGATGTGATTGACGGGGATCAGATTATGGGGCTGGTGACCACCCATCTGCATAAACGCGGATTGTTGAAGGGCGGGGGGCTGGTTGCGACTGTCATGTCCAATATGGGATTGGAAAAATATCTGGAAGATCAAGGTTTGACGTTGCAACGTACACAAGTCGGTGACCGTTATGTGGTCGAACGTATGCGCGCGGACGGGTTCAATATTGGTGGCGAACAATCCGGTCATATTGTACTGGGCGATTATGCCACAACCGGGGACGGTCTTGTCGCGGCCTTGCAGGTTTTGGCGGTGATTGTGGAACGCGGCCAACCGACTTCGCAGGTGTGTCGACTGTTTGATCCCTTCCCGCAGATTTTGAAAAATGTGCGTTACGGTAATACGTTCCCGTTGGATGAAGAAAGTGTCCAGCAAGCGATTGAGGATGGGGAAGGCCGTTTGAATGGCGCGGGTCGCGTCCTTATTCGTAAATCCGGCACAGAACCCCTGATCCGTGTGATGGCGGAGGGACAAGACCCGGCCTTGGTTGAAGAAGTCGTAGACGATATCGTTGCTGCGGTTGTCGAGGTCTCATGAACGGACGTGTCTTAATTATTGCCGGTTCGGACAGTGGCGGCGGGGCCGGTATTCAGGCGGATTTAAAAACGGTGACGTGTCTTGGCGGGTATGCCATGACAGCCATTACGGCCCTGACAGCGCAAAATACCGAAGGTGTAACAGCGATCCATGATGTCCCGGTCGATTTTATCAAAGAACAAATCCGTGTGGTTTTAAGTGATATCGGGGCAGACTGTTTGAAAACAGGGATGTTGAGCCAACCGGAGGCCATTCATGCGATTTGCGATGTGTTGGATGAATTGGAGATGGACCTTCCGATGATCGTTGATCCGGTCATGGTGGCAAAGGGCGGCGCATCGTTATTGGCGGATCAGGCGCTTGACGCCCTGACAACACGGCTTATCCCACGCGCAACGGTTTTGACGCCCAATGTGCCGGAGGCTGAAAAACTAAGCGGACTGTCTATCCAGACCCCGGATGATATGAAAGCAGCGGCAGATATTTTATTTACGCTGGGACCAAAGGCCGTTTTGATGAAAGGCGGTCATCTTGATGAAACAAGCGAGATGGTGACAGATTATCTTTATCTGAATGATGGTCAATGCCATGTTTACGAAGGCGAACGTTTGTTAACCCGCCATACGCATGGCACAGGCTGTACAACCGCCTCCGCCATTGCTTGCGGGATTGCACAGGGTATGACGGCACAACAAGCTGTGAAACGTGCGAAATCATATGTTTTTGAAGCTATTCGCACCGCACCGCGCTATGGTCGCGGGCATGGGCCGCTTAATCATGGACATACTGTTAAACAAGATGAATATCCATAAATTATTGCGGGTTTTTGATCCTCGTCATGTGGGTTATTCTGTTATGGGTATAAGGATGTACGCAACAACAGAGAAAAAGAGCCCTCACCCATGAAGGATGCCTTTGGTCGAACGATTACTTATTTGCGCGTTTCCGTCACGGACCGTTGCGATTTTCGTTGTACCTATTGTATGGCGGAAGATATGTCGTTTTTACCGCGACAAGAAATTCTATCCTTTGAAGAAATGGATCGGATCTGTTCGGCCTTTATTCGACGCGGGGTTACCAAAATCCGTTTGACGGGCGGGGAACCGCTGGTTCGCCACGGCATTATCGATTTGATTGAAAAACTTTCACGCCATTTAAAAACAGGTGATTTGAAAGAACTGACCTTGACCACCAACGGGTCGCAGTTGACAAAATATGCCGATAAACTGGTGGAACTTGGCGTACGCCGGATCAATGTCTCACTGGATACCTTAAACAGTGATCGTTTTACAGAAATTACGCGTTTCGGTAAATTGGACAAGGTACTTGCCGGATTGCAGGCCGCAAAAAATGCGGGCCTTAAGGTCAAGCTGAATACGGTTGCCTTAAAAGGGCAAACAGATCAGGAATTGGACGATTTGTTGACATTTGTGGCGGACAACGGCTTTGATTTGACGTTTATCGAAACCATGCCGCTGGGGGAAATTGGCGGATCACGTGTGGATCATTACTTGCCGTTAACAGAAGTACGCGACCGAATTGCCCAACGTTGGACCCTTTCTGATACCGATTATGCAACGGGTGGTCCGGCGCGTTATGTTGATGTCAAAGAAACCGGCAACCGGATTGGGTTTATTACCCCCATGAGTCACGGTTTTTGTGAAAGTTGCAATCGCATGCGCCTGACCTGTAAAGGGGTGTTGTATATGTGTTTGGGCCAAGATAATAATCTGGATCTGCGTGAAGTGGTGCGTGCCAGCGAAAGTAACGAGCCATTGCAACACGCCATTGATACGGCCTTGAACCTGAAACCCAAGGGTCATGAGTTTATTATTGATGAAAGTGAAGACGGGCCTGCGCTTAATCGTCATATGAGCGTGACAGGCGGTTGATCCTGAGTCTATAGTGTGCGCAAAGCTGAATGGGGTTTTGCAAATGTCCGATCCGAAAATAGCCTTCGTTGCCGGTAAATCCGATAGCGCACAGGATGCTATGTCCCGCCTGTGTGGGAAATATGACCATGTACGCCCGGACAAGGCCGATGTCATCATCGCCTTGGGCGGGGATGGATTTATGTTGCGCACCCTTCATAAATATCTGCATTTGAACAAACCTGTCTTTGGGATGAACCGGGGATCGGTTGGTTTCTTGATGAATGAATATCGTGAAAACGACCTGATGGGACGCATTCGACGCATGGAAGCGTTTGAACTGCACCCTTTGCGTATGGAAGCGGTTTGCAAAGGCGGCAAAGTCAAAGAAGCGATTGCCTTTAACGAAGTCTCGCTGTTTCGTGAAACAGGGCAGGCTGCGCATATCCGTGTCAGTGTGGATGGTGTTGTCCGTCTGGATGAAATGGTGTGTGATGGTTTGTTGATTTCCACACCTGCCGGATCGACGGCTTATAACATGTCGGCATATGGTCCGATCTTGCCGTTGGGGGCCGGGGTGCTGGCGTTAACGGCTATTTCCGCCTATCGCCCAAGACGCTGGCGCGGGGCAATCCTGCCGCAAAGTGCGACGGTTGATTTTGAAATTTTAAGCGAAGACAAACGCCCGGTCGGGGCGTCTGCTGATTTTAACGAGTTTCGCGATGTGGTGAAGGTCAAGGTCTATGAAGACCGCAGCCATTATTCCAACGTTCTGTATGATCCCGAACATAATCTGGAAGAACGGATTTTGCAGGAACAGTTTATCGGGTAATATTGGTTTACGACCTAATATTCCAGCGAATGCAATGTACTGATAACGGTGATCTTTTCTTCGTTGAATTGTGCCTTAATGGCTTCCCAATCGGGTTTGCCATTTTCAACTGTGCGACGGATCATGCGGTTGACGGCATCGCCAAGCGGGCTGGATGAGGCAAGCGCGACAACCCTGTAATCGATGGAACGTTTCAGGTTTTTCGGCAAAATTAAACGCCAGCCGATCAGGCCTTTTTGTAATTCAGGTTGTAGTAGGCTTTCGCGATCTGCCATGAGAAGGTGCCCGTCTTCGATGCGCTGGGCATAGGCCCACATATAGGCAGGGGCACCGACATTATTGATGGTGATTTCAAGGGCGCAGAGACCATCCAAGGGGCTGGCGGGAAACGCATTTCCATTGGGCGATAACGGAATGAGATTGGGTTCTGTGCAGCCTTTATCATCGTTTGCGCGCAACTCGGATACACCGATTTTTAAACTGCCGGAACGCAAGGCGATGATATTGTCTTCAAATTGCAGATAAAGTCCGACCAGCAGGGCGGCAACACAGGCCACAAGGGCGATAATTTTCGCCATGCGATGATCTTTTATCGGCGGAGGCGCATTCGGATCAGGTTTGTAAAGGTCGATTTCTTCATCGTCATCGGCTTCTTCTTCGCCTGCGTCTTCTGCCGCAGCGGCTTTGTCTTCTTCGAGCTTAGTATAGACATCTTCCAGATCAAAACGATTTAGGATCCGTTTGACTGTGACGATGGATTCAAGGCGCAACATATCGCCATCGATGTTCATACGTTCCAGAAAATCATCATCGGGAACAAGCCCGGCCCCACCGGGTATAAAACAGAAAACGCGCACGTCTTCTGCACGCAGGCGTTCAAATAATTCTTTGGAGGCCAGTAGCTTTTCTTCGATATGATCTACGGGGCGGACATTTAAATCCCGGTCAACTTCCCCGCTCAGCCAAATGGCATTGAGCACTTTATCCTCGGAGGAAGCCAGTTGGTTTTCCTGAAAAAGGGCATGAGCAACAAAGGCACCAAGTTGCCAGCTGTTGCCGTCTGTAATCGGTTTGTCCACATCCATGCGAAAGGCAGAATGCAGGTAGGAACGTTGAATAATGCCGGTGGGTTCTTTGACAAAACTGTCATAGGCGCGCGAAATCGGTAAGGCCTTGGCCGTCCCATCCAGGCAGACGACGCTGCGCACATTTGGGTCCTCACGCGTGATGCGTTGAACTTCAACCGGGCCTTCCGTTGTGGCTATGTAAATTCTAATCGACATTACCGCAGAATGACGTCAACTTTCGGTTTGCGCAAGGCTTTGACGATATCATCTTGCACAGACAACAGAATCTGCGCTTCCCCGTCATAAAAATCCTCAATAACAAGGCGATGGAAGGGGCCGTTTTCTTCTTCAACAAACAAAAGAGAGGGAGAATCGTCACGGTCTTCGCTGTGAATCAACAGATAAATTTGATTTTCATCAGCCTGTGAAGGACGCAATGTTATGACGAAACCGTCTCCTTCACGCCGTTCTATTTGACCGGAACTTGCCGCAGCTGCGCGCATCATTGTTGCAATGGATTGTTTGTGAAGCAGTCGTGTCAGGTCCCGGCGCAGGTTCAGGTTCGAAGACAAAGCCTCTTTTAGTACGGGGGTGGGAACGTGATCGCCCTGCGTCGCATAGGCGTATAATTCGCTGAACCCGACTTTGTTATGAGACATATTTGTCTTTTGTGTCAGGGTGTCGAAATGATCAAGCATATGGAAAATGGTTTCAGCATGTTTGGGTATGGCGGCTGTCATGGGTTATCCCTTCGCATAGATTTTGTCGAACTGTCCGCAAAAAACGCCGAGATCGTGTGAAAATTGTTTCTGCCAGTTGCCTTCTGCCAGACGAATTTGATCCAGACGTTCCAAAAAGGCTTCGATATCGCGCGCGACATCCAATAAAAGGGCGGCGCCTAAGGAAAATGCCTGAACCAGATCGGGGGATTGAGATACCTCGTCTTTAAAGCCTTTGCGCGATAATCCGCTATAAGCTTTTTGTGCGTTTTGCATAAGCTGGGCGATGTCTTGACCAACGTTTTCGCTTTTCTGCACCAGTTCGATGAAATGATCGGCAACCCGTCTGGAATGCAGTTGAACGACATTGCCCTGATCCGGGGTGACCTCCAGTCCCAGATGTTGGGATAAAGGCGAGAAATCAATGTTGGGGTCAAGTTTCAGCATAACGGAAATCGTTTCGTGTGAACGCGCCAAGGCCAAGGCATGCAGGCTGGCATAGATGCTGCGTTCAATATGATTGCGTAAGTTCTGGTAGGTAATTTGGCGATCCTGATAGGTTTCTTCCGGTCCCTGTGCGATGATCTCTTTTAAGTGATGGACCTTTTCTTGTCGGCGTAAGGCTTGTGTCAATTTGGCTTGAGGTTTGGTGAAAACGTTGGCGCGTAAAATGGAGAGAGGTAAGCGTAACGCCAATTCTCCGGCCCCTAACAGGTTTTCAAGATGGGCACTTTCCTGTTTGTTGAGGAATTTAACCTGATCGAGCGGTGGGGAACTTAATTGCAACAGCGGGGATATGGTTTCTGAGACACTATCCAATGTTTCAGAAAGAAAGTCCGGGTCGATTTCGCCGGCCTCCCGTTCAGAACCGATTGTCGTGGCATAGTTCAGTGCCATAAGACTGCGGGCGCTTTCCACCGCCTGAATGGCCCGGATGAAAGTTGATAAAACACTGTCAAAGGTCTTGAAATCGACCCCTTTATCCTCATCGACGGAGGCCTCTTGCCAGAAGTTTAAAATCAAAGAGTCGTCAATTGCATCGACATCGTCTTCGCAAAAGGCGAGAATTTTACGAAATTTGCGTTGTGATTGGGCAGTGGGCAGATGTTCGCGCAAATAAGCATAGACAAGACGCGACAGGGTATTGGCGGCTTCGGACACGGATTTGCGACTTAATTCACCGCCAAGCATGGTTTGAAAAATATCATCGATATCGCAATATCCCAATGCGGTGAGTAAAAACTCCATCAAAGCTGACAAGACAGGCATGCGGCTGAACTGAATAGCAAAACCGCCGTCACTATATTGAATTTGCAGACCGTTGGTGTCAATTGTCAGGCGATCCCCGTTTTCGTTTTGCAGGGCTGAATGGCAATAATGGCGAAAATTTGAACTATGGGCGGCTCCGCTATCCCAAAACAGGAATTCATATCGATTTTTTTGTGGGGAAAGATCATGGGCGCAGACAATCAGGTGACATAATTCCATGATCGGTGTGGCGTAGGTACGACACACTACCATCTTGCCCAGCTCGCGGCACACGATGGGGGAGAACTTGGGTTCGCCGTTGATCTCACTTTCCGATATCGTGTGTAAAACAGCGCTCAACTCGCTGCTTTTGCCTGATTCCAGCAATAATTCTTCTGATCCCATAACGGTCCGTTCCTTGAATGTCTTTTCTCTATTGTAGTGAAAAACATGCCTTGGTCTAGGTCTGGTCGTATTTTAGGGGAACTATGAAAGGATTAGGGGGATTTTTTATTCGAACTCAACACGATTACGTCCATTTTCTTTGGCGCGATAAAGGGCACGGTCTGCACGGCGAATGAGATCATCTATCGTTTTATCGCCGTCAAGACGTGTGGTAACGCCGAAACTGGCACTGATTGAAAAGGTTATGTTGTCATACGCAATTTTTGTTTCGGCAAGATTTTCGCGCATGCGTTCGGCAATGCCACGGGCCTGCGTGAGAGAAAGACCGGGAAAAAAGGCGGCAAACTCTTCCCCACCTATACGGGCAAGCTGGCGATCACGTCTTCTGTTTTCATCATCGCTGTGACGGGTGGTTTCATTCCAGACACGTGTAATGGTTTTAAGGGCTTCATCCCCGGCCAAATGCCCATAGGTGTCATTTACTTTTTTGAACCAGTCAACATCGAAGGTGAGCAGACTGAAGGCTGTTTTTTCCCGAATGGATTTATGGAGAGCGATTTCGGCATTTTGAATAAAGAAACGGCGATTATAGGCCCCGGTCAATGGGTCGTTGAAGGTGAGTTTGCGTAATTCCTCGGCTTGCCATTTTAATTCGGTAATATCTTCGAATAGAATTTGGATAACGGTTGTCCCCTCCCACGGGAGGCGTCCCGCCGTGACTTGTAATATCCGTTTGGCGCCGGAAGGAACTTGTAAGCGAATTTCCGGGAAACGCACCGGTTTATCTTGTTGAAAAGCCGACATGAACATTTCGGTGCTTTGTTCCCGTAAGGGCTCGGCTACAAAATCGAGAATATGTTTGCCCACAATGTCATGGGCGTTTTCTTCAAATAAGGTCAGGGCCTGTTGATTGGCGTAGAGAATACCCTGCAACTGGTGGATGATAAGACCTGTTGGCATTAAGTCCAGCAGAGTTCCCAGCTTTTCCTGAGTATCAATCAAGTTTTTGTTGGTTAATAGGGCGTCGTCTGTTCCCTGTTCATCATCAAAAAAGTCCAAATCCGACCCCGGCATTTATTATTGCTATCAATTATAAGTTAATGTTCCTTAGGATAACTCGCCAGAAGGGCTTGTGTAAAATAATCTTTGAAAAACAGAGTAAAAAAAAGAGAGGCGAACCTCTCTTTTCGAATTTACCAGCTTTGATCATTGCGGGGGCCAAAATCATCCAGAGAGCGATTTGCGGGATTGCCCCGTAGGTCATCGGATAAGTTTTGCCATTTTCCTTGTCCCTGTCTGCGCCCGCGTTCAATCGGGCGTCTCGGTCGATCTGGTTGCAGGTTGTTATCAAAATCGGGTTGGCGGTCCCAGCGGTTAGAGATCAGATACCAAGGGACATTGCGTTCACGACAGGCAATTGCGGTTCCGTTATACCAATCGGAATTGACCATGACACTGTGGCGAAACCGTCGACAATCGCGATCCCGGCGATCCCGGACATCACCGGTGGGACGAATGCGGGCACTGACACCTGCATACCACCTTGTTGTTAAACCGTTTTCAGAAAAGAACAGAGCCTTTTCAATCTCGCTATTCATTTTTGCTTCGTCATGAACATCAAGGTCCAGACCGGCCTCAGAAGACAGAATAGATCCGATATCGCTGCCCATAACTTCGCCGGGACGCAAGGGGCCAGTCGTTTGACAGGCGCTGAGAAAAGCGACTGCTAAAAAGGGGAGAACAAGTTTCTTAATCATCTTACAGACCTCGTCTTTGATATAGGCTTTTCGCATAGCTACGCATCCCAGCTCGCAAAAGTTTTGGTGTCTTTGCTGACGCGCCTTAAATAGGTTTTGGTTTCTGCATAGGGCAGGTTCGCTTGCAGGTGTTCATAAATTTGTTGGGCGTTCATCGTGTTTATTTTTTGAATAGCCGATTTTAATTTCATCTTTCCGGTAAAGGCCTTTGCCACATTGCCGGGTCCGGTGTTGTAGGCGGAAATAATCAGATATTGCCGGGCGAGGTCGTCTTTGACCTTGCCGAAATAACGGGTGTTGAGTAAATGCAGATAGGTGGCCCCCAACATAATATTTTTGTCCGGGTCATAAAGGACATCCACACTGGGAATGACCTGCTTGCCTTTCAGGTAGCTATAGGCCTCTTTCCCGCCACTGGTGGCGACCAGTTGCATTAAGCCAAAGGCATTGGCAGGCGAACGTGCACGCGGGTTAAAAGCACTTTCATTTTTGATAACGGATAAAATCAAGGAACGGGGCAAACCATATTTGGTTGCGACTTCTTCCACAGGGTTTTGCAAGGCTTGCGCACTTAAACGATCCCGGTCTGGGCGCAGGGGAATGGTCAGTCGGGCAAGGCTTGCCCGTTTTCCTTGGGGCAGGGCCAGTTCACGCGTCATAAATTTGGGCTGCGTGCGCGGTGCAATTATTTTGGATAGTTCGTAGCTGCGCTTACGCTCAGGCTGTTGGGCCTGGGGAGTTTTTTCCGCCTGCCATTGACGTTCAGGTCTATATCGTGGGCGTTCTATGCGTTTGCGTGGTGTTTGTGTCGGCCAGTCGTCGCGAAAGGCAGTCGTTTTCTCAATCAACTTGCGGCGCAGGGCAGCCCGTTCATTCAGTTGCTCGCTGTCTTCCAGTAAAATATTCTGAAAGTCCCGCATCAGGTTGTTTTGATCCCGGTTGACGCCTTCGATTGACATTTGACCTTTATCATAGTCAACGATAATGCGGGTTTTTCGGTCTTGACTATAGCCGACCCAAACTTTTGCATCGGGGAGTTGACGGCTTTCCCCCCAGATATCGGCAAGTTCCTGATCCAGTTCTGCGACACCTTCGCGCATAGCCCGGTCAAAGGCTTGATCGGTTTTCTCAAATGTTTCTTCGTATTGGCGATCGATTTTATCCAGCCAATCGTCTTGTGCGCACAGTTGCTGGGACATCAGGAAACTTGCGGCACAACCGATAAACAACAGGCGATATGAAACAGACTGAACCATCGGCTTAATCCAGTGCAACGATCAGGTGGCCTTGTTTCAAAGCGTCCAAGGCGTTGATTTTTTGACCATCGGACTCAGAAAGAACAATTCGGTTATCCGGGGAGACACGAACGGCTTTGATGATTAACGGGTTTGACCCGCTGATGGACATTTTTTTTGCTTTGGCAATATCTTTGGCATAATGGATCAAACCGGTATGGGCGGTAATCTCAGCATCGACACTGTCTTGCGAATAGATCATTTTGTCTTTTTCGTCGATAATTTCCGGGGCAAGGGCGGGAAGATAAAGCGCCTGTTCCAAATCAATGATGACGGACGTGGCTGCATTGTCGGTAGAAAGCGGTTTTGCAGGTTTGTTTGTTGTTTTGGGCAAGTTGAGGGTGGCACCTGTCAGGTTTTGCGTGGTGGCTTGACAAGCCGGTGTGATGCAAACCCGCAAGGTGACTTCGGCTAAGACGGTTTCGCCCCGGCGTGATGTCTTGTCTTCATGCCACGAGACCTGTTCGTCAATTTGACGCGCACCGCGCAAGGTTCCTTTAATCCGGGTGGCTGCCCGTGTATCGCCACTGCCAAGGGTCGCGATGGTGGTTAGTCCCGTCAGGCGGATCCCCTTGATGATTTCCAGCAGGCGGGCTTGTGCGGTTGTTCGCGCCGCCTGTTTCGCCATCAGTTCTTCTTGCACACGGTTTCCCATGTAACGTGATGTGCCTTGTCCGGTGGCTTCGACATAACCGTTTGTCCAATCCGTCAGGCCGTCAGGTGTCGCTTCTTGCCAACCGTCCTGCGCATGGGCAGTCGTATAAATTCCCAAGCTGAGGATTGCTGTAATTAGAAAAGATACTTTCAAGATCTCGCCCTCATTTTTATATGTATGTCCGGTCTATGAAAGGGGGTGAACGGTTTTGTGAAGACGGTCATAAATTATAAAAAATGACCGCCTTGCTAAAGAACGCTACCATTTATCGCCATCGTTGTAGTAACGGCTGCGGCGTTTGTTCACTTTGGAAATGGTGAACTCTTTCCCCTGATAGGTCACCCGACCCGGCATACCGAGATATTCAAGCGCGCGCACGAGATTGCGTTTGAGTTTTCCGGTGTGAAGACGGGTTTTATAGACATATTCGTGGGTTCGACCGAACGTGGCTGCCGGGCGATGGTCGATATAGCAGGAAAACTTGGCAAGAATGACATCTTCCATATCCAGCATTTCCTGTTCTGTGAAATTGCGGAAATTCAGGAAAATATCCTGTGCGCGCCCGCGACAGCCATCATTGCCGGCACGGCGAGCAACCGATGTGCCACCATTTTGTGAAGGCTTATTGTCGGAGGCAAAATCATCATCTTGGTCGTTGTAACCGTAATCAACTTCGTCCCCCAGTTTTTGAACCAGAACATCGGCGACATCACGGGCCAGCAGACGGGCGTTATTGCCGACGGTTTCCAGAATGCATTCACGATTGCAGTTGACCGGTGCGCGAAAATTGCGGGGAGATGCAATTTCAAAATTTCCTAGGCGGCGACCGGAATGAACATCTAAAAGGCGACCGGACAGACGGGTACGGACCTTGGTGGTGTAATCCAGTCGTTCTGCGCTGGCGTAAATTTCAAATAAGACGACAATATCAATCGGCGGTCGTTTTACAGCGCGTGCGATATCAATCAGTTCCGCATCACTGCGCCGGGAGCGACCTTGTGCAAAATCATCCAATGTAACGGCGGTTTCATCATAGATATCGAAACCGTCCATATTCATGGTTTCACTGAGTTCATTTAAAACACGACGAAAGACGCGGCTGTCGCGTGGCACAGCGTCCATATCGCCATCTTCACCCATAATCATCAAGTAGGGCAGTTCGGCGGCTTGTGCAGCAGGTAAGCGCATGCCAAAAAGAGTGAAGATAGCCAGTGCTATCATTAAAAGTGGTTGTGTGAAACGTGTCATGTTTATCCCCTGAACATACAGATAAATTATTCAAACATCGGGTCGTTAAAACGATAGGTCAGTTGCCGGTTTCGGACTTTGAAATCGAAAGGGATATCGCGATTATGTAAAAGGGCGGATATCTCTGTATTCAAGGCACCGGGTTTTAATAAAGACCAATAGGAAAGGCTGAGAGCATTTTTTTTCTGATAAGTGACTTTATGGCGAACATAACCGTTTAAATTGGTTAAATCGGTTGCCAGAAATTCGATGAGTTTTGGATCGAAGCGCTGAAAACTGATCCGATAATCCTGGCCGTCTTCATAGACTTCTTTGTGAAGGATATCGACAAGGGCGGCCCCGATTTGGGCGCTGGGGCCGTAAATATGTTCTTTGGCCTGCAAAATAATGGTATCGCGATCCTTTTGGGCATCTCTGGTCCAATCGGTCATTGCAAAATCGGTTTCGCGCTTGTCGATGGAACGACCGTTGGCGACATCTAGGCTTTCAAGGCGCAGGGTATAAGGCGCCTTTTGCCCTTTTAGCAACTCTACGAAAACAATAAAATCGGCACCGGCTTTTTTTGCGCGTTTGAGATTGTTTTTACGATCTGTAAAGCGATAGCTGTTGCGATCTTGAAGGCGTATTGCTTCACTATCGAGAATCTGGAAATGAAAATCATCGCGTAATGTGGTTTCCACCGCTTCGCTTAAAATGCGGAACTCATCGCTCAGGCTCGAAATTGCATCAAAATCATCATCTTGCGCCGCCACCAAAATACGCGGATGGGATGCCATTTTCATTAAAGTTGCAAGGGCTGTTGCGCTGTCTTGAATGTTCTGATCATCAATTGTTGCATCAATTGTGATGTTGAATATCCCTTGTGCGGTGCTGTCTTCTTTTAAAATTTTATAGCTGCTTACAAAACCACGCGTATGTGTCAGGATTTGCTGGCGCACAATCTGGAAATTTTCAACCAGAGTATTGCTTTCCAGATTTGTTCCCAAACTCATCTCTACGGCTTGGCGTAAAGCGTTGTTTAAAGCTTGTCGCTTGTTAACCCCTTGAGCACTGACTTCAACGCCGTGTGCAATTTGAGGAGATAAAAAAAGTAAAAAGCCGATGAGGGAGAGAGAAAAAAGAAAATCACGCATTGTATAGAAACCTGTCTTCATTGTGCTGTCTTACGTCGCGTGTTGTTCTATGGAAAGGCTAGAAAGAAAAAATTCTTACGGACATTATCATTTAAATATACACGTTTAAAGTTATCTTTGTCCCCTTTTGATTGTTTTATTGCTTAATTATTCGTGACAATAAAAAAGCCGTAAAGGTAAATCCCTTTACGGCTTTTAATCAAAGAAACGCAAATGAGGCGTTTGATGACTTACATGTTTGTTTTCAAGTAAGCGATCACGTCTTTGCGGTCTTGTTCTTTTTTCAGTTTGAAAGTCATTTTGGATTTAACTTTCTCACCGGCTTTTTCAGACAGGTATTTAGACGGATCCATAAGGTATTCCATCAGAGATGCTTCATCCCAAGACAATTGACTAGCCGCAGCCAAGTAACCTTTGGAGTATTTGTAACCTTCAGCAGCGCCACCAGTACGGCCAAATGCACCAAACAGGTTCGGGCCTACTTTATGTTTGCCGCCTTGCTCAATCGTGTGGCAAGATTTACATTTTTTGAATACTTTCTCACCTTTGGCTGCGTCGCCGTCTGCCAGTGCAGAACCGCTTGCAAAAGCCACCATGCCGGCAACGGCCAGAGCCAGAACTTTACGCATACTTAATTCTCCTAAGCTTAGAATTCTGTGAATCGATCGGCGATATATTATCAATCCGTTCGGGTTTGGCAATAGTTTAAAAACGTTCTACTGCAAGTTTTTACAAAAAGGTTTAGGGGTATAAAGAACTCTGTAAGTTACTGTTTGTAAAAAGTTTTAGTGAACCGTTTTTGCTCTCTTTAGAATTATGGAGAGAGTAGAGCTCCATTTTGCGCAAGAAAGCACACAAAAACTGTTTTTTTTCGTGCTAAATGAAAAAGAAGAGAATGGATTCGTTCTTTGTTATTAGGAAGATGCGCAGTCCTCAAAAATCATTGGGGTCATCTTTTAGACGGCTCATTTCCTGCCATGTCTTTCTGTTTTTCAAAAAGGCATTCAGGCTTTCCCAGACTTCCAGAACGCTTTGATCTTTTCTGACTTCTTCTGCCAAGACTTGTTCCCATGCTTGTTTAAGCGGATCTAATATATAGCTGGGCATACGTCTGAGGATGACGTCTTGCTTTATAAGGTCGCTTAAGCCTTTGAATTGTTCTTGCGGGGCTTTTGCCAGCTCAATCGCACTACGTTGATCACACGATGTTTTCAGAAGAGACTGGCGTTCCTGATCCAGTCGTTTCCAGACGCGGGTATTGATCAACAGCAAAAGGGGCTGCCCCTGATTTTGCCAGCCGGGGAAATAATAGTTTTTGGCGTAGCGACTGTAGCCCGATTTTACATCTTGTGACGGGGTCGAAAAAATGGCGCCGTCCAGTTGGCCTTGGTCGAACGCATTCGGGACTTCCTCGGGCGTCATTGCACTCACTGTTGCACCGGCCTTTGCCCAGACCTTTGCGCCCAAACCTGTGGCACGAATGCGTAACTCGTTGATTTGTTCGGCATTTTGCAATTCGCTGACAAACCAGCCGGAGGCCTCAGGAGGGAGATAACCGCAGACGAGAGCCGTTACATTGTGCTTTGAAAAAATATTTTTAAGCTTGAGTGTGCCGTTGCCGACCTGCAACCACGCCATCATGTCAATGGCATCGGGACCAAAGGGGAGGGCGGAGAAAAGGGAAAGGGCAGGTTCTTTATCGGCGGCGATATCTGCGGTGGAAAACAGGGCGTCAATTCGACCGGAGGCGATGGCGTTAAACAACCGGTCTGCGCCAATGACATCTTTGGCGGGCAGGATCGGTAAAATCATCTTATCACCGGACAGCAGCGCCAGTTGTTTAGAGAATCTTTGGGCCTGTGCATTTACATTAGGGCGGTCTGAAGGGAACGGAGGGGCCGAGCGCCAATGGATGGCATCCCCGTCTTGTAAAGCGGATAAAACAACGGGAGCTTCTTTGTTATCCCCGGTCAGTTCACGGTCTTTCAAAACGGCCTTGGAGGCCGTGTGGCTTTTAATTTGGGGTGTCAGAACCGTTACGCCGAGAACGACGCCAACGACCAAACCGATAACAAGACCGATGACAATGTGCCGCATTTCCCTCATCCACTTTATGCGTTGGCGAAACCCGTATCGGGAATCTAGGGTTAAGAAACTAGTTCAAACGACAAAAAACAGCAAGCACTTGCAATTTTCATCACTTGCACCAAACTGCTGTTAGAGTCATTCTAATTTATTAAAGAGCTTTCATACTTGATGGAGAATGTCATGTTTCGTTTCGCACTTTCCTTGATCTTGGGCATGTTTGTCCTGTCAACAGCACAGGCAAAAGTGATCGGTCAGGACGTTAAATATTCGGTCGATGGTCAGGAAATGACGGGCTATCTTGCTTATGATGATTCGATAAACGGGGCACGTCCCGGCGTTTTAGTGGTTCATGAATGGTGGGGACATAATCCATATGCCCGCAAACGGGCAGAGATGCTGGCAAGTTTGGGCTATACCGCACTGGCCCTGGATATGTATGGTACAGGTAAATTGGCGGACCACCCCAAAGATGCCAAAACATTTATGATGGAAACCATGTCCAATATTGCCGTGGCTGAAAAACGCTTTGATGCGGCCCATGCTCTGTTGAAAAGTCAGCCACAGGTAGACGGGGAGAGAACGGCGGCGATTGGGTATTGCTTTGGGGGTGGCGTCGTTCTGCATGCCGCGCGTACGGGGCGCGATCTGGACGGTGTGATTAGTTATCACGGTTCGTTAAAGCCGATGATGAAGGCTGAGAAAGGCGTGGTCAAGGCACAGGTGCGTGCTTTTAACGGTGCGGATGATCCGTTTGTTAAACCAGAAGAAATTGCAGCGATTAAACAGGAAATGCAGGACGCAGGTGTCGATTTCCGGTTTGTCAATTATCCCGGGGCAGTTCATAGCTTCACCAACCCGGATGCCGATGACTTTGCCAAACGTTTTAAAATGCCGGTGGGATATAATGCCGCTGCCGATGCTGATAGCTGGGCACAAACACGGGCGTTCCTACGCGATATTTTTGCACGTTAATTTATCCTGAAGCCTTGGTGCAATTATCTCTCCCTTGCCGGATTTCGATTGCCCGCCTATCTTTGAAGCCACTTATAATATAAGGATAAAAATATAGTGGCTTCTTCACCGCGCCTTATGGATCGTCCTAAAAGCAAGAATTTTCATGTCCTGATCCGGCTTTTCTCCTTTCTTGCACCCTACAAACCTCGTGTGCTGTTGGCTTTTGTCGCCCTGATTACAACAGTGGGGGCGACACTGGGGCTGGGGCAGGGGCTAAAGCAACTGATTGATGCCGGCTTTACGGCACAAAACCCACAAGCGCTTGATAATGCGCTTGTTTTTTTATTGATCTTGGCGGTCGTGATGGCAGCCGGGACGTTCTTGCGATTTTTCATGGTGTCCTGGATTGGGGAACGGGTTGTCGCCGATATTCGCCAAGCGGTCTTTCAACGTATTCTTTCCTTACATAGTGCGTTTTTTGAAGTCACCCGCACGGGGGAGATACTGTCGCGTCTGACAACTGATACCACGTTGTTGCAGTCGGTCATTGGTTCCAGTGCCTCAATGGCCTTGCGCAATTTCTTGAATTTGCTGGGTGGTGTGGCCATGTTGTTCATTACCAACGCCAAATTGACAGGGATTGTTTTATTGGTTGTGCCGTTGGTAGTGGCCCCGATTGTCATTTACGGGCGCAAGGTACGTACGCTTTCCAAGGAAAGTCAGGACCGTGTAGCCGATGTCGGGGCCTTTGCTGAAGAAACCATCAACGCCATCCATACGGTGCAGGCCTTTACCCATGAACGCGAAGATGAACGTCGTTTTCTGGGGGAAGTCTCCGGTGCCTTTCAGGCGGCGGTGAAACGGATACAGGCGCGCAGTATTTTAAGTGCAAGCGTGATTTTGCTCGTGTTTGGGGCGATTGCGGTTGTCATGTGGATTGGCGGGCGTGATGTTATGAACGGGGCGATTACAGGGGGCGAACTGGCCGCCTTTTTGTTTTATGCCACAATGGTTGCCTTTAATGTCGGTATCATCAGTGAAGTGATGGGCGAATTGCAACGCGCAGCCGGGGCAACCGAACGCTTGGTTGAACTGCTGGATAGTGAAAGCGAGATCAAAGCCCCGCTTAACCCGCTCGTCTTGCCGGAAAAACCGCTCGGTCATGTACGGTTCGATCAGGTTGATTTTCGTTATCCATCCCGCCCGGATGAGTTAGCGCTCAAAGATATTTCACTGGATATTGCTGCCGGGGAAACGGTTGCGTTGGTTGGCCCCAGCGGGGCGGGGAAAACGACCATGATGCAAATCCTGTTGCGTTTCTTTGATGTGGAACGTGGTTCGGTTTCTATTGACGGGGTTGATATTGCGTTGGCGGACCCGGAAGAAGTTCGCAAACGTATGGCATTGGTGCCGCAAGATCCGGTTATCTTTTCTGCAAATGCATGGGAAAATATCCGTTATGGACGACCGGATGCCACCAATGAAGAGGTTCGAAAGGCAGCCGATGCCGCACAGGCAACGGAATTTCTGGAAAAACTGCCTGACGGTTTTGATAGTTTTCTGGGGGAAAAGGGCATGCGTTTGTCCGGTGGACAGCGTCAACGTCTGTCGATTGCCCGCGCGTTGTTGCGCGACCCGAGTATTCTTTTATTGGATGAAGCGACAAGTGCGTTGGATGCGGAAAATGAACGTGTTGTGCAAGCTGCCCTTGAACGTTTGATGGTTGGGCGCACGACTTTGATCATTGCCCACCGACTGGCAACGGTGGTGAATGCAGATCGAATTTGTGTCATTGATCAAGGGCGGATCCAAGCAATAGGTACGCACCATCAGTTGATGGAATCTAGTAAGCTATACAACCATTTGGCAAAGTTGCAGTTTTCTACCGATGTGCCACAATAGGAAAGGATAAAAAGAAAGGCTCAGCCTATGAGATTGTTGTTGATACTGTTCGCTTTGTTGTGGTCGTATAATGCGCAGGCGGAAACGCAACGCTTGACCTTGAACGGTTTGGTGGATCATTTTATGGCGGTGGTGTTTGTGCATGAGCACGGCAAGACCGGGCGCGAGGCAAAGCCTTTGATCAAATGGACGGGGCCGATTATTTATTCACCGTCCGGGACTTTAACCCGCGAACAGGTGACCCGTTTTTTTAATTTAATGCAGCAAATTCAGAAATTGACCAAGCTGGATATGCGCATGGCGCAAAAAAATGAAAAGCCGAATTTAATTATCAATTTTATTCCGAAAAAGGTTCTCGCTAAACAGGTGGCAAAGGGGATCAATTGTTATGGAAAGATATCGGCCAAGAAAACCTATGAAATTACAAGGGGGCGGGCCTATATCCCGTCTGATCGACCGGATAAAACCGATCACTGCCTGATTGAAGAAACGGTGCAGTTGTTTGGGTTGACCAATGACAGTCCGATTATTGCCAATTCCATGTTTAACGAAGATTCAAAAAGAACGACGTTATCGATTTCAGATCAAATTTTGTTAAAGGCGCTCTATGATCCACGTCTGAAAGTGGGCATGACGAAGGCTGAGGCCGAACCGATTGTGCGTCAGGTCATCAGCGATATTGTTAAAAAAGCGCAAAGCAGAAAGAAGTAACCCGACATGAAAGATTTGCTGAAGCAGGCATTTGAGGCGGCGGTTGCTGCGGCTGATCCCGATGTTGTGTTGGAACGATATTTACCAACGGATCGTCAGGCCAAAGTGACCATTATCGGTGCCGGTAAAAGTGCAGCAAAAATGGCGGCGGCTTTTGAACATGCGTGGCAAGGCCCGGTGCAGGGGCTGGTTATAACCCGCTACGGTCATAAGGTACCTACCCGGTTTATCGAAGTTGTTGAAGCATCCCACCCGGTTCCAGATGACGCCGGATTACAGGGGGCACAGCGCATATTGGATATGGTGTCGGAACTGGGCGAAAACGATTTGGTCGTGGCTTTGATTTCTGGTGGCGGGTCGGCCCTGTTGTCTTTACCTGCCAAGGGCGTCAGTATCGCGCAGAAACAGGCAGTGAATAAAGCCTTGTTGCACAGCGGCGCGACGATTGATGAGATGAACTGTGTTCGTAAACACTTATCAGCCATTAAAGGCGGACGATTGGCAAAAGCCTGTTTCCCGGCCCAACTTGTAAGTTTTGCGATTTCCGATGTGCCGGGGGATGATCCATCGGTTATTGCGTCTGGTCCAACGGTTGGTGATGTGACGACATGCACGGACGCCCGTGAAATTTTAGACCGTTATGGGATAAAAGGATACGATGACCTATTGGTTGAAAGCGTCAAGCCGGATGATCCATGTTTTGCCAGAAGCACTTATAAATTGATTGCGACCCCGCAAAGATCATTGCAGGCGGCATGCGATTTTTTGGCAAATAAGGGGATTGCATCTCTGATACTAAGTGATCGTATTGAGGGCGAGGCGCGTGAGATTGCCAAAATGCATGGGGCGATTGCACAGCAGATTGTCACTTATGGACAGCCGGTTTCCGCACCTTGTGTATTACTGAGTGGTGGGGAAACAACGGTGAGTATTCGCAACCCGGAAGGGGCAGGTGGGCCGAATGCGGAATTTTTACTCAGTCTTTTAGATCATATTGACGGGATCGAAATGGTCTATGCTTTGGCGGCAGATACCGACGGGATCGATGGGTCCGAAGATAATGCCGGGGCGTGGATCGATCCGACATCGCGCCAACGGGCCAAGGACAAGGGATTGAAAATAAGAGACTATCTGGACAGCAATCAATCTTATCGTTTCTTTTTCGAAATGGGTGATCTTTTCGCACCCGGTCCGACTTTGACGAATGTAAATGATTTTCGGGCCATTTATATTGAGTGACACAAACGTGATATCAACTTATAGGCACATTTTTCCTATTGCCAGAATCTGCAACTGCATATAAAGTTAAGGCATAGAAATGGTTCAGAATGAACCTGCAATTTTGAGGGATTTAATACAACTGACGGACAGAATGTCGAAGGAGTTGTCACATGCCTGTTACCCAACAAACGCCCCTGTATTATGGGGATAATCCCGGTGTTATGATCGGCCTTGCTGAAATGCCCAAGTACATGGAATTTCTGATGAAAATGCATGTTAAAAGTTTAGAGTCAGATCGTATGAAACCTGTTTCCAAGGCTCCATAAAATCGTCTTCCCAAGGGATGTAAACTTCAGGATAATTGATTTCTTATCAACCTATGCGCTACATTTCTGGAGAAAGAAACAAAGGGGGGCGTATGGTTGATTCTGAAAAAGATGTTAAACTCCTGAAGCTGGATCCGGGGACATTAATTGGTCGTGTTGAAATGGCGCAATTTGTGGCTTTTATCGGGCGGTTATCTGATAAAAAAGAACAAGATGCGACAGGACGTAGAGAGTCTTAAACCAATATTGGTCGGATAAAATTCTGTTAAGTGATCATATTTTCTTGTAGGTATAACGTGATATCCTTACGGGAAAATGAGTGGTCTATGAAGCGTCTTTGGAATTGGGTCTGGCACGTGGTGCCCCGCCCCCTGTTGGTTGGCCTTGTCGTCGGTTTGTGCGTGGTGGTCGTCGGGGGCTATCACGGTTTTATGGATTATACCAATCGTACCGAATTTTGTATTTCCTGCCATGAAATGAAGGATAATTCTTATGCGGAATATAAGGATTCTATCCATTTTCACAATAGTTCCGGTGTGCGTGCGGGCTGTGCGGATTGTCATGTCCCCAAAGAATTTGTGCCAAAGGTTGTTCGTAAAATCTTTGCGGCAAAGGATGTTTGGCATACCCTGTTAGGAACCATTGATACGCCGGAGAAATTCGAAAATCATCGTCTTTTGATGGCACAAGACGTATGGACCTATATGCGTGAAAGTGGATCGCGGGAATGTAAGACCTGTCATTCCTATGGTGCGATGCATGCGGTGAAACAAGGTCCACGGGCACAACGTGTCATGGGGGTGGCGGCAAAGACCGATCAGTCCTGTATCGATTGTCACAAAGGCATTGCCCATAAACTGCCGCGATTTGATAAAATCTATGCCGATTGGATGCAGGCGTTCCAAGAGGGATTAAACAAGGATATCAAGCCTTCGAAACCTCTTTTCAGTGCCGGTAATGTGGCGGTGCATGCAGATGCGGATATAGAAAGTGATGTATTAGCAATCCTGCCTCCTTTGATGAAACTGGATATCAAAGCGCAAGAAAAAGACTGGGTACAGGTTGATTTGCCGGAGCAAAAAACAGGATGGATTTCCTTGGCGGAACCCCTGAGTGTGGAAAAACAACCGATTGAGGAGATGGCCCGTAAATTATGGCAAACCGATTGCCAAATCTGTCATGCGCGGCCCAAGATTGATGCCTTTAATGCACTCCAATGGGAAGAACATCTTAAGGCGATGGCAAAGTTTACTTATTTGAACGCAGAGCAACAGCAACTGGTTTTGAGGTTTTTGCAAAGTCAGGTAACACCGTAAGAGAAATCCTTTGCCTTTGTTGTAACTGATTGCTTAAATGCTGCAGGGCAAGAGATTGGGAATAGGGTGTGTCATATGAAAAATGTTTTTATCTTTCTTATCAGTCTCTTGGTTAGTGCGCCTGTTTATGCGGAGGCTGTTCATGTTGCTGTGGCTGCAAATTTCAGTGTGCCGTTAAAGGAAATTGCAAAGACCTTTCAGATGGAAACCGGGCATGAAGCGCTGGTCAGTGTCGGATCAACAGGAAAGCTTTATACCCAAATCGCCAATGGGGCACCATTTGATGTATTTTTGGCCGCAGATCAAAAACGTCCCCGTCTGGCAGAAGAAAATGGATTGGCTGTTATGGGCAGCCGTTTCACCTATGCAATGGGGAAGCTGGCGCTTTATCCGGCCTCTTCACCCGATGTTTTAACGCAAGGTGATCTGGTGCGTCTTGCTGTTGCAAACCCCAAAACAGCGCCTTACGGGCAAGCGGCGGTGGAAACATTGCAAAGCTTAAAGCTTTTTTCTTTAGTTAAAGACAAGCTGGTTTATGGTGAGAATATCGCGCAGACCTATCAATTCGTTGCCACGCAGAATGTTGATGTCGGGTTCGTCGCGCTGTCGCAGGTGGTGGATAAGCCGGATAAATGGATTGTTCCGGCGCATTATTATCAGCCGATTGCACAGGATTGTGTTTTGGTGAAAGATAGCCCTGCAGCGCGTGCCTTTGTTGATTTTCTGAAAGGCGAAACCGCGCGCGCCATAACAACACGATATGGATATGGGGGATGATTGAACCGATCCTTCTGACCCTGAAACTGGCTGGGCTAACCACCTTGATCCTGATGATTTTGGGGACGCCGCTTGCATGGTGGCTGGCACGATCACAAGCATGGTGGAAGGAAGCCATCGGGGCTATTGTTGCCTTGCCGTTGGTTTTGCCGCCGACGGTTTTGGGGTTTTATCTGTTGATTGCACTGGGTCCGAACAGCCCGTTGGGGCAATTGGCGATATCCATTTTCGGTCATAGCTTGCCTTTTAGTTTTACCGGATTGGTAATCGGTTCCGTTATTTATTCGCTGCCCTTTGTTGTTCAGCCTGTGCGCAATGCGTTTGAGGCAATGGGCCATAAACCGTTGGAGGCTGCGGCGACTTTGCGGGCTTCTCCCTTGGACAGTTTTTTCAATGTGGCCTTACCTTTGGCGCGTCCCGGTTTGTTGACGGGGGCGGTTTTGGGTTTTGCCCATACGGTCGGGGAATTTGGCGTTGTCTTGATGATTGGTGGCAATATTCCCGGTAAAACCAAGGTCTTGTCCATTGCGATTTATGACCATGTGGAAAGTCTGGAATGGACGCAGGCCCATATTTTATCTGCCGGGATGCTGGTGTTTAGCTTTTGCGTGATCCTGATTATGATGGTCAGCGAGAAACGTATGAGAAAGGGGCGGTAGATGAGCAATATTTCCGTTCGTTTTTCCGGCAAGCTGGATGAGTTTGATCTGGATGTCGCCTTCGATATTCCAGGGCAAGGGGTAACAGCACTGTTTGGGCAGTCCGGGTGTGGAAAAACCACGGTTTTACGATGCCTTGCGGGCCTTGATCGTGTTGAAAACGGCTATTTATGCATAGGAAATCATATTTGGCAGGATGAACGCACATTTGTACCTGCCCATAAACGTGCGGTTGGCTACGTCTTTCAAGATGCGAACCTGTTTGATCATTTGTCGGTAAAAGGCAATTTGCAGTTTGCCCTGAAACGCCGCAACAAAGGCACCGGGGCGAATTTTGATGATGTGGTGAATTTGCTAGGCTTATCCGGTTTGCTGGATCGGCACCCTGACAATCTTTCCGGTGGGGAGCGTCAGCGCGTAGCAATTGCGCGCGCCTTGCTGAGTGCCCCGGAAATTTTGTTGATGGATGAACCGTTAAGCGCGTTGGACCGTTTCAGCAAAGACGAGATTATCCCTTATCTGGAAAAGCTCAGTGATGTTCTATCCATACCTGTTGTGTTTATCACCCATGATACGGACGAGGTCGAACGCCTTGCCGATCATATGGTTTTGATGGAAAAAGGACGCATTCGGGCCAATGGTCCTTTGTTGGATGTCTTATCTGATCCAACCTTGTTTATTGCCAAAAGTGCCAAAACGGCAAGCGTTCTGGAAGGTTGTATATCCGCCTTTGACCAAGAGGATCAGCTGAGCACACTAGATATGGGTGGGGCGGATTTATTTGTGCCCGGTCATGTCGGTCAAGTCGGCGATGTGCGTCGCCTGCGTATTGCTGCCACCGATGTCAGTCTGGCGGTGGACAAACCGTCTCAAACAACAATCCTGAATGTGTTGGAAGCCCGGATTAATGACATCCATGTGATTGACGGGGCACGGGTTAATATCGTGTTGTCGATTGGGGATCGAAGTCAAGGTCGCTTGATTGCCCGTATCACCATGCGGTCCTTAAAATTGTTTGATTTTCAGGTCGGGCAATCTGTTTATGCGCAGGTTAAAGGGGTGTCGATGGTTGAACGGCGAAAAGGGAAACGGTGATGAAAATTGGATGTGTTGTGTTGGCCGGTGGACTGGCGCGCCGCATGGGTGGTGGTGACAAAGGTTTGCGGGAAGTCCAAGGAAAACCGATGATTAAACGCGTGCTGGAAACGGTCGCACCCCAAGTGGATCATCTGGTGATAAACGCCAATGGCGACCCGGTGCGTTTTGCTTCCCTTGGGTATGAAGTCATTGGCGATAGTATCGAAGGCTTTGTTGGCCCCTTGGCAGGTGTTTTGGCGGGGATGGATGCGTTACAAGGATATGATTATATTTTAAGCGTGCCAACGGATACGCCGTTTCTGCCAGATGATCTGGTGGAAAATTTGAAAAAACCGATTAAAACCGACGGGATGGAAATTGTTATGGCGCGTTCTGGGGGGTATGATCATCCCGTGGTCGCGCTTTGGTCGTCGGCGTTAAAAGAAGACTTGCGCCATGCGTTGATTAATGAAGAAGTGCGCAAACTTAAAATGTGGGTGTCGCGTTATCGCTACGCCTGTGTGGAATGGGCGTGTGATCCGCAAGACCCGTTCTTTAATGCCAATCGACCGGAAGACCTTATTGGTCTGTAGCGAATTTATTTCACCGCTTTCCTTTGGCGTTTTTCATCTTTTTTCAGATAGCGTTCGAGACGTTGTTGAGAGACATTCTGGCGCATTTCTTCGCGTTCTAGATCGCGCATGACATCTTGAACATAGGCCAAATGCGCCTTGGCGGCTTTGCGGGCTTCGTCTGGATCCCCGGACATGACGGGTTCATAAATCGCCCGGTGTTGTTTGAGCAGAAGATCACGTGCACCACGTCGAGTATAAAGCTGCATCCGGTTATAAAAAACGCCTTCACGCAAGACATTGACCATCGCGCGCATGATGTGCAGCAACACGACGTTATGGGACGCTTCGGCAATGGCAAGGTGGAAGTCCGCATCAATGTCGGCTTCTTCGTGTGGGTCGTCTTCCTGATGGGCGCGTTCCATTGCCTCAAAACAGTTTTTCAGGATTGCACGATCGGCATCGGTGGAGCGTAGCGCCGCAAAATAGGCTGCGTTCCCTTCAATGATGGATCTAAATTCGACAAAATCGCTGGCGGTATTCGGGTGTGTTTGAAACATCTGCATTAAGGGATCCGTCAAAGATGGCCCCAAGAAATTTTTCACAAAGGTGCCGCCGCCTTGTCGGGTTTCCACCAATCCTTGTTTTTCCAATTGACCAATTGCGTTGCGTAGACTCGGTCTGGAAACGGCCATTTGAACGGCAAGATCACGTTCTGCCGGTAAACGGTCACCGGGGATCCATAAACCCTGGAGGATATTATTCTCCAATTGTTTGGCAACAACATCAGCGATTTTTTCTTGTTTTACTTTTTCGTAAGGCATTGATCTTTATTCGCTTTCATCGGGAATGCAGGAAGAACTTAACCACTAGCATAAGCCTTATAGCAGAAAAAAGCACTATACCCAAAACTACTTACGCAAGCTCTAAGTGGTAATTGGTAAAATAAATTTACCTATTTACAAAATTGGTAAAAAAATATAACCAATTAATTAAATCAAGCTTTCGACCCAGTGGTGCGAAATGCCAATAATAAATAAAAACCAGTCTTTTAAATTGTTCTAATCGGTCATTTCTTTTGACCAAAGCATAACCGTGGGAGGTTATATTTTATGCGTAAGTTTATTTTTGCAACCGCTGCTGCCGCAGCTTTGACATTGAGTGCTGCGACACCTGCATTGGCGGGCAAAGTTCTATTGAAAACGCCGATCGCGTTTGGGACGCATCTGCCGGGTCTGGGGTCCCCGATTGTTCGTGTGGCTGAGGAACTTAACAAGGTTTCCGGCGGCACAATTAAAATGAAAGTCTATGAGCCGGGTAAACTGGTTGCGCCGTTTGAAATTTTGGATGCCGTTGCAACGGGCAAAGTGAATTCCGGTTATGCGACGGCTGGTTACTGGACAGGTAAAATGGCTGCTGCACCGTTGTTCTCAGCCGTCCCGTTTGGTCCTGAAGCCGGTGAATATATGGCGTGGCTGTATTATGGCAACGGTATGAAGCTGTATCAGGAAATGTATGATAACGGCGGCTATAATGTAAAAGTTTTGCCGTGCGCGATCATCGCACCTGAGACATCTGGTTGGTTCTCCAAACCGATTGAAAAGCCGGAAGATCTGCAAGGTCTGAAGATGCGTTTCTTCGGTCTGGGTGGCAAAGTGATGCAGAAGTTGGGTGTATCGACATCCTTGTTGCCCGGTGGTGAAATTTTCCCGGCACTTGAGAAAAAAGCCATTGATGCGACAGAATTTTCCATGCCTGCCATTGATAAAAAACTCGGTTTCCACAAACTTGTGAAATACAACTATTTCCCGGGTTGGCACCAACAGGCAACGATTTTTGAATTGCTTGTAAACGGCGATACATGGAAGAAAATGGACGAAACTCAGCAAGCGGCTGTTGAAAACGTCTGTAAGGCTTCTATGGCGCATTCCTTTGCCGAAGGTGAAGCTCTTCAGTTTGAAGCCATGAAGGAAAACGTTGAGAAAAACGGCGTCCAAATCATGCGTTGGAATGACACCATGCTGACAACATTCAAGAAAACATGGGATGACGTTGCGACTGAAGAGTCTGCAAACGATGCCGGTTTCAAGAAAGTTTATGACGATCTAAGCACCTTCCGTGCGGGCTACGCGATCTGGAAAGAGAACGCGTTCTTGCCTCGTAAGTAAGATACACCTCCCTAACGTATCGAGCTTATTGACTGGGGGCGCGTGGACTTAACCCGTACATCGCGCCCCCTTTTTTTTTAAAGAATTTCGCCCCGATCCGCGTTTTACCCTTATCGCGTTTGATGAAGTCCGGGGCATTAAGTTGGAGGAACCCTTATTATGGGCACGCCGAGTGATCTTCCCCCGCATCCTCATGTCGCCGAGAAGGTAGACGAGATCAAGATGCACGAGGACGAAAAACACGTTCTCATCCCCGATCTAATCGATAAATTTGTCCGTGGCGTCGGTCATGCCGTATGCGGTGTGAATGCCTTGTTGATTGCCGCCATTATTGGCAATGTGGCTTTGCGTTACGGGTTTTCCAATGGTCAAATCTGGCTGGAAGAACTGCAATGGCATCTTTATGCCATTGGCGTGATGATGGGCTTGTCCTACGCACAGGTTAACGATAGCCACATTCGGGTGGATATTTTGCATGCCCGCTTTTCCGACCGGACCAAGCGTATTATCGAAATTATTGGTATTTTGTTATTTGTCCTGCCCTTTATCTGGGTGATCTTCTCTCATTCCCTTGATTTTGTTGCCGACTCTTTCCGTACCGGGGAACGGTCTGATGCACCGCTTGGTTTGCCTTACCGTTGGGCGATCAAGGCGGTTATTCCGCTGTCGTTCGGGCTTCTCGGCCTCTCCATTTTCTCGCGCTTGTTCCGCGATGCCTATTTGATCGTGAAAGGACGCTAAGATGTTGGAAAATGAAATCATGGTCGCGGCGATGTTCGCTACCTTTATTGTCTTTTTGTTTACCGGTATTCCGGTTGCCTATGTTTTGGGTGGTGTCGGAGTTCTGTTTGCCGGTGTCGGTTATTTGGCCGATATGTATTTTGATACGATGACCGGGCTGGATTTTCTAACACTTGGGCTTGTCGTCAACCGTGTCTTTAAAGTTATGGACAACTGGGTTCTTGTCGCGCTTCCCATGTTTATCTTTATGGGATTGATGCTGGATGAGTCCGGGATTGCCGAACGTTTGATGAAATCCATGCAGGAACTATTTGGCAAGGTACGCGGTGGTTTGGCAATTACGGTAACCTGTATCGGGATTATTCTAGCGGCTTCCACCGGGATTATCGGGGCATCCGTTGTGTTGCTGGGTCTGTTGTCCCTGCAACCGATGTTGCAGCAGGGCTATAACAAACAATTGGCGGTCGGTACGGTTGCGGCGTCCGGTTGTTTGGGCATTTTGATCCCGCCCAGCATTATGCTGGTGATTATGGCGGACCAACTGGCCTTGTCTGTGGGTGATCTGTTTATGGGTGCAGTGTTCCCCGGACTGTTGCTTGGTGCGCTCTATATTATCTACATTCTGATTTATGGCCTGATCAATCCGAAGGCAACGCCCTTGTCCGAAGATCGTCGCGAACTGGAATGGCACGTCATCTGGGATGTCGCCAAGGCGGTCATGCCCGCGATCTTCTTGATTTTTGCGGTGCTTGGATCGATCTTTGCCGGTATGGCAACCCCGACCGAGGCTTCCGGTGTTGGGGCGTTGGGTGCAACATTGCTAGCGGCGTTTTATCGCAACCTGAATTTCAAGGTTTTCTTTGAAGTTCTAAAAGCAACATTCAATACCACGGCTTACATCTTTGCTATTTTTCTGGGCGCAACCTGTTTTGCCTTGGTGCTGCGTGAATTGGGCGGGGATGAAATTATCGAAAGTGTCCTGACGGGGCTGCCGTTCGGCCCTTATGGGATTATTCTGGTCGTTCTTGGTTTTGTCTTCCTTCTTGGTTTTATTCTGGACTGGATTGAAATTACCTTGATCGTTCTTCCTTTGCTGGCACCGGTTGTTTCTGGTCTGGATTTAAATGTTCATGGCTTTGGTGTGATCGATAATCCTGATCTGGTCTGGTTCGTTATGTTGGTAGCAATGACCTTGCAAACCAGCTTTTTGACCCCGCCTGTCGGATTTGCCCTGTTCTACCTGAAAGGGGTCTGCCCGCCGGAAATTAAGTTGATGGATATTTATAAAGGGGTTGTGCCTTTCATCATCCTGCAACTGATCGGTCTGACGATTGTTGCCTTGTGGCCTAATATTGTCACCTGGTTACCATCGGTGGCATATAATTAAGGAGTGTGTCGCATGAGCCGTACACCTATTGAAAAGCCAAAAAGCGTCTATTTCTTTGGCACCTGTCTTGTGGATTTATTCTATCCAGAAGCCGGTGTCGCCGGGATCGAATTGATCAAGCGCGAAGGGGTGGAAGTTATCTTCCCCCAAGCACAAAGCTGTTGTGGGCAACCGGCCTTTAATTCCGGTCAACGTGACAAGGCACGCGACGTGGCACGTGCTCAGCTTGATCTATTCCGCAAGGATATCCCCGTTGTTTTACCTTCCGGGTCTTGTGCGGGGATGATGTTTAAACATTACCCTGAACTGTTCGAAGGGGACGTGGATTATAATAAAGCGTGTGCTTTGGCAAACCGGGTGTACGAGCTCAGCGACTTTCTTCTGAATGTTTTGAAAATCAAACTGACAGACAAAGGGGAACCGATGCGGGTGACATGGCATGGATCGTGTCATTCCCAACGCGAAATGGGTGTCCGTTCCCAGCCCAAAGACCTGATTAACCAGCTTGAAAATGTTGAACTGGTGGAGCTGAAACGCGAAACGGAATGTTGCGGGTTCGGGGGCACTTTTGCCGTTCGCCAACCTGAAATATCTGCGGCGATGGTATCGGATAAAGCCGATGATGTTGAAGCCACTCAGGCGCAAAAACTTGTGTCTGGTGATTGTGGATGCATGATGAATATCACCGGGCATCTTGATTATCGAAAATCGGATGTTAAAGGGCTGCATTTGGCTGAATTCCTGTGGGAGCGTACAAATGACCCTCGTTAACGGCAAAGATTTTAAAGGTCGTGTTCACAAAGCCTTAAAAGATGACGAGCTGCGCGCCAACTTCCGCCGGGCAATGGATGGGTTGATGGGGAAACGCGCCATGCAGTTTACGGATGGGGATGAATGGACGCGTTTGCGAAATCTGGGGGAAAGTATCAAAAAACGTGCCCTGTCCAAATTGCCGGAATTGCTGGAACGTCTGGAAGAAAATTGTACAAAAAACGGAATTAAAGTTCATTGGGCGCGTACGGTTGACGAGGCCAATTCGATCATTTTGGAAATCCTGAAATCCCATGACGTGAACACCGTGGTCAAGGGCAAGTCGATGGTATCAGAGGAAATGGAGTTGAACCATTTTCTTGGCGATCATGGCATTCGGGCGCTTGAGGCCGATTTGGGGGAATATATTGTGCAGATGGCAGGACAAATGCCGTCTCATATCGTCATGCCCGCCATTCATATGAACAAAGGGCAAATCGCCAAACTGTTTCAGGATCATTTGCCCGATACTCCCTACAGCGAAGATGCTGCTGAATTAACAGCGATTGCGCGCAAAGAACTCCGTCGTGAATTTATGGAGGCAGGCGCAGGCCTGTCCGGCGTAAATTTTGCGGTGGCCGAGACCGGAACGCTTTGTCTTGTTGAAAACGAAGGCAACGGGCGGATGGTGACGACAGTTCCCCCTGTCCATATCGCCGTCACCGGGATCGAGAAAGTGGTGGAAAACTTAAGTGATGTCCCCGCACTCTTAAGCCTGTTGACCCGATCAGCGACGGGTCAACCCATCACGACTTATTTCAATATGATCACCAGCCCGCGCAAGGAAGGGGAAAAAGACGGCCCGAAAGAGGTTCATCTTGTCTTGCTGGATAACGGACGATCAAAGGTGTATCGCGATACTGAGACACGCGACACCTTGCAATGCATTCGATGCGGGGCCTGTATGAATCATTGCCCGGTTTATACCCGCATTGGCGGTCATGCCTATGGAGGTGTTTATCCCGGCCCGATCGGTAAAATCCTGACACCGCAATTGGAAGGGCTGGATGAATATCCAGAACATGCCAGTGCCTCGACCTTATGTAATGCCTGTGTGGAAGTTTGTCCGGTTAAAATCCCGATTGCCAAGATGCTGGTTCGTCTGCGCGATGAAAATTCAGGGAACTGTCCACACGGGGAACATCCCCTAAAAGGACGGGGCACCAAATCATCCACCCTTGAAAATGCAGGTTGGTCGGGATGGGCCGCGATGAATGCCAGCTCGGCGACTTATAAGGTTGCAACCACGGCCATGAGTAGAATCGGTAACTTGCTACCGCAGGCCTCCCCGATGTTGAAAGAATGGACGAGCGTGCGGGTGAAGCCAAAATTTGCCAAGAAAACACTTCACCAGATGGCAAAAGAAATGGGTTTGAAAGATGAATAAGATTGTAAAACAGGAAATTTTGGACAGTTTGCGCAATGCATCCTCTTCAAAAGGTGATTTTGTCACGGATAAGTCGGTTATTTACGATAAAAAATGGACGCAGGAACAAAAGATCGAGCGTTTCTGCCAAGTCACCTCAGCAGTAAATACCCAGATTAAGCAAACAACATTGCGTGATGCCCAACGCGATTTAATCGATTTGTTGACAGAAAAAGGGGTGCGCCACCTTATGCAGGGGTCACCTTCACCGATTGCGAAAGAAATAACGGACAATTGGACGGCGACGGATACGGGAGTGAAACTGCGCAGCTACGATCAAACAATCGAAGCCTGCAAAGAAGAGTTATTCAGCGTGGATGCAAGTCTGACCACAACCGTGGGGGCGATTGCAGAAACGGGAAGCCTTATTTTATGGCCAACGCGCGAAGAACCGCGTCTGTTGTCGCTTGTTCCCCCCATTCATGTCGCCCTTGTCTATGAAGACCGTTTTTTCAATACGTTTCTGGAGGCGATTGAACAGGAACAATGGACAACCCACATGCCAACTAATGCATTGCTCATCTCCGGCCCCAGTAAGACTTCGGACATCGAACAAGAACTTTGTTACGGCGTTCACGGTCCTAAAGAGCTGGTCGTGATGGTTATCAGAAATAACTAAATCAACACAAAAATAACGTGGGTTTCTTTTAAGCAAATTAAAGTAAGGCAAATTTAATTATGATCACACGTCCGAACAAAATTCGTCGTCTCTTGGCCGCTAACCGGGGTGAAATTGCCATTCGTATTTGTCGTGCAGCAAGCGAATTGGGAATTGAAACTGTTGCCATTTATTCAAACGAAGACCGTTTTGCATTACATCGTTTTAAGGCCGATGAATCTTATTTGATCGGTGAAGGCAAAGGACCGGTTGAGGCTTATCTTGATATTGAAACCATTATCCGGGTTGCCAAGGATGCCAATGTAGATGCGATCCATCCCGGATATGGTTTTTTGTCAGAGAACCCTGCCTTTGCAAGACGATGTGAAGATGAAGGTATTATCTTTGTTGGTCCGCGTCCCGAAGTGATGGAAGGATTGGGCAACAAGGTATCTGCGCGTGAATTGGCGGTTCGTGCCGGTGCGCCGGTGGTGCCTGCCACCAATGCCTTACCTGATGATGCGGATGTGATTAAGGCCGAAGCTGCAAAAGTCGGCTATCCCATGATTACCAAGGCATCCTGGGGCGGCGGTGGCCGTGGAATGCGTGAAATTGAGTCCGAAGCCGATCTGTTGCGCGAAGTTGATGCGGCAAAACGCGAGGCCAAAGCTGCCTTTGGCAATGATGAACTTTATTTGGAAAAACTGGTGCGTCGTGCCCGCCACGTCGAAGTTCAAATCATGGGTGATACGCATGGCAATGTGGTCCATTTGTTTGAACGCGATTGTTCGGTCCAACGGCGCAATCAAAAAGTGGTGGAACGCGCCCCGGCTCCTTATTTGACAGAGGCTAAACGCGCAGAACTTTGTGAAGCCGCCTTAAAAATTGCCCGTACTGCAAACTATAGCTGCGCGGGTACGGTTGAGTTTTTGATGGATGTAGACACAGAAGAATTTTACTTCATCGAGGTAAACCCCCGTGTTCAGGTCGAACATACGGTCACCGAAGTGGTCACTGGGATTGATATAGTTCAGGCACAAATCCGTATTTGTGAAGGGGCCATGATCGGGCGTGATGATAGCGGTGTACCTAATCAGGAGGATATTTTCCTGAACGGTCACGCCATACAGTGCCGGGTAACAACCGAAGACCCTGATAATAATTTTATTCCGGATTACGGGAAAATTTTGGCCTATCGTGGGGCAACCGGGTTTGGCATTCGTCTGGATGGCGGAACGGCCTTTAGTGGTGCGCTGGTGACGCGTTATTATGATAGCCTTCTGGAAAAAGTAACCGCATGGGGCAAAAGCCCGAATGAGGCGGTTGCGCGTATGGACCGGGCGTTACGTGAGTTTCGTATTCGCGGAGTGGCCACCAACCTTGTCTTTCTTGAAAATGTACTGTCCCATGAAAAGTTCCTCAGCGGGGCTTATACAACCAAATTTATTGATACGACCCCTGAACTGTTTGCCATGCCCAAACGTCAGGACCGCGCCAGCAAGCTGTTGAAGTTTATGGGCGAGGTCATGGTCAATGGGAATCCAGAGGTCGCAGGACGCAAAAAACCAAACCATATTCATCACCCATTGGCCCCGAACCTTGCGGTGCCGATCGGGGGCGGTTTAAAACAAAAATTGGCGAAGGACGGGGCGAAGGCAGTTGCCGATTGGATGCTGGCTCAAGACCGTCTGTTGTTAACAGATACCACCATGCGTGATGCCCATCAGTCTTTGCTGGCAACCCGTGTGCGTACCGACGATCTGGTGAAAATTGCACCAACCTATGCCGCGCGTTTACCGGAACTGTTTTCGGTTGAATGTTGGGGTGGAGCGACATTTGATGTGGCGATGCGGTTTTTAAAAGAATGTCCGTGGGACCGTCTGGAACGTTTGTCTGCGGCTATGCCGAACCATTTGACCCAAATGTTGCTGCGGGCTTCCAACGGGGTCGGCTATACCAATTACCCCGATAATGCGGTGAAATATCTGGTGGATCGGGCGGCTGCAGCCGGGATGGATGTCTTTCGTGTATTTGACAGCCTGAACTGGGTTGAAAATATGCGCGTGGCGATGGATGCCGTTTTGGATACGGGCAAAATCTGTGAAGCTGCGGTTTGTTATACGGGTGATATTCTGGATCCGAACCGATCCAAATATGATTTGAAATATTATGTCAGTATGGCGAAGGAACTGGAAAAATCCGGTGCGCATATTCTGGGCCTGAAAGACATGGCGGGCTTATTGAAGCCGGCTGCTGCGACGGCTTTGATCAAGGCATTGAAAGACGAAATTTCCATTCCAATCCATTTTCATACCCATGATACAAGCGGAATTGCCGCAGCCTCGATCCTCGCGGCAAGTGAGGCCGGTGTCGATGCGGTGGATGGGGCGCTGGACGCCATGAGCGGTTTGACCTCACAAGCAAACCTCGGTTCCATTGTGGCGGCCTTGCGCAACACCCCGCGCGACACCGGGTTAGACCAAATTGCCTTGCGTAAAGTGTCCGATTATTGGGAACAGGTGCGTGCCAATTATGTTGGCTTTGAAAGCGATATCCGGTGCGGAACCAGCGATGTCTATAATCACGAAATGCCGGGTGGCCAATATACCAACCTGCGCCAACAGGCCCGCAGCTTGGGGATCGAAGATCGTTGGAGCGAGGTTTCGGACGCTTATGCCGATGTAAACCAGATGTTTGGTGATATCGTCAAGGTGACGCCATCTTCCAAGGTGGTTGGTGATATGGCCTTGATGATGATTACATCGGGCTTAAATCGCGATGATGTGGAAAACCCGGAAAAAGAAATCGCCTTTCCTGAATCGGTTGTTTCGTTCTTCCGTGGGGAGTTGGGGCAACCGACAGGGGGCTTCCCGAAAGATTTGCAAAAGAAAGTCCTGAAAGGGGAGACACCGATTACAGTGCGCCCCGGTTCTGTTATGGACCCGTTGGATTTGGACGGTGAACGTAAAAAGGCTGATGAATTGGCAGGCCGTGCGGTTACGGACAATGAATTGGCTTCGTATATTATGTATCCACAGGTCTTTCGTGATTATGCCGCGCATTTAAAAGAATACGGCAATGTCAGTGTTTTACCGACAGGTGCGTTCTTTTACGGCATGACACCGGGGGAAGAGATCAAGGTGGATATGGAAAAGGGAAAAACCCTGTTTATCCGGTTCCGTGCCTTGTCCGATGCCGATGATGAAGGCAAACGCACAGTCTTTTTCGAACTGAACGGTCAACCGCGTAACGTTAAAATCTCCGATAAGTCACAGGCCCCGAAAAAGGCCGCAGCCCCGAAGGCAGAAGAAGGCAACGAAGATCATATCGGTGCGCCGATGCCGGGGCTTGTTGTCTCGGTTGCCGTGAAGGAAGGCGACGAAGTGGAACGCGGTGATGTTTTATTATCGATTGAAGCCATGAAGATGGAAACTTCCGTTTTGGCGGAAAAATCGGGTACAGTAAAACGTGTGGTCGTGACGCCGGGAACCCAAGTGGATACCAAAGACCTGTTGGTTGAAGTCGGTTAACAGAACAAGAAAGACAAACATATGCTGCAGTCTCCTTACCGTGATCTTCATGCAAGTTTGAAACAAACATTTCCTGCAAGCCAATTGATAACGGACCCGTTGCGTACATTGGCCTATGGAACGGATGCGAGCTTTTACCGCCTTGTCCCGAAAATTGTGGTTGTGGTGGAAAGTGAAGATCAGGTACAGGAGCTGCTGGCACAATGTAAGGCCTTTAACACACCGGTGACGTTTCGCGCCGCCGGGACCAGCCTGTCGGGTCAAGCAGTCAGTGACAGTGTTCTGGGGCTGTTGGGGGACAATTGGGACGGGTTTAAATTATCGGAAGATCAAAGTCGCGTCAGCCTGCAACCCGGTGTGATCGGGGGACAGGCCAATGCCAAGCTGGCCCCGTTTGGTAAAAAAATCGGCCCAGATCCCGCCTCGATCAATGCGGCGAAGATCGGGGGGATTGCGGCGAACAATGCGTCTGGCATGTGTTGCGGAACGGCGCAAAACAGCTATCGGACCTTGTCTTCCATGCGGGTGATTTTGCATGATGGGACTTTATTGGATACGGGGGATCAAACCTCGGTCAATCTGTTTCGCCAAAGTCATAGTGCCTTGCTGAATGGATTGCGCGAACTGCACCATGATGTGCAGGCTGACCCGGTGTTGGCAGAACGTATTACCAAGAAATTCAAAATTAAAAATACAACGGGTTACAGCCTGAACGCCTTGATCGATTATGACGATCCGATTGATATCTTACAGCATTTGATGATCGGATCAGAAGGCACCTTGGGCTTTATCGCTGAAATCACTTATGAAACCTGTGTGGAACATGCCCATAAAGCGTCCGCTATGGTCTATTTCGAAACCTGTGAAATTGCTGCGAAGGCCGTTCAACTGTTGAAAAACGCACCGGTTGCAGCCGTTGAACTGGTGGATCGTCCGGGCTTGCGATCTGTACAGGATAAAGAGGGCATGCCCGCTTTCCTAAAAGACTTGCCTGATGATGCCACGGCCTTGTTGATTGAGGTTCGCGGCGAAGATGAAACGGAACTGCAAGACAAGATCGTTCAGGCCACACAATCGTTTGCTCATATTGAAACGGTCCATCCGGTTGAATTTTCCGATGACCCCAATGTGTGTGCGCGTTACTGGGGGATCCGCAAAGGGTTATTCCCCTTGGTGGGGGCGATGCGTGAAACCGGCACCACGGTCATTATTGAAGATGTTGCTTTCCCGATTGAACATCTGGCCGCGGGCGTGGTTGATCTGCATAAATTGTTCAAGCAGTACCATTATGATGAAGCCATTATTTTCGGTCATGCCTTAGAAGGGAATTTGCATTTCGTTTTTACACAGGACTTCAATACACAAAGCGAAGTCGAACGTTACGGTAAATTCATGGATGCAGTCTGTGAAATGGTGGTTCATAAATATGATGGATCCCTAAAGGCCGAACATGGCACCGGGCGCAATATGGCCCCGTTTGTGGAAATGGAATGGGGCGTTGATGCCTTTGCCTTGATGCGCCGGATTAAGAACTTGTTTGATCCGGAAGAACTGCTTAATCCCGGTGTGATTATCAATGATGATCAAGATGTTCATCTTAAAAACTTGAAGCCGCTTCCCGCATCGGAAGAAATTGTCGATAAATGTATCGAATGTGGTTTTTGCGAACCAAAATGTCCGTCACGTCATTTAACATTAACCCCGCGCCAACGCATCGTTGGTTGGCGGGAAATTTCCAGACGGGATGCGGCGGGCGAAGACAGTACGGCTTTGCGTGATCTGTATGTTTATCAGGGGATGGATACCTGTGCAGCCTGCGGCTTATGTGCAACGGCCTGTCCGGTTGATATTGAAACCGGTAGTTTGATCAAGATGCTGCGTGGGCGCGAAGCGGGTAAGGGGTCCACCAGATTGGGGCAATGGTTTGCCGATCATTATGGTGTCGCGATGAACGCGACGGCAATGGGCTTAAAAGCCGCCGACCTTGCTCACGGGATTTTAGGGTGCAAGGTCATGCAGGGGATGACGGATGGGATGCGTAAAATCAGTGGAGATCGAATGGCGCGCTGGACCCCATCCATGCCAAGTGGCATTTCGTTTAAGCCGGAACCCTCTGTTGAACAAGACGGTGATGTCGTGATCTATCTGCCCAGTTGTGCATCCCGCACGATGGGACCGGCGCGCAATGATGCTCAAAAAACTCCTTTGCCTGTGGTGACGGAACGTTTGTTAAAACGTGCAGGTTTTCAGGTACGTTACCCGGACGGTCTGAATGATCTATGTTGTGGGCAACCCTTTGACAGCAAGGGGTTGACTGATGTGGCAACCGGGAAGTCCAATGAACTGAGCGCGGCGCTATTTAAGGCGTCTGAAGGTGGGAAATATCCGATCGTGTTTGATACATCCCCTTGCAGCTTCCGCATGAAAGGCATGAATGGGGATAACTTGAACTGTCTGGATATGATCGAATTTATGCACGATCAGGTATTGCCGCGCCTTAATATCCAAAAACAAAATCGCAAAGTTGCCATTCATCCGACTTGTTCCACGCAAAAAATGGCACTGGATGTGAAAATGAAGGCGGTTGTCGAGGCATGCGTCAGCGAGGTTGTTATCCCGGAAGGGGTCGGCTGCTGTGGCTGGGCAGGGGATAAGGGGTTTACGACACCGGAATTGAACGCACATGCTTTGCGTAAGCTCAATCGATCTTTGGACGGGATCAGCGAAGGCTATTCGACCAGTCGGACCTGTGAAATAGGTTTGTCTGAAAAAGCAGGTTTTCCTTATCGGTCCATCGTTTATTTGTTGGATGAATGTAGCTGTTAATCATCAAAGATGATGCGCTCTGTTCCGCACAGGGCGATAAATCGCTTGCCTTTGGCGCGACTGATCAGGCTTAAACCCGCCTTTTGGGCCAGTTCCAAGGCCCAATGGGTTGCCCCAGAGCGCGAGATAAGAATAGGAATGCCCATTGAAACGGCCTTTATGACCATCTCGCTGGTCATGCGCCCCGTGGTGTAAATAACATAATCACCCCCGACCATATCGTGTTGGTACATATAGCCCGCGATCTTGTCCAACGCATTGTGACGTCCCACATCTTCCATGTAAATCAAGGGGGTAGCGTTTTTACACAGAACGCAGGCGTGAATGGACCCGGCCTTTTGATAAAGACTGGGCGTGGCCTTAATGGTGGCGAGTAAGGCTTCGATATCGCTTGTTCTTAAGTTGGCGTTTTGGGGCAGGTGAACATCATCCAGATTGTCCATGATGTCGCCAAAAACGGTCCCTTGGCCGCAACCGGATGTCAGGATTTTACGTTTCAGTTTTTCTTCATAATCGGTTGTGCGTTCGGTTCGCACAACGACGGTGTCTATTTCTGCATCATATTCGATCATTTCAATGATATCGTCATCATTGATCATATGCTGGTTGACCAGATAACCCAGGCCCAAAAGTTCAGGATAATCACCGACCGTCATCAGGGTGACGATCTCTCGGTTATTGAGGAAAACGCTTAAAGGTCGCTCATTCACTGTAAAAAGATCAATGGCGTTGCCTTGCGCATCGATACCTTTAATTTTTGTTGTCGTCAGGCCGTTTTCCGGGTCTGGTTTGATCAGGTACGGATCGTTCATGAAGATTGCGACTTCCCTTTAAATGCCCTTGTTTGATAGGGTGATATTTTGTATTGTGCACTGCATAAGCGTAAAATATTTTCGGTATAAAATATCAAAGCGCCCCATAAGAAATAACAGAAAATCAACAGTTCGCATTGCAATAAATACCAAAGGGTGAAAAAAGGCTTTGACAACTCCTTCTCAAGTCACCTACCGTATTAGGGAAGGTGGGGTTTGGATTCCGCTTTCATACATATTCATTTCTCTTGAAATTCCTGTGGGAGAGACAGCGGTAGAAGCTGTCGCCGAAGGAGCAACCGCCCCGGAAACTCTCAGGCAAACGTACTGCAGGAAGATGAGACTCTGGAGAGAGACCGGACATGATCCGGTCCACCGAAGGTCAACCCGATATCAGCCAAGTCTGGGCGGGGACTATCTCAGGTATCAAAGACAGAGGGGGCATCGTTCAATGAAACCGTATTTTGCGGTTTGTTTTGGAGGTGCCTTTGTCGGACCTTATACAACAAAAAAAGACGGATGCGGAAGTTATCGCGGTGCGCACGCCCAAAGGGGCCATGCAGCATCTCAGCGCGATGGACTTGTTTACCATTGGGATCGGTCCATCCAGTTCCCATACGGTCGGCCCCATGCGGGCAGGTTTTCGATTTTGTACGGAATTGAAAAACCGTGGTCTGATTGAAAAAATCAGCCGCGTTAAAATTGATCTCTTTGGCTCCCTCGCCCTTACTGGAAAAGGACACGGCACCGATACGGCCGTGTTGCTAGGTTTGTCCGGTGAACGTCCGCGCAGTGTTGATCCTGATCGTGTGCCTGATATTGTTTCAGCTATTCGTGACGAAAAAACGATGATGCTGGGGGGGAGCCAGTCTATTTCATTTGATGAAGAAACCGATCTGCTTTTTCATTTCAATGTTTTCAAACCTGAACACCCCAATGCGATGGAAATCAAGGCATGGGATGAAACGGGAAAAGAACTTTACACACAGGTGTTCTTTTCTGTTGGGGGTGGATTTGTTCTGGACCGTGATGAATTTGAACATGCCGGTGAGAAAATCGTGGGACCGGACATTCCTTACCCGTTTTCCTCGGCCAAAGAATTGTTGGAGCACGGACAAAAACATAATCTGAGCATTGCCGAGGTTATGCTTGCCAATGAAGTTGCCGCCCACGGGGAAGAGGCCATTAAAACGTTTTTAAAACGTGTACGCGATGCGATGATGGCTTGTATTGATCGAGGGTGCCAGACACAAGGAATTTTGCCCGGTGGCCTGGATGTTAAACGCCGCGCCTATAAACTTCATCAGGAATTATCAACACGTCCCGAAGCCGGGATGAAAGACCCGCTTACCGTTTTGGACTGGGTCAATTTATTTGCCTTGGCGGTGAATGAAGAAAATGCAGCCGGCGGACGTGTTGTGACGGCCCCGACCAATGGGGCAGCCGGTGTAATTCCTGCGGTACTGGCATATTACGAACGTTTCTGTCCCAGTGCCTGTGAAAAAGGCAGTCTGGATTTTCTCCTCACCGCAGCAGCGATTGGTTCGATTTATAAAAAACGGGCGTCGATCTCGGCCGCCGAAGTTGGTTGTCAGGGCGAGGTCGGTGTGGCTTGTTCGATGGCGGCGGGTGCCTTGTGTGCGGTGTTGGGTGGCACGAACGAACAAGTGGAAAATGCCGCCGAAATCGGTATGGAACACAATCTCGGCCTGACGTGCGACCCCATTGGTGGGCTGGTTCAGGTGCCCTGTATTGAGCGCAACACAATGGGGGCGACCAAGGCGATCAACGCTTCACGCCTCGCGCTGCGCGGAGATGGATCGCACATGGTGTCGCTGGACAAAGTGATTGAGACCATGCGCCAGACGGGCATGGATATGCAAAGCAAATATAAAGAGACCTCCCAAGGCGGTTTAGCCGTCAATTTGGTTGAGTGCTAAAGATTTAACAGGATTTTAAAACATGACGAACACAACTGAAAACTTCTTCCATCAAGACCTTGCCGACACAGACCCTGCCTTGATGAGCGGCATTCAAAACGAGATGAAACGCCAAGCCGAAGGGATTGAACTGATTGCTTCTGAAAACATTGTGTCTAAGGCGGTGTTGCAGGCGCAAGGCTCGGTTCTGACCAACAAATACGCCGAAGGATATGCGGGACGGCGTTATTACGGTGGCTGCGAATTTATGGATGTCGCGGAAACGCTGGCAATTGAACGGGCAAAAGACCTGTTTAACGTTGGCTTCGTCAATGTGCAGCCCCATTCCGGTGCACAAGCCAACGGGGCCGTGTTGCTGGCATTGTTACAACCCGGTGATACGATCTTGGGCATGTCATTGGATGCGGGTGGGCATTTAACACATGGCGCACGTCCGACCCTGTCGGGGAAATGGTTTAATGCCGTGCAATATGGCGTGGACCGGGAAACCTCTCAAATTGATTATGAGGCGTTGGAAGCTCAAGCCATTGAATGCCAACCCAAATTGATTATTGCTGGCGGGTCGGCTTATCCACGCTTTATTGATTTTGCCCGTTTTCGTGACATTGCCGACAAGGTCGGGGCTTACCTGATGGTGGATATGGCCCATATCGCCGGACTGGTCGCGGGTGGTGTACATCCATCCCCGATTGAACATGCCCATGTGGTGACAACAACAACGCATAAAACCCTGCGTGGTCCGCGCGGCGGCATGATTTTGACCAACGACGAAGCCTTGGCAAAGAAATTTAATTCGGCTGTCTTTCCGGGGATGCAGGGCGGACCATTGATGCATGTGATCGCTGCCAAGGCTGCTGCTTTTGGTGAAGCCTTGCAACCGAGTTTCAAAGAATATGCCCAAAATGTTGTGGATAATGCCAAGGCATTGGCGACTGTGTTGATGGAACGCGGGGTCGATATCGTGTCTGGCGGGACTGATACCCATCTGATGTTGGTTGACCTGCGCCCCAAAAATGTAACGGGCAAAGTGGTTGATGCGGCACTGGAACGCGCGGGTATCACCTGTAATAAAAACGGTATTCCGTTTGATCCGCAACCGCCTGCGATTTCATCTGGTATTCGATTGGGGACACCGGCGGGCACGACACGCGGGTTCGGGATCGAGGAATTTACAAAAATCGGTCATCTAATTTGTGATGTCATTGACGGCATTGCTGAACATGGTGAAGACAATAACGCAGAAGTCGAAGCGGCTGTGCGCGAACAAGTCGTCGATCTTTGTCGTCGTTTTCCGTTGTATTAAGGCAGGATGCAAACCATGACGACAATGTATGATATTGTGATTATTGGCGGTGGTCCCGGCGGTTATGTCGCAGCTATTCGCGCAGCCCAACTGGGCATGAAGGTTGTTTGTGTCGAAGGTCGCGGGGCATTGGGGGGAACCTGTTTGAATGTGGGGTGTATTCCGTCCAAGGCGTTGCTGACATCCTCTGAAAAATATGCAGATGCCGCCAAACATATGGCCGCGCATGGCATTCAAATCGATGGTGTTTCCGTTGATCTTGAAACCATGATGGCGCGCAAGGATAAAACCGTTGGTGATTTAACCAAGGGGATTGAATTTCTGTTTAAAAAGAACGGCGTTGATTACATTCAAGGCTGGGGCCGGATTATAGAGGCCGGACGGGTTCGTGTGACAACAACCGATGGTGAACAGGAACTCAACTGCAAAAACATCATTATTGCCACCGGGTCTGAACCAAGCTGCCTGCCCGGTATTGAAATTGATGAAGAACGTATTGTTTCCTCCACCGGGGCGTTGGCCTTAAAAGACGTGCCTGCGAAAATGGTGGTTATCGGTGCCGGTGTGATCGGTTTGGAACTTGGTCAGGTTTGGGCACGACTGGGGGCCGAGGTCAAGGTTGTGGAATATCTGGACCGCATCCTGCCGGGTATGGATAGCGAAATTGCCAAAACCGCCCAACGAGCGTTGGGTAAAAGTGGCCTGAAATTTACCTTGGGCCGCAAGGTGCTGGGTATTGATAAGGGCGATACATCCCTGACAGTTCGTATGGAACGTCTTGCCAAACAAACAGAAGAAGAACTGGAGGCCGATATCGTTCTGGTCGCGGTTGGTCGTCGCCCCTTCATTGATGGTTTGGGGTTGGATGATCTGTCGGTGCAACGTGATGCGCGTGGTTTTATCACGGTGGACGATCACTTCCAGACCAGCCAGCCCGGTATCTTTGCCATTGGGGATTGTATCCCCGGCCCCATGCTGGCACACAAAGCCGAGGAAGATGGTGTTGCCTGTGTTGAAATGATTGCCCATCAAAACGCGCATGTGGATTACGCTAAAATTCCGGCTGTTGTTTATACCGCGCCTGAAATCGCCGGTGTTGGCAAAACCGAAGATGACTTGATTGAAGCCAGTATCGCCTATGACAAAGGAACGTTTGCCTTTCGCGCCAATTCCCGCGCACGGGCAACGGGCGAGGTTGATGGCATGGTCAAAGTCTTGGCTGATCCCCATTGTGGCAAAATTTTCGGGGCACACATTGTTGGCCCCCATGCCGGGGATTTGATTGCTGAACTGGTGCTTGCCATGACGGTGAATGCCACGGTGCGCGATGTTATTCGAACCTGTCATGCCCATCCCGCCCTGGGGGAAGCGATCAAGGAAGCCTGCCTCGACGTTTTGGACCGTGCGGTTCATGCCTGAACAGATTTTAAAACAAGGAAGAAATACTCCATGTCTGCATCTAACGTAAAAAAGACCCCCCTTTATGACCTACATGTGGAACTCGGTGCCAAAATGGTCGAGTTTGCCGGATGGTCCATGCCGATCAATTATCCGATGGGGATTATGGGCGAACATCATCATTGCCGAACCAAAGCGGCCCTGTTTGATGTGTCCCATATGGCACAAGTCATCGTGCGCGGCGAAAATCGGGCCAAAGCGTTTGAGACACTGGTTCCCAGCAATATTGACGGTTTGCCAGTGGGTAAAGCGCGTTATACCTTCTTCACCAATGATGAGGGTGGCATCATGGATGATCTGATTGTTTCCAATGCGGGCGATTATTTATTCGTGGTGGTCAATGCGGCGATGCGTGATCAAGATATTCCGCATATGAAAAATAATCTGACGGGATGTGACGTCATTGAAATTACGGATCATGCCTTGCTTGCCATTCAAGGGCCTGCGGCTGAAAGTGTCGTTGCCAAACATGCGCCCGCAGCGGCTGATTTGAAATTCATGGAAACGATGGAAGTCGAATTTCTCGGGACAACATGCCGTATTTCCCGATTGGGCTATACGGGCGAAGATGGATATGAAATTTCCATCCCGCAAGATGAGGCCACCCGGATTGCAAAAACGTTGCTGGAAGATGAAAACCTTGCCCCGGTTGGTTTGGGCGCACGGGATTCCTTGCGTTTGGAAGCCGGGCTTTGTCTGTACGGCAACGATATTGATGCGACCACATCCCCTGTTGAAGCACAATTGAATTGGGCGATGCAGAAACGTCGTCGTGAAGAAGGCGGCTTCCCCGGTGCGGAACGTATTTTGAAAGAACTGGCAGAAGGTGCCACCCGTAAACTGGTGGGTATTCAACCGTTGGGTCGTGCGCCGGCCCGTCATGGTGTCGAGGTCGTTTCTATGGATGGAACGTCAATCGGGCAGATCACCAGTGGTGGGTTTGGTCCGACCTTTGAAGGCCCGGTGGCGCTTGGCTATGTCGCATCAGAATTTGCCGCCCCTGATACTGAAGTTCAACTTTCTGTTCGCGGCAAGCTTTTGCCTGCAAAAATCGTTAAAACCCCATTTGTTCAACAGAACTACAAACGCTAAGTAAAAGGAACGCGTAATGTCCAAATATTTTTCCGAAGACCATGAATGGATTGTCGTTGACGGCGATGTTGCCACTGTCGGCATCACTGAACATGCCGCCCAGCAACTTGGCGATATTGTGTTTGTTGAACTGAAAGAAGTTGGCGATACCTTTGATCAAAATGATGAAATCGGTGTGATTGAAAGTGTCAAAGCCGCCAGTGAAATTTATGCCCCGGTGGGCGGAGAAGTTGTTGAAGCCAACGACGATTTGGCCGATAACCCAAGTATGCTGAATGCAAGCCCGGAAGGCGATGCGTGGCTTTATAAAATCAAGATTGCGGATGCGTCACAGTTGGATGCATTGATGGATCAAGATGCTTATCAGGCGTTGATTGCCTAATTTTTTTGGATTGGAAAGGATCTATAGATGACCTTTAAACCGACGACATACCAACCGTATGATTTTGCCAATCGCCGTCATATCGGCCCATCCCCTAAAGAGATGGAAAAAATGCTGGAGGTGATCGGGACAGATAGCCTCGATAGCCTGATTGATGAAACGGTCCCGCGCGACATCCGCCAGCAAGACGCACTTGATTGGGGGGATGCGTTATCTGAACGCGATACCCTGTTCCACCTGCGCCGTGTTGCCAAAAAGAACAAGGTTCTGACTTCTCTAATCGGGCAGGGCTATTACGGCACCATGACCCCGCCAGTGATTTTGCGCAATATTCTGGAAAATCCGGCGTGGTACACCGCTTACACGCCTTATCAGCCGGAAATCAGTCAAGGCCGTCTGGAAGCCTTGCTGAACTATCAGACAATGGTGGCAGACCTGACCGGGTTGGATATTGCGAATGCGTCTTTGCTGGATGAAGCAACAGCCGCAGCCGAAGCCATGACAATGGCAAAACGGGCTTCTAAATCCAAGGCCACAACGTTTTTTATTGATGAAAACTGCCATCCGCAAAATATTGCGGTGATGAAAACACGGGCCGAACCGATCGGGATTGACATCGTTGTCGGCAACCCTGATACGGATCTAAAAGCCGATGAAGTTTTTGGTGCGGTGTTCCAGTATCCGGGGACTTATGGGGATGTGCGGGATTTCACAGCGATTATCGAAAACCTGCATGAATTTAAGGCGTTGGCCGTTATGATTGCGGACCCGCTGGCCTTGGCTGTTTTGAAAGCCCCGGGCGAGATGGGCGCTGATATTGCTGTGGGGTCCACACAACGTTTCGGCGTGCCGATGGGATTTGGTGGTCCGCACGCAGCTTATATGGCGACACGTGATGCTTATAAACGGTCCATGCCGGGCCGTATTATCGGTGTGTCCATCGACAGTCGCGGCAATAAGGCCTATCGTCTTGCCTTGCAAACACGCGAACAACATATCCGTCGTGAAAAGGCAACGTCTAACGTCTGTACGGCGCAAGCCTTGTTGGCGGTTATGGCGTCCATGTATGCGGTTTTCCACGGCCCCGATGGGATCAAGGCGATTGCGCAAATCATTCACCAACATGCGGTTCGTTTGGCGGTTGGTCTTGAAAAACTCGGCTTCAAAGTCTCACCGGATGTGTTTTTTGACACCATCACGGTTGAAGTTGGTTCCATGCAAGGTGTGATCCTGAATGCTGGCGTTGCCAATGGGATCAATCTGCGCAAAATCGGCAATGACCGTATCGGGATCAGTGTGGATGAACAAACCCGCCCTGAAACGATCGAGGCGATCTGGACTTCGTTCGGTGGTAACGATATGAAAGATGATCCGACGATTGCCCTCGATTATCGTCTGCCCAGTGATGTTGCACGTACATCAGAATATCTGACCCACCCGATTTTCCACATGAACCGGGCAGAGTCTGAAATGACACGTTATATCCGCAAATTGGCGGATCGTGATTTGGCACTGGATCGGGCCATGATCCCGCTCGGGTCTTGTACCATGAAGCTGAATGCCACAATGGAAATGATCCCGATTACATGGCCGGAATTTGGCGATATCCACCCGTTCGCACCGCGCGATCAGGTTGATGGCTATTATGAAATGATCGATGATTTATCTGATAAATTATGCCAGATCACGGGCTATGATGCGATTTCCATGCAGCCGAATTCGGGTGCACAGGGCGAATATGCGGGTCTGATTACCATTCGTAATTATCATAATGCACAAGGCAATAGTCATCGCAATGTGTGTTTGATCCCAACATCGGCACATGGGACGAACCCGGCAACGGCGCAAATGGTCGGTTATAAGGTCGTTGTGGTGAAATCGGCAGAAAACGGCGATATTGATGTTGCCGATTTCCGTGAAAAGGCGGAAAAACATGCCGATAATCTGGCCGCATGTATGATTACGTATCCATCCACACATGGTGTGTTTGAAGAAACCGTGCGCGAAGTGTGCGAAATTACACATCAACACGGTGGTCAGGTCTATATCGATGGGGCCAATATGAATGCGATGGTCGGTCTGGCCCAGCCGGGTAAAATCGGTGGGGACGTGTCGCACCTGAACCTGCATAAAACCTTCTGCATCCCCCACGGTGGTGGCGGTCCCGGCATGGGGCCGATCGGGGTGCGCGAACACCTTAAAGCCTACTTGCCGGGACATCCTGAATTGAACGAGGCTGTCGGTCCGGTATCGGCGGCCCCGTTTGGTTCCCCTTCCATCCTGCCGATTTCCTGGGCGTATTGTCTGGCAATGGGTGGGGAAGGACTGACACAGGCGACCAAGGTTGCCATCCTGAACGCCAACTATATCGCCAAACGTCTGGAAGGCGCGTTTGAGGTTCTTTATACCTCTAAATCCGGTCGTGTAGCACACGAATGTATCCTTGATACCCGCCCGTTGAAAGACAGTGCAGGTGTGAGCGTAGACGATGTTGCCAAACGTTTGATCGATTGTGGCTTCCATGCCCCGACGATGAGCTGGCCGGTTGCCGGAACCTTGATGGTGGAACCCACAGAAAGTGAAACCAAGGCAGAATTGGATCGTTTCTGTGATGCCATGTTAGCCATTCGGGCCGAAGCACAAGATATCGAAGATGGCAAAATTGACGGGGAAAATAACCCGTTGAAGAATGCACCACATACGGTGGAGGATCTTGTTGGTGAATGGGATCGTCCTTACAGCCGTGAACAGGCTTGTTACCCGCCGGGTGCCTTCCGTGTCGACAAATATTGGGCACCGGTAAACCGGGTTGATAATTCCTACGGGGATCGCAATTTGGTTTGTTCCTGTCCACCTTTGGAGGACTATGCCGACGCGGCTGAATAATAAATAAAAATCACGAGAGAGATGACCGCCTGAGCAAAATTCCCCTACAGATGTTCAGGCGGGCGTGGTCGATGAAAAGCAAGTGCCGTAACCTTTGTTTTTCAAGACCTTTGGGTATCCTCTCTCCCTTGCATTTTCCGGTGTTGGGAGAGAGGAGCCTTTTTAAAAGATAATAAAATTACACTTTTTTTCCGGGCGAACAAAATCTAGTCATAAAGCCCCAATAAAAACAAAAACGTTTCATATACAGAGAGAGGATTTTAAATAATGGAAACAATAACTTCCATAATAGGTGATATTAACGGAATTGTTTGGGGTTGGCCGATGCTGATCCTGATTTTAGGTGTTGGCCTGTTCATGAGTATCGGTTTGAAATTGATGCCGATTTTGCAGTTGGGGACAGGCTTTAAGTTGTTAGCTGGCGGTGTGCGTGCCCGCAGCGGTGAAGAAAACGATGGCGAAGTTCCGCCCTATCAGGCTTTGATGACAGCCTTGGCGGCAACCGTCGGGACCGGGAATATTGCCGGTGTGGCAACCGCCGTTTTCCTTGGCGGACCTGGTGCTTTGTTCTGGATGTGGATGACCGCCCTTGTCGGGATGGCGACCAAATATTCAGAAGCCGTTTTGGCGGTGAACTTCCGTGAAGTTGATGAAGACGGCAACCATGTTGGCGGTCCGATGTACTACATCAAAAACGGTATGGGTAAAAAATGGGCGTGGTTAGGCACCCTGTTTGCCTTGTTTGGTGCTGTGGCCGGTTTCGGTATCGGTAACGGTGTACAATCCAATTCCATTGCACAAGTGATTGAAACGAACTTTGCCATTCCGCCGCTGGTATCCGGTTTTATCGTGATGATTCTGGTCGGCGCAGTTTTGATCGGCGGGATCAAACGGATCGGTTCTGTGGCTGGGGCATTGGTTCCCTTTATGGCGCTGGCCTATATTCTGGTGGGATTGGTTGTGTTGTTTATCAATGCAGATCAACTGGGACATGCATTTGGTCTGATCTTTGAAAGTGCCTTCACAGGTCATGCTGCTGAAGGCGGCTTTGCCGGCGCAGCTGTTTGGGCAGCGGTCCGTTTTGGTGTGGCGCGCGGTGTCTTTTCCAACGAAGCTGGCTTGGGGTCTGCCCCGATTGCGCACGCGTCTGCGCAAACGAAAGACCCGGTTCGCCAAGGCTTGATTGCCATGCTCGGTACCTTCATTGATACGATTATTGTTTGTACGATTACCGGTCTGGTGATTGTGACGTCCGGTCTGTGGACATCGGGTGAATCCGGTGCGGCCTTGACATCGGCGGCCTTTGCCGATGCGTTGCCGGGGGCAGGTAATTATGTCGTTGCCGTGTCATTGGCGGTTTTTGCCTTTACCACCATTTTGGGCTGGTCCTTGTATGGTGAACGCTGCGTAGAATATTTGTTCGGTGTGAAATCAATTGTCCCTTACCGTATTGTTTGGGTCTTGGCTGTCCCCTTGGGGGCAACGGTCAGCCTTGATTTCATCTGGTTATTGGCAGATACGCTGAATGCCATGATGGCCTTGCCGAACTTGATTGCGATTGCGGTTTTAAGTCCGGTTGTTTTCAAAATGACGCAAGCCTATTTTGAGCGTCACAAAAACGATTAAATAGCAGTGACTTGAAAATCCTTTTGGTTAGGGATTGAGAAAAAAGGCCCACTGACTATGATGTCGGTGGGTCTTTTGGGTTTAAGGAAACAGGAACATGTATCGTATTGCAATAAATGGCTATGGCCGGATTGGACAGGCTGTTTTGCGTGCCCTTTACGAAAGTAAAGACAAATGGGGCATGCAGGTTGTCGCCATTAATAGTCTGAGTGATATTGAGACCCTGACCTATATGACGCGTTACGATACGACCCACGGGCGTTTTCCGGTTTGTGTGGAACATCGCGATAGCAACTTGATCGTAGATGGCGATGTTATTCGTGTTTCAAATACCGAGGACCCGGCAGACCTGAATTGGCAGGATTTGGAAATCGACCTGATTTTGGAATGCAGTGGTACATTTGGTGATCTTGCACAGGCGCAACGCTATCTTGATGCTGGGGCGAAACGATTGCTGTTTTCCCAACCGGCCTTGCCCGAAGTCGAAGCCACGGTTGTTTACGGGGTGAATGATGAGGTTCTGAATAACACACAACGTATTGTTTCTGCCGCTTCCTGCACAACAAACTGTATCGTTCCGGTTTTGAAGGCGCTGGATCAAAAATGGGGGGTTGAAAACGGGATGACGACCACCATTCATTCCGCGATGAATGACCAACCGATTATTGATAGTTCTAACGCGCGTAACTTGCGCCTCAGCCGGGGCGGGTTGCAATCCATTATTCCAATCGATACCTCACTTGCGCGCGGTATTGAAAGAATGCTCCCGCATTTGCAAGGGAAATTCGATTGCTTGCATATCCGTGTGCCGACACAGAACGTTTCCGTTCTGGATGTGTCCTTGAACATGAAAAATGACGTGAGTGTCGAAGAGGTGAATGACTTGTTCGCGGACTTAAGCCGGGGAACTTTATCGCATATTCTGGGATATACGGAAGAACCGCATGCATCGGTCGATTTCAATCATTCGCCTTTGTCATGTGTGGTGGACGGTTCACAGACCAAAGTAAATTCTAAGCGGATGCTCAAGCTGTTTTGCTGGTTTGACAATGAGTGGGGATTTGCAAACAGGATGCTTGATGTGTCCCGCCATTGGTTGAACCTTTGAGGTTGGAAAATAGGTAGATATTTCCGCATAAGGGCGGTGATTTTTTCCGCTGTTTTAATCTGTATGCAAGAACACTTTACAAGTTTTGTTTATTAACAAAGAGTTAAAGTTTTTACTGTGTTGGTATGGTTCTTGAATTGTCATAAGCAGGAAAGTTACGACAGGGAACCTTGCCATGACGGATAAGACGACGACAGAGGGAGCTTCCTCTATGCCACAAGCGGAGACAACAAAGCGAATTGTGATTTGTGACAAGCTATCGCTGATTTCACAAAATTGGGAAAAGCATATGTTTCCCAAACCGGATTATTTCAGAACGTCGCGTCATACGCAGAAGGGGAATAACCGATCCATTGCGATGAATTTGGCTGAGTGACTTTCGCCTCGGTTGACCAGCCTCAAGTACGTCGAAAAAAAAAACGGCGAAAATGACCATATGAGCATTAATAAATACCTTCTTGCCTTTATGGCCCTTATCGCCGCAACAGAATTAATCTACGTTGGGTATCTTGCTATTCGGGCTTTTTTCTTTTAGTCGGTTCGACGTATGTTGCGCCGATATTTTTGAAACAGTTGGCAATGGTATCGAAGTTATATTGCATCATTTCTTGATACAAATTCGGACCGGCCTTAAAGCTTAAGCCATAGGATTTCAAGGTTGCGACTTTTGTATCGGACCCATCCAACGCAAATGAGAGATTTTTGTCGGTCAATCCTTCTTCTGTGAAGAAACAAACCGGTCCCATATCGTTTAATTTTGTGCGCAAAGTCAACATGTTGGCCATGTCTGCTTCGTCACCGGGATTTGTGGCAAGAATATCACGGACCTTAAAGGCATAAGATTGTTCGAAATATTGCTGGGTATCGTGGTACAGCCACGATTGCCCGGCGGCAATGGCGCGAAAGCCGAACTCAAATTGGCGATCCAAGGCGGCGATGTCACGTTTTACAGTTGTGCGGTTTTCAGCATATTGTTTTTCATGCGCGGGATCGACGTTCACCAGATTTTCATAGAGGGCATCAATCATAACTTCTGCGTTGCGGACATCCAGCCACATATATGGGTCGCGACGATTCTCGTTATTTCGCTGTGGTAAAATCTTGAAATCGGAATAGGACAGCATTTCAAAGGTATTCTTGCTGTTGCTCAACGTTGAACTCAGGGATTGTTCCAGCTCCGGTCCCATCCAGACGACAAGGTCGGCTTTTTTCAATTCCTGCAGGTCGGCTTCACTTGGCGTGTAATTTAAGGGCACTTTGTCTTTAATTAACAAGATAGGTGTGCCGACGTCTTTCATCAGGCTAGACAGTAACGAATGGATTGGCTTGATGGTTGCGATAACTTCTGTTTTTTCAGCAGCATATACCGTGGAGGTCGAGAGAACACCGACAAGAGCGGTTGCGATAACGAGTGATTTGCGCCAGAACATATTAAGTTTCCTTCATGTAAACGGTGACACACCTTGCAGCAGTCTTATGGTGATAGCATTGACTTACATCAGTCTGGAAGATTTTTTAATGACGACAGACATGACCACGGCTTTGCCACATTTTGCGATTAGACAAGCCTGAACGCGTCTGAATATAGGATGAAATGATGAAGAAACAGGTCTTTTGCCTTGCTGCGGCAGGTTGTTTTTTAGCGACAGTTGCTCATGCGGATCCGGCTTATGATAAGAAGCTTGGTGAATATATGGTCCATCTTCAGGAAATGCAGGCCGAAGCCGATCGTATGAAGGGGCTGGTTGCGCAATTTGATAAGACTTCACAAGCGTGTCTGGATGAATTGCAAGCTGGAAAACCGGCAAAAATCTGTATTGTCATGCAAAAAGACAAGATGGACTTTGTATATGAACATAAGAAATTCCGCAGCTATAACCGTATTCGTAAAGTCCCGAAATTTGAGAGGGCGTTACAAGATATGATGCAAATGGAAATGTTCAGTTTGCCAAAAGAAGACGCCAACTATTTGTTCAAAACCCATATGGATGCGAAAGATAATCGTCAACAACGCATCACCGCCATTGGGGAACAAATTTACGGGGCGATCGACCGTTTCAACGCGATTTCGGATGAACGCTTGACTAAAATTAAAGAGCTCAAAAAGAAAAAATAACTTATAAACGCGTTATGAATTATCAATCTTTCGGAAAAATTGCCATTCAGCCCGATAAAATAGAAGCCTTTGTAAAAGAGGCTGAAGCAAAGGGGCTGTGCGTCCGCCATGTCAAAGGCACTATCTATGAGTTTGGCATGCGTATACCCAGTTTGCACGACCCCGTTCAATTGCGTAAATCTGCAGGTATGATTGGCCTAAAATACAGCGTTTAAAAAGCCAGATCACTTATGGCGGCGAGCGCACTGTTGACGTCTTTGTGTTGGGATAGGTCTACGCTAAAGACGATATCCGGCAACGGGCCCAGGTTTGAGAGAAAATCCTGTGTGTCCAAATCATGTTCTTGCAGATATTCAAACTGTGCCTGCGACATCTTAAAGGGCCGACAGCATAATGTAAAAGCCGGTTCACTTTGAAACATATAGGTTGTGGTTATCAGCGTTTGAAATGTTTTGTGCGCCGGTGCGACATTTAATCCGTAGTCGCCTGTAGTACCTTTATCGTCAAACCAGCCGAACAAATATAAATCCACGATTTCACCATTTGGATTGGCCAAATCGTTGAATTTGTCTATATGAGTCATCATCTTACTTCCGCCTAAGAGTTAGGCACCTGTTTGATGCCCCATAACTTTTTAAGCGTTCCAGTATGCTTATGCAATAATCGAGTTGTCTTCTTGAACGTGCGAGTCGTTGGACCGATTTATAATTTTCCCAAAAGATAGGATTTAAGATCGGGAATATAATTGTTATATATCAATGAATTGGGACTAACTTATATAGTTTTTATTTTTTCGTTTCTGATCGACTGCAATCCAGATTACGATGTGGGACAAAGTCGAAACAAGACCGGGAAAAGACATATTCTAGTTATGGTTTTTACATCATGCACTGATTAAAAAATAATCAACTGGCTGTTTTTTAAGCTTATAGATTGTTCAAAAATGAGGCAATTGATGTGAAGGGAGGCCGTAAAAGTGCGGAAACACTTGTTTTTCTCCGGTTTTTAAAGTTGGCATGATCTATGCTTTATATGTTGCGACAGAAGTGCAGGTGTGACACCGCAAATGCATTTCATTTGGGAAGTTAGAGTTTACTGTAAGACATAAAAGAGGCGTCTGCTGATGAAAAAAATCGAAGCCATTATCAAGCCGTTTAAACTGGATGAAGTGAAAGAAGCACTCCATGAAGTCGGACTGCAAGGCATCACGGTAATCGAGGCAAAAGGCTTCGGTCGTCAGAAAGGTCACACAGAACTGTATCGTGGCGCAGAATATGTCGTTGACTTTTTGCCGAAGGTAAAAATCGAACTCGTCATTGACGATGCTATGGTGGAGGGCGCCGTTGAAGCCATCCAGCAGGCCGCACACACCGGTCGCATCGGGGATGGCAAAATCTTTATTTCCACTGTTGAAGAAGCTATCCGTATCCGTACCGGGGAAACCGGACCGGAAGCCGTTTAAGCCTTCGTTTGGAATATCTAAATCTTTTTTTCACAACCAAGTAAGTAAGGGAAGGGAAGCATTATGCCCTTGGATTGCAAAACTCCTGAAGATATCTTCAAAGTCTGTAAAGAAAACGAAATCGACTATATCGACCTGCGTTTCACAGACCCGCGCGGCAAATGGCAGCACTTGACCATGTGTGCGGACGTACTGTCTGAAAGCGATTTCGAAGATGGTATCATGTTCGACGGTTCTTCCATCGAAGGCTGGAAGGAAATTAACGAGTCAGACATGTCTTTGATCCCTGACCCGACCTCTGCAATTATCGATCCGTTCTCTGCGCAGCCGTGCCTGATCGTAAACTGCGACATTTACGAGCCGTCTACAGGGACGCCTTATAACCGTGACCCGCGTTCAATCGCGAAAAAAGCCGTTGCTTACATGGAATCTGCTGGGATCGGTGATACAGCTTATTTCGGTGCAGAACCGGAATTCTTCGTATTTGACGATGTGCGTTATTCCAACGAAATGCACGACACTGGCTTCAAAATCGACTCTGATGAAGGTCCGTGGGTAACGGGTAAAGAGTTCGACGAAGGCAACACAGGCCACCGTCCGGGCGTTAAAGGCGGCTATTTCCCGGTACCGCCGGTTGACTCTGCACAAGACCTGCGTGCAGAAATGGTCACAATCGCGAAGGAAATGGGCCTTCCGATGGACAAACACCACCACGAAGTTGCACCGTCTCAGCACGAACTGGGCATGATGTTCGGTAAACTGATCGAAACAGCTGATAACGTACAAACTTACAAATACGTTGTTCACATGGTTGCACACAGCTTCGGTAAAACGGCAACATTTATGCCGAAACCGATCTCTGGTGACAACGGTTCCGGTATGCACACACACCAGTCTATCTGGAAAGACGGCAAGCCGCTCTTTGCGGGTAACGGTTATGCAGACCTGTCCGACATGTGCCTGTACTACATCGGTGGTATCATCAAGCATGCGAAATCTTTGAACGCCTTCACCAACCCGTCTACAAACTCTTACAAGCGTTTGATCCCGGGTTTCGAAGCACCGGTTCTGTTGGCATACTCTGCGCGTAACCGTTCTGCATCTTGCCGTATTCCGTTCTCACCGAGCCCGAAAGGCAAGCGTGTTGAAATCCGTTTCCCCGATGCGACTGCGAACCCGTATCTGGCCTTCACTGCCATGATGATGGCTGGCCTTGACGGTATCCAGAACAAAATCCACCCGGGTGAAGCAATGGATAAAAACCTCTATGATCTGCCGGCTGAAGAATTGGCTGAAGTGCCGACAGTTGCAGGTTCCTTGCGCGAAGCTCTGGAAGCTCTGGATGCAGACCGCGAATACCTGAAAAAAGGCGGCGTCATGGATGACGACATGATCGACGGCTACCTCGATCTCAAGTGGGAAGAAGTCTACAACTTCGAACACGCTCCGCACCCGATCGAATTCAAAATGTATTATTCTTCATAATACGGGTGCAAATCGGGGGCGATCATTGTTCCTGATTGCGAAATGTGGGAGGGAGGCTGAAAGGCCTCCCTCCTTTTTTGTTAGTTGGGTTGTGGGGGGAAATTGCCTTTAATTTTAATGCAATATAAGGCTGCTATTTCCGGATTGGTGATGTTGACTGGAATTCCAGTGCCTGTTTCTTGGATTGTAGGGGCGGAAACTGGTTGATGAACCCCACCCAGTTTCACAAGTTTTTCTTCGCTTTGATTTGGAACAAAGCCAGGTAATGGCGGTTGCGCAAGCATGTCGCCATCTTCTGGAATTTCTTTTTCTGCGGGATTTTGCGAGACATGGACATCAATGTGAGCGGAAGATCCGCTACTTGTATATTCACCTTCATGAGTATGAGGTGGGAGATTTTCTGTCTTCAGCGTGACCGTTTCGCTGCCAAGCATTTGTCCTTGTTGAATATTGAGGGGGCCACCAATACCAACAACTGTTCTGGAACGTAAATCTGGTAAGCGGAAAACACTGCGTCCATCACCGCCATATGTTGTCCCCATTGTTTGAAAGAGAGCGGAATAATCCTGGATGGGGAGCAACTGCCCGGCAGCGGGGACGTAAGTATCGGGGCACCAATTGCTGGATGTTACGCAAATGCTGGCAATATAGTCATTTTCGGCACAAGCGAATGCAGAATGCGATGATGTAAAGAAAGCAAGGCTACTAAAACCGAGTGCAATACCGGTGCAGCGTGCCATTTGTGTGAAAGAACGTGTCATAATTTATATCCGAAAAATTTAATTCTACTAATGGCGAGGTGGCCAGTAACCCATATTGGCGAGGCAAAACCGTAAACCTAATTGGGGGGGGACTGTTCGAATGGATTGTCCGTTTCCAGTTTGTTCTACAATCAAATCGGATGATGCCGGTTGGCTGGTGATATGACTTCCCGCAATGGCGGTGCCATGTTCCATCCTCATTGCTTGGGTAAAGCTTTTACTTTGATTGCCATTTTTATTGGAAACGGCGAGATAATCACCCTCTTCCGGTGTGGATTTGGTGCCGTTCTCGGTTGATACATTTATATGTGGACGTTCGTATTTATATGGGGAGTACGTTCCATTATGTGTATGTGAGGGCATATTATCATACAGTATGCGAGTAGAAGCGGAACCTGAAAGATCCCCCAATGTTGCCGGTTCTAAATCAGGTCCATGCCCAGGGGAACGCAGGATACGCCCTGCGGTTTCCGGTGTTTTGAACGTGTTTTTAAAATCCCCGCCATAGATCGTAGAGATAAGAGAGAATAAATCTTGAAATTCACTGCTATGATTTGGAAGGGTTTTGCTTGGGCCAAGTTCAATATATCCGCGCGGGCAATAGACGGCAGCGGTAATGCAGACTGTTCCAAGGTAGGGCTCAGGGGAACAACTGGCATGGGCAGGGGATGATAAGGGAAATGTATTTGCGATTAAGCCGCATAGAGTAAGTCCCCCAAATTTAAGAATGGTTTTGAAATGCATAAGTAACCTCTTTAAAAGAGTGATTGATGGAGAAGATATATCTTGCGGATCAATTTTCATTTGGTCTGGTGGGATAATCCGGTCCTGTTACAACCATGCAGCTTTGCAAGACGATGTTTGAGGTGTTGATGCTTAAGGGCAAGGGCAAGTCCTTTCCTGCCGGCTGTAGGCTAACCTCTCCCAAAGTTGGGGACGGGTTGTGTGTGGTAGAAACCTTGGCTGTTTTACCTGCCTCATTTGCGGGTATATACGAGTCTAAATTGGAGAATCCCTGTTTTTTACGGGCCAACCAAGTATCCGGCGTGGAAGCCGGTTCTGATCCGGTTTCGGTTGATACATAAAATTCAGTGCGAAAGGCTTCGTTTTGATTTTTAAGGGTGGCGTTATGACGATGGGCGGGTAAATTTTTTGTTTCTAACTGTATTGAGGTTTGCCCCCCTTTGTATCCAAAAGGTTTGGGGGGGAGCCCATTTGGCGTTCCCATCCGGCTTGCGCCTACAATAGCGCGCCCACGCAAATCAGGTAGGGCAAACTGTGTAATACCATTTCCGCCATAAGTGTTTCCGATAAGGGAATAAAGTGGACGAAATTGAACGATATCGAGAACTTGCCCGTTGGGGGGTAACGAGAACTTGGGGCAAAAGTTGGCGGCTGTATAAAAAATAGTGCCCATATATGTGTTTTGTGATGTGGCCTGCGCTGTAGATGGCGGGAGCAAGCTGATTGGGAGCAAAAGAACCAGTGCAGAAAAGCAGCTGGCAGGAGAATATTTCATTGTAATACCCTTATTTGTTTTCGCTTTAAGTTTACAGTCTTTTTAACAGGTGTTCAGAATAGGTAGTTTTACGTTGTTATTAAACTAAAATACTCTTTTTTATTTTTTTTATAAATCATTCAACAATCTAAAATAGAAAATGTAAGTGTGTTATGCATGATTGAGAGGGGTGAAGATAAGAACTACACGAAAAGATGAATTAAAAATATTTACTAATTTTAGTTATAAAAATAGTAAAATTACCTAATGAATATATAAATCACTGGAAAAAAAGGAAATTCTACTCGAGAGGTTGCGGTATTCTTTATGCAAGTTAAAAGCTGTTCTAAAAGAAAGCATACTCTAATGAAAAATGATGATACCTGCTATTCTCAACACCTTAAAATCCTTCAAGAAGAATTGATCCCTGCGATGGGATGTACAGAGCCGATTGCAATTGCTTATGGGGCATCCAAGGCGCGCGCGGTTTTGGGGGAGTTGCCGCAAAAGGTTGATCTTCAGGTGACGGCAAACTTGATCAAAAATTCCAAGAGCGTGGTTGTTCCGAATACAGGCGGGCTTAAGGGGATTGCGGCTGCGGCGGCTGCGGGGATTGTTGCCGGAGATGCGGATGAAGGTTTACAAGTTTTAAGTCAGGTGAACCCCGGTCAATATAACGATATTCAGGCCTATCTGGGCAGCGACAAGATTGATGTTCGGCCCTTGGACAGTGAACATACATTCGACATGATTGTTACGGTTTACGGGGCAACGTCCAAGGCAATGGTGCAGATTTCGCGCTATCATACCAACATCGTTTTGATCACCAAAGATGACGAGGTTCTGTTCAAACAAGGCTCATCGGATGTGCCTGTCGGGGCAAACCATACGGATCGCGGTTGTTTGAGTATTGAATCCATTCTTGATTTTGCACAAAGTGTTGAAGGTGCGGATATTCAAAGCTTGCTGGAACGACAAATTACCTACAACAGTCAAATCGCTGATGAAGGTTTAAAAGGGAATTGGGGAGCCAATATCGGCGCAACCTTGATGCAGGTTTGGGGGGAGGATGTTAAAACACGGGCAAAAGCGCGTGCTTCTGCCGGGTCTGATGCCCGCATGAGCGGATGCGAGTTACCGGTGATGATTGTGACAGGCAGTGGCAATCAAGGCATAACAGTCTCGGTTCCGGTGATTGAATATGCCAAAGAATTAGGCGTGAGCCATGAAAAATTATTACGGGCTTTGGTTGTTTCCAATCTGGTTGCCGTACATTTGAAATCGGGAATTGGCTGGTTGTCGGCTTATTGCGGTGTGGTGAGTGCCGGGGCGGCAGCTGCAGCCGGGATCGCATGGTTGCATGATGCGGATCGCGAGGTGATCAACCAAACCCTGATTAACAGTTTAGGGTCTGTGTCAGGAATTATATGTGATGGTGCAAAACCGGCCTGTGCGTCCAAAATCGCCGCATCGGTCGAGGCTGGGATCCTTGGTTTTCATATGGCGAAACAAGGCCGCCATTTTAAGGACGGCGAAGGTATTGTGAAGGGCGATATTGAAAGTACAATCGCCAATGTTGCCAAACTGGGGCGTGACGGTATGCGTGAAACGGATAAAGTTATTATTGATATGATGCTGGATTAAAAAAAGAAAAGCCCTGCCGTTTGATCTGGCAGGGCTTAAAACGTACTTAGTACGGACGAGGCGGGTAGGTCCCTTTCATTTTGATGCAATATTGCGCCGAAGTTTGTGGATCAATCACGCTGATAGGGGTTGGAGGTGCTGATCCCGCATTGGCAATTTGCACAACACTGCCTGCCGATGGGGTGGCTGTTGCCCCACCTAACATAACCGGAGAGCCCTGTTGTCCGTTAGAGATATATCCGTTGACAGGGGGCGTTGCCAACATATCGCCGTTGGACGGAATTTCTTTTAGGGCTGCATTTTTCGAGGCCTTTACGCTAAATTGGCCGGTGGTGTCTGGTGTGAAGGTTGCATCGTGAGTATGGCTGGCAAGTTGACCGACTGTGAGCGTGACGGTTTCCTGACCGTAACGTTGACCTTGTTTGAGGTCTAAGCTACCACCGATGCCAACCGGGGTCCTGCTGCGCAAATCCGGTAAGGCAAAGGTTGTCGGTGCACTGCCGCCATACATATTGCCGAGTAAGGTATACAGGGCCTGATTACTGGAAATGGTCAAGATTTGTCCCTCAGCAGGGGAGAAATTTTTCGGACAAAAACTGCCTGAGGTTACGCATACGCTGCCTAGATATGCGTCATCGCTACAGGCCTGTGCCGTTTCACTGCCCAATGTCAAGGTGAGGACACTGCCGCCCAAAAAAGCAGCCGTTTGAATGGATTTATATAAGTTCAGTTTTTTCATAATCTTCTTCCAAATCTTTGACTGTTTAAGAGCGTGGCGGATATACACCGTCGTAAGCGATGCAATAGCGCATGCCGAGTTGCGGCGGCGAAATGGGGATGGCACCATCACCACCCGTGTCAGATATCTCAATTAATTGTGCTGGCGGGAGGTCTGAAATATAACCACCGCTGATGTCGGCTGTGGGAGCCGCACTGCCTGCGGCAATAAAGCTTTTGCTTTGTGTGCCATTGCGGTTTGAAACCGCCATGTAATCCCCTGCGGCAGGGGTTGGTTTGGTTCCATTTTCGGTGGAGACCTGTAACCCAGGACCATCTGCACCAAACGGTGCATAAGTGGCTGTATGTGTGTGTGTGGGCATAGAGTCTTCTGTCATATAGACATGGGTTGAACCGAATATCATGCCTTGCTGGACGGCTACTAACCCAGGAGGGGAGCCTTCGGAACGCAAGACGCGGCCTGCGGTGGCAGGCAGGCCAAAGTCTGTACGCATGTTTCCGCCATAAGTATCCATCAACAAAGAAAAAAGCATCTGTTGTTGATTGACGCTTATATATTGGACAGGGCCAAGGGTGAAATATTGATCTGGGCAGAAGGAAGCCGCTGTCATGCAAATGCTGCCGACATAAGGGTCTGGTTCACAATCAGCGTAGGCTGCGGTGGTCAGATGTGTACTTGCGAGCAGGCCAGCTACGGCAAGACCAAATGGTTTTATGATATTTTTGGAAAACATTAAAGTGATCCTCTTGAAAATGATCAGATGGGAAAAGTGCAGGGATGCGTTTACGTACGTGGGGGATAGATACCCTTGGTCACAACGCAGTAACGTATGACAATACTGGGCGTATTGATCCCCATTTGCGTACTGGTACCTGCGTTATCAAGAGTGACGGTCCCGCCAGTTGATGACGCGGTATTGGATGCGACAACTTTGGCCGTTGTGCCTTTGTCAGCCGGTGCAATGTATGAATTTTGTGTTGCAAAACCTTGTTTTTTTGTGGCGATCCAATCATGGGTCGCAGGGGTTGCATGGCTTGCGTTGTTGGCAGAGACCGCAAAGGCTGTTTGAGGCACCTGATCGAATGTACTTGTATGGGTGTGGGACGGCAGATTTGCGGAAGTCAATGTAATGAATTGTTGCCCGTTTTTAAGCCCGCGCGGGGTTGGGGACAAGCCGGGGCCAGTTCCAACGCCGACGATGACGCGCGCACGTAAATCCGGCAAGCCGAAAGAGGTGCGTCCATCCCCGCCATAGGCGTATCCGATGACTGAATATAAGGCGTCAAAGTCTGAAATTGCTAAGAGTTGCCCGTTGGCCTCCAGCGTATTGCGCGGGCAAAACTGCGCCCCGGTCGCAAAAATAGTGCCGATATAAGAGTTGGGTGAGGCCGCATGAACCGGGGCGCTGGTTATCAACCCCGACATGAACGAAAATGTGATCGCAGCAACTGATGCTGGCTTCTTGAAACTCATCTTACCCTCCTAAGTGGTGTAATATTTAATAAGTTTTAAAATTAAAGTGCCTTAAAATGGTATTTCTTTTTAAGAAACAATCAAACATAAATTTTTAATTAAACTTCTTATTCTAAGAAATATATTAATATCTTGTTTTTATTGTAGAAATATAAATACTACTTTTTGAAGATTAATTGACAATAGTGAGAGAAGTGGTCTATACATAAAGTTGTGCGTCTTCCGTTTCCTCGGATCATCAGGCGTGTCGTAAAACAATTCGACGGAGGCAGTGAATAATATGTCAAAATATAATGGTTCCTTGATGATGGGGAAAAAGCCTTTAGCCGTGGCGCTGGAACAGCGTTTTATGTTTGATGCGGCGGGTGTTGCCACCGGTGCGGAAGTTGCTGAACAAAATGCGATAGATACAGAGGCCAAGGCGATTCAATCCTCGCACGGTAGTGATACATCAGCTGTAAAAGAAATTTATTTTATCGATTCGAATGTTGCTGATTATGACCAGTTGATCGCCGGTTTAGATGCCGATGCGGAATATGTTGTTTTAAATGGCGATGAAAACGGTTTGGACCAAATGGCTGCGGCCTTGTCCGCTCGTTCCAACCTTTCTGCTGTTCATGTACTCTCCCACGGGGGGCAAGGCGAAGTCCTTTTGGGGACGAGTTCTTTGAGCAGCGCGACGATTGAACAAAATCGCGATGCACTGGAAATTATCGGACAATCCTTAAGCGATGATGGCGATATTTTGCTTTATGGCTGTAACATTGGAACCGGGTCCGCCGGTGCGACGTTTATTGGCAGTCTTGCCGATGTAACAGGCGCAGATGTTGCGGCATCCGATGATGCAACTGGGGCAAGTGGCGATTGGGCGTTGGAAGCCAAAACCGGTCAGATTGAAACCACGCTGGGCATTTCGTTAAGCGCACAGGAAAATTACCAACATGATCTGGCGACATTTGATTTTACGAATGCCGTTGATAATGGGTCAAACGTTACCTCAACAGTCAGTGGGATAACCGTTACCATAACGTCTAGTGAAGGGGTGAATGTTAGCTTTGTCGATGGTGGTGGTTTTGGGGGGTCTTCGGGCAATGCTGCTGTTGCTCATTTTAATCAACAAACCGCAACCAGTATGACGTTTACTTTTAGTGCAGCTGTGAATTTAACAAGTTTGCGGGCGATTGATACTTTTCAGACAACAACGACCAACTGGACTTTTACGCCTAACACAGGCAGTGCCGTAACGACGAGTGTTGATCATAACACTGGTACAACGGTTGATTTAAGTTCATTGACGGGGATTACTTCTTTTACCATTACCAGTACTTCACCGGTTTCATATGGTGTGGACACGATCGTATTTACAGCGGCACCGACAGATCCCGCGATTACCTCTGCAACATATGATGCTTCTGCAGGGACTTTGGTTGTTACAGGCACGAATTTCACGGCGACAGGTGGGGCTGCAAACGATGTGATTGCCAATAAAATTACCCTGACCGGAGAAGGTGGGGAGACTTATACGTTGACCGATACTGCGAATGTTGAAATTGGTTCAGGCACACAATTCACCTTGACTTTATCGGCAACAGACAAAGCCGCGCTTAACCAAATTATGAACAAAAATGGGACCGCCTCCACCAGTGCAACGACTTATGATGTAGATGGTGCTGCGGGCTTTATTGCGGCGAAAGCTGCGGTGTCAGACACCGGGGTGAACGGTGTAACTGTCTCAAACGTCGCAGCCCCGACAATAACATCGGCGACCTATGATTATAATTCGAATGTATTGACGGTGACAGGGGCAAACTTCCTCAAGAAAAGCGGTGCCACCAACGATATTGATGTCAGTAAACTGACCATTACAGGCGAAGGTGGAGCAACGTACACTTTAGCCACGTCTTCCAATGTGGAAATCACCAATGGGACCACGTTCTCTTTGACCCTTTCCGGTGCAGATATTCAGAATGTCGAGGCCTTGTTAAACAAAGACGGGACAACCTCGGCAACGTCCGGCACAACGTTTAATCTTGCTGGTGCTGAAGATTGGGCCGTCGGTGCGGATGCTGCTGTCAATGTGGCGGATACAACGGGGAATGGCATTACGGTTTCCAATTATGCGGTTCCAACTGTGACGAGCGCGACCTTTAATTACGCGACAGGTGTTTTGACCGTAACGGGCACGAACTTCGTTTCAAAATCCGGTGCGAGTAACGATATTGATATTTCCAAACTGGCATTTACGGGCGAAGGTGGGGCGCAATATCAACTGACCAGCGCCTCTGACGTCGAAATCACATCTGCGACCAGTTATACGGTGACGCTTTCCGGTGCAGACCTAAATCAGGTCCGGGCATTGTTGAACAAAGACGGGACAACCTCGGAAACGGCCGGAACAACATTTAGCATGGCCTCAGCGGAAGATTGGATGGCAGGTTCACCGGCGGGAAATAATGTGGCGGATGCCGCTGCAACGGTAACCGTTTCTAATTATGCAGTTCCGACGGTTACGTCTGCGACCTATGATTATAACAGCAATACACTCGTGGTCACGGGAACGAATTTTGTTCCGGCAAGCGGTGGCAATAATGATATTGATATTTCCAAACTAACCTTTACGGGGGAGGGCGGGGCGACATATACCTTGACCTCGGCCTCTGATGTAGAAATTACCTCGGGGACTAGCTTTACGATTACGCTTAGTGGGGCGGATCTGGTTAATGTGGAAAGCATTCTGAACAAAAACGGGACCACATCGGCAACGTCGGGGCAGACCTATAATCTGGCAGCAGCCGAAGATTGGATGGTTGGCGTACCTGCAGGTAATACAATTGCTGATACAACGGGTAACGAGATTACGGTTTCCAATTTCGCAAATCCGGTGATTAGTTCTGCGACCTATGATTGGTCCACGGGTGTCCTTGTCTTGACGGGGACGAACTTTGTCGGGGCGGCAGGGGCCAATAACGACATTGATGTAACCAAGCTGACGATCACCGGGGAAGGTGGGGCGACTTATACCCTGACCAGTTCCAATGTGGATGTCAGCTCAGCCACAACGGCAAGCGTGACGTTAAATGCGGCTGACAAGTTGGTCATTCATGGTTTGTTGAATAAAAACGGCACGTCTTCGGATGGGGCGACGACCTATAATGTGGCGGCGGCTGATAATTGGGCAGCGGGTGCGCCGGCAGCGAATAACATTGCGGATGCGACAACAGGTCTTACGGTTTCAAATTATGCGGCCCCGACCATTACGTCAGCGACCTATGATTATAACAGCAATACATTGGTGGTGACGGGGACGAACTTTGTTTCCAAATCCGGCGCCAATAACGATATTGATATTTCCAAACTGACCTTTACCGGAGAAGGCGGAGCGACGTATACGCTGAGCTCGGCCTCTGATGTTGAAGTGACCAATGCGACAACGTTTAGTGTGACGCTGAGCGGGGCCGATATCATCGGTGTTGAAAGTTTGTTGAATAAAGATGGCACAACTTCGGCAACGGCAGGGACGACTTATAATATTGCTGCAGCGGATAATTGGTTGGCGGGCGGTGCGGCATCAAGCGATATTGCGGATGCGACGGGCAATGCGGTGACGGTTTCCAATTATGCGGTTCCGGCGATCACGTCTGCGACTTATGACTGGTCTAATGGGCAGCTGGTGTTGACGGGGACGAATTTTGTCTCACAGGCGGGTGCGAGTAACGATATTGATGTGACCAAGCTGACGATTACCGGGGAAGGTGGCGCAACTTATACGCTGACCTCCAGCAACGTGGATATTACATCTGCAACCTCTGCGACGGTGACGTTAAACGCGGCTGATAAGCTGGCGGTTCATGGCTTGTTGAACAAAAACGGCACGACTTCTGATGGGGCGACGACCTATAATGTAGCAGGAGCCGAAGATTGGGCGGCGGGTGCACCTGCGGGCAATACGGTTGCGGATGCGACAACAGGCATTACAGTTTCCAATTATGCGGCCCCGACGGTGACCTCTGCGACCTATGATTCAGACACAGGTGTTTTGACGGTGACAGGAACGAACTTCGTTTCAAAAACCGGTGCCAATAACGACATTGATATTTCCACGCTGACCTTTACCGGTGGGACGGGGAATGCGACTTATACCTTGAGCAGTGCGTCTGATGTTGAAATTACATCGGCAACATCCTTCAGTGTTACGCTAAGCGGTGCGGATAAGACAAATGTGGATGCTTTGTTGGATCAAATCGGAACGACCTCATCAGCAGGATCGACCTATAACATTGCAGCAGCGGATAATTGGCTGGCCGGTGGTCCGGGATCCAGTGATATTGCGGATGTTGCCGCAAATGCGGTAACCGTGTCCATCGCACCGAAAGTGACCTCTGCAACTTATGATGCATCCACGGGAAGCTTGGTGGTTACAGGTACGAATATACAGGCGAATGGTGGGGGGGCTGATATTGATGCCTCCAAACTGACCATTACCGGCGAAGGCGGGGCAACTTATACCCTGACGGATACGGCGGATGTAGAACGCACGTCGGCAACCTCCTTTACGCTCACATTAAGTGCGACGGATAAGGCGGCGCTGAACCAGATTATGAATAAAAACGGTACGTCTTCAACGGGGGCAACGACCTATAATGTGGCGCTTGCCGATGATTGGAACACAAATGTCACGGCTGGTAATACGGCGGATTTAACCGGGAATGCGGTAACTGTTTCTAACGTGGCTGTACCGACGATTACATCTGCGACGTATGATATTGCAACCAATCAGTTGGTGGTGACGGGAACGAACTTCCTGAAACGCAGCGGTGCAACAAACGATATTGATGTCAGCAAGCTGACCATTACGGGTGAAGGTGGGGCGACTTATACCCTGACCTCGGCCTCTGATGTGGAAATTACCAACGGGACGACCTTTACTATTACCTTGTCGGCCACCGATGCCGCCGGGGTAGAAGCCTTGACATCCAAGAACGGTACTTCAGCCGATAGTGGAACCACTTACAATATTGCCGCGGCTGAAGATTGGGCCGTCGGGGCTGATAGTGCGGTTGCCGTCGCGGATTTGACAGGCAATGGCATCACGGTTTCCAACTATGCAGCGCCCACGATCACGTCTGCGACCTATGATTATAACAGTAATACATTGGTGGTGACGGGTGCCAACTTTGTATCAAAGTCGGGTGCGACCAACGATGTTGATATTTCCAAACTGACCTTTACCGGGGAAGGCGGAACGACCTATACGTTGACATCAGCTTCTGATGTAGAAATTACCTCTGCAACCAGCTTTACCATTACGCTTAGCGGGGCGGATCTGGTTAATGTGGAAAGTATCCTGAACAAGGACGGTACTACATCGGCAACAGCAGGAACGACTTATAACTTAGCCGCTGCGGATAACTGGATGACGGGTGCCCCGGCAACTCCGGATATATCCGATACAACGGGTAACGGGATTACGGTTTCCAATTTCGCAAATCCGGTGGTTAGCTCTGCGACCTATGATTGGTCAACGGGCGTCCTTGTCTTGACGGGGACGAACTTTGTCGGGGCGGCAGGGGCCAATAACGACATTGATGTAACCAAGTTGACGATCACCGGGGAAGGTGGGGCGACTTATACCCTGACCAGTTCCAATGTGGATGTTAGCTCAGCCACAACGGCAAGCGTGACGTTAAATGCGGCAGATAAACTGGCTATTCATGGGTTGTTAAACAAAAACGGCACGTCTTCGGATGGGGCGACGACCTATAATGTGGCGGCGGCTGATAATTGGGCAGCGGGTGCTCCGGCAGCGAATAACATTGCGGATGCGACAACCGGTATTACAGTTTCAAATTATGTCGCCCCGGCAATCACGTCTGCGACTTATGATGTCTCAACAGGGACGTTGGTTGTGACGGGCACGAACCTTCAGGCAAAGGCGGGTGCGACAAATGATATTGATGCCTCAAAAATTACAATCACGGGCGAAGGTGGGGAAATTTACGTATTGAATAACGGGACGGCGAATGTCGAGATCGATTCAGTCACACAATTCACCTTGACCTTATCGGCTGCTGACAAGGCGGCGTTGAACCAGATTATGAATAAAAACGGCACGTCTTCAACCGGGGCGACGACCTATAATGTGGCCTTTGCTGATGGGTGGAATGCCAATGTGTCCGGTGCAAATGACTTAACCGGGAATGTAGTCACTGTTTTGAACGTGGCGGTGCCTCAAATTACATCTGCGACGTATGATATCGCAACCAATCAGTTGGTGGTGACGGGCACGAACTTCTTAAAACGTGATGGGGCGGCCAACGATATTGATGTCAGCAAGCTGACTTTCAAAGGTGAAGGTGGGGCGACTTATACTCTGTCCTCGGCCTCTGATGTGGAAATTACCAACGGGACGACCTTTACTATTACCTTGTCGGCCACCGATGCCGCCGGGGTAGAAGCCTTGACATCCAAGAACGGCACCTCGGCTGCAAATGGCACGACCTATAATCTGGCGGCGGCCGAAGATTGGGCCGTTGGGGCCGACAGTGCGGTAACGACGGTTGATGGGACCAGCGGTGTAACCGTTTCTAACTATAATGCTCCGGCAATCACGTCTGTGGCCTATGATTATGCTACAGGGACATTGACCTTGACGGGAACGAACTTCGTTTCAAAAACAGGGGCTGCAAACGATATTGATGTGTCACTGTTAAGCCTGACAGGGCAGGGCAACACGGCTTATACGTTGACGGATAGCGCGGATGTGGAAATTACATCCGCGACCAGTGCGGTAATCACTTTGAGTGCAACCGATAAACTTGCCGTCAATGGTTTGCTGAACAAAGATGGCACCACATCGGCAACTGGGGCGACAACGTTTAATCTTGGTGCGGCTGACAATTGGATGACAGGCGCGTTTGCAAGTGTGGATATTGTCGATGCGACAAACGCAGTGACCGTATCTAATTATGCGGCGCCGGAAATTACATCGGCAACCTATGACGTCACGACGAAAACATTGGTGGTGAGCGGAACTAATTTTGTGAGCAAGACCGGGGCTGCAAATGATGTCGATGTTTCGCAATTAACCTTGACGGGTAAGGGCGGGGCTAGCAGTCCCATTTTGACCTCAACAGACGTTGAAATTACTTCAGCCACTGAATTCACCCTTGTTTTGAATGATACGGATGCTGCCGCTGTGGCGGCGTTGCTGGATGCAAATGGAACAACAGCAACGGATGGGCAAACATATAACTTGGCCGCTGCGGGCAGTTGGCTTGCCCAAGTTCCCGTCGATATTTCGGATAACACAGGAAATGGCATTACAGTTTCCAATGTGCCAACATCTTCGCCTTCTTCCGGCTTGAATGTCAGCCAAATTGGCGGCGACGAAGGATCGTCTGAAGATACAGCTGGTAACGAGGGGAACACAAATGGCAATGACGGTAATGGACCAGATGATAATGGTGCGGGGAATGTGAATACCCCTGCCGGTGAAGTGAACTTCGGTAACGGCGGGGACCGGACAACATGGAATGAGGTTGTTAATCGTGGTGGATCCAGTTCGTCTGTTATTGATGACCCAAGTGCCGGTGTTGAAGGGATGACCATTGTACGTAATGCGGTTACCGGAAATGACGCGGCCTTAAATAGTTTTTATGGCACAGGCCGTGTTTCTTCCTCCAATAGTGGCGGCGCGGCAGGTGGTCGTGCTGCAGGAGGTATAGCAGGTCTTGGTGGTGCTAATTCTGGATTGTCTGGTTTAGCAGGCTCTGGCGGTGGCTTGAATGGCCTCGCCAATGGAGGCGGCTTTGGAGGCGGCCTTGGTGGTGGTTTCGCCGGTGGCCTTGGCGGCGGATTTGGTGGTTCGGGTGCAGGCGATCCCGGTTTGGGTGGTGTTGGTGATGGTGGTGCCTCAGGAAATGGTGTCGGTGAACCCGGTGGGATTGGCAATGGTGCACCAGTTGGGGAAGATCAACCTATCGGTGATGAGCGTCTGCCTGGTGGGGAGCAGGCGTCACGAGCGCCACAAGGGGGCCGGATGAATTTCTCGGCTCAGTTGGCAAATGCTTCTGGCGCAAATGATCTCAAAGTTGTAAAAGTGCTTCTTGAAGCAGGTTAACATAAATGACGATTGTGCAGAAAAAATGGTTGAAGGAACAGTCCTGTGAATGACGTTCAAATGGGATCTCTTGAGGGGAAACAAAAAGTGAAAAAGTTTAAAAAGGTATTTTCCAGCACATTGTTAATGTCCAGTGCGTTGGTCTTGGCCGGATGTTCTGTGACGCCGGAACCGTTGACGATGGAAGATCATCTTCAACGGATTGAACGGGATTCAAAAGCCCTGTTTGCCAATCAAGAAAAGATCGAAGCACCGATTACGCTTTATGATGCGATGGCGCGGGCATTAAAGTACAATTTGGACCAACGCTTAAAACTGATGGAAACAGTCTTAAGCCGTAAAAACCTGACAATGGCCAATTTCAGCCTTCTGCCTCAGATGACTGTCGAAGCGGGTTATACCGGGCGTGATAACCATATGGGATCCAACAGCCAGTCGTTAAGCACCGGGCAGGAATCACTTGAAAGTTCCACGTCTTCGGATCGTGAATTAAAATCGGCAAGTTTGGGATTTACCTGGAATGTTCTTGATTTTGGACTGAGCTATGTTCGGGCAAAACAACTGTCTGATCGGGTTTTAATTTCTGAAGAACGCCGCCGCAAAGTCGTTCACAATATCATTCAGGATGTTCGGGCGGCCTTTTGGGATGCGGCATCTGCCCAGCGTTTGCTGGATCGGATTGCGCCCTTAACACAAACGGTCCAAAAAGCATTACAAGATGCGAAAAAAGCCGAACGGAGCGGTCAGGAAACGCCATTAGCCGCCTTGCGCTATCAGCGTGAATTACTGGATAGTTTACGTCAGCTAAAAATTATGCGCAGGGAACTGCATACGGCGAAAACCCGCCTGAGCACTTTGATGAACCTGAAGCCGGGAACGGATTTCAAACTGGATACGGGTAATGTTGGTTTTGAGGTTCCCGACCTTCAGCTTCAAGATGTCGAGCGTCTTGAGAAAATTGCCCTGTTACATCGCCCGGAATTACGTGAAGAGGCTTATCAAGCACGGATCAGTCATAACGATGTCCGCAAAGCTTATCTGCGCATGCTGCCGGGGCTGGAATTGAACACGGCGTGGAACTTTGACAGCAATTCTTACGCGTGGGAACAGACATGGTGGTCATGGGGGACGTCTATTAACAAAAACCTGTTTGAAGTCTTTACAGGCCCAGAAGCCATTGAACAGGCCGAAGGTCAGGTCGATGTTGTCGATTATCGTCGTTATGCCCTCAGCATGGCGGTGATGAGCCAGGTTCATGTGGCTTTGGCAGGATATATGCAGTCGGTTGATGAATTTAAGACGGTTTCCGACCTATATCGCGTTGAAGATAGTATCAAAGGTAAAATTCAGGCGAACGTTCGTGCCGGTAGCGCTGGTAACCGCGAAGCAATTCGGGCAGAACTGCAAGCGGTATTATCCGAATTGCGCCGGGATTTGGCCTTTACCGACATGCGCAATTCTGTTGGGCGTTTGTATTTGACCTTGGGGGCCGATCCTTTGCCGGATACCATTGAAAATACGGACGTTCGCACGTTGGCTGGGGCACTTAAAAAGATCAATGAAGATTGGTATAGTGGTCGTATCGCCATTAGCGATGGTTCCGAAGTTAAAAAGGCAAAAGAAGCCGCGGACAATGGAGCCAAAAAGCAGGTTGAACAGGTGAAAAAGTCTGAACAGGATGACGGCGATTTTTTTAATGCGTTGGCGTCTTGGTTTGCCGGATAAACAGGCATGAATTTGACAAAGTCTTTAAGTCTGTGTGTCTTTTGGGCGGGGGTAGTGTTTTTAAGCGCTGCCCCCGTTTATGCGCAGGAGTTTTTACAGGCCCGCGCCCTTTTGCAAGCCGTTCATCAGGTCAAAATTTCCAGTGAAATTCAGGCGAAAATTAATCATTTGGATTTGCTGGAAGGAGATCGTTTTCAAAAAGGCGATGTCTTGGTCGGTTTTGAATGCAGTTTGCTCAAGGCACACGTCAGGGTAAAACAGGCGATCTTAAAGGGTGAAAAAAAGACATTAGCCAATAAAAAACAACTGATGACATTGCAATCGGTTGGTGAACTGGAAGTCGCACTTGCCAGTGCTTCGGTCGAGAAAGCGCAAGGTGAGTTGGACATTGTGCGATATGCGACCCGACAATGTGAAATTGCAGCACCGTTTAATGGGCGTGTCGTCAAAAAAAATGTGAACCCGTTTGAGATAGTCGCACCCGGTGATGTTTTATTAGAGATACTGGATGACAATACGTTGGAAGTTGCCTTGGTTGTGCCGTCCAATTGGCTCTCTTGGTTAAAGCCGGGAACACCGTTTAAATTGAAAATAGATGAAACGGGGGAACAAATTGCAGCAAAAATCGTTCGAACAGGGGCGTGGATTGATCCGGTAAGCCAGTCTATCAGTGTTTTTGGCGAAATTAATAATGTTGAGGCGACCAAAAACTTACTTGCGGGTATGAGCGGAAGTGCTGTTTTTGAAAATACAGGCACGACGACACAATGACCAATACGACGGGTAATTTCCAAAATACCTTAATGACCTTGTTTCAGTTGGAACGGGAATTACGACAGGCAAAACAAACATCCGAGCTATTTTATATTTTGGTCAATCGGGTCCGTAGTTTAAGCCCGTTTGATAGTGGTGTTGTCTTTTCAATTGATGGTGGGAAAGCGCGTGCTGAAATGGTTTCCGATGTGGTGGTTCTGGATCGCAACGCGCCGTTCATCCATTGGATGGAACGCATTGCTACGATGTGTGCCCAAAAAGACGATGCGGCGACCCCTCATGTACTGGACCTGAATGCCTTGGGTGTCGCGCAGGATGAGGATATGCAGGAATGGGGGCATCCACAAAACGTTTGGTTTCCCTTGCGCACCGGTGAGGGACATTTGATCGGCGCCTTGTGGTATATGCGTGCACAGCCGTTTATGGAAAATGAATTGGCTTTGTTGGAGAAACTTTCAGATGTTGCGGCTCATGCCTGGAATGCGTTGATCCCTAAATCTGCGTTTTCATGGCACCGTCTGAAAAATAAAAAGATTGTGACGGCAATTGCGTTTTTTTTAATTGCGGCCCAATTCATTCCGGTTTCCCAATCTGTCTTGGCCCCTGCGGAAGTGGTCGCGCGCGCCCCGTCTGTTGTGAGTGCACCGATCAACGGTGTCTTGAAAGAAGTTTTGGTCAATCCGAATGCAGAGGTGAGTAAAAATCAGCTTTTAATCCGTTATGAAGCGACCGAATTTCAAGGGCGTTTGGATATTGCACAAGAAGAATTGCTGGTGGCGCAAAGCGAGTTGTTAAGTGCGCAACAAGCCGCTTTTGGCGATATACGGATCAAAGGGGAACTTGCCGTTTTGCGTTCTCGTTTGCAATTGCGCGAAGCCGAACGCGATTATGCCCGCACACAATTGGAAAAAACTGAAATTCGCAGCCCGCGTAAGGGTGTTGTTGTTTTTCGTGATGTCGCTGATTTAGAAGGCATTCCTGTAAAAACAGGAGAGCGTCTGATGCAGATTGCCGATGCGCGCGATACGCAGTTGCGCATTGAATTGCCGGTTGGGGATGCGCTTTACTTTGACAGTGGGGCACGTGTTCGCTTGTTTCTGGATAAAGCCCCGCTCCATCCTGTTGATGCCACGTTGCTGCGTTCCAGTTATGAAGCGGCCCCGACACCATCTGGTGTCTTGAGCTATCGTTTGGTTGCGGCTTTTGAAGAAACGGATAAACCGAGATTGGGGTTACGCGGTACAGCCAAGATCATGGGGGAAGATGTCCCGCTTTTTGTTTATTTATTCCGTCGACCGATGGCAAAACTACGCCAATATTTCGGTTTGTAGGGGGCAGACATGCTGGAGCAGGCATTAGACAAATTGCCGCCATTGCGTGAAGACTTAAGCCTTTTCCCCGGACCCGTGATGGGCAACGGTGCCCCCAGTTGGACCATCCATGATCCTGTGCGCAACCGTTATCATCGGATCGGACAGGAAGCGTTTGATATGCTCAGTTATTGGCATCTGGGTAGTGCAAAACAACTCATTGGGAACCTGTCGCACATGAAGGGTGTTTATTCACCAACACAGGAAGATGTTCAATGGATGGCGCACTTTCTTCACAGCAATCTGTTGGTGCAACGTGAAAGCCCCGAAGACATTGCGGGACTGCGCCGTATTGCACAAATGAGCAAATCCAGTTGGTATCGCCAGCTTTTGCATAATTATCTGTTTTTCCGTATTCCTTTGGTGCGCCCGCAACGTTTTTTGAAAGCGACACGACCATTTGCAGATAAAATATTTTCAAAAATTTTTTTGATTATCTTGTTGGTGCTGGGTGTCATTGGTGGATATTTGGTAACCCGTCAATGGGATGGCTTCTTAACGACTTTCATGCATTTCTTCACTTGGGAAGGAATGTTCTTTTATGGCCTTGCCCTTTTGTTTGCCAAAGTCTTGCACGAATTGGGGCACGCTTATACGGCGCAACGTGCGGGCTGTCGGGTTCCCAGTATGGGGGTTGCCTTTTTGGTCATGTGGCCGGTGCTTTATACCGATACAACAGATGCATGGCGTTTGACGGACAAGAAAAAACGCTTGCAAATTGGGGCGGCAGGCATGTTGGCCGAACTGGGATTGGCATTGGTGGCGACCTTTGTTTGGAATTTTCTTCCCGAAGGGTCGTTGAAAAGTGCGGCCTTTTTAATCGCCACCGTGACATGGCTGATGACTTTGGCGATCAATTTAAACCCTTTTATGCGCTTTGACGGTTATTATTTATTATCGGATTGGCTGGAGGTTGAAAACCTGCAAGATCGGGCATTCGCACGGGGAAAGTGGTGGTTGCGGGAGAAATTGTTCGGCCTTGGTGATCCTCCACCAGAACCTTTTAATGAACCGTTGGGCAAGGTGTTGCTGGTTTATGCCTTTGGGACATGGGTTTATCGCTTCTTCCTGTTTTTGGGGATTGCGGTTTTGGTCTATGCGTATTTTTTCAAGGTCTTGGGCATATTCCTGTTTCTGGTTGAAATTATCTGGTTTGTCGGCCTGCCCATTTGGCGCGAACTTCACGCATGGTGGAAAAGAAAAAACGATATGAAATGGAATGTGCAAAGTTTGCGTACGATGGGTGTCTTCGCGATGGTTGCGATTGCCCTGTTTTTTCCGTGGCAAGGGTCCGTTCGCCTGCCTGCCATTGTAGATGCGCAAAATTCGGTTCGCGTTTTTGCCCCGTTTAGTGCGCGTCTGGAAACAATCCGGGTTAAACCGGGGGACGTGGTCAAACAAGGTGACGTGTTATTTACCCTGACCTCGGATGAGTTGGATTTTCAAATTTCACAGGCGCAACGCAAAATAGATCTGCGCAAAGAACTGGTGAAACGTGAGGCCGCAGGTGGTGCAGAACGTCAACGGATCCGTATTTTACGTCAAGATTTGGAAAGTGAACAAACACGTCTGCATAGCCTGATAAAAGGGCGGGACCTGTTGACCATCCGCAGTGAAATAGATGGCCGTATAACCGATTTTGATGACCTGCTATCCGTGGGAATGTGGATCAATCAGGATCATGTGCTGGCACGTGTCGTGTCATCGAAACAGGCGCGCATGATTGCTTATGTGGATGAAGTGCAGGTTGATCGTTTGATCAAAGGGGAAAATGCGACCTTTTTCCCGGATAATCTACAAGGAGACAAGATTAAAGGCGTTTTGCAGTCGGTTGCGAACGTGAATACGGCTTTTATGGATCAGGCTTATCTGGCATCTGTTTTTGGCGGGGATATTGCGGTTGAACCGGATCGTCAAAAAAGGTTGGTGCCGACGCAAGGGATATATCGTGTAACGTTCGACGTGGCTGGGGATATGCCTGCACCGTCACATGTGATGCGTGGGTCGATCAAGGTTCCGTCCCATCGTGAAAGTCTGTTTGGTGCGATTGTCCGTTCTGTTTGGGCAGTTCTTATCCGGGAAAGTGCTTTTTAACAAATCCTCTTAACCCGTGAAGATGCCTTTGGGTTAAGTCACGAAGTCATTGCACAATTTTGCCGAAATCCATTTTTACCACACGATCAGCACAATCGAAATATCGGTCATCGTGGCTGATGATAATCAAAGTTTTACCTTGGGCCTTTAATTGCGGCAGTAACGTTTTATAGAAATAGTCTTTAAAATGCGGGTCTTGATCAGCAGCCCATTCATCAAAAATGAAAATGGGTTTGTCTTCCAGTAACGTGACGATCAGGCCGAGGCGTTTTCGTTGGCCTTGCGATAATTTAACGGCACTGAAACGTCCATCAATGGCGCAAAAGATGATTTGCGTGCTCCATTTCAGTTGTTGGTTTGCGGTATTTAAATGTTTTACAGGTGTTTTTTCCCACAATTGGAATATGGACCTGGTGTAGTATCCGGGGCGTGAACCCGCATGAAAGACCTTTTCGTGTTTGATATGCACGATTTACTTGATGATATCGTGCATGCGTTGATTCCGCGTATGACAGGCCCTTATCCTGTTTGGGCATAGCATGGAGTCCACGTGGTCCCGTCCCACTTTGGTTGCCCTTGACAACACCACGTCCGAATTTTTCACGGGATCGGTTTTTCATGTGGAACTGCCCGGTGCCGCAGGCAGTGTCGGTGCGGTTGAAAAAGTACCCGTCGGTGTTTCATCATCTTAAATCCAGCAAGCTGTTTAACGCGTTTCGGCGCGGTGATGTCACGTTGGAAGACTGGTATAGCCCGCAACGTTTGGATCGTATAATGAAAGAAACCCTCGGCTTTCTGTATTTCTAAGAAATATCATTATTGTTTTTTACAAGGGTGATCACAACATAAAGAATCGTAAACATGAGAGGGTGTTTTGACTTTGTTCAGCCTTGAATCTATTGCACGTCTTGTCAAAAGGTCGTTTTCACTATTAAATGTACAAAAATAATAAAAAACGACCTTATAAGGTTAATAATATAGTAAAAATATAAAAATTTTCAAAAATATTAGTCAGATTTACTTTTCGTGTTTTGCTAGATTTCAGGCGTAAAAGAAACAGTCGAAAACAAGGAATTTGATATGACCGCAAACCAAAGCATGCAACTGCGCAGCACGATCCAGTCGGCCTATCTTGGCGACGAAACAGATGTTGTTCAACGTTTGATCAAGGAACTGGCATTGGATGAACAGACGCGTGCGCGCATTTGTGGTGAGGCGGTCAAAATTGTTGAACAACTGCGTACGAGCGCAACGCCGGGGATGATGGAAGTTTTTCTGGCGGAATACGGTTTGACCACACAGGAAGGCGTCGCCTTGATGTGTATGGCCGAGGCCCTGTTGCGTGTGCCCGATGACATCACCATTGATGCCCTTATTCAGGATAAAATCGCGCCTGCGGATTGGAGCAGCCATTTGGGTCATTCCAGTTCGCCATTGGTGAACAGCTCCACTTGGGCCCTGTTGCTGACAGGGAAGATCATTCAGGACCAAGAATCTGATAAATGGGATATTACTGGCACCATTCGTGGCCTGATCAAACGTGCTGGCGAGCCCGTTATCCGAAAAGCGGTTGCCCAATCGATGAAAATTTTGGGACACCAGTTCGTTTTAGGCCGCAATATTGATGATGCGATGGAACGTGCCGAAGGTATGGAAAAGAAAGGTTATACCTATTCTTATGACATGTTGGGTGAAGCGGCGCGCACCGCAGAAGATGCCAAACGTTATTTCATGGCCTATTCCAAGGCGATTTCAAATATATCGGACAAATGCAACGCTGACGATATCCGCGATAATCCCGGTATTTCAGTAAAACTGTCGGCCCTGCACCCGCGTTATGAATTTGCCAAACATGACCGGGTAATGAACGAACTGGTCCCGCGCCTTTCCAGTCTGGTCCATCAGGCGAAAAACGCCAATATGGGCTTCAATATCGATGCGGAAGAAGCCGATCGTCTGGATATTTCACTTGATGTCATTGAAGCCGTCTTGTCCAACCCGGATTTAAAAGGTTGGGATGGTTTTGGTGTGGTCGTGCAGGCCTATGGCCCACGCGCCGGATATACAATTGACTGGCTTTACGACCTTGCCAGCCGACTGGATCGTAAAATTATGGTTCGTTTGGTGAAAGGGGCTTATTGGGATGCGGAAGTCAAGCTGTCTCAGGTCAATGGTCTGGATGCTTATCCCGTCTTCACCCGTAAATCTTCCACCGATATCAGCTATATGGCGAATGCCAAAAAACTGTTGAGTATGACAGACCGGATTTATCCGCAATTTGCCACACACAACGCCCATAGCGTAGCGACTATTTTAGAATTGGCAGGCACCGAAGATAATTATGAATTCCAACGCCTGCATGGTATGGGCGAGGCCCTGCACCGCGTGGTCAAGGAAGCCCATAAGGGACGTTGTCGGATTTATGCGCCGGTCGGTATTCACGAAGATTTGCTGGCCTATCTCGTGCGTCGCCTTTTGGAAAACGGGGCAAACAGTTCATTTGTGAATCAGGTGTTGGATGAAAATGTTCCGGCGGCTGAAGTTGTAAAAGATCCAGTAGCTTATGTTCTGGCACAAGACACAATTCCAAACCCGAAAATCCCCAACCCGTTAAAAATTTACGCGGAAGGCCGTACCAATTCCAAAGGGATCAATATTGCAAACCCACCTGTTTTGGCAGAATTGGAAGAAAAACGCGGCATTTATCGCACGACCAAATGGCAAGCTAGCCCGATTGTTGGTGGTGTTCTGTTGGAGGGAACGAAAATTCCGGTCTTCAATCCATCCAACCGCGAAGATATGGTCGGTGAAGTGATTGAAGCAAACGCCGAACAGGTTGAAATCGCTATTGCAAAAGCTCAGGCAGCTCAGGCTTCATGGGCGCAGACACCAGCAAAAGAACGTGCGGCTTGTTTGAACCGGATTGCCGATTTATACGAAGACAATACCGCAGAACTGATGGCGATGGTTTCACGCGAAGCCGGGAAATCCATTCTGGATGGAATTGCGGAAATTCGCGAGGCTGTTGATTTCTGTCGTTTCTATGCATTACGGGCGGTGGAATTGGAAGATAGTACCGATTTGGCAGCCCGTGGTCTGTTTACCTGTATTTCGCCGTGGAACTTCCCGTTGGCGATTTTCACAGGTCAGATTGTGGCGGCCTTGGCAACCGGGAACGCAGTTTTGGCAAAGCCTGCTGAACAAACACCGCTGGTCGCCAGTAAGGCCGTTGAACTGATGCATAAAGCGGGCATTCCGGGTGATGTACTGGCCTTGTTACCGGGCCAAGGTCATAGTGTCGGTGCAAAACTGACATCGGATAGCCGTATCAGCGGGGTCTGTTTTACAGGCTCTACACAAACAGCCCAGTTGATCCATAAGGCAATGGCGGAAAATATGGACCCGCAAGCTCCGTTAATCGCTGAAACAGGCGGTATGAACGCGATGATCGTCGATTCAACCGCACTGCCGGAACAAGCCATTCGCGATGTTCTGGCCTCTTCCTTCCAAAGTGCGGGGCAGCGTTGTTCAGCCCTTCGTATGCTATACGTTCAGGAAGATGTGGCAGATAAAGTGATCCATATGTTGAAAGGCGCAATGGATGAGCTGGAAATCAACGACCCGTGGTCCATACAAACAGATGTTGGTCCGGTCATTGATGAGGAAGCGCGTAAAACCATCGAAGACCATTGTCAGAAGATGGAAGCCGAAGGCCGCCTGATTAAAAAACTGGATATTGCAGCTGTGAAAGACAAGGGGACATATGTTGCCCCGGCGGTTTACCGTGTGAACGGTATTGAAGATCTGGAACAGGAAATCTTTGGCCCCATTCTGCATGTGGCGACCTTTAAGGCGGCGGATTTGTTGAAAGTGGTGGATAACGTCAATGCGATGAAATATGGCCTGACCTTTGGGATCCATACCCGTGTGAACCGTCGCGTTCAAAAAGTCTGTGAACGTGCCCGCGTTGGTAACTTGTATGTGAACCGCAACCAGATCGGTGCGGTCGTTGGGGTGCAGCCTTTTGGCGGGGAAGGATTATCCGGGACGGGACCCAAAGCGGGTGGCCCCCTTTATCTGCGTCGTTTTGTTGCTCCTCAACCCCTTGTCAATAATGCTCCGGTTACATTGACGGATGGCAGCAAGGGAACAGCTGATGTCGCAGCCATTAACGCGGTCTTGCCGGAATTGGCGGATAAGCAGGTTGCATGGGATAGCCGCGATGACCGTTTGCTACAATTGAACAAACTGGCAGATGCGGATGGGAACATCTTGTGCGAAGTTGCCCAACAAGTGCGCAAGAACCTGATCGGGTATCATTTCGATACCGAAGAATTGATGGGGCCGACCGGGGAAAGCAACAAATTGGCCAATCACGGGCGTGGTGTGATGATCTGTTGCGGTCAGGATGCGGCTTATTATGCCCTGATGGCATTGGCTTGTGGCAATACCGCCTTGTTGGTGGATGCGCCAGTCGATCAGGCCAATGCACTGGCGAAAGCTTTTGGTGATGTTGTCAAGGTTGCCAATGGTTCCTTAAACGGACTTGATTTATCCGGGCTCGGCTGGTTTGCCGGTGTTGCCTTTAATCCTTCTGAATATGACGTACGGGCCATTCGCAAACAACTGGCGGCACGCGAGGGGGCAATCTTGTCCGTTTTATGTGACAAACAGGACTGGCCGGGCTTTGTAACCGAACGGACCTTGTGTGTAGACACAACAGCATCCGGCGGGAATGCGGCCCTGCTGGCTTCTGCTTAAGTATTAAATTTTTCTCCCCGACTGTAAGCCCTGTTTGCCCTTTGGCGAACAGGGCCTTTTTTTGTTAGCTGGCGAGTGTCTGAAACGTTTTGTCAGCGCAACGCAAACTGGACGGGGAGGGTAAGATGGAGTTTGTCTTCTTTCATCTCCATCGGGAATTCTGGCAAGGGTTGGGCACGTTCCAACATGGCCAGTGTTTCCTGATCCAGTGCCTTATAACCGGATGGCTGTTTGATCCGGTAATTGCTGATACGACCATCGCGATTGATGGTGAAGCTGAGAATAACAACACCTTCTTGGCGGCGCCGTTTGGCTTTGCGGGGATAGGTTTTATGTTTTTCCAACCAATAACGCAGTTTGGTTATATAATCCGGGCGCACATTGCCGACCACACCACCGCCTGCATGTGTCGTGGTGTCCATACGGTTGGCTTTGGGGGCCTTTTGTGTGCTGCCCTGTGAAAGGTTGGCAAGCTGTTTGGGGCGTGCGGGTTCTTGTGTTTTAACCGGCGCAGGTTTGGGACTGATCGGTTTTTGGGTGACTTTCTTTTTAAGAGTTGGTTTTTCGGGTGCGTTCACAACAGGTTTTACACGAGGTTTAGGCTCGCTGACAGGCGTGATTTCTGCCATCTGTTCAACTGGTTCAGGCTCCGGTGTTTCAACGATTTCTTCTTCGATGATGGGGGCGGGTTCCGGTTCTATCGGCTTTTCCACCACTTCGGGTTCTTTAATTTCGGGCTCTTCGACCGGTTGCGGTGTTTCTTTGACTTCTGTCTGCGCTTCTGCGCCTTGTGCAGCAGCGATCATGCTGATGGAAATTTCCAGACCGCCAACGCCTTCTGCCATCGCACCGGAAACAGGTTTTTTATCGTAAAAAAAGACGTAAGCCAACGTGGCATGGATGAGGAAGGCGACTGCAACAGCCCCAAACCAATGGGAGGTTTTTAACATTACTGTGCCTCCCCTTTTTGTAAGCGGGTCAATAACGCGACTTTTTCGACACCGCTTTCGCGCAAAGTACTGAGGAATTGCAGAACCTCACCCGCAGGATAGGCGCCATCAACCTTGAGACGGACCTTGCTGTCGGGATGATCCTGCATATAGCCGGTGAGTTTGCGCAATAAAGTTGTTTGATCCATTTCCTCATTCTGGAAAGCGATCTTTTTACCTTCCCCCAAATGGATCAGGGCTGTTTTTTGTTCGACATGGGTTTCGCTCATGGATTTGGCAGGATCAATTTTAAAGGGATCCGATGTGGTCAGCTTGCCAGCAATCATAAAAAAGATCAGGAGCAGAAAAACAACATTGATTAGTGGTAAAATATGTTCTTCACCACCCCGTTTTTGCTTTTTGAAGGTTTGCTTTAAACTTTTCATGGTTGCGCCTCTTCAAAGGGAAGCAGAGAAAACTTTTTCAGATCGAGACGGGCGCTGACATCCAGCAAGGCGACGACATCCTGAAGGGCAGCCTCCTTTCCGGTTTGAACCAGAATGGTTTGATCCGTTTTATGACGCAGAAACTGTTCCAGAGACATCAGGTTGTAGTCCTGTTGGGCAACGGTGTAATGATTGGCCCCCGTAACTTCGATTTTTACGGGGGGCACGTCTGCCTTTGCAGCTGTTGCCTTACCTTTTTTCGGGGCTTGCAGTTCAACAGTACGTGTCTTTTCAAAACTGGACGCCAGCATAAAAAACACAAGTAAAATGAACACCACGTCAATCAAAGGCGTCAAGCTGATGGGATTTTTTCGGCGTGATCGTTTAAGCACGTTGCCAAGCGTTTGCATTTTCTACTACCTGAAATGAAGTCTGATCGAAATTGTCCACGAATACTTGTGCAATCAAGTTGTCCAAGTCATGCGTCAGGCGTTCCAGACGACGTTCGAAAAAGCTGTTGATGGCAACGGTCGGCATCGCAACGGCCAGACCAACGGCAGTGGTTAAAAGGGCCAACCAAATCCCACCGGACAGAATGCTCGGGTCCACCTGATTTCCAGCATTTTCCAATTGCTGAAACGCATCAATCATCCCCAAAACAGTCCCAAACAGGCCAAGCAAAGGAGCAAGGGCGGCAATCACTTCGAGGATACGCAGATGAGAAGACAGGCTTTCCAACCGGTCAACCGCATCGCGCAAAACCTCTTCGCGGGCCTGTTCTTTATTGATGTGTGGATGCATTTGTCCGCGTATGGCCTTGGCGACAACCTGGCAGCGGATGCTTTTACATCCCATGCAGAGCCCAAGGGCAGCTTGGCTTTTGCCGTTACGAAACTGCTTGACGGCTTGTTTGGCAAGCTTGTTTCGAAAGACGCCGAGCATTTGAAACTGCATCAGTTTTACAAAAGTAACGCTGAGCACAACAACCGAAAGCGCGCAGAGCAGATAAACAACCGGGCCACCGGCATTCATGGTTTCCAGCAGTTGTTGGAGAGGGGATATTTCTGGTTCAATCATGGGAAACTTCCTTTGTGATGTTGGTGTGAGGACAGTCTTGCCATTGCATTTTGATGTCTTCTCGCCATGCAAATTTAACGAGATGGGTTTCAATAATGCTTTCCATTATCCGCAAACCTTCTTCGTCCTGTGCCCGGCAATGAATACGCAAAACATTGTCGTTTGCCGTCATGGTGCAGGGGCCGGGGGGCAGGGCGGCAAAACCGCTATACGCATCGAAAGATGCCTCAACCTTGTGGGCGAAGTGTTTGCAAAGTTGTTGCAGGTATTTACTGGCATGCTCAGTGGGAATACTCATTTGTCGTGCGGTCATTTTTTTCCTCATGCGGATTGTTCCATTTTTTCAAAGGGAAGAGGGGTTTCTGCAAGAACAAACGGATTACCCTTGCTGCAATATTCGACACGTCCCTCTACGCGGTAGGCAAGACGCAGGTTTTCGGCTGTCATCGCTTCTTTCGGGGGACCAAAGGCCAGAAGCCCGCCCTTGGCGAACAAGGCGATCTGGTCGCAATGGCGCAAAGCCAGATTGATGTCGTGAATAGGCATTAAACAAATCCCGTTTCGCTGTTTCAGCAGGGATTTCACAACATTAAAAACACCAAGCTGCCACCTGAGATCTAGGGCGCTGGTGGGTTCGTCTAATAACAGAAGGCTTGGTTTTCGAACAATGATCTGTGCCAGTCCGACCATTTGGCGTTGCCCGCCCGACAATTTGTTCATGGGGGAAAAGGCAAGATGACGAATTTCCAGAATATCGAATATTTCTTCAATCAAGGCGTCGACTTGGATGGTACTGAGATCAGGGCGAACCGCCCTACAAGCGCTTAAGATGGCCTCATAAGCCAGCAAGGTGGTGCCTTGGGGCAAAGTTTGCGGCAAATATCCGACCAGACCACTGCGCGTGATCTGGGGAAGGTCTTCAATATTTTCACCGTTTAGCAAGATATTGCCCTGATATTGCCCTAAGCCAGCAATAGCACGGACAAATGTTGATTTCCCAACCCCGTTTGGCCCCAGAATACCAACCAGAGAACCGGGCTTGATCTCGTCCAGATGAATACCGGACAGGATTTGTTTTGCCCCATAGGAAAGGGTCAGGTTTTGAATGCTGAGTGTGGTCATGCGCCTTTCCTTTTTTGTTTGATTAACAGGCCAAGGAATAAGGGGATGCCGATCAGGGCTGTCACTATCCCATCGGGAATGAGAATGCCGGGTATAATGGATTTACTGAGAACAGAGGCACCCGCAAGGATAAAACCGCCCGCCAATGCCGCACCGGGAAGATAAAAACGATGATCTTCCCCAAAGGCAAGGCGTGCGATATGGGGGCCGACAAGACCGACAAAACCGATCACACCGCAAAAGGCCACCGCAGCGGCACTTAAAATACTGATACGGAACAGAACCCCCAAACGCATGCGTTCAACCGAGATCCCGAAACTTTTGGCGTAATCTTCACCACCGCGAAGGGCGGTCATTTTCCACATATGGCGAATGGAGAAAGGCAGGCAAAGACCGAAAATCGCCGTGACGATAGCGACTTTTTCCCAAGTGGCACGCGCCAATGATCCCATTGTCCAAAACACGATTTGTTGTAAGCTGTTGCTGTCGGCGACAAATTGGATCAAGGAAATCAAGGCTTGCAGGGCAAAGACCATCGCAATCCCAAACAGGATCACCGTATCCAGCCCGGCCCCAAATTGTTTGGAGACATATTGAATCGCAAGTACAGCCGAGATTGCCCCGACAAAGGCAAAGACGGGAACGGCATAATTTTCAGGTATACCGAAGGGCACCAGATTAAAAACGATGGCGAGTGAGGCCCCGAGTGTGGCGGCATACATAATGCCCAAGGTCGAGGGGCTGGCTAACGGGTTGTTTAAAACGGTTTGCAGTTCTGCCCCGGCAAGTCCGAGACATGCCCCGACGATAACCGACATAAGGGCATAAGGCAGGCGAATTTGCCAGATAATCAGGGACTCGTTTTTGCTGAGCACCAGAGGGTCGACAAGGGAGGTTAAAATCTTTGCGGCGGATAAATTTGCAGGCCCACTGGCAACATTAAACAGAACGGTTGCGATTAAGACGGTGGCAAGAACGATAAGCCAGTACAGACGTTGCAGGGTCAGTCGATGGTATTCGCGAGCCAAAGACCCGCTGGGGGCATAAAGGGCATTTAGATAAGACATTATATTTGTCCTTTGGGCTTTTGACTGATCCAGTAAACGCCATTTAAGGGCACCGCCTGAAAATGGTCGAAATAGGTTTTTAAGGTTTCATTTGGATCAAGGTCTTCAAACAAGATCGGGTGCAGCCATTTGGCCATTGCTTCGACGGCGACCACATTCATGGGGGTGTTGTAAAAATGGTGCCAAATGCTATGGGCGTTTCCATTCTGCACGGCGCTTAATCGGGAAATCACATCGCGTTTCAAGGCCTGTTCAAATGTTTTTTGGGCGGCTTCTTCACCGGTGCCTGCACCCAGTGCAATCAGGCCGGGGGCATTTTCCATATTCATCTGGGATCCAACAGCAGTTGCGATATAGACATCGGGCTGGGTGGTGAGAAGCTGTTCCATGTTCACTTGAGCAACGGCACCGGGGATCATGTTGCCAAAGGCGTTGGTGCCGCCTGCCCATTCAATGAAACGTCCCATCATTTTGCGACCAAAGGCACGACAACATTGCGGCAGCATGCCCGCATGGGCCTCGATAAAGACGGAAGGGCGTTTTTCGACACCTTCCAAACGCTGCTGGATGTTATTCAGGTGAGTGCGGTAAAAGGACAGAAATTGCGCGGCCTGTTGTTCCTTCCCTAAAAGAGTGCCCAGTATTTCGATACTTTTTGGTGTGTTTTCCAGCGGTTCCATTCGAAAATCCAGAACGACAACGGGAATGCCAGCGGCTTCAAGCTGTTTGATCACTGTTGCGCTTTTATCGTTTGGTCCGTGACCGCTACCCATACCGAATAGGGCGACATCGGGTTTGACGCTAAAGGCTTTTTCGGCACTGAAGGTGGCCTCGCCATTACCACCGATTTTGGGAATATCTGCAATTTGCGGGTAATGGCGGACATATTCGGCAAAACCGGCAGGATCCAGTTTTTCAAATTCCCCCATCATGCCGACGACGCGTTTTGCAGGGTTATCGCGATCCAAGATCCCTAAGGTGGCAAGGAAGCGGCCTTCACCGAGAATAAGATGATCCACAGGGACGGAAATGGTGACGTCGCGCCCGGCTAAGTCTTTTAAAGTAATCGTTTCTTTGGCGTGCAATGTTGCGCTGAAAAGGCAAAGGGCTGTTAAAAGTGACAAGAATATTTTGATCATGATTTTAAACGCAGGAAATGGGCGGCCTGTTTTCAAGCCACCCATCCCCTTATCGACACACTGAGCAAACGGTGTCTATTATTGCGTTCCTCCTAAAAATCGAGCTTGGCGGTAAGAATAACGGAACGACCGGGATCGTTGAGTTCGTAAACAAAAGCGGCAGCGTGGTCATAGGCCGCATTCGCCCGGTCGGCATAAGTGGCATCAAACAGGTTTTTCACGTCCAGTCGCAGGGTCAGGCCATTGACATCTTCCGGCATCCATTCGCCGTAGACATTGGAAACCAGATAACTGGGCAGGGATTTACCTGTTTGCACGCGAATATCATCGTTTGAAAAGGCGTATTCATTGGTGGTTCCCAGACGTACGCCGTATTCGGGTAAGGTGTGGGTGACTTCAAGGTTCATCATGTCGCCCATCAAAGTGCCGGTGTAACTGTCGGCTGTTGTGCTGGGGATATCAGAGTCTACGCGCACAGTGGAACGCGAGAAGCCCGCTTTGACGAAGCCGTCACCATAATTATATTTACCGCTGATATTGAAACCGCGCGAATTGATGTCGTGATGTGTATGACGGAAACTCGGATCGCCTAAAATCGGGGCGTTATTGATTTCGGTCCAGAACCAGTTGCCATCCACACTGAACTGATCGATTTCGTAAGCCGCACCGATTTTGTAATTGCGCGCGCGGGCAGACTCAATATCGTTATAGCGGCTGACATTGGTCTGTGTGCCCGCCTCGGCAATTGGCAGACCGCCAAAAACAGTGCTGAGGCCACCATACCCCACGATTTGCGAGGTGATATCATATTCGATGTTGGCATTGGCGCTGAGACCGCTATCAGTGACTTTGGTTCCATCATTGCCTTCCAGTCGGGCAAAATCGTAACGGCCCCCAATGGAGCTTCTTAAACGGTCTGTCAGATCGAGACGCGCTTGTGCAAACCCACCGATATTAAGGTTCTCTTCTGTATAAAAGCTAGGAGCGTTGTAGCCGCCTGTACCTTTGTCGTTATAAAAATCCACACCCGTGGTGATTTTACCCATATCCGTGGTAAAGGTGTTGGACAGCTTACCATTTAAGGTTTCCACATGCGCGACGATGGTGATGGAATTTTGACGATGATCGGTTAAGTCAGCCTTGGTATAGCTTAGACTTGCCTTTGGGTCCCACATGTCACTGGGGGTTTCATCCCCGAATGCCAACGTCACGTTTGTGCGGTCATACATGGTATGGGACGGGAGTTGTGTGGCAACCACAAAGTTAGGACGTGCGGAACGAATGCCGTCATCTTCCATATAATTGGCGCTGAATTTTAGGCGATATCCGGTGGAACCGGTTGCCCCGATTTTGAAAAGCGCGTTATAGGCTTCTGGTGAGGTGCCTTTTACTTTATTGCCGTCACCATCTTTATAGGCTTGCCCCCCGGCGTTGGAGCCATAGAACAGGACATCCACATTGTCGTAACGTGCGCCAAGGGCTAAATCTTCACTGAACCCTTTTGTGTTGGTGTTGTAAGCAATTTTGCCAAAACCGCCGAAGTTTTCACCCGGTGTCACTAAATCGCGGCCATCTTTTGTCTCGACACTCATGCTTCCGCCAAGCGCAGCTGGTCCGGCATCGGCCGGGGCGACACCCGTTTCAACCTTGATGCTTTTTAGCAAACCGGGATCCATAATCGTGGTGCCGATATGGTGGTAGGTTTTATTGGCTTGACGGGCACCGTCGATATCAACAGCCAAGTTTGTGTCTTCAATTCCGTTGACGTAGACTTTTTGTGCGATGGAAACAGGGGCACCGACATGAACACCGGGTTCTTGGCGAAAGACATCCTTCATATCCACTGGATCAATGCGTTCTAAATCATCGGCATCAACCTGTACACCGCCGGTAATGACATCGGCTTTGGCATCAATGGAAATAGGCGCAAGCATGATCGCTTTTTCTTCGTCTTTTTTCGCATCTTGTGCCTGTGCTGTGCCGTTCAAAACGATTGCGGCACACCCCGCCAAAAGGGCGTTTTTGAATGTGTATGCCTTGGAGGGGGCATCCGATAGTTTTTGAGACATCGTCATCCTCGGAAATTAAAATCTTTAAAAAGTTAAGAATGATTGTTAATATCAACTGATCTATCTGGAAGCGAGTCAGGATATGTTTGCAAAAACACCAGACTTGTTTGCAAGAAATGCAAGTTATAATTATTTGCATAAATGGGTGGCTCATTATGCGGAAACTAAGGGACACAGGCATGACGCAGAACACGATGAAAGAAGCAAAAAGACGTAAAGGGCTTGTTTATCGGGATGCGATTAAAGAAACCAACCTGTATGATTTGGCAGGTGAAAGCCGCGTAAAGGTGAAGAATGTTCCTGAACCATCTGTACAAAACCATACCATTTTAAAAGGACGGATTAACAGTCGCGACTGTTGTTCCCGTTTAAACGTTCACGCAACGGATTCAGAAGAGGTGAGAGACTATACGGCCAAGGCATACTTGCAACCGAGCGTGACTTTTTCCATTATTTTGAAAGGGCGGGTCGAAGGTACGATGGGGGATACGCCTTTTGTTCTAGAGGCGAATACGCAGCCCACGGGGTACGTGTGGTCCATGAACGACCCGATGCTGTGGACGCGCTCAATTAAAAAGAATATGTATGTCCGCAAAGTCAATATCAGTCTCCCACGCGACGGATTGCTTGCACAATTGGCAGGGCAGAAACAGGATGATCCCTTAAGTCTTTATGTACGACAACTGCTGATGGCTCCTCTTCAAATCTACGAATGGCAACCGTCTAAAAGGGCGATTGCCTTGGCGGAGCAAATTGTACAACCTGCCCGTCATTTCCCTTTGTTGGACCAATTTCATACGGAAAGTCGTGCATTGGAAATCGTGAGTAAAGCACTGGAAAGCATGGTGACTCAAAACCATACAGGGGATACAGCCGAGTTTGCGTCAAAGGCGCAAAGTATCCGAGATTATATTGAGGACCATTTGAACGAAGAGCTCACGCTTTCGCATATCTCACGTGCCGTTGGCATGGCGGTGAACAGTATGCAACGCATATTTAAAGCAGCTTATGACATGACGGTTATGGATTATATTCGCGAACGACGTTTGGAAATTGCCAAAACCGCAATGGTGCAGGACGGTGTAACGATTGCACAAGCTGCTTATATGGCGGGTTATAACAGCCCAGCCAATTTTTCAACCGCATTTAAGCGGGTCTATGGCATGTCGCCCTCCAGCCTGAGACAATAAAAACACTATAATTAACGGTGATTCTGTGTGCGTGTAATTGTATGCGCAGAGTTATGACTATTTAAAGTTCTCCTTATGGTTTATTTTTTATTGTTATAAATTATCCTTTGATTATGTATGATGAGGAAGTGAAAGATACATCATCGAGGAGCGCCCACATGTTTCGGAACGCAAAACTATCTATTCAGATCAATTTAATTACGCTAATCGGTGTTGTGGGCTTTGTTCTTTCCGCAATCCTAATTGCGATAAATTTGAACAAAATCGTCGATTTACAAGATCAGCAAAATCAGGCGGCAGCGGCACTGCAAGACGCAAATGATCTTAAATATATGTTCCTGAATGCGCGGCGAAATGAAAAAGATTTTTTGATCCGCTTGAATGAAAAATATATCGCGAACCATGATGCAACCGTTGCAACGGCCAGAGAACTAATCGGGCGCTTAAAAGTCTTTCATCAGGATGAACCACAAAACATAGATTTGGCAGAAAAGCTGATTGTCAAACTTGAAGCCTATGAACAGCAGTTTCAAATGGTGACTGAGTCTTGGCAGGCTTTGGGGTTGACGGAAAAAGACGGCCTTCAGGGAAGTTTGCGGGCGTCCGTGCATAATGTGGAGTCGACTTTAAAAGAATATAGCGAAGACAAACTGAGTGTCCTCATGTTGATGATGCGCAGGCATGAAAAAGATTTTATCATGCGTTTAGCAGATAAATATGTTGGGCGCATGGATGAAAGATTATCTGAATTTCGGGATGCGTTGACGATCTCTGCGATACCAGAGATGGCCCGGCAAGATATTTTGAAAAAGATGGATGCCTATGTTGCGGATTTTAAATCTTATGCCAACAAAAGATTAGCCATCAACGAAGAAGTTGCAAACCTGAGTACGACATTTGCCGAAGCCGAACCGCTTATGGAAAAACTAGTCGCCCATACGTTTGCTGATTTTCAACAAAGCTCTGAAGAGGCTGTGAATACGGCGGCACATACGGAAAACGTATTGATTGCCTTACAATTAGTTGGTTCTATTTTAATGTTGGTTTGTGGCGTTCTGATCGCAAAAGGGATTGTGCGCCCTATTTCCCAAGTTGCGGATATTATGGGGGATTTGACCGAGGGAGTACGCAATATTGAAATTCCTAATACGGAACGTTCCAACGAAATTGGCAATATGTGTAAAGCTGTTGAACATTTTCAGGAAAAACTGGTTGAAGGGGAGGAATTACAACGCCTTCAAGCCGAAGAACAGCAACGTCAAGTGGATCGTGCGGCTAAAATTACACAGGCAACACAGTGTTTTGAAGAAGGGGTGGCCGCTGTTTTGGATCGTTTCCAATCCTCCATTACGCAAATGTCGGCGGCGGCAGGGACAGTTACAAATGCTGCAGGTCATGTGAATGAAGAATCAGATACGGTGGCCTCGGCTGCATCTGAAGCTTCTACAAACGTGCAAACGGTTGCCTCTGCGTCAGAAGAATTGGCAGCATCCATTAAAGAAATCGGGGAACAGGTTGCGCAATCTACACAGATTTCGAGCGATGCGGTTGAAGAAGCGCAACAGACCAATCAAAAAGTCCAAAATCTGGCGGAACAAGCGACAAAAATTGGTGAAGTTCTCAAAATTATCGGGGATATTGCCGAACAGACAAATCTGTTGGCATTAAATGCGACGATTGAGGCTGCCCGGGCAGGAGATGCCGGTAAAGGGTTTGCCGTTGTTGCTTCGGAAGTTAAAAATCTGGCAACGCAAACGGCAAAAGCAACCCACCAGATCGAAGAACAAATCACAATGGTTCAGTCGTCAACCCATGCGGCTGCAGAAGCGATTGCCGGAATTTCCAGAACAATTTCAACAATGGATGAAATTTCATCGGCAATTGCAGCAGCTGTGGAGGAACAACAAGCCGCCACAGCAGAAATTGCGCGCAATGTTGATGAAGCCGCACAGGGCACCAATATGGTGTCCAGTAGTATTCACAAAGTCAGCCAAGCCGCAGATGAAAGTGAACAGGCGGCGCATTCGATGAACCAAGTTGCAGAGGAACTGAACGGTGAATCTGGTCAATTGAGTCGAACTGTAACTAACTTTGTCGCGGAAATCAAAGTCCTGTAAAATAGATTGGAATACGTAAAGAAAAAGGGGAACGTTCTGTTTCCCTTTTTTTATATGGTTTTTTACTTGTCCCTATATGGGGATATTTTCATGTTCAGTTTTCAGCCATGATCTTTCTTACATTGGATTGGAGGCAAGAAAATGAAGATGATCAGATTTTGTCAAATAACCGTGTTGGGTGTGTTTACTTTAACTGCAGCGCCGATGGAAAGTGCACGTGCCGAAACATTGTATTTCGGGATTGTGCCACAACAGGCCGCCAGTCGATTGGCAAAAATGTGGGTGCCGGTCATGCAGGAGCTATCAGCGCAAACCGGTCTGGATATTCGGTTTGCGACAATGAAAGATATTCCGACATTCGAACAATGTCTGGCACAGGGCGCCTATGACATTGCCTATATGAACCCCTATCACTACACGGTTTTCAGCAAGAAATCCGGTTACCGTGCATTCGCGCATCAATCCGAGAAAAAGTTGAAAGGTCTGATCGTTGTGAAAAAGGGCAGCGAAGTTACTTCGCTTGCCGGACTAGATAAGCAAAAAGTTGCCTTTCCTTCGCCTGCGGCTTTTGGTGCCAGCGTCTTACCGCGTGCGGAAATGAAGGCGGAGGGCTTGAAGATTGAACCCGTCTACGTCAAATCCCATGACAGTGTTTATAAGTCTGTCCTTGCCGGACATTTTGCAGCAGGCGGTGGCGTACAACGAACTTTCAATAATATTCCACAAACCATGCGCGACCAGTTGCAGGTGATTTATACGACAGGTGCATACACACCGCACGCTTTTGCCGTCAATGGTGCAATGTCGGGCGAGCGTCTCAGTAAAATTCAGAATGCGATGATGAATATTTCTCAACATAAACCGGATTTGATGAAATCAGTTGGCATGAAGGGGCTTGTCACAGCGGATGATGCGAACTGGGATGATGTGCGTAAACTTGGTTTAAGTCAGGCAGAGACAGAAATCGTTCAACAGGGGACGGTAAAATGTCGTTTCGACTAAAAACCATTTTAGGCATTGCCCTTATTGAAATTGTTTTGCTGTCGATCTTGGTTCTCAGTGGATTAAATTATCTGCGTGACTCCAATGAAAATCAATTGGTGGAACGCGCACAAACTTCAGCACGTTTATTTTCGACCATGACGACAGATGCGATTGTTTCAATGGATTTGGCGACGCTGGATGAGATGGTTGAAAAGGCCATGCAAAATCCGGGTATGGTTTATATTCGGGTGCGTAATGCAGCCTTGGGGGGAGAGAATGTTATTTCACAAAGTGGAGATGTGGCTGCTTTAGAACGAAATTTTATTGCGGATATGTCTGTAGATACGGCACGGGATGATAAAACCTATGATATCGCACAGGATGTTGTGGTTGGTGGTCAAGTCTTTGGTCGGATCGAACTGGGATTAGATATTGCGGCCTTGGAAGATACGATTGCCGATGCACAGCGTCATATGCTGAGTGTGGCATTGATTGAAATTGTTCTGGTGGGGATTTTCGGATTTTTATTGGGTGGTATTTTAACACGCCAACTTGCCCTATTGCAAAATGGCGCCCGCCGGGTGGCGCAAGGTGATTTTGGTCATGTCATTCAGGTTCAAGGGAGTGATGAACTCGCCGACACCGCTTCCAGCTTCAATGAAATGTCAAAGGCGTTGGCAAGCTATGCGTCTGATCTGGAACAGGCGAGGCAACGTGCAGAAGATAAGCGAGCGCGTGCGGAATCTGTTTTGGCAGATGCGATGGAAAGCGTGTCACAAGGGGTGTGGATTAATGACGCAGATCGTAACGTTGTTTTGATGAACCGTGCATTTATTGAAATGTATAATCTAACGCCTGATGTGATCAAAAATGTTCATATTGGTAGGGATTTATGCGATGCGATCAAAATTTTCCCTCAAGGTTTTCCGGCCTGTTCTTCAAATGTCAAGGAAGGTGAAACACCGGTCAGCAAACTGGAAGACGGGCGTTATATTATGCATAGTCGTTTCCCGCTGTCTGCAGGTGGGAATGTGTGGGTCGATACGGATATTACGCAGGTTATGCAAGCAGAAGAAAAAAATCGTCAGCTGGAACGCGAGTTGTTGCAAAGTCAGAAAATGGAATCAATCGGCACATTGGCAGGTGGTATTGCGCACGAAATCAATACACCTATTCAGTACATCGGCGATAATATTCGTTTTATGGGGGAAGCTGTTCAGGATTTGATGGAAACGTTAGACGGGTACCTTGAACTGGAAAAAGAAGCTGCAACACAGCCTGCATTGGGTGCGCTGGTGAAAAAATGTGCGCAGACTTATGAAAATGCCGATATCGAATTTATTCGCGATGAATTGCCCTTGGCGGTGGAACAGTCATTGGCAGGTGTGAAACAGGTGTCGCATATCGTGATGGCGATGAAGGAATTTGCCCATCCGTCGTCTAAAGAAAAATCTAATGTAGATTTAAATCGCGTGATTGAACGGTCCTGTGCCGTTTGTAAAAATGAATGGAAAACGGTTGCTCAACTGGAACTGGATCTGGACCCGAATTTACCGGTCGTGATGGGGCTGGAAGGGGACTTGAATCAGGTCGTTTTAAATATGGTTGTGAATGCCGCCCATGCCATTACGGCTGCAGGTCAGGATGAAGGCATCATTGCCTTGCGTACATTTGCGCGTGATGGGCAGGTGGTTCTAGTTATTGAGGATAACGGGACAGGTGTGCCTGACGAAATTAAGGAGCGGGTGTTTGACCCCTTCTTTACGACCAAAGAAGTTGGTAAAGGAACCGGGCAAGGATTGGCAATTAGCCGTGATATTATTGTCAGTAAACATGGCGGGGAATTGAATGTGGGCGATAGCCAGAAGGGCGGCGCCTTTTTTGAAATCGTTTTACCGACAAAAACGTGATGAGCGGGCAGGTGTTACCATATGGGGATAGCAAATTTTATTGGAACGCGCATAATCTAGTGATGACAGCAGCGAAAATAGGAAAGACAGATGAAGGGTATTGTATTTATTCAATTCACAAACATGGTGAATGAGGTTTGGGGGGAAGATATGGTGGAAGACCTTATCGAACAAGCCAACCTTGAATCTGAAGGTGTCTATACTGGGGTTGGAACCTATTGTTTCCGTGAAATGGTCAGTTTAATTAATGTGCTGAGCAAGATAAGCGGAACGCCACCAACAGACTTGCAAAAGACGTTTGGTGTATATTTATTCAAACAGCTGGCTTTAAAATATCCGCTTTTTCTGGAAGGGAAAAAAGATTTGTTTTCCTTCTTGGCGGCGATTGAAAATACAATCCATGTTGAAGTCAAAAAGCTCTACCCAGAAGCAGAATTACCTTCATTTGAATATGCCCATCCAGCGGACAATGTACTGGAAATGACGTATCGCTCACAACGTCCCTTTGCCGATCTTGCTGAAGGTTTGTTACGGGGGGCAATTGTGCATTTTGGGGAAGGGGTTGAGCTGTCGCGTCAAGATTTCCCAGTGGAAAAAGGAAGTAAAACTCTGTTCCGGTTAACGAAATAGGAGAGTATGTGTGTGCGTGACGATGATAAAGACAAAAAAATAGCAACATTACGAAAACGTTTGTCACGCGAGGTTCGTGCGCGCGAACAAGCAGAACAATTGTTGGAAAGCAAGGCTTTGGAATTGTTTCAGGTTAATCAGAACCTGTTGGTTTCGATTCAAAAGGCGAAAAACAAGTCCGCACGTGTCAATGCGATTATGAATTCCATTAAAGACAGTGTCGTTGCGACAAATCAACAAATGGAAATTCTGGATATTAATAAATCTTGTGTTGAAATGTGGGGGATCCCATATGCAGGTTTGATTGGACGTTCTGTATTTGAATTTGTTGAAAATGATCAAATTCGGGATTATCAAGCCCTATGTTTGTGTGCGGCAGCCGATGAAAGTGATGAAATCAAGGAATTTAATTTTAGGACACTTGATGGTGGTTTTTTGCCTGCGGAAGTTAAAGTCAGTACTTTCCAGCATGATGATGAGCTTTTTCTCCTGCATTTGATCCGAAATGTTTCAAATAAAAAACGTCTTCAAAAAGAACGTGAAGCCATGCAGGAAGAATTGGCAAATGCCGCAAAATGGGAAGCTGTGGGGCAGTTGGCTGGTGGGATCGCACATGAAATCAACACGCCAGCCCAATATATTGGTGATAATCTTCATTTCCTCAGTGAAGCTAATGAGGAAATTATTGAGATATTGAACAAGGCATTGGATTTAAAAAAAGTCTGCAAGCAAAATGGTCAATATCTGGATTATGTACAAGAAATAGATCATTTGATAGAGAGCTATGATCTTGAATATTTATGCGAAGAAGTACCTCAGGCGTTAAAACAATCGGCACAAGGGATTGCGCAAGTTTCACATATTGTACTTGCCATGAAAAATTTTTCACATCCGGGGACAGAGGAAAAGAAACCTTTCGATATTAATGCTGCAATTGATACAACCTTGACTGTATCGCGAAATGAGTGGAAAAATATCGCAACTGTTGTGACTGATTTTGATGAACACGTTGGTTTAGTCCCCTGTATTCCGGGGGGGATGAATCAGGTGTTCTTGAACATTATCGTTAATGCCGCCCATGCCATTGAAGTCAAAGGGCATGGAATAATGGGTGAAATTCGTATCGTGACGCGAAAATTGGCGGATCAAGTCGAAATCGTGATCTCTGATAGTGGTTGTGGTATGCCGCCAGACGTTGTGAAAAATATCTTCAACCCATTCTTCACGACGAAAGAAGTCGGGAAAGGAACCGGACAGGGTCTTGCGATCGTCAATGACATTATTGTTAAAAAGCATAACGGAACAATTAAGGTGGATACAAAAGAGGGCAAGGGGACGTCCTTTATTATTAAATTGCCTTGTGAATAGTATAGAAAACCTGAGTGGGAGAGAGACATGATCAGGGTTTTGTTTGTCGATGATGAAGAAAATGTCCTGCGGGCCATTAAGCGTTGTTTGCGCAATATGAAGTCACAATGGCAGATGTATTTTGCCAGCAGTGGTCAGGAAGCGTTGGATATAATGGCAAAGCAACCGATTGATGTTGTCGTATCGGATATGCAAATGCCCCAGATGAGTGGCGAACAGTTATTGGCAGCAGTGCAGGAAAAATATCCTGATGTTTCCCGCATCGTCTTATCCGGGCAATGTAATCAGGCAACGGCCTTTCGTTTGGTCGGATCAGATCATTTTTATCTCGCAAAGCCTTGTCCAACCAAGCTTTTAATCGATACGATTGAAAATGCGTATTTTGTCGGTCGCAAAGCAGATAGTCAGGAAGTCACGACAGAGGAGTTGCAAAAGGCGTTGATTGATTTGTCAAAGGTCTTGTTGATGCGTGGACAACTTAATTTCAGTGATTTACCAGCACAGGTTAAAATGTGGTTGCCTGAATCCGTTGCACAGGCGTTTGCGCCCGTCGTTGATAATCATGCAACCTTTGTATCGTCTACCGAATTTAGCCGCAACGTGGGTTGGACGGATGACAAAGATGTGGAAGAATATCAAAAATACAAGGAATATGACTGGGATGATTATTTCCGAGGTTAATTAAAAAGTCTGCTTTCTTGCTGATGAAGGGTGGGGGTGAGTAAAACTGAGCGGATCAATTCTGGTTGCCCTCTGGTATTTGTTTTAGAGAAAATACGTTTCAAGTACGTTCTTGCAGAACTTTCTGTAATCCCCATTTTATCGGCAGCTTCCAGCAGGCTGTATCCTTGAACAATATGCTGTAAAAGTCGGGCTTCTGATGGGGGAAGATCGTAGATCGACTGTAGAATGTCTATACTGGGAGCCATATGACGATCCGGGTCGGAAATTAATAACATCACACGGTCGTTTTGACCTTCTTTGAGGTTGGAAATAATGACACAAACAGACGTGTCGGAACCTTCGCGGCTGAGCGACATAGCGCGATCCTGAGGGGCTACGCTCTGGATACAAGCGTTGAGTTCGTCCCTGTAACTTGCGAGACTTGCACGCAATCTGTTAGTGGTGGGGTCAATGCTGAAAACCTGACGGGTTGCACATATTTCAGCGGCAAACTGGTTCATATGAATGACATGCGTGTTTGTATCGCAGACGATAACGCCGATTGGCAGACGGTTGAGGATGTCATACCCTGTTTGTGATGATGGATTTAAGCTTTGTGTCTTTTGTGAATGACGCAGCAGGCAGTCTTCGATCCCTTGTTCGAGGACTTCGGGTTCGCAGGGTTTGGTATAGAACCTGTATATCCGTGTGGAATTAATCGCATTGACCGCTGTATCAAGATCAGCCGCCCCCGTCAGCATGACAATTTGTGTGCTGTCATCACTTTCTTGAATGCTTTTGGCTAATTCCAGACCATTGATATCGGGCATGTGAAAATCGGTTACGACAACATGAAAAGGGTGCGCTTTTTGAAGTTCAATTGCTTTTTGAGGGTTGCTTTCGAAAAACATGTCCCAGTCTGCACGTTTGTGCCGAAAATATGCGCGTTGTAGGGCTTCCAGCAAAAGTGGCTCATCGTCGACAAACAGGATACGTGGCTTTTCGCTCATCAGTGGCATTTCCCCTCAAAAGGTATTGTAAGCTTAACCTTATATAAGAAGTGTACCCCATTTTTACAGCTTTGTCCCCATATGGGGATAGGTATGGTTGAAAAAAAGAAGCAAAATTTACGATATTGGTTCTTATGTGAGGGAGATAGCGCATGCATGAAAAAATGAAAATTTTATTTGTCGATGATGATGTCGCTTTTCTTGCTGCATTAAAGCGACGCCTATCTCCGTTTCAGTCTGCATGGGATATGCGGTTTGAAAGTTCTGCGGAAGCCGCTTTGAAATATTTTGAAGACGCACCATATGATGTACTGGTTACAGATCTGGAGATGCCGAGGATTGGTGGCAGTTTAATTGCGAACCTTTTAGGTTGTATGCCCAATGCTCCTGCAATCATTATTTTAACGGGGGAGGCATCACGCGAAGGTGTGGAGCGTCAACTCAGTGTTCCGTATCAATATTTAGCTAAACCTTGTGATCCCGTCAGCCTGGTTAAAGCCGTTACCAAAGCCCGCCAGAAATCGTTCTCTCAGATCTCAACTTTATATGATCAAGTTCTTGAAATTGTTGTCCATAAGATGCGTCAACATGGCTTGCTGCATACAGATGAATTGCCGTTAGAATATGCGGCCTTACTCGGGGTTCGCCATATTGCAGACTTGTTGGGCGATAAGTTTTACGATGATTATCCAGAGAGAGGCGAGTAGGGCAAGGGGAGGAAATTAAGAGAAAAATAGAAACTTAAGGATGATTTATTTGGTGTTTTATACACTTAAATGGTATCTTTTCTTCATGCTAACGATCCTGAAAAGAGAATGTGTTTCAGAATAAACTATTAAAAGATGTTTGGTTTGTTTTATTATACATTTCTAAGTAATCGTATGAAGTCTAAAACAACCTTCACATATTTAGTCAGAAATTGCTTGCGCGGTTTTTACGCTAAAAATGAAAGATTCAGAAAGGGATGTTTATTGAAATACCCGGTGGGTTTAAATGATTTTTGATTGATTTATGATTTATTTGCGTTAATCATAGGTTGCGTTTTTATGTATCACCAAACGGGGATAGCGGAAGGAAGTTTAGTTCTGAAATATAAATAAGAAATAAGGTTAATAATCGAGAAAAGCATGACACATAAACCACATATACTGTTTGTTGATGATGAAGAAAATATTCTGCTCGGCTTGAAACGGGGAATGCGTCGTAATCGACACGCATGGAATATGAGTTTTGCGTCCAGTGGTGGCGAAGCATTAGAAATTTTCAAAGAAAAACATGTCGATATTATTGTCAGCGATATGCGAATGCCCATTATGGACGGGGCTGAATTGTTGGAACGTGTGCGCAAGATATCACCCGATACGGCCCGTGTTGTCTTGTCCGGTTATGCAAAAGACGAAGTTGTTCTCAAGGTCATTGGTCCTGCGCACCAATATCTCGCCAAACCCTGCGATTTTGACGATCTGGAAGAAACAATAAAACGTATATTCCGTTTGCGCGATTGTGTCGGTGAAACGTCTGTACGTAAACTGATTACGGGTAAGAAAAACCTGCCGTCCTTACCTGACATATATCAAAACCTGTTGGCCGAGTTAGAAAACCCGATGTCGACCAACCGTTCAATCGCACATATTCTGGAAAAAGATATCGGTTTAAAGGCGCAGGTTTTTAAAGTTTGTAATTCCGCTTTTTTCGGCTTACCTCAAAAGATAAACAATTTGGAAACAGCCGTCAGTATGATTGGCATGAACACCTTGCGCAGCATGGCGTTGCTCAATGGGTTTTTCACGACTTTAAAAGATCAGGTTTCTGAATGTTTGGTGTTGGAGCGTCTGAGCAACAATAGTCTGGAAATGGCTTTGATGGCCGCACACATTGCAAGAAAGCTCGGTTTAAGCAAACCGGAAATTGATTTGGCGGTTTCAGCAGGAAGTTTGTGCCATATCGGGACGTTGATTGTGTCTGCCACTTGGCCACATAAATTTGAAGAAGCCGTAAAGCAATGCGAGCAAAACCCGGATCAAACCATTGATAATTTTGAGAGAGAACAGATCGGGGCGGATCACGGGGTCATCGGTGCTTATCTTCTCGGACTATGGGGCTTTCCGTTGAATTTATGTGAGGCCATTGCGTATCACCATCGTCCGCATTTGGCTGGCGAGGGAGAACAGCGCGTTTTATGTACGCTCCATATCGCTCAACACTTTAGCAAAATGGTCGGACGCTCGACCCTTGATGACGCATCGTTGATGCGCGGGATTGATGTGAACTTTTTAGAAGAAAGGGGCATTCCAATTACAACGGATTTTTTGAAAAGCTTGAATTTAAAATAAAATATGTAAGTGCGCTGAAAAAGTAAAATGATAAGAATATCGCAATAGGAGATGGTTTGATGGTTGAAGTTGATCTTTTAGAGACATTTGATGAGTTTCCGAGTGAAATTCGTCATGGTATCAATGCCTTGTCACAAGGGATCAGTATTTTCGACAAGGATCTCTTTTTGGTATTTTATAATTCAGCGTTTTTAAAGATTTTAGATTTACCCGCCGAACTTTTAGCAGGGCGTCCCCATTTTAAAGATCTAATTCGATTTAATGCCGAGCGAGGCGAATACGGCGATGTCGATGTACAGGAGAAAGTCGAAGAGATTTATCAACTTGCCTTGCAGTTTCAACCGCATAAATTTATTCGAACCACAGCGCGCGGCATCACAATTGAAGTCAAAGGCGTGCCTATTCCCTCCGGTGGTTTTGTGACAACTTATACGGACGTTAGCGAACTGGTTGATGCGCGTGAAAAGTACGAGAAAGCCAGTGAAAAATTCCGTGATTTTACCGAGGCGGCGTCCGACTGGTATTGGGAAACCGATGAAAATCATTGTTTCAGCTTCTTTTCAGAACGTTTAGAACAGGTTCTCAATGTTCCGGCCTCATCTCTTTTGGGAAAACAACGCGGAAAATTGGCTGCGGACGAAGGGGATCAAAAATGGATAGATCATCAACATATTATCGAAGCACATATTCCGTTTACTGATTTTCGTTATGAAATTATTTCCAGTGATGGGACGACAAAGTTTTGTTCGGTCAGTGGCAAGCCTGCCTTTGGGCCTGATGGGCGTTTCATGGGATATCGCGGTGTGGGGAAAGAAATTACAGATCAGGTCCGTAGCGAGCAGGAACGTGAGAAAGCACATGCTGATCGAATTATCTTGTCGCACATTCTGGATCTTTCTCTGCAGGATTTACCGTTGAACGAGATTTTACAACGCGTCCTCGATGGTATTTTACAACATAGTCGTCGAGGGTTTAAGCAAACGGGATCGATCTTTCTCGCCGAAGATAAGCAAAAGCAGTTCCAGCTCGTGGCCTGCACGGGGTTGCCCACGGAAATGACAGAAAAATATGAAACGATTAAATTTTCAGATTTTCTGGGAAGTGAAAATGTTGACGAAAAGATAAAAGTTTTAGCGGGAAGTGATCGTAATTATATGATCTCACAAGGGCATTACTGTGTGCCGATTACCCGGGCTACGGGATTGTTGGGGATCCTTAATCTCTATGTGGAAAAAGAACATGAACAAAGCGATGATGAAGTTCAATTTTTGAACTCTGTCGCTTCCACCCTTTCGGGCATTATATCCAGATGGCGGACGCAAGATGAATTGCGCGTTCTTAGCCAGGCAATCGAACAAAACCCGGCCGCTATTCTGGTAACGGATGTTGAAGGTACGATCTATTACGCCAATGAAGCCTTGTTGAAATCCAGTGGCTATTCTCGTGAAGAAGTTATCGGGGCGAACCCTAGAATTTTCCAGTCAGGTGAAACAAAGTCGGAAGAATATGCAAAATTATGGGATACAATTTCTGCCGGACGTGTCTGGCAAGGGGTGTTGAATAATAAAACAAAAAGTGGGGAAGAAATTTGGGAACGGATGCTTATTGTCCCCATTAAAAATCGTTCTGACCAAATCTTGAACTATGTTGCGATTAAGGAAAATATTACGGAATCCCGTGAACAGGAAAAAGAGCGTGAACGTCTGGAAAATGAATTGCGTCAGGCTCAAAAGATGGAAGCGGTTGGACAATTGGCAGGTGGGATTGCGCATGAAATCAACACGCCAACTCAATATGTCAGCGATAATCTGAAGTTCCTGAAAGATATCTGGGAAAACTTGAGTGAATTACACGCTCTGTTCGATCAGGTCCTACCTTTGGTGCAGGATAACGAAAAAGCACAAAAGTTGCTGGAAGATATTCAGGAACTGAAAGATGACCTTGATTTTGAGGTATTGTCAGATGATGTCGAAGACGCCATTTCAGATGCCGTAGACGGGACACAGCAAATCTCGCGTATTGTGCGCGCCATGAAAGATTTTTCACATCCCGGACAAAAGGAAATGGTGATGAGTGATATTAACCGCGCCCTGACCAGTACGGCGACGGTGTGTAAAAATGAATGGAAATATGTCGCACATTTGGACTTTGATCTGGATGACAGATTGCCGCAAGTCCAGTGTTTGCCGGGGGAATTAAATCAGGTTTTTCTCAATATGATTGTCAATGCAGCGCATGCGATTGAGGAACGTAATAAAGCCGAGAAAACAAGTGATTTGCGCGATATCATTATTCGAACACGAAATCTTGGTGAAACAATTGAAATCGATTTTCAAGATGAAGGAAGCGGAATACCTGCCAAAATTCACGATAAGGTTTTTAATCCGTTTTTCACCACTAAAATTGTCGGGAAGGGAACAGGGCAGGGTTTGTCCATTTCCCATGATGTGATCGTTAATAAACACGGCGGGCGCATTTGGTTTGAAACCGAAGAAGGTAAGGGAACAACCTTCAAAATTTCTTTGCCAGTACAGGGGAAGGATACAGCAACGCAGGAGTCCGAACATGAGGAGTGATGAACGTAAACACAGAATTCTCTTTGTCGATGATGAGGCGGGTGTCCTGCGTGGCCTGAAACGGAGTTTGCGAAAGATGCGCAACGATTGGGATATGCGTTTTGCCTGTGGGGCGCAAGAAGCCCTCAGCATGATGGAAGAAGAACGCGCCGATATTATTGTCAGCGACATGCAGATGCCAGAAATGGATGGTGCGGATTTATTGGAAACGGTGCGTAAATCCTATCCCCATACCAATCGTATTATTCTATCGGGCTATACCAAAGAGGAAAGCGTTCTGAAAACGGTTGGTCCGGCGCATTTCTATTTGGCAAAACCCTGTAGTACCGAAGATATTACCAATGCAATTACCCGTTTAGTTGATATGCGCGCCTATGTCAGTAACGAACATTTGCGTGATTTTTCCAACAGCATCCGCAAATTACCGAGTATTCCTTCGATTGTGCGCGAGCTGATTGTGGAGCTTGAAAAAGATGAACCGAGTATCGAAGAGGTTGCCGATATAATTAGTCGGGATATCGCCTTGACGGCGCAGACTTTACGTTTGACGAACTCGGCTTTCTTTTCATTACCGTTTAAAGCGACGACACCATTGCAGGCGGTGAAACTTTTGGGCATGGAGACAATCCGTGATGTTATTTTGACAGCGGGTGTTGTTGGTGTTTTTCAAGGCAGCAAAGAGGAAGCCACGAGCCTTGAGCGCCTGAGCAACAATTGCCTTGTCATTGGCCAATTGGCTCGTGACATCTGTGAATATTGGGATTTAAGCAAACAGGAATGTGGTCAGGCATCCTGTGCGGGCGTGGTCTCGCATTTAGGAACCCTTCTTTTGCAGACTGCGAGCCATGATCAATATCAAGAGGCGATGAAAAGCCTGAATAACGGGGATGGGGAACTTATCGAGGCAGAAGAAGATACGTTCAACACTAACCACCAAAAGATCGGTGCCTATATGCTGGGATTATGGGGGTTTGCCTTGCCGATTATCGAAGCGGTCGGCTATCATCATTCCTTACCGCCAGGACAACTGACGAAAAGATCACCGATGCTGGCCCTTTATATTTCTCAGGTTTTGTGCAAGGGCGAAAACTGGGATCACGAACGGCAAAAAGAATTGAAAAATATGCTGGATTGGGAGGCTATTTCACATCTTGTCAGTGAAAATGAATTTGAAATCTGGTTGGAATTGCTGAACAAACGGGCACATGCAAAATTGCGGGAGGATGAGGGTGTATGACAAAAAAAATCTTATTGGTTGATGATGAACCAAAGTTGTTACGGGCAATTTCACGTCATTTAAAGCGCAAATTCGATTTGGTGATGGCAGAAAGCGGGGCCGAAGCGCTGGAGGTTTTGAAAACAGAAGGACCTTTTGCCGTTATTGTCTCGGATATGAATATGCCCCAAATGTCGGGTGTTGAATTATTGGAGAAGTTTTTTGAACTCTCCCCCGATACCGTCCGTTTAATGTTGACCGGGAATGCAGATCAAACCACGGCGATTGAGGCCATTAATCAGGGGCGTATTTTTCGTTTTTTTAATAAACCGGTCGCACCGGAAGTCTTGGAACAGGGGATTTCCGAGGCTTTGCGTCAGTATGAACTGATTACAGCGGAAAAAACACTTTTGGAAACAACGTTGGCCGGCAGTGTGAAAGTTCTGGTCGACGTGCTGTCTATTGCAGACCCTATCGCATTTGGCAAAGCGGCCAAGGTCCAAAGCTGGGCGGAAGACATTGCAAAAGGGCTGAGATTACCCAATCCGTGGGAAATTAAAATATCGGCCATGTTAGCAGGTCTGGGGCGTGTTGCGGTACCGGAAACTGTCATCAAAAAATTAAATGCCTCGCATCCTTTGACAGAGGGTGAAAAGGAAATGGTGCAGAAAATTCCTGCGGTTGGCAAAGACCTGATTGTGAATATTCCGCGCTTAAATAACGTGGCGCAAAATGTGTACTATCAAGACAAAGGGTTTGATGGCTCTGGTTTTCCTGAAGATGGTCGCGCAGGGATGGATATTCCGATCGGCGCAAGGTTGTTACGTATTTTGAAGGATTTGGCCGCGATCTCGGACGACAATTTGCCGACCCGGGACAATATCGCTCAATTGGACAGATGGGCGGAACGTTATGATCCGGAATTGAAGAAGAAAGTACAAAGTTATTTTGAATTTCGCATTCGGAAACTGGATGATGCGCCGCGCGTAGAACTGACGAAAATGAAAGTGGCTCACTTGCTGTCCGGCTATACGGTTCATAGCAATATTGAAACGGTGGACGGCCTTCTGGTTTTGGCGAGCGGTGCGAAATTAACCGCACCTCAGGTACAACGTTTGCACAACTTGACGAAAGTTTATGAATTTCAGGAACCGGTGTTGGTCGATATCACGACCAGAGAAAGCGAGAGTTAATGAAATTCGAGGAAAAAATACTGCTGTTGGATGATGATGAACGTCTCCTGGAATCTATGGTACGGGTGTTTCGAAAACGGTTTGTTGTCGATACGGCCTTGCGCGGTGATGTTGCGCTCAAAAAAATGAATGATGACGGACCTTATGCCGTTGTTATTTGTGATATGAAAATGCCACGTATGGACGGACTGGAATTTATCAAACTTGCCAAAGCGCGTGCGCCTGATTGCATCTTTATGATGCTTTCCGGGCATGCATCGTTGCAAACCGCCGTGGAGGCGTTGAATGACGGGTTAATCTATAAATTCTTCAATAAACCGATCAGTCAGGACCACTTGGTGCAAGCGATTGAGGAGGCCTTGCAAGAATATCGACTGAATATTGCAAAAGAAGATTTGATGTCTTTATCCAAAATGCAGAATCAGACATTGGATGTCGCAGAAGCTGTCAGTCATTCAATTGAAGCCGCAACGCATGCTGCACAAAGTAATGCGGCACGGACCTTGTTGGAAATACAGGAACAAAGTCATTTAACGATGACGCCTGTCTGGTTGAAATCAGGCAAGGCCAGTCTGTATTTTCTCACGTCTTTTGATGATGCGACACAGGAACGCGTTCAAGGGGTGAAGCATGTGTTGGGGGAAACGCCTGAGGTCATGGCAAAACTTGATATCCTGATGCTTGGCAAGATTGCGTCTTATATCTTTCAAAATATGGAAAAAGTCGTGAATAACAAGTTTGTGATCGATGTCCATTTTGCCACACTTTACAATCGGGGAAGCTTGGAAATGTATTTGCGGATTTGCCGTTCCCTCATTGAAACAGTCCGCAATGCGATATGTTTTAAAATTATCGGCTTGCCAGATGATATCCTGCCGAGCCGCGCCAGTGATTTAATCGGGCGTCTCCGTCCTTTTTCCAGTGCGATTCTGATTGAGGTTCCTCTGCTTGGCAATAGCGAACGGCAGGTTCAGGGCTTATCAAAAGTCATTCTTGTTTTTGACCTTCAGGCGTTACGTGAGGGAGGTGACAGAACAGGTGATCTCCGCCGTTTGTTTATTGCTTTGGCACATTCCCCTAACCGGGTTTTATTTACCTCGTGTGAGGAAAAGCAATGTCTGGAACTGGCGCAAAAGACCCGTATTGATTTTTACATTCCTTAAGGGAAGTGTTTGTACGGGGCTTTTTCTGTTCTAAATACCACTTAAGATTCTTGTTTGTGCGTTGCCTATAAGGTGCATTGCGAAGCTTTTCCATGTTTTTTGTGGCTTCGAGTGGGCCGTTTTTATCCATTAATAATAATACCTTAAGCGAATTATCAAAAAAAAATAAATACCTAAAGATATTTTTGTTTACCTATACGTCATCTTAATCTATTAATGGTCAAAATAAAATAATACGGGAGGCTTTGATGTCTTTAGACAACGTCAAAGAACAAATGACGCAAATGCTAGGTGAGCTTGAGGCGCTAAATGCGACCGTAAAGTTCGACTGCAAAGAAGACGGGATCATATTTCTGGATGCAACTCAGGAGCCTGCGCAACTGAGTGAAGAAGACGATTTTGCGGATTGCACAATTCGTATTTCGACGAAAAATCTTGAAAAATTGATTGCAGGTAAACTGGACCCGATGCTGGCCTATACAATGGGCAAGTTGAAAATCAAGGGGTCTATGGGAACTGCGTTGAAGTTGACCAATCTTCTAAATTAGGCAGTTGTAGACGTGAAAAAAATTAAAGTTTCATTATGGGCGCTTTGTGCGCTTGTTGTGTCGCATGCGGCGATGGCTGCGACGACGCTTGAATATGCCATCTTGAAAGAAGGTGACCCCATCGGTAAAGAAGTTGTTGTCATTAATGATAGCGACAAGGGTGTCAATGTCGATGTGGTGACGAAAACCAATGTTAAAATGCTTTTTCTGGAATTTAATTACGAACATCAGCGTCGTGAAGTCTGGGAAAATGGCGAATTGGTTTCCATGCATTCACGCACCAACGATGACGGGACGCATCACGAATATAGCGTGACCCGTCAAGCGGATGGTTTACAGGTGTTGTATGATGGTAAAAATAAGAATTTTGATGCCAAGGCGCTGCCATTGTCTTTGTGGAGTAAAGCGGCCTTGTATCGAAATGTGTTGTTCAGTGTGATTGATGCAGAACCGTTTAAAACGCAAACGGTTGCGCTGGATGACAATCATTTTAAAATTGACGGTGATATCACGCGGGAATTGTGGTTTGCCGATGATGGCTACCTGCAAAAGGCAGCTTTCAAACGTAAAGGCTTTTTAATCGAGTTGTTGCGTAAGTAGGTGCAAATAAGGGAAGCGGGAACTTCCTTGTTTGTTGATAATGTTGAGGCTTCGGATTGTTTGAGCGGAATAAAGCGGTCGACACAAGATCGGCGACAATCTGAAAGAAAAGTTCTATTGGGAGGCAAGATGCCAAAATTATCTAAATGCCATTTTATGGCAACGTTTGTAGCCGCGGCTGCATTGATGGCTGGGACACAGCAAGTTCATGCTGCAGGTTTTCAGTTGAAAGAACAAAGTGCAGAAGGCCAGGGGAACTCCTTTGCGGGTTCAACAGCCAAAGCCTATGATGCGAGTACGATCTTTTACAATCCGGCCGGTATGGCACGTTTGGAAGGGAATCAGTTTCAGGCGAATGCCTCGTTGATTATGCCTTCTGCCGAATATAAGCATGAATCGTCTACCCGAACTGCTGGCGGTACGCTCTTTAATGACACGAATGACAATGGTGGTGTTTCTGCCGTGGTCCCATCCCTTTATGGTGTCTACGAAATTAATGATAAATTAAAGGTTGGTGTCAGTGTCAACACACCTTTTGGTCTGTCAACAGAATACAAAGACGACTGGATTGGCGCGCAGTACAACATCCTGAGTAAAATTGAGACGATCACAACGACACCGACAGTCTCTTATCGCATTTCTCCTCAGCTGTCTTTTGGCGTAGGTTTGCAAATCCAGTACCTTGGTGGTGAACTGACACGTAAAGCGAACCCCATTATTGGGGGGGATGTGGAATTGAAGGCTGACGATATGGGGGTCGGTGCGACTTTTGGTGTGTTGTATGAATATAACGATCATAGCCGTGTCGGTCTGAGTTATCGTTCGCGCGTAAATCATACTCTGGATGGTCATGTTCAAATTGCCAATGCGACGAACCCCGCTGCCAATACCTATTATCGGGCTGAAGCTGATTTAACCACGCCGGATATCATTTCCTTTGGCTGGTATCACGAGTTGGATGAAAAATGGGCGGTGATGTCTGATATCGCATGGACGAACTGGTCTGTTTTCGATGAACTGCGTGTGCGTGATAAAGTCGGTACGCGTGCAGATTCTGTAACGACCTATAAGTGGGACGACACCATGTTCTATTCATTGGGCGTCAACTACAAATATGATGATCAGTGGAAATTCCAAACTGGTATTGCTTACGATGAAGGGGCTGCTAATGATGAACATCGCACAGCAGGTATCCCGGATTCTGATCGTTATTGGTTGTCTGTCGGTACAGAATATAAAATGAATGACAGCATGACATGGAACATTGGTTACTCCCACTTGTGGGGCGCTGATGGCAAAGTGAATGAAGATTCCAAGGCAACTGGCGGAAGTAGCTACGTCGGTACGTTTGAAAGTCACGTTAATATCGTCACTGCGGGTGTGAATATTAGCTTCTAGGTGAGACTGTCTCCATCGGCTGTTGAGTTGATGGAGACTTTTTTTACCTTGTTAGTGACGTAATGGTAACTATAATAACTAAAAAGTAATTTGGAGGCCGATTTGATGGATAAAACCGTCATTGATTATTTCGACAAAGCCGTCGAACGTTTTGCGGAACGCCCTTGTGTGGATTTCCTCGATAAGAAATATACATATGGCGAAATCGGCGCACTTGTTGATCGTGCCGCAAAAGGATTTCAGCAACTTGGCGTAAAAAAAGGCACGAAGGTTGGTTTGTGTTTACCAAACTCGCCTTATTTTATTGTTTGCTACTACGCTATATTGAAGGTTGGCGGCACGGTGGTCAACTTCAATCCGCTTTATGCAGAGCGGGAATTGGAATATCAAATTGAAGATTCCAACACCGAGATTATGGTGACGCTGGATTTAAAGCAGATTTATCCTAAGATCGAAAAATGCCTTGAAAAAACAAGCCTGCAACGCATTGTCGTTTGTTCAATGGCGGATATTTTACCATCGGTGAAAAGTGTTCTGTTTAATGTTTTGAAACGCTCGGAAGTTGTCGACTTTAAACGAGACCCAGCCCATCTGTCCTTTACACGTCTGACGAATACGGATGGGAAGTATAAGCCTGTTAAAATCATGATGGAAGAACTCGCGGTTCTGCAATATACTGGTGGGACAACGGGGCAGCCCAAAGGGGCGATGTTGACACACCGAAATATCGGTGCAAATACCTATCAACTGCGTCATTGTATGCCAGCAATGAACGAAGGACATGAAAAGATGTTGGGCGTTTTGCCTTTCTTCCATGTCTTCGCGATGACAGTGGTAATGAATGTCGGGATTTCGATTGGTGCGGAACTTATTTTGTTGCCGCGTTTTGATTTGCAACTGCTTCTGAAAACCGTCAACAAAAAACGCTGTACGCTGTTTCCTGGTGTTCCGACGATTTATACGGCGATTAACGGTGCCCCCAATCTGTCTAAAATCGACTTATCTTGCATGAAATTTTGTATTTCCGGGGGCGCACCTTTACCCGTGGAAGTGAAAGCAGAATTTGAACGGCTGTCCGGCTGTGTGCTTGTGGAAGGTTACGGCCTGACGGAAAGCTCCCCTGTTGCGACTGTGAACCCGCATGATGGTGAAATTAAAGCCGGCTCAATCGGCTTGCCGCTTCCGGAAACGAAAGTGACAATCCATGATCCGGATAATCATTTGCATGAATTGCCACAAGGTGAAAAAGGCGAAATCGTCATCGAAGGCCCGCAAGTTATGGCAGGGTATTGGCAACGCCCGGAAGCAACGCATGACACCATTCGAAATGGCCAGTTGTACACAGGTGACATCGGTTACATTGACGAACAAGGCTACATTTTCCTTGTGGATCGTATCAAGGATGTTCTCATGTGTTCCGGTTATAACGTCTATCCACGTATGATTGAAGAAGCTCTTTATCTGCATGAAGGTGTGGCGGAATGTATTGTTATTGGTGTGGATGACGAATATCGCGGTCAGGCACCAAAAGCCTTTGTCAAGTTGGCAGACGGGTATTCCAACCTGACACCGCAGGATTTGCGATTGTTCCTAGATGACAAAATATCACGCATTGAAATGCCCAAAGAGATAGAAATTCGTGAAGAGCTTCCTAAAACAATGGTTGGAAAACTGTCCAAGAAAGAGCTTGTGGAAGAAGAAGCGACAAAGCGTCTATCTGCTTGATAATCAATATTTTCCAGTTAGGAAAGTGGAGGTCAAAAAATAAAGACGATATTAAAAATTTAACTTGCAAGTGACGTATAGGTAATCTAAATTACGAGATGAGATTACCAAGGAGGGTTTGATGATTGGAGATGAGTTTTATACGGTACCGGAACTGGCGAAAGAGCTGGGGATCACGCCGCGTGCAATTCGTTTTTACGAGACTAAGGAATTGCTTTCACCGCAGCGTGCCGGGACGACCCGTGTATATACTCGTAAAGATCGGGCCCGTTTGATTTTGATTTTACGCGGCAAACGCTTGGGGTTTTCCCTTGCTGAAATTCGGGAATTTCTCGACCTTTATGAGACAGATGTCGATCATGTTGAGCAAATTCTGATGTTGCGTAAAAAAGTACGCCACCGCATAGACGATTTGGAAGAACAACGCATTGAACTTGAATCTGTCCTTGTTGAATTAAAGGATATCGAAAGCCAGTGTGATGAAGCCCTTCAGGAAAAAGAGGGTATCTAAGACTTAAAACGCCAAAAAACAGGTGGCCACGGCATGTGGTCTGTAATGGCATAACCAACAAGTTACGTATAGGTAATTTAAGAGACGGAGACGTAAATTATGAAGAACGTAGTCATCGCGGGTTATTCTCGCTCCCCGTTCCACTTTGCAAACAAGGGAGCACTTGCAAAAGTCAGACCCGATGATTTGGCAGCTCAAGTCGTACGCGACCTGATCAAAAAGACAGGGGTTAAAGGGGAAGATATTGAAGACCTGATTTGTGGTTGTTCTTTCCCGGAAGGCGAGCAAGGTTTTAACTTGGCCCGTATTCTCGTGTTTTTAAGCGGTCTGCCGAACTCTGTCGGTGGTGTAACGGTCAACCGTTTCTGCGGGTCCAGTATGCAGTCGGTCCATCAGGCAGCAGGTGCCATCGCGATGGGCGCTGGCGAAGCCTTCATTTGCGCTGGTGTGGAAAGCATGACTCGTGTGCCGTTGATGGGTTTCAATCCGATGCCGAACCCGCAACTTTATAAAAGTAACCCGGGTGCTTTCATGGGCATGGGCGATACAGCTGAAGAAGTTGCCAAGCGTTATGAAATTTCGCGCGATGCCCAAGAAGAATTCGCCGTTGCCTCTCATGCGAAAATGGCGCAGGCACAGGCTGAAGGCCGTTTTGCAGACGAGATCGTTGCAATTAACGGTGTGGATACAGACGGTTGCGTACGTCCCGGTACAACGAAAGAAGATCTTGCAGGGTTGAAACCGGCATTTGATGCAAACGGTACAGTTACAGCTGGGACAAGTTCACCGTTGACTGACGGTGCCGCCGCTGTTTTGGTTTGTTCTGAAGAATATGCCAATGCAAATGGAATTGAGCCGTTGGCCCGTATTAAGTCTGTTGCGGTTTCCGGTTGTGACCCGGAAGTGATGGGCATGGGCCCGGTTGGTTCCAGTCGCAAGGCATTGGAACGCGCAGGTCTGAGCGTTGATGACATTGATGTGGTCGAATTGAACGAGGCGTTCTCGTCTCAATCACTGGCTTGTATCCGTGAATTGGGCCTTGATCCGGCAAAAATCAATCTGGATGGCGGCGCGATTGCCTTGGGTCACCCGTTGGGTGCAACCGGTGCGCGGATCGTTGGCAAAGTTGCTTCCGTTCTGAAACGTGAAGGCGGCAAATACGGTCTGGCTACACAATGTATCGGTGGCGGTCAAGGGATTGCAACAATCGTGGAGGCGATCTAATGAGCACCATCAACAAAGTCTGTGTGATCGGTGCCGGTGTAATGGGGGCAGGTATTGCCGCCCATTGCGCCAACGCCGGACACGACGTGCTGTTGCTGGATATTGTTCCCAACGGCGCGGAAAACCGTAACGCCATTGCCGAAGGTGCGATCAAAAAACTGATCAAGTCCAATCCGGCAGCCTTGACCCACAAACGCAATGCCAAACGCATTACGCCGGGCAATATCGAAGATCATATGGATATGATTGGTGATTGCGACTGGATTGTGGAAGCGGTTATTGAACGTCTTGATATCAAGCAAGATCTTTATAAAAAGATCGATGCGGTTCGAAAAAGCGGGTCAATTGTATCGTCCAACACCTCGACAATTCCGTTGGACAATCTGGTGGCGGGTATGTCCGATGCCTTTGCGGCAGATTTCTGCATTACCCACTTTTTCAACCCGCCGCGCTATATGCGCTTGCTTGAAGTGGTCAAGGGCGAGAAAACAAGCCAAAGCGTCATTGATACAGTCAGCGATTTTTCCGATCGCAAGCTGGGTAAATCCATCGTTCATTGTAAAGATCGTCCCGGCTTTATCGCCAACCGTCTGGGTGTGTTCTGGATTTACTGCGCGGTCGTCGAAGCTTTGGATCAAGGTTTGAGCATTGAAGAAGCCGATGCCATTATCGGCCGCCCTTGTGGTATTCCGAAAACGGGCGTATTTGGCCTGATGGACCTTGTTGGTCTGGATTTGATGCCGCATGTCATCGATTCAATGGTGGGACTGCTGCCTGCAGATGATCCGTTTGTAAAAATCAAACGTGATTTGCCGTTGATTGAAAACATGATTGCCGATGGGTATACCGGGCGCAAAGGAAAAGGTGGTTTTTATCGCCTGAACCGTGAAGGCGGCAAAAAGGTTAAAGAAGGTATTGACCTGCAAACGGGTGAATATCGCCCGACAGTCAAAGCCCGTCTGTCTAGTGCCCGTACCAGCGTGCGCGATCTGCGTAAATTGGTGACGCACAAGGATAAGGGCGGTAACTACGCATGGCGTGTTTTGGCGCAAACATTGGCTTATGCCGCTATGTTGGTCCCGGAAGCCGCCGATGATGTGGCGGCAATTGATGAAGCCATGCGCCTTGGTTACAACTGGAAATTCGGTCCGTTTGAACTGATGGACAAGCTGGGTACAGACTGGTTTGCCGAAAAGCTGGCAGAAGACGGTTTTGAAGTGCCGGCTATCCTGAAAATGGCGGATGGTCGCCCGTTCTACCGTGTGGAAAATGCCAAGGTTCAATACCTGACAACAGACGGTGAATATACCGATCTGGTTCGCCCGGAAGGTGTGATTATGTTGTCCGATATCAAGCTGGCTTCCGAGCCGGTTTTGAAAAACGGTTCAGCAGCCTTGTGGGATATTGGCGACGGTGTAGCTTGTTTTGAATTTACATCCAAGATGAATTCAATTGACCCTGATCTGATGGCCTTGCTTGGTAAATCCATCCGTGAAGTGAAAAAGAACTTCAAGGCAATGGTTGTTTATAACGAAGGGACGAACTTCTCTGTTGGGGCCAACCTCGGTCTTGCAATCTTTGCTGCCAATATCGCAGCTTGGAGCGAGATTGAAAATATGGTTGAAAACGGTCAGGACACGTATATGGCGCTGAAATATGCACCGTTCCCGGTTGTATCTGCACCGTCCGGTATGGCACTTGGTGGCGGGTGTGAAATTCTGCTGCATAGTGATGCGGTTCAGGCTCACGTGGAAACCTATACAGGGTTGGTCGAAGTCGGTGTCGGTTTGGTTCCGGCATGGGGTGGCACCAAAGAGATGCTGCGCCGTTGGTCCACTAATCCAAAACATCCGCGTGGTGTTATGCCCGGACCGGGCAAGGCGTTTGAATTGATTTCAACCGCAGCCGTTGCGAAGTCTGCCGAAGAAGCCAAGGCCAATATGGTCTTGCGCGATACCGATGGCATTACCATGAACCGTTATCGCCTGTTGGCAGATGCCAAAGCCAAGGCATTGGAACTGGCGGTTGATTATCAGGTACCTGAAAAACCGACCTTCCGCCTGCCGGGCGAAAGTGCGCGTGTTGCCTTTGAAATGGCTGTGGACGGCTTCGTTCGCCAAGGTAAGGCAACCAAGCATGACCGTGTGGTTTCTTTGGCGGTGGCTGATATCCTGACAGGTGGTGCAGAGGGGGATCCCACTGTGGAAATGTCGGAAGCTGACGTTCTGGAACTGGAACGCGAAAGCTTTATGAAAATGGTTCGCCATCCAGATACGCTGGCACGTGTCGAACATATGCTGTTAACCGGTAAACCGTTGAGGAACTAAGAATATGGCAACGTATAAAGCACCAATCCGCGACATGAAGTTCGTGCTCTATGAATTGCTGGAAGGCGATAAACTGTGCGAACTGCCGGGCTATGAAGAAGCAACCCGCGATCTGGTTGAACCGATCTTGGAAGAGGCGGCAAAGATTACCGAAGAAGTTCTCTTTCCGCTGAACCGATCCGGTGACGAGGAAGAATGTCAATGGAACGAAGGCAAGGTGAGTACACCAGCCGGTTTCAAAGATGCCTATACCTTGTTCCGCGAAGGCGGCTGGACGGCCATTGCGTGTGACCCCAATTATGGCGGCATGGGCATGCCCAAGATGGTCAACACGATGGTGGAAGAAATGATTTGTTCTGCCAACCTGTCTTTTGGGATGTATCCCGGTCTTTCTTTCGGCGCTTACACTGCGATGCACGGTTTTGCATCAGATGAACTGAAAGATACCTATCTACCCAAGCTGGTGGATGGGACGTGGTCCGGCACTATGTGTCTGACAGAACCGCATTGCGGGACCGATCTGGGTCTTTGCCGTACCAAGGCGGACCCACAAGATGATGGGTCTTATCTGGTCACGGGGACGAAGATTTTTATCTCTGCCGGTGAACATGATATGACTGATAATATCATTCACCTCGTTCTGGCGCGCACACCGGATGCGCCCAAGGGGATCAAAGGGATCAGCCTGTTTGTGGTGCCGAAATATCTGCCGGATGCAGATGGCGAAGCCGGTGAATTCAACAATGTTTCCTGTGGTTCCATTGAACATAAAATGGGGATCAAGGCATCAGCAACTTGTGTGATGAATTTCGACAATGCCAAAGGTTGGCTGGTCGGGACCTTGAACAAAGGCATGCAGGGCATGTTCGCCATGATGAACCAGGAACGCCTTGCTGTTGGTATTCAAGGTCTTGGTTTGGGCGAAGCCTCTTATCAAGGGGCTGTGGAATATGCAAAAGAACGTTTGCAAGGTCGTTCGATTTCAGGCGTAAAACACCCTGATAAACCGGCAGACCCAATCATCGTTCACCCGGATGTGCGCCGTATGTTGATGACACAACGTGCCTATATGGAAGGTTGCCGCGCGTTTGGCGGCTGGGTGTCGCAACAATTGGATATTTCACGTAAACATCCAGACGCCCAACGTCGTGAAGAAGCCGATGAATTCGTTCAATTGATGACACCGATTGTCAAAGCTTTGTTCACCGATTTGGGATATGAGGCTACAAACCACGGTATGCAGGTGTTCGGTGGTCACGGATTTATTCGTGAGCATGGTATGGAACAATACGTGCGTGATTGCCGTATTGCCCAGATTTACGAAGGCACCAACGGCATTCAGGCCCTTGATCTCATTGGTCGTAAAATGCCGGATAAAGCAGGTCGCCTGCTGCGTCGTTTCTTCCATCCGGTTCAGGACTATATCGAACAAAACGTGATGGATGACGAATTGGGCGAATTCGTTCAGCCGTTAGCCAAAGCATTCGGTCGTTTGCAACAGGCAACAGGTCAATTGGCCCGTGTCGGCATGGGCAAGCCAGAAGAAGCCGCAGCCGGTGCAACCGAATATCTGCGTCTGTTCGGCCTTGTCGGTCTGGCGTACATGTGGTGTCGTATGGTTGAAGTCGCCAAAGACAAACAAGACGGTGATGAAGGCGATTTCTATCGCGCTAAAATCACGACCGCGCGTTTCTTTATGCAGAAACTCCTGCCGCAATGCAGTTCTTTGTTCTCCTCTATCATGGCAGGCGGTTCCTCCATGATGGAACTGGATGAAGATTTGTTTTAAGGCATGACGACGAAGAGGCTGCCATGAATATGCATTTACGAATGACCAAGGTATTTATGGCGGCCTTCTTGCGTCGCACACCTTCGGTAAACGCGCTGGAACCTTTTGCGGTGAATATGCGTGTCTGGCCGATGGATCTAGACTTCAATCTGCATAAAAACAACGGACGTTATCTGTCTTGTATGGATATTGGGCGTATGGATATGGCCTTTCGGGCCGGTCTGCATCGTCCCATGTTCAAATATAAATGGATGCCGTTGCTGGGAAGTTCGACCATCCGGTATTTCAAATCCTTAAGACCCTTTCAAAAATTTGATCTGGTGACACGCATTGCCGGATGGGATGAAAAATGGGTCTTTATAGAACAGAAGTTTATCTCAAAAGGTCATGTCTATGCCGTGGGCACCGTTAAGGTTTTGTTTCGCGGGGCAGATGGAAATGTACCAACCAAAACCCTGCTGCATTACGCAGGGATCAATGATGAAAGCCCGGTTCTGCCGCAGTGGATTGCCGACTGGCATTCGGCGGATCAGGCCTTGGGCAAATATATTCCAAAACAGTGAGGAAACGTGGGAACTTTAAAAGATAAAACCCTCTTTATCTCCGGCGCCAGCCGTGGGATCGGGTTAGCCATTGCGAAGAAAGCGGCTCAGGATGGAGCCAATATTGTAATCGCAGCCAAAACGGCAGAAGAAAACCCGAAACTGCCGGGAACGATCTATTCCGCAGCCAAAGAAATTGAACAGGCGGGGGGCAAAGCCTTGCCGCTGGTGGTTGATATTCGTGACGAAGATCAAATCAAGGCGGCAGTCGATCAGGCGGTAGAAACATTTGGCGGGCTTGATATTTGTATCAATAATGCATCTGCTATTAGTCTGACGGGCACATTGCAAACCCCGATGAAACGCTATGACTTGATGAACCAGGTCAATGCACGCGGGACTTTTGCGGTTTCCCAAGCCTGTTTGCCGCACCTGTTGAAGGCTGAAAACCCACATATCCTGAACCTGTCCCCACCGTTGAGCATGGATCCGAAATGGTTTGGTGGGCATACGGCCTATACCATTGCGAAATATGGTATGAGCATGTGCGTCCTCGGGATGGCTGCGGAATTTGCCGATCAAGGGGTGGCTGTAAACGCATTGTGGCCGAAAACCGTGATCTATACGGCAGCCCTTGCCATGTTGGGCGATCAGGTCAAGCCTGACTATTGCCGCACACCGGATATTGTGGCCGATTGCGCCCATATCATCCTGACGCGTGATTCCAAAACTTGCACCGGGAATTTCTTCATTGATGAAGACGTGCTGGCAGAAGAAGGCATTACGGATCTGGATCGCTATGCGGTTAAACCGGGCAATCCGTTGTTGCCGGATTTGTTCCTCTAGGCAGGGAAGGCATGGGTATGTCCTATCAAACACTACAGTTTGGCGTGGAAAAAGGCGTGGCGAACATTATGTTTGCCCGCCCCGAACAGGCCAATACATTAACACCGGAACTGATTGACGAATTAAAAGACGTTGTTGCGCGATGTGATCAGGATGATGATATCCGCGCTGTCGTTCTATCCGCTGCACCGGGGCCGTTTTTCTGTGCAGGGGGGGATCTGGGCAAATTTTTAGAAGCGGGTGATAAGCTCTCTCATTTCATGGAAGAGATGCTGGAAGATTTCCATCCTACGATGGAATTGCTGGCCCGTATGGATGCCCCGGTTGTCGCAGCCGTTGATGGTGTCACCGCCGGGATCGGGTTTTCTTTTGTTCTGTGTTCCAGTTTTTGTATCGTCAGTCCGAATGCGAATTTCACAATGGCTTATACAGGGGCCGGGCTCACACCCGATGGTGGGGCGAGTTTCTTTTTGCCCAAAATCGTTGGGTTGCGTCGTGCCGAAGAATTGATGATTACAAATCGTACCCTCAGTGCAGAGGAAGCCGTCGAATGGGGCATTGCCAACCAAGTGGTGCCACAAGATCAGTTGATGGCAAGCGCGCAAGGGTTAGCCTATAAGCTGGCAAATGGCCCGACAAAAGCGTTTGGAAACGTACGGCGCTTGTTGATTGACAGCTTTAGTAATGATTTGAGCACACAGCTTCATCTGGAAGGCAAATCAATTGCCCGGATGGGGGGATCACCGGATGGGCAGGAAGGCATTCGTGCCTTTTTGGAAAAACGCACACCGCGTTTCACCGGACGATTTTAAATTTAGGTTAGGGAAGGAGTAATCAAAGTGAAAGTCCTCGTCGCAGTAAAGCGCGTAATTGATTACAACGTGAAGATCCGTGTCAAATCGGACAACACAGGTGTAGAAACAGCGAACGTCAAAATGTCGATGAATCCGTTTGACGAAATCGCGGTTGAAGAAGCAATCCGTCTGAAAGAAGCAGGCAAGGCTGATGAAGTCGTTGTCGTTTCTATGGGCGAAAAGAAATGTCAGGAAACCATCCGTACCGCATTGGCGATGGGCG
>Ga0209475_10000178_pt1 | contig 182438 bp, 131 predicted proteins | sample tdDd471_FD_187128 | JGI IMG/M metagenome (GOLD analysis project Ga0209475, IMG submission 187128) | Marine sediment microbial communities from the Atlantic coast under amendment with organic carbon and nitrate - tdDd47.1 (SPAdes)... | ecosystem: Environmental > Aquatic > Marine > Coastal >... | reverse complement strand
CCCAAAACATAAAAAACGCAATAAAACACGCAGCAGAACACCCAGTAAACTTCTACCCATACCAACACAACCCCGAATGCAACCCAGCAAACTTCCCAGAACAAGAATACGATTTCAGCGAATTCGAAGACGACGACGACGACAACAACGAATAAAAAAACCCGTCATTGCGAGCGATAGCGTCGCAATCTCAAAACCACTCCCAAACCCAAAATTAAAACAAAGCAAAATATGAAACCAAGTGTAACCTCAAATAAACCCCGTCATTGCGAGCGATAGCGCGGCAATCTCAAAACCACCACAAACCCAAAAATCAAAAACAAAGTAAAAAAATGCAACCAAGTGTAACCTCAAAAAAAAACCCGTCATTGCGAGCGATAGCGTCGCAATCTCAAAACCACCCTCAAACCCAAAATCAAAAACAAAGTAAAAAAATGCAACCAAGTGTAACCTAAAAAAAACCCGTCATTGCGAGCGATAGCGTCGCAATCTCAAAACCACCCTCAAACCCAAAATTAAAACAAAGTAAAAATATGCAACCACCTGTAACCTAAAAAAAACCCTGTCATTGCGAGCGATAGCGTCGCAATCTCAAAACCACCCTCAAACCCAAAATTAAAACAAAGTAAAAATATGCAACCAAATGTAACCTTTCCCCCAAATTTTCCATTTTTCAACCATAAACAAGAAACAATAACCAATATTTGACATCTACAGTAACCTAATTTCATACACAAAGAGAACAACATTTTCATCTTGAACAATATCAAAAACATACCATCAATAAATCTGAAACACAAAAAGTAATAAACTACAATAAAAATAGCCCATACTCGACAAATTACTTTATTACATCATAATTACGATGAGTATATCGTGGTTCAATTTTTGGCAATATATCCAAAATAAATATTTTTAACCCCCAAAGTAACAGGATTTTTTATGCTGCAAAATAAATTAGTAACACTCGCTACCGAAAGAAGTAACCCTTGTGTTACAATTTCTATGAAAACACACAGAACTCATCCAGATAATGCAAAAGACGTTATCAGACTCAAAAACCTATTGACCGAAGCAAAAGATAGAGTAATCAACGAATTTGGCAAACGTGATGTTAATGTTTTACTTCAGAAAATCGATAATTTGGACACTGAAATCAATCCCAATTACAACCTAGATAGTTTGCATATATTTATTTCAAATTCAACCAAAAAAATAGTAAGATCTCCATTGCAAACTCAAAATAATGGCGTTCATATATCAAGTAGTTTTGCCATCAAACCATTAATTAAATTAGTAAACCAAACTCAAGAATATTACATACTATTATTATCTCAGTCAGGAGTAAAACTACTCCACGCAACTAATGATACCATTACAGAAGAAATAAAAAATGATGATTTCCCGTTTTTAGAAAATCATAACTACTTAACCGACAAAGAAAAATTAAGCGACGGCAAACAAGTTGACAATATGGTACGAGAGTACTTTAATGTAGTCGATAAAGCAATGCTCAAAGTATATAATAGTAATGAACTTAACTGCGTTGTGATTGCTACCGAAGACAACTACAGCCGATTGCTTCAAGTAGCCGACAAACCATCAATATACTATGGATATTCCAACATTAATTATAATGACACATCTAATAAAACCATAGGAACTCAAGCATGGAGTGTTATGAAAGAGGTTCGAAATAAAACAATTAAAAATGCAGTCGATGAAATGGGAGAAGCGGCCGGGCAAGAAAAAGCAATAAGCAGTTTACCAGAAATTTTCCGTGCCGTAAAAGAAGGTAGAGGTGATTTATTAATCATAGATAAAGACTATCATCAACCAGTAAAAATGAGAACAGAACTGACATTTGACCTAATCAAAGACGTAACCAAAACAGACGCAATAGATGATATAGTCAGCGAAATAGCATGGGAAGTAATGACAAAAGAAGGAAGAGTATTATTCGCAGATAAAAAAGACCTAAAATCATTAGGAGACATAACATTAAAAGTCCGTTATTGATAACATTATCATAAAAGAAATCTAACCCTATTTCAACACTTTTCAAATCCTCTCGTATGAGAGGATTTGAGGTTTTTACTTCTCCTATCTATAGATTTACTAAAATCGAATAAAAATTCTCCTACTCCGTAGAATTGCCCAGCTAAGCAAAGCAAAGTGGTTACCAAAAAATCCAAACCCAAAAAAAATAATAAACTAAAGAATAAAACAAACATACCGATTAAATAATACAATAGGAATCATACTTTTCAAGGAAGAAATAAAATGATATTTATCAACCAAAAAAATTCATTTATTGCATTTTGCACCAAATTTATTGGCGTAATTGTCCTGTACTATTTACTTATTTCAATAAATTACATAAGCCAACTAATTACCCAATTAACAATCCTAAGCTCCGGCATATCTGTTTTTTTTATGAAACTATTTGACAGCTCCGTAAACTCATACCAAAACTATATCCTAAGCGAATCCCACACAATCCAAGTAGGGTTCGGTTGCGAAGGCACAGAACCAGTTGCACTCCTCTGTGCAGGCATTTTAGCCTTCCCAGTAAATTACAAGAAAAAAATACCCGCAATAATCATTGGTTCCTCACTCTTATTGCTAATCAACCAACTAAGAATAATCGGATTGTTTTACCTCACAAAACACAACCCAGACCTTTTCTCATTAATCCATAACGATATATTCCCCCTAATAACAGTTATTTGCTCCGCATTAATTTTTATTACATGGATTAAAACAATGAAAAAAAGACTATAAAATGAACAAAACCTTAAAAACCATATTAATATTCCTAACATCACTCATTACCCTAATCATACTCTATAATTTTAGCGGAAAAATATACGACAGAGCAATAGTAAAATTCTCAAACAATATCATCCAATCCTCAGTCAATAAAAACGGCGGACTTAATGGTAAATATGTCGGATTTGTCCTCGATAAGAATCATACACTAACATGCTACATCAAAGACAACTCCTTCCTTAATGATACAGATGGCAACAAAAGCCTGTCATACTTCAATATGAACTTAAGAACACATTCATACTTCATGTTCGCACTTTTCCTATCATTTATCGCAGCCACACCAAACCTAAACTACAAAAGAAAATTAATATACATAGGAATAGGCTCCACCATAATAATCGCATTCTCATTATTCAAAATAGGAATAATGACAATCGACCAAGTAAACTACATGGCAGTTGGCAACAACCCAAACAACCTAAAAGAAATAGCAGAAGTAAATAGTTTCTCCCCCTACCTAACAACCAAAATTAACGAAATCGTAAACGTTCGTGCAGGCATATATGTAAGGCTAATCTTCGTTACCCTACTCTACTTATCATTTTGCTTCAGAAAATCCGATTATAACACCTTATTGACACCAATAATTAGAAATAACTCCGTAAAAAAACACCTCAAAAATAAAATTGCCACAAATTAATATTACTTAACCATCCAACTCGGCATTACAGATAAATCAATATCATATACATACAATCCCATCAAATAAAATACCATAGTAATAACAAATATCGACACAATATTTAATGCAAAACCAGCCCTAATCATCTCGTTAATTCTAATCCGCTCCGAACTAAATACTATAGCATTCGGTGGAGTAGCAACAGGCAGCATAAATGCAAACGAAGCCGCTATCGTAGCCGGTACCATCAATAGCAAAGGATTTATCCCAACCGCCACAGACATAGAAGCCAATATCGGCAAAAATGTATTAGTAGTAGCAGTATTAGAAGTAACCTCAGTTAAAAATATAATTAATGCACATATCAGCAAAGTAAACACAATAGGATGTATCCCACTCAACGACGAAAATTGAGTCCCTATCAATACCGACAAACCAGAAGTCTGAAACCCCTTCGCCAGAGCAAACCCACCACCAAAAATTAATATAATATCCCATGGAATTTTCTTAAATATCGTCTGGTCTAACAAAAACTTATACTCCGACTTTTTACTCTTCACCGGTATTAAAAATAACACCACCGACGAAGCAATAGCAACAGTAGCATCATCAATCATATCACCAAATGGCAATAAACCAGACCAACCCGGTATATTGATAGACCCAATAACTAACTCCTTCCTAAATATCCAAAGAAAAGAAGTTACAGCCATAGTCATCAGCACCGCCTTCTCCTCATAAGCCATTCTCCCTAATTCCTTGATTTGACTATTTATCAACTCCCTATTAATTTTGATTTTATCATCAATCCTATATAAATATTTAGTCATTATAAAATATAATATTATCAATGAAATCAAAGACAAAGGAAACCCAAAAATAAACCATTTCCCAAATGAAATATCAGGTGCAGCCGGAAAAGTAGTCTCAAATACTCTTACAAATACCATATTCGGTACAGTCCCCACCAACGTAGCTATACCACCAATCGATGCAGAATATGCTATTCCCAATAACAACGCTATTGACAAAGTCTTAGTATTTGCCGTCCCAAATTCAACTTCAAGCTCCTTTATTACTGCCAACCCAATTGGCAACATCATTATAGTCGTAGCAGTATTTGTTATAAACATAGACATAACCCAACTCGATACCATAAATCCAAGTACCATTCTTTTGGGAGACTTCCCCAAATACCTAATGATATTCAACGAAATCCTCTTATGCAAATCCCACTTCTCAATAGCTAATGCCAATATAAAACCACCAAGAAATAAAAATATGGTACTATTTATAAATTCTCCAGCAGTCTCCTTCGCATTCAAAATACCCAATATCGGAAATAATATCAAAGGCGCCAAAGAAGTAGCCGCTAATGGCAAAGCTTCTGTCATCCACCACACTGCCATTAACACAGTACATGCCGCCATATTATTTGTAGTAACATTATCTATCGGTTGAAAAAATAAAATCCCAAAAAATACAACAAGACCAAAAGCCAATCCAACTTTTTCAATTTTATTTTTATTTATTGTTCGTTTCATCTTCTAAATATAGCATTTATCTCATAAAAAAAGAAGCCAAGATATTAAACCTTGGCTTCTAAAATTAAACATTATCACTAATTTTATTATTCAATTATTTCTGAATAATTACCTTAGTTATCGCTCTAAATCCATCAGCATTTAACTCTAAGAAATATACTCCTGAGCTAATATCTTGTGGAACAAAGAAATATGAATTTTCTCCAGCTTGTCTTCTTTCATTAATCAATTCCTTGATTTTTTCACCATTCTGATTAATCAATGTCAATGATGTTTGAGCTTCAAAAGCTATTGAGAATGTTATATCAGTACCTTGTGAAGGTATAATTACTCCAGTGCTTGATTCAGCACCATTTACATCATTTGAGCTAAGCGTTAAGAAACGTTGTGTGTAAACGCAAATTTCATTTTCCATTACAGGAACTGGATTATCTCCGTTAATAGCTATACAAGAATTATCTTCTCCTTCTTCACCTACCTGTACGTCATGAATTATTTGTGTTTTCATATTCTCATCTTTAATATCAACTGAAACTCCTGCTTCATAACCAGGCAATACAGCATTAAACTTCATAAATGCTAATACGCCATCTTGGTTTATCAACATTGTTGAGCCAGGATTTTGTTCCATAGTAAATGTAATCTCATAAAGATAACTTGCATCGTCAATAAGTGCTACATTAATATCCTTAATCGAATAATCATTTTCGTATGCCGGACCAGCTTTGATACTACTTTCAGAAACATACTTCAAGAAATGCGAATTGAACATTACAGATGCACGTAACTTTGTAACGGCTCCAGAAGCTATTGATTCGCCACTATTAAGATTTAATTGATAAGTAATCTCTTCACCAATATCCATCTTCTTAGTTTTACTATCATCAGTAGTTGCTACAAACTCATTATTTCCACCATCAACTATTTTTCCTGAAATTGTTCTTTCAGCAAATGTTGCTTCTAATGTGTTCGTAGATGTTTCTACAGCATCTGCATTAACGTCAGTTATATCTGAAGTTACTACTACAGAATAAGACTGTGTTGATGGGTCATATTCTAAAGATCCAGGATTAAATGCTACATCAAAACTCAATGTCGGATTTGTATCATCTAAAGTAATCGGTAATACTGGTTTGTTTACAAATGTCATCGCATTCGCATTTGTTGCCCCAAAATCAATCGCTGTGATATTAAAACTACCTTGAGTACGTGTAATAGTAACAGTTCCAGTTGCTTCTTGAGAAATACAAGTAGTCAAATCTACTCCACTTACTGTAAATTCTTGTGGAATTGCAGTAGCAGCAAGCTCAATTTGATTTGAGAATTTACCATTCTGACCACTACCATTTGCACCTGTATTGTCAGCATTCGAATTGATTGTAAAGCTCGCATTATGATTACCATTTGCATCTGAAGGTGCATAAACTGGTGTAAATGTAAAGTAGAAGTCAATCGACTCACCTAATTTCAAATTAAAGTCTGCAAGTGGTAATGGCAAATCAGTACCATCTTTTTCAGCTCTTACGTGATAAAACTTACCATTGCTACCTAATTCATTCATATCATAAGTAAAACCATTATCCATTGCTATATCATATATAGTTAAATCCATTCCCCAGTCAGGATTTATAGCAATATTACTAATACTGATTTTTCTCTCTCTGGTATCCATATAATTTACTTCACCAAAGTTATGACTAAACGCTTCGCCTTCATCCATTCCACCTACATTTAAGTTTGGAGCAATACCAATACCTTTTAATGTATATGCTGCAGTATCAATATCATTTTGTGATTCAAATACAATAGATAATTCATGTTCTCCAACAGTTGTTGGGTTATACCTAATATTTCTTATGTCAGTTGTGCCCATAGGAAGATTTACTGTAAATTGGTCTTGATTGCTTATTATATTCAAGTAGTTACCCAAATTATTTTGGTCTTCTACGAAAAATATATCATTCAAATTATTAGGTGTAAATCTCTTCACTCCATTATAAGCAACAGCAGAAGAAGTAGAACTATTGTTAAATGTAATTGGCAATGGCAAATCAGTACCACTATACATTGTTTCAACAAATCCAGGTCTTAATATTTCGCGTTTTTCCCAGTCATAAGAACTTGCACTCGCTGCTTGCATTAATGCTGATGCAGTTATTACCGATATACTATCGCAACCACCATTCTCTGCTATAAATGCTATATGACCATTAAAGTCACCAGTAGTCGTTGGCATAAACTCAATTTCAAATTCCCTAACTCCACTTTCTCCATCACCAGTTGGTATTGTAAATGAATTAGGTATATTATGAGTAAATTCTGCAGGAAGATTCGAATCATCTATACCAGTAATTATCAAATCAGAACCAACTTCGCTATTGCAACTTGCACTCAATATCAGTTTTTTCTTCATCGCTTTTGCATTCTTATTCGAAATATTGAATGGAGTATCAAAATCAACATCATATGCTTCAATTAATGCCATGCCTACGATAGCTTCTAAATTCATTGTAAAATCAAATATACAATCGTTACCTACACCTAATACATCGGTAAACCTTCCTTGCTCAGTTCCTTCAAACTCTACATCCATATATGTAGATTCCATCGGACCAATTGGACTTTCAGGAAAGGTAAGTATCTTGAACCCATTATCTCCAAATTTCAATTCAATTCTATCTATTACTAACGAATCTAATTCTGATTGGTTTGTGATTTTAAAAGTTCTTACTACTTTATCACCTATTCTTATATCCGCACCATAAAATGAATTTTCAGCATCGCCAGTAACATCATCAACTAATACCAATTCTTGTGGATAGTACATAATAGTATCAATTGTGATATTACCCGCTCTGTCCATAAACATAATAGTTGCTTGAGCTTCTTTTGTTATGTCTTCTACCTGTATAGTCCATGTTGCAATTTCAGTATCAGGTGGAATTACCTTTGTTCCTTTTGCTACTTTTGGTTCAAAATCTACATCTCCAAAATTAAATGTCTCTTCTTGTATTACTCTTATGTCATATAAATTTGATCTGATATTTTTATCTTCAGGTAAATCCTGTGCTGTTCCACCTTCTACCAATCCTAAACAATCTATCTCCCATTCTACTAATGGTGGAATAGTATCAGGAGTTGATAAATCTTTTAATGCCGCAGCCGTAGGATATCCATAAGAATCATAAGGGTCTCCACCATAAGCATAACAAGCAAATGGAAGAGATGAACGAAGTGAATGAACACCTTCAGAAACATCAAATACTTTCATTGCATATTTTTTATCTCCTAATCCAGCAGGAACTTTAAGCTCAGCTCCACTAACACTATTTACTTCATCTAAAGTAACATATTGCATATCTGTACCTTCGTTCGGTACTGGCTTATAAACAAATTCACCGTTTCTATAATCACCGATTTCTAAATCATCTGGTTGAGTTCCAAATTCGTCTAAAGCATATACTAACATTACATAATTATTAGAGAAATTCTTACCTTCTCCATTTACCGCAGGAGTACAAAACTTAATTTCATTCTGATATTGCTCAACTGGAGAAAGTACCATTGAGAAAGGATCGGTAGGGTCATAACCATTTCCATCTTCTTGAGTCCCTACATTATAAAACATTACATAAATTGGCTTATCACCTGAGTACAATGCTATCCCATTCAAATCAGGGACATAAGATAATACTCTTCGTTCCATCCAACCGCTTTGTTCAAATCCTCCCTTACCATCATTGATAAAACCAATTTCATATCCATCTCTAAATACCGTTGTTTTATCTTTCGCTGCCATTATCCTTAATACTGATGGATATTTTCTTCTTTGCACCATAGGAACGTGATAGTGTTGTCCCCAAGAGTGAATTGGTAAATCCATTTCACCATTATAATCACACCAATGATTATCTACAGGTATATCAGCACAATAATGGGCAGACACTACTGCAATATTTTTATCTGCTTCTATCAATGAACCGGTTAAAGTCTCAGCGCCAGAACGATTACTAAAAACTACAACGTCTCCTCTATCCATCTTATAAGTTTTTGATTGACCTGGTAATAGATATTTACCTCCACCCATAGGCACTTCAGTTCCACTATTTCCACCTAATGTAAATTTCATTTTTGTATTATCTTGTGTAGCAGTTACACCAACCATATTTGGTAATGATTGATCTGGGCCACCTATAGGTCTTGATGAATAAGGACTAGCTACATAAGAATTTCCTAAAGCATTCGTCGGAATACATAAAAATCCATCAGAAGTCGCAGAATATCGAACTACACAATAAACTGTTATAGGACTAGGAGATGTTACATTAATCCCCCTTCCCCTATGTAATTCAGCATCTAAGGGACCCTCATTATAACTATATATTTTAACTTGGGCTGTTGCTGGTGAAATATTATATACGGCAACATTATTTTTAGGAATCGCTTTTAATTCCTTATATCCTAATCCAGGAACTGATACAGTAACTTCAGATTCTTCCGCCGAAAACACAAATATTTTTATAAAGTTATCTATCCCACCTATTAAATATGCTGGTGGTACTGTAAACCAGTAATCCCTACCAACGTTATTTATATTTGCCGCATATTTGGGCATATTTTTCTTGATTTCTTCTTCATCAGTAATACCATCTGCGAAAATATCTGGTAGAAAAAGCAAGAAGATTGCTAATATCGTATAAAGTCGTTTCATATCGACTCCTTTTTTGAATTTTTATAAATACTTTTTTTATCAATAATTAAGGAATATAAATAAAATATTTAATATGACAAAATAATAAATTTAAAATTCAAAAAATTTTATCTTTTTAAATATTCTACACTACTCATATCTCAAACGACATATATAGTTTTACTTTGTTACACCTTATCAACAATTATTTTTAAACCCAAAGCTTTTTCTAACATTTCCTTCCTACGTGTAGCCCCCCATAGCTCCAAATCAGGGTCCTCGTTCTCGGAGCTAATAGTAAATTTTAAGTATTCGTCTCTTATATCAATCCTAACAGATTCTATTATAGAATTCCGTCTCCTATCCAACCCTTCCGCTATTCTCAATATCCCACCAAGTATCCAAATTAACTTCTTATCATCTTCATCTAAGTAATTGAAGTTATCATGCTTTTCCTTCGGCATACTCTTCCTATGATACCGTGCAATATTTGCTATCAATTCCGCCTCAGTCATCGTAAATCCCGGCATGTTCGAATTCATTATCAAATAAAATGAATGCTTATGATGACTATCATGGGAAATATAAAAACCAATATCATGCAATAAACTTGCTGCCGTAAGCAATTCCCTCGCTTCCGCTCCCAAATTATGTATATCTCTTAATTGGTCAAACATACTCAAACATAATTCTTTTATAAACTCCGCATGCTTTATATCTGCTTGATATCTCGTGCATATTTGATAAATCGAATTTAACCTTATCTTACTTAGATAACCATTAAGTTGATAATTCTTTGTCTTCTGGATATAATCATAAGCAATTCCTTCCTTCAAAGCATAAGTAGAAATTGTAATTTCCTTAATAGCTAAAAACTCTATTATTATCTCTAAAATCAATGCTCCAGCTAATATTATATCAGCTCTTTTTGTGTCCAATCCAGGTGTTTTTGATATTTCTTTACTATTTTTTGCTAATTTTAATTTTCCAATTGTTTCCAACAATTCTTTAGTTTTTACTTTTATCCCATTTATATTTTCAGGTAAAACATTTTTAGTACTTAAATAAGTCATCATAACCAATGTCTGAATAGTACCTGAACACCCCACAGATATATCAACATTAAAATCACTCAATCGCTCTAAAGTAGGCTGCCATTTGCCCAAAATATATCTTTTGCAATTATTAATCGACTCGAAATTATATTTATTATTAGGAAAAAATTCCTTTGTGAGCCTTATTGCTCCCAATTTATTCGAACTCGAATATAAGACCTCCCCCTTAAACCCAATTATTGTCTCCGTACTTCCACCACCAATATCTATTGTCAAACTTTTTTTATTAAAAACTGACAAGGCGTGATTCATTCCCAAAAATATTAACCTTGCTTCCTCTATCCCAGAAATAACCTGAATTTCTATCCCAGTTTCCTCTTTCACCCTACCTATAAAATCTCTCTGATTCTCCGCCTCCCTCACAGCAGATGTTGCTATCGCTATTATTTCCGCATTCTCATTTTTTGCTATCTTCGCAAACAATTTGAATGCTTTCACTGCCCTTGCCATAGCCGGCTCAGACAATGACTTCATCTCCGGCTCACCCGAACCCAACCTAACACTTATTTTATCTTTCGAAATTGTATGAAATATTAGGTCAGAAGTTACTGTTGCCGTAACCATGTGAAATGTATTTGTACCAACATCTATTGCAGAAATTACAGAGTCATTTGTCATCAGGACTTCATTTATAATTTATTTATTAATTGTGTATAATTAAGTTTTATCACTTTTTTTAGCATCACCTTTTAATATAACTGTTTCACCATGTTTATAAATTACCTCATCACTCTTCTTTCCAATTGTATTCTCTTCACTTTGATTACTCGTAAAATTTTGCTTTCCTTCAAAATTATTAGGATTTTGCATTTGCCCAAACATATTCCCCAAGAAATTATTTATTTTCTTTTTTACCATATATACGATAAAATAAATTATCCCTATAACTAAACCTAGTACTATCAAAAATTTCATAATTTATATTTAAACCCGATTGCATAGTTTATATTATCCATATTCCAGCATGAGTTCTTTTCCATTTCTGTAAATATTCTCTCATATTGTAACTCAAATGTAAGTAAAATATTGTTTAAAAAACTTACATTCGTGTTTTTTAATATTTCTATAGGCATTTCTATGCCAGCACCTATATAAATTCCACTCTGAAAACTATTAAATTCTCCAAATGAATTATTCTCTGATATCTTCTCTTGACTTCCATTCTCATAAGCTGCATTAACTGGCTCAAGTATTTCATCTTTATATAATACATCATCTGAAATAATGTAAGAACTATACCCCAAACCAAAATATATATTCTTTGTAAAATAATACTCCCCTCCAAACTGCAAATTAAAAGCACTCCCATTTAAAACTAATTTGTTTTTCTCTATAAATGGTACCTGCTCACCTCCAACAATTTTAAAAGATTCCTTATAAAACTTACTTATATTACCATTTATTGGATTATAACCCAATGCTAATCTCAAACTATATCTATAATTAACCTTATATTTACCCACCGCAGAAACAGAATAATATGACTCCGCTTCACTTAAAAAATCATCACCAACATCATAACCAATTATATTACTCTTTAAATCTATACCTATCGTATAATCCTCCTCCGAACAAATATTTTCACCTTTACTAATCCTATATCCATAACTATCCCCAATAAAATCATAACAAATAGAATAAACCTGATAATTCCCATTCAAATCCACTGCTCTGAAAACAATGCTCGAAGCTATGTCATTCTTAGTATTAATAACATAAGAAATCTGTGGCATTCCCTTCGTAAGTGTAGGTATCTTCAAATTAAAATTTTCTGAATAAAGCACATCAATACTCGCAATCCCTAAGTCATTCTCATGGTCATCTCTAAAAATTACTTCTACATTCCCATCTTCCCTATTAAAAATCTCTGCTGTCGGTGCAATTGTGTCTATCAATGGTATATATTCCAAAAATGACTGTCCACCAATAGTGCCATAAGCATCAAACTGTGCCTTACCGAACCCAAATCCATAAGATGTCATTCCAAAAGGAACTTTAGCTTTTATATCATGTGCCCCAAATGGAACCGTCAAATAAGCAATCGAATATCTCGACTTACCTATTACTGAAAACTTATTGCTGGGTACAATCTTATTATTTAATGTCAATGTCCCAATTCCACGAGTAGGGATTACAACATTAATAAAATGTTCCCACTGCCCATTTACCGGCGTAGCGAACCTATAATTATCTAAAAACTGCTGCGTAGGACTAATTAACAACATCATTGGGTCGCCAATCGAATCACCATTTTTATAACCCTGAGAGTACTGAGAAACTAATACTGGATTATTAGAAGTAACCTGAACTGGTTCCTTCCTCATTCTTTCTATAAACTCGCCGGAATTAATTGTTCCTATCAATTTAGAATTTTCAAATACTTTTGTGTTATTTTGGTCTGCTACTACCCTATAATTATAATTTGAACGCTTCTTTAATTTACCAATATAATAATGCTTGCCCCAAGAACTTATGGGAGGCAACTGCTCAACCAAATGATTACATGCAATTATTGGGTCATTCGGTTGATATGGAACATAAGAACATTGATGTCCGCTAAATACAGCAATCTTCTTATCCGCCTCTATCAATGAACCAGTCAAATCACAATTCAAATCAGATAGTAAAATATTCTTAGCAGAAACCTGATAAACATCTCCCTGGTTCAGCGTAACAGTAAACTCCTCATTTGCCTGCCTGCCTCCCTGTGTTGGCACTGTCGGACTAATCCTCACTTTCGTATTATCTTCAGTAGCAACTATAGCAAACTGTGCCATCAATGCAACAGTTACACTATAACACACAGACCTATAATTCTTACCTAAGACAGAAGTTGGTAATCCCAAAAATGTATCAGTTGTCAAACTTCTCCTATTTAGACCATATACTGAAATTGGCTTTTCCGATACTATATGAACAGCAAAGTCTTCTTCTACTATTTCTGATGACTTTATCTGAGCTAATTTATCAATCTTAACATTTTGGATGATATTCTTTTTGACATTTATAGTTTTTTTAAATCTCAAAGCCTTAATTTCAACTGTAACCTTTGTATCTTCAATCGAAGAAATAAATAATTCTAACTTTAGCTCGCTCCTCTTGTCATTATTAACTGGGTCTTCATGATTTTTCATAAAACATAACCAAAACTCAGTCCCAATTGGGTTTTTTGCAATTTTATCAGCCAAATCTAACCCATTGGCATTGCCAACAAGATATAAAACAAGAAATATGATTAAAAATATTTTTTTCATTAATCTAAATATATGAATTTTCGTTGAAATGAATTTGACCCTATATTAACCTTTAAAATATAAAAACTATTCGACACCAAAGCTCTATAAGGAATTATCTTAATCGTATATTGTCCACTCTCCATATTTTTATTCTCTATTGTCAAACCATCTGACAATACCTTAATTTCAAATTTTTCACTAACCCCCATATATTCTGACACCATATTCCCTTTCAAATCATATATGTAAATTTCAACATTACTTGTTTTATTTACAGTCATATCAACAAAAGTCTCATATAAAAATGGATTCGGTTTAATGTTGCTTAAATTATCTCTGAACTTATTAATTATTATATCTTCCAAACTAAAAACACCATTCTCAAGTGTTCCTTCCTCTATTTTCCCATTTATACTTAATTCCGTTAAACTTACTTTCGTCTCCAAATCAGGACCAGCAAAAGGAAATATATTTAACAATGCTAAAGTATCAGACACCTTGTTATAAGTACCACTAATAGATATGCTTGAATTTTTATAATCCTCATAGTCGGGTTTATTTTTATATTTGAGCCCAACAATCGAACTATTCAAATTGAGGCTTACACTATCAATAAAAATATTATTCACATCGTAATTTAACTCTATACTTATCTCCGAACCATCTTCAATAACACCATCGAATAATATCAACGGAACGCTGACCGTATCACCCCTTATTAAACTCTTATTTGGCAAATCAAACAAATAATCACTACCAAATAGGTTTATAATATTAATAAAAAAAAATAATGTGAAAATTTTGAATGTCATTATATTTCTGTTGGGTAAAAATCTTTTGCAAATATACTAATAAATGAGAATTTGATTATAAACATAACTGAAAAACTATCCAGAAGTTCAAGATTATCTATCTTAATTAGTTCGGTTCGCTCTTCTTCTCATACATCTTATATTTTGCTAACCCAACTCTTTGAAGAAAATGCTTAGTCGATGTTCCCAAAACACCCATCCCATATTTTACCGAACGACTAAAGTTTATCGAAGATGCCTCTTCAAAATATTTAGTCGGACAAGTAATTTCCGCTATCTCATATCCAGCATAAAATACTTGCGATAACATTTGATTGTCAAATACAAAATCATCAGAATTAATATTATAGTTAATATCTTCCAAAACTTTCTTCGAAAATGCTCTATAACCAGTATGATACTCCGATAACTTTTGACCAATTAACAAATTTTGTGTTAAAGTTAAAAACCTATTAGCAAGGTACTTATACTTAGGCATACCGCCTTTTAATGCACCTTTACCCAATATACGTGAACCTAAAACACAATCATAAACATCATTTGCAATTATATAAGCCATCGACTGAATTAATTTCGGTGTATATTGATAATCAGGATGAACCATTATAACTATGTCAGCACCACAATTTAAAGCCGTATTATAACAGGTTTTTTGATTTCCCCCATAACCCTTATTCTTCTCATGCCGAATAACATGCTCTATCCCCAACGATTTCCCAAGTTCTGTTGTTCTATCAGAACTCGCATCATCGACCAATATTACCTCATCAACTATATCGCGTGGAATTTCTATAAATGTTTTCTCTAATGTTTTTTCTGCGTTGTAAGCAGGAAATACCACTACAACTTTTTTATTTTCAATCATTTATTTTCTTGTTAAATTATCAAGTTATACACTGATGTACCTATTCTTGAAAAAGCCTTTTTATTGCTTTTAATATTAAATTATCTTGCAAAGATAAGTAATTATTCCATTTTTTCAAAGATATTGATAACTCTTGTGCATAACCACCTGTTATAAATATATGATTTACCTTCTTCATTAATTCATTTTCCTCTATCCCTTCAATAATATTTATCACTCCTCCAGAAATTCCATTTATCACCCCTACCTTAATCGCATCCTCTGTATTTTTACCTATAAATAGTCTTTTTTCTTTCTCCCTAATCATAATCTCAGGCAAACTATTCGTATTCCTATTCAGCGACTTAAATTGTGTATAAACGCCAGGAAGAATCGCTCCACCCAAACAATTATAAACCCCATCTAAAACATTTATCGTCAATGCAGTCCCGCAATCTATTGTAATAAAAGGAGGTTTGAATATTCGAGCTAAATAATCTAAGCCAAGCACCCTATCAGTACCTATACCCTTAACATGTTCAAATCTAATTGATGACTTTTCTAACAATAACTCTTTGGTATTAATTATTTTTAATCCTAACGATGATGCTATTTCCATAACTTCATTCTCTACCACAGGATTAGAAGAACAATATGCCAGCTCTATTTCTTTATTACTAAGAGTCTTAACATATTCAATATATTTTATTATATTAGCTTTCCATTTCGTATTGATTTCTATAACTTCTATATCCTTAGTTTCAGTTTCTAATCCAAAACTCAACTTTATCCTACTATTCCCAATATCAACAGCTAATATTTCAACATTATAATTCATATCTAATCGAATCCCCATCACTTATTACTTTTTCAATATTTTGCGATTGTAAAACCAAGCGACCATCTTCCAATATATTTTTATATTGCCAAATCTCACCAGAATTTATTAATCTTACTTCTTTATTCTTAATAGATAAAGCATCAACCCAAAGCTCTCTGATAACATTCTCTTCCAACTCCAAAAGTAATTCTAATTCTTCAATTAACAAACTAATAATCTTCTCATTCTCAATTTCCTTTCCAAGCAATACCAAAGATGTTGTATTGTCGATTATACTTTGACTAAAAATCTTCTGTTGATTATTTATCCCAATCCCAATCACAGTAGTCTTGCATTCGCTTCCACTAATATTATGCTCAATCAACGAACCCGATATCTTGCGAAAAATATCATCAACACATCTCGCATAAACATCATTCGGATATTTAATCTTAAAAATATTCTTCCCCTTAATCTTAGCCAAAGTATTCCTAACTGCCAAACATCCAATAGACTGATAAGTATATAAATGGTTAAACCTAAACTTATTACTTTCATTTATTTTTTTATAATTTCTTAGTTTATTATAATCAGTATCGTGTTTGATTCCCAAAGAGAAATATACATTAACTCCATATTCACCTTCCCATTTCTTCTTATTCCTACCCCTACCTTTTGTCTGATGGTCTGCAGTAACTATTATTTTTTCTTTCGAGTTTAACAATTCCAAAGCATAATTATTAGTCGATTCAATTTCTTGAAAATGTATTCTTTCTATCATAAATCATTAAATACTATTAAAATATTTCAAACTAAATAACTACTCGACTTCTAATTTCACCTTAAACTCTTTTGAAATCGCCATAGCTTCGGATTGTGCTGATTCCAAAGATTCATACCCCCAGAGTTTCACCCTATAAACAGGCTTATTATTTACCAAATATCTTTGATAATAAGAACGATAACCTCTCCTACGCCACTCATTTACAAAATCTTCTGCATCTTCCTCTGTCCATAGTTGTTCTGCTACTATTTCATAAGGCATCATCTCAGGTATCAACCATCTTACCTCAACCCTTCTATTATAAAACTGTTGCCAAGGCGATTGTGGCAAATAATAAATAGGCATATTTGCACCCTCACCCTTCGTTTTTATTCTTTCCGGACTCACGCCATTTGAAACTAAAAACTTCTTGACATTCTCCGCTCTTCTTTCTGAAATATCAATATTTGCATTCGAATTTCCTTCAATACTACTATGACCTATCAACTCAATATTATACGAAGGATTATCTTTTAACACCCTCGCCATTGACTCACAAAGCTCCTTGTAATCATCACTTACCCTAGTTCTTTTATAATCAAATGCCACTAAAGTCTCATGTCTTGACGAAGTCCACATTGGTTCCGGAATATAATCAAAAATATCATTTATAGTGTTCCCACCAATATTTAAAGACATTTCAGACTTCAACTTCTCACATTCTTCCTGTTCGAATGATGTAGGGTCAATATTCAATTCATAATACGAATTTAATGAAAATGTTATCTCATTTAGTATATCCCCAAACAAAGACAAATCATCAGGGTCTAAATTGTAATATCGCCCGCCTCCAGCATCACTTATATAACGCAATGAATAAGAGTCTATCCCATCACCGACTGATACTATATATACTGGTATATCAAGCTCTCGTACCAATTCAATTACATCTTTCGGATTATAAATTGTCGCTGCATTATTAGAACTAAAAGTCAATATTACCAACGCCTTCCTATATTCGTCCATATTGCTCTTCATCGCTGAAAGTGTCTTAAATGCCGACTTATAAATCGCATTTACACCATTAGCCTCAGGCAACTTCAACTCACTAATATTATCCTGAATATTTTTTACCTTAGTAAATGGTATATGTGTAAAAGCATTCTGATTAAAATACGTAAAAATAAAATTGTCATCTGGATTCATATTTTCAATATGAGACTTAATAGTCTCCATCGCCATCAAATTATATTCGGCAGCTGCCGAATTATCTAACACGACTCCCAAACTAACATTCTGTCCAGTTTTCATCACTTTCGTGTATTTACTAATAGGATTGCCAACGACCCCATTAGCACAATGCTGTAATGAAGCCCAATTTAAATTCTTATCTTCTCCCAAATTTGGCATATAATTACCATATTTATCAAGAACTATTACACGAGATTTCGCATCAGTTTTCTTGTAAATATTTCTCATTACTTTTAATCTTTTTGGCTTATTAGTACTTCCCTCATTAGACATTCCCCTAAAATACCTCGACTCTATATATGAAGCATTATATTCAGTTTTAACTTCTTCCTTAATTTCTTCTATATTTTCAGGTTGTTGAACATAAACTCGCCAGGTCAATTTCAAAGTATCCACTTCGCCAACAACATTAAATTTATAATGAGTATTTTCGAGTGGCAACAAACTGACCTTATCATAAGTCGCAAACTCTCTATTTACTCCATCAATTAACACTTTTTTAGCATTAATAAATCGCCAATTCATCTGAAGAGAATCACCCCTATCTATCTGTGAAAAACCATCAAAATCGATTTCCTTAATCGGCTTTACACTACTACAAGAGTAGGTTAAACATATTAATACTAAATTAATAGTAAGAATTAATAACTTACTTCTAAAGTTAATTATATTCATATTTATTTACTTCTTTTTTGAATATGATTTGCCCATTTTCATCAGTATCTATTAATACTATATCCCCAGCCACATATTCCTGTGATAATATTTTTACAGAAAGAGGGTCAGTAACTTTTTTCTGAATTGCCCTTCTCAAAGGTCTTGCCCCATACTGAGGGTCATATCCTATTTTAGAAAGCCAATCTAATGCAGAATCCGTAATTTCCATTCCGATTCTTTGTAATTCAAGCTTTTCCCTTAATCCTACTAATTGTAATTCGGTAATTTTGCGTATTCCTTTAGAAGTTAATGGATTAAAAAGCAAAATTTCATCAATCCTATTTAAAAACTCAGGACGCATCCTCGATTTTAATATCTCAAATATGTCCTGTCTCAACGAATTCATTATCTCAATTTTATTTCCCTCATTTATCTCAGGTATCTTTGATTGTATCAACTCCGTTCCCAAATTCGATGTCATTATTATTATAGTATTTTTGAAATTTACGGTCTTGCCCTTGCTATCGGTCAATCTACCATCATCTAATAACTGCAACAATATATTAAATACTTCTGGATGTGCTTTCTCAATCTCATCTAACAGAACAACCGAATATGGCTTATTTCTTATTGCCTCTGTAAGTTGACCACCCTCTTCATATCCAACATATCCTGGAGGAGCTCCTACCAATCTCGAAACAGCAAATTTTTCACTATATTCACTCATATCTATCCGAACCATTGCATTTTCATCATCAAATAAAAATTCTGCCAATGCCTTAGCCATTTCAGTTTTTCCAACTCCTGTCGTTCCTAAAAATATAAACGAACCAATTGGTCTTTCACTATCTTGTAATCCAGCACGAGAACGCCTTATAGCATTTGCAACAGATACAGTAGCCTCATCTTGACCAATCACTCTATCTCGCAAACGGTCTTCCATCAAAAGCAATTTAGTCCGTTCAGTTTCTAACATCGAACTAACAGGTATCCCAGTCCACTTAGCAACTATCTCTGCTATATCTTCCGAATCTATCTCCTCGTCCAACATTTTACCATCTTTCTGAATTTCAGCCAACTTCTTATTGGCTTCTTCTAATTGCTGAGTCAAATTATGAATCAAACCATAACGAATTTCGGCAACCTTCTCTAAATTGCCTTCACGCTCATAATGTTCAGCCTGGTTTTTAGCTTCCTCTATCTCCGCTTTTAATTTTTGATTCTTCGCAATCTGGTTCTTTTCTATAATCCACTTATTACTCAACTCAGTTTCTTTGTTCTTAAGTTCAGATAATTCCTTCTCTAACTCTTCTAATCTTTTTTTAGTTATTTCCTTTGTTGTGATTTCACTCATGATTTTCGTCAGTTTTTTTTAAACAAAATATAGAATAATAATAAAATACGCAAGAACATAAAAAATATTTAAAAAATTCGCAAATAAAAAAACACGCCGAAATTCAGAGCTGAGCAAAGAATCCAGTCTAAAACCTAATATATATGATATTATTCTTTTAAAACAAAAATACTCAATTCAAAAAAAATCATTCTAAGTATAATTAGTAATCGATTTAAGTTGGCGAAATTTCACAAACCCCTATAATTTATATAAAGGTCTAATAATTAACATTTAACCAGTCAATCCGTCAGAATACTTACATACTGTTAAATTTCTTACACACTCCTCCTCAAAAAAAGTAGTATATTTGCAGTCAGAATAGCTCCAAAACATAAAATTGTTTTATTTCCTATTCTTTTAGATTGTAAATTGAAATTAATAAAAATATAAGGTTTTGAAAATGTCTGTAAGAGTTAGATTTGCTCCTTCTCCAACTGGTTACCTTCACGTAGGTGGTCTCCGTACCGCCCTCTATAATTATTTGTTTGCCAAACATAATAATGGCACTATGATTATTCGTATAGAAGATACCGATAGAACAAGGTTAGTAGAAGATGCACAAGAAAATTTAATAAAATCAATGCAATGGTGCGGCATCGAATTTGACGAAGGACCAGGATTTGGGGGAAATTACGGTCCCTATATCCAGTCCGAGAGATTTGACCTCTATAGAAAATACTCAGAAAAATTAATTGAAAACGACACTGCTTATTATGCTTTCGATTCCGCAGATGAACTCACTGCAATGAGAGAAAGACAACAAGCTGCTGGTCTCGCTCCTAAATACGACCGAAGCACTATGAAAAATCAATATACCATCGGTGCAGAAGAAACAAAAAAACTACTCGCAGAAAATACGCCACACGTAATAAGACTGAAGGTACCTACTCACGATGAAATACACTTCTCTGACCAAATCAGAGGTGAAGTAGTTGTCAAAGGAAAAGATGTAGATGATCAAATCCTACTCAAATCTGACGGCTTCCCTACATACCATTTAGCAAATGTAGTCGATGACCATTTGATGGAAATTACCCACGTAATTCGTGGCGAAGAATGGTTACCTTCTACTCCAAAACATGTATTGCTCTATAAAGCATTTGGTTGGGAGATGCCCAAATTCGGACACCTACCGTTACTACTAAACGACAATAAATCAAAATTAAGTAAACGACATGGCGACGTTGCAGTAGAAGATTTTAAAGAAAAAGGTTATTTCAAAGAAGCATTCGTAAACTTTATAGCGCTCCTTGGGTGGAACCCCTCCGGAGAGCAAGAAATATTCACTATGAAGGAACTAATCGACGGCTTCAATCTAAGCAAAGTAAATAAGGGCGGAGCAATATTTGACCGCCGTAAATTAGAATGGATGAACTCACAATACTTGAGAATACTCCCTCTCGAAAGATTATACAAACAATTAGAACCAAACCTCGAAAAATATGATATCCAAGACCAGGATAAGCAATATGTAATGAATGTAATCAACCTTCTCAAAGAAAGAATAAATTTCGTTGAGCAAATACCAGAATTTGGCGATTATATGTTCAACAGACCAACTACTTACGACGAAAAATATGTAGCAAAACAATGGAAAGAAAAAACACCCGAAATCATACTCCCATTAATTGATAAATTCAAAGAATTAGACGAATTCTCACATGATAAATTAGACCAAGTAGCACAATCTTACTTACGAGAAAATGAATTAGGATTCGGAAAAATAGGACACCCTTTAAGAATAATGATTACTGGAAAATCAGTAGGAGCAAATATGTTCGATACTATGGCTCTGCTTGGCAAAGACGAATGCATCGCCAGATTTGACCAATTTCTAAGTAAAAAAGAAAAAGGCGAAATATAATTATGAATTTCATTTCCTTAATTCTTTTTATAATTTATTTATCAACTTCTTTGCTACTAAATTCATGCACTAGTGTTGATAAAACTAAAGTTAAAAGCAAATGTATCAACAAAGAAAATCAAGACGTAGAATTAAGATGGGGATACCGAATTAAAAGTAAAAATGAATATTTCGGATACACACTTAAAACAAATGGAAAAATTTTCCTCCAAGATAAATTCAAATTAATAAGACCCATTTCCGATATCAACCAAGTTAAATATTGCAAACTCTATAATGACATAATGAGTGAGTTTAATAGAACTCAAGTCTTAAATGTTCCAGCTGACACAACTGTTTATATAGAATACGTTCATCCATCTCGAAACATCAGGCTAAAAGCCTACTGGAATCCGAACTTCAAAGCAATAGGAAGCAAAGTTTTCCGTGAACTATGGAATAGATTTGACCAAGCTTTACCAAATGACAATTCAAACCTTCACAGTTTAAGAATTAGATTTTAAAAAGTAAAATTATACAGAGATTACAGAAGTAAAAAAAGATAATATTATGAAAATACTCTTAGCAGACGATAATAAAGATTTTTGTACCACTATCGCAGAAATAGTAGGTTCATTCGGATTTGATACTTATACGCTATTCAACCCCGAAGAAGTCATACACTTCCTTGATAGAAACCACAAAGAAATTAATTGCCTTTTACTTGATATCGAATTTGGTCCTTCTCACAAGATTGACGGTTTAGATATACTTGAACACTCCAGAAAAAATTATCCCAACATACCCGTTATTATGATTTCAGGAAAAGGCTCTATCGAAACCGCAGTTAAAGCCACAAAACTCGGTGCAATAAACTTCGTTGAAAAAAGTATTGTAAGTAAAGAAAAAATCAAATCAGTCCTCGATAGTGCCATAGAAAAACTCGGACCAAGTGGAGAATCAAGCGAAATCCAAACATTCCTAGAACATAATGGTATCATTGGTCATAGCAGAGCCATGATTAATATCGGTGATAATATTATTAGATTTGGAAGAACAGATTTAAACATTATGATTACTGGTGAAACCGGTACCGGTAAAAAACTCGTTGCAAAAGCAATACACAATATTTCAAGAAGAAACCGCTCTCCATTTGTTACTGTTGATATACCAAATATTCCAAAAGACCTATTCCAATCAGAATTATTCGGTCATACAAAAGGTTCCTTTTCCGGTGCATTAGAAAATAAAAAAGGTTTATTCCACCAAGCTCACAAAGGGACTATTTTCTTAGACGAAATGGGGGATATGCCCCTTGATTTGCAATCAAACCTTTTACTTCCAGTCGAAGAAAAATCTATACGTAAAGTAGGTGCTGTTGAAAACGAAGAAGTAGATATCCGCTTCATTTCTGCCACCGATAAAGACCTTATCAATATGATGAAGGAAGGAGAATTTCGCGAGCAATTATACCACAGATTAAGAGAGTGCGAAATCTATCTACCTCCCCTCAGAGAAAGGATTGAAGACATTCCTTCTATCGTCGAATTTTATCTCCAACAACACAACCAGCAATTCAACGATGATAAATTTCTAACACCGTCAGCAATCGAATATTTACAATCCCAAAACTGGGAAGGGAATATTAGACAGCTCTACTCTGTTATTAAAGTTGTCCTACAAACTAGCAGAAACAAACAAGTAGAAATCAGTGATTTACATAAATTAATCCAGAATGATAATTCAGCTATAGTAAGCACTCCCGGAACAGCTAAAATTTCTTCAGACAGAACCCTAAAAGAAGATATCGAAGAAGTGGATAAACGTAAAATCGAATCTATCTTAGATGCCTGCAAAGGTAACGTTAGTAAATCAGCGGTACATCTTGGGATTAGTCGCGAAACTCTTCATAATAAAATCAGAAAATATGAAATCGATGTGCAGCTATTCCGAGCCAAGAGAAAAGCTCCTGAATTAAAATAAATTCATAGATGCTACATACATAATCACTTTAGCTACATTCTACTATTAATTTCATTCCCATAGTGGAAAAGTACTCAATCTTTTGTAATTTTGAAACTCAAATTATTAATTTTAAAAGTTTTATTATTATAAATGAATGATATTATGAAAAATACCTTATTAATAGCAATAACAATTTTCCTCTTCTCTGGATTTTTAAAAGCAGACCATAACTCTATTATTGAAGATGTGAAAACACTTTCTTCGGAAGAATTTGAAGGCAGAAAACCAGGCACCCAAGGTATAGAAAAAGCTGCAAAATATATCGAAAGTAAATTTGATGAATATGGCTTAAAAAAATTAAACTCCAATTATAGGCAAAACTTTTCAATTCTTACAGGTAAAGAGCTCTCAGGAGATAACAATGCTTTTTTTAATGTTGTTATCCCAAAACCAGGAATACCAAAAGATAGACTAAGAGCAAGAAAAAAACAATGGACAATCGAAGAAGATTGGTTCCCAATGGCATTTTCTGACAATGGAAACATTGAAAACGGTGAATTAGTATTCGCCGGCTACGGCATATCCTCCGAAAGTCTAAAATATGACGACTACGCAGGTATTGACGTTAAAGGTAAAATTGTTGTAGTCCTCACATCAGGTCCAGGTGGCGATGAAAGCGGTGGTAAATTTAGAAGATACTCAAATTATCGCTATAAAACTTCAAACGCCAAAGACAAAGGTGCAAAAGGAATAATATTTCTTAAAATTCAAGGCGACTCCTCAAACGTATTCGAAAGCCTAACCGATGTTAGACACCTTCAAGGTAATTCTGGTATAATCGCAATCCAAGCTAATCGTTTCAAAATCGAGAAATTATTTCCAAAAAATAATAGATTAAGCGATATGGAAAGTAGAATTAATAGCACTCTCAAACCAAACTCTTTCCCTATCCCTAATTGCGATATGAACTTAAAAGTAAGTATCAAAGACAAATCAGAACAAACATCTAACATTTTAGGATATATCGAAGGTACAGAAAACCCAGATGAATTCATCTTAATCGGTGGACATTATGACCACTTAGGATGGGGTGGACCTAATAGCCGTTACTTCCAAAAACCAGCTAAAATTCATTATGGAGCAGACGACAACGCTTCCGGAATTGGTGCAGTATTAGAGTTAGCTAAAAGAATTTCCGAAAAACCATTAAAAAAATCAGTCCTATTCTTAGCATTTAGTGCCGAAGAAATGGGGCTACTTGGCTCTAAGCACTTCGTAGAAAACCTCCCAATCAAAAACGAACAAATCATCACCTATCTTAACTTTGATATGGTAGGTCGTATGACCGATAATAAACTAAATATCTATGGAACAGGCACCTCAGCCGACTTCGATGAAATTATCGACGAAGTAAATACCAATTTCTCCCTCGATATTAAAAAAATTACAACGGGTAATGGCCCATCTGACCACGCAAGCTTTTACAGAGCCGAGAAACCAGTATTAATGTTTTTCTCTGGTATCCATAGCGACTACCACACACCAAGAGACGTATTTGAAAAAATTAATACCGAAGGTATAAACACAATAGTTGATTTCGCAGAGCAAGTAATGTCTAAAATAGACAATGGCAACAAACCAGAATACATAAAAGTCGATGACCCATCTATGGCAAAAATGGGCAGAACATCCTCAAAAGTTTGGTTTGGTATCATGCCAACCTACGACCAATACGCACATGGATTCATCATCGAAGATGTTATTATCGGCGGCCCAGCAGCCGTTGCTGGGATAATAGCTGGCGATATTATTACAGAAATTGACGGCAAAGAAATTAAAAATATATATGACTTCATGTTCTCATATATGGACAAAAATCCAGGCGATGTTTTAACAGTAAAAATTCTACGTAGCGATAAAAAAGAATATATCTTGAAAGTAAAACTCAGAGATAAAAACGATAGAAAAATGTAATAATATTCTCTAACTATTCTGCATAAAGGCTCATAAATTGACCGAATTATATTTCGAAATACCTGGCTATAATAATAGAACAATTAAAGCTGATTTAAGACATAATTCATCAATCCCAAAAGTTCCAATAGTTATCCTTTCCCACGGATTTAAATCATTTAGAAATTGGGGGTTTATGCCTTATCTATCGTCTCAAATTGCAGATAATAATATATGTATCAACTTTGATTTCTCATGGAATGGAATATTTGATGATAAAAAAATGATTTACGATGTAGATATTTTCGCACAAAACACAATAAGTTCCATGATTTTTGACTTAAACTTATTAATCAAAAATATAAACAACAACTCTATCGAAAAAATCAGCTCTGTTATAAAAAACCACTGGAACGGCAATATTATTCTATTCGGTCATTCTCTCGGCGGAGCAATTTCAATAAACATTGTAAATCAATTTAATAATATCCAGAAATTAGTCCTTTGGGGTTCAATAGCCAAATATACCCGTAATACAAAAAAACAAATCGAAGACTGGAAAAATAAAGGAACAATGAATTTTAAAGACCAAAAAACAGGTCAAGAATTATACCTTAACTATTCCTACTACAAAGACAAAGAAGACAATGACCAAAACTACCACATACTCAATAAAATCAAAAATATCAAACAAGATACACTGATTATACACGGAGAACAAGATATTACCATCTCACCAAAAGAAGCATACTCCCTTTTTAAAAATTCCATAGCCGATGAAAAAATATTACGTATAATTAATGGCTGCGGGCATACCTTCGGCGTAGAACATCCCTTTCAAAATGCTAGAAAACAATTAACTGAAGCTATTAATATGACCAAATGGTTCATCGAAAAATGAATTTAAAAATATTATATATAATTGCACTTTTAATCACTACACTCTTCGCAATTAATTCTTGCGAACTAATCGTCATTGGAAAAAAACCAGGCGAGCAAAAGCCAACCCACTATAATCGTTACACCCCAACCGGTTCAGTCGTATTGTTTAAAACCGAACTTGATAGCAATAACGTCCCTGCGGCTACAGATATTTTAGCTTCAAAAGATGGAAAAAAACTCCTCGCACTCTCTCGCTACGAAATAGAATATGAAATAGAAAGAGTAAGAAGAGTAATTAGCAAAAGAACTATCACAAACATAATTAAAGACACAATCTCACCACATAATATCAAAGTTACCTTAGAGCTTGATTATTATCGCTACGTTTCATTTAACACCTCCGAAATCAATAAGCTCTGGTATATAACAAACTACGAAGGCATATAAAAATTAATAAATATATTTGAACCACTTTGGATAATAAAAAATACATAGAAAGAACTATCGAACTCGCCAAATCAGGCAAAGGTTTTGTAAGCCCAAACCCAATGGTGGGCTGTGTTATTACAACAAATAATATGATTACAAGTGTTGGATGGCACAAAAAATTCGGAGATAATCACGCAGAAGTAAATGCCATCAATAACTCAAACTCTAAAGATTTTACAAATTCTACTATTTATATCACATTAGAACCCTGTACGCACTACGGGAAAACACCACCATGCACAGACCTAATAATCAAAAATAAATTCAAAAAAGTGGTATTTGGCGTCTTAGACTCTAACCCAGAAGTAGCAGGAAAAAGTATCAACAAATTAAAAAATGCAGGAATAGAAGTCCAATACGGATTTTGTCAATCTCAAATAAATTGGCTAAACCGAACATTCTTTAAGAATATTAAAAAACAATCACCATACATCATATCTAAATTTGCCCAATCCATCGACGGCAAAATCATGTCCTCCACAGGAAAATCAAAATGGATTACAAGCAAAGAATCAAGAAGTAAAACACATGAATTCAGAGCAGAGTTCGATGCCATAATGATAGGAACAAACACAGCAAAACACGATAACCCTAGCCTAAATGTAAGACTAATCCAAGGTAGAGACCCAAAAAGAATAATTTTAGACAAGAACCTAAAACTAAACTCCGATTTGAATTTATTTTCAGAAAATAACACAAATCCCGAACTCACACACATAATCTATAATCAGAATTTAGCTGATAAAACCAAAGAAAATATTTACTTAAAAAGAGGCATAAATCTCATTGGTTGTCCAGTTGACAGCAAAAATAAACTTAATATAAAATCAATACTACCAACCCTATACAAAAAATATAATATTGGTTCAATTATAGTAGAGGGCGGAGCTTACCTACACTCATATTTCGCAGATAATAAACTAATTGACGAATTTCATATATTCATAGCTCCAAAAATAATAGGCAACGGCAAGGGTGCATTCGATAACTTCTACATAGACGAGGTCGATGAAGCCATTACTTACGAAACGAAAGATATTCAAACCTTAGGAAATGATACTCTCATTATAGCAACTCCAATCTATTAATTTCTAAAAAAAATATTATAAACCACAAAAAAAAAGACTCCTCATTCTGAGAAGTCTTACAAATCTAATAAACAACTAATATTTCAATTAGCTAATTACTCTATGTTTACTTTTTTTCTTCTTTTTAACCTTCGGTACATACTTAACTCTTATACCCTTAAATACCTTATAAGCAAATTTATCTAATCTCTTATTAAACTGCTTAGTATATTCTATCTGTGGACTATGCCCTGCTCGGTAAAAATAATGCTGAGAAACTTCATGTTTGAAATCCATTTCTTTGATATATTCCAAAACTGCAATATTATCGTATCTACCAACACCATGAAAAACTGGAATAGAAGTGTTTTCTACCAACGCCTTTTCATTACTATATTTACCTTTCTCAAATGACTCCATAAAATGTTTTCTGAATTCTGAGTCAGTTCTCAATACATCTTTTTTAACTTGCGGTAAAAACGACTCATTAGAACAAAATGCCGTAGCAATTAAATTCTCTTTATCTTCCAAACTCTCTTCAGATGATAACATATCCAAAATAACATTCTCGTGGAAACATTCCTCAGAATTTATTGGTTTCTTTAGTGGTGGCGCACCCACTAAAAATAGTCCTTTCATATCGTATTTGATAATAAGTTCCATCGCTATATGACCACCCAATGAGTGACCAACAACAACAGGTTCTTTTATATCAAGTTTATTCAGTAACTCTGCAACTAAATCTGAAAGAAAGTGCAGATTGTATTCCTTCTCAGGATTCTTGGAGTCCGAAGACCGACCATGACCGGGTAAATCAAAAGATAGCATCTTGTATTTAGATTTCAAATCAACATTACTAAGTTGATTTACAAATGAGGCTGATGACATGTGATTCCCATGGATAAATACCAAAGTATTTTCTCCTTCTCCAGTCAAGTAGTACGAAATATCGTAGTTTTTTATCTTTATAGTTGAATGCATTTCGTATAACCTATATTTTAGAAATTGTTTTTTAGTACTTCTACTATGTGATTACAAAATTATGAAAAAAAAACTTATTAATAAAAGTAAATTAATTTATCAAACTCAACATTCCAATATAATTTAATTAAATCTTTTTACTCTTTTATTAATACTTCAAATTTGTCTTAATTCCAAGCTTGAGCCATCGCCCAGGCTGTGGTATCTCTGCCACATCAAAGTATGACGAATCAAACAAATTATTAATGCTTATATATACTCTGAAACTTTCCCAATCTCTTACCAACTTCAAATCTCCTAAAAAATACGACGGCATATCACTTAGCTCCTTCTCAAACTCTCCCATTTCTGCCTCCCATTTAAAATATCCACCCGCTCTATTTAAATATCTAAATGACCAATTAAACATTACATCATAGAAAGTACTATGACTAAAATTAATCGTCGCCTTAATCTTATTATAATCATTAGCATACTTCGTTTCTATTTTGTCCGAACTCACATCTTGACTGTTCAACACTAATCCCAAATTCAAATTTTGAATAAACTCACCCTTATTCTCTTCTTTCATTAATACCGCATTAATTTCTCCACCAAAAATATTCACTTCAGTCAAATTTGAAGTCTGATATTTATCATCATAATTAAACTTTACCCAAGCAATAGAATTTTCACTCGTCGAACCATAAACCGATAAACTCAATCCAATATCATAAATCTCAAACAAATATCCCAACTCCACCGATAAATTTGTTTCCGGTTCTAAATCTAGATTCCCAACATTCTCCGGACCACTATAATACAAATCTGTAAACGTGGGTAACCTCATCGACTTATTTACCGATAAAGTAAGCCTATCATTACCCAATGTATTATATGCCAAATCAATTCCCGGGAATATATCATTTTTAAATCCATCACTAATATTATAAAGAAAACCACCTGACAAGTTTAACTTCTCATACTTATAATTATGTTCAAAATATATATTACTATTTCTTCTCTCGTCCCATTTAGTGTAAAATGGTTCAGAATACCCTGACTTTTTCCCTCCCAATTCCTTATCACCCAATACATTCGATATGATTTTACTATACTCATAATCCAACCCAATATTTGACTCCCCTAAAAATGAAAAATAAGAAAAATTAAATGTTTGTATCAAATTATCAGTACTATGAAAATTAGGAGATACATACCAACTCGGTGCCACCGAATCCTCAAATGTTCTTCCACTCCTAAACAATTCAAACTTATCCTTATTTCTCCTAAATAATGACTTACTCTCAATAAGATAATCTTCACCATGAAAACTAAAATTTACATTACCAAAAATAGTCTCTGTTTCCTCATACTGATTCGGATACTTAGGAGTATAATAATTATAAGCTCCAAATGACCATTGAGAATAACCCAAAAGACCACTTATCTCAAATAATTCCCCACTATAATTACTACTAAAAACAACATTCCAATACTCAAAATCAGTATTTCTAATATATCCATCAGACTTCTTGTAATTCAAACTCAATAAATTCGACCAACTACTATTATTATAATTAACCATACTATTAACCTTCTGGAAATCATAACTTCCATACTCCAAGTCTAACATTAAACTTCTATCAATCTCATTCTTAGTTATTATATTAATCGCTCCAGAATACGCCGAAGGACCCAATACTCTCGCACCACTTCCCTTTAAAATCTCAATCCTATCAACTGCTGACAAATCAATAGGCAAATTCATATTATGATGTCCAGTTTGCATATCATTTACTCTAACACCATTTATCAAAATTGCTACCTGGTCAAATGACCCTGCCCTAATACTTACATCAGATTGAACTCCATCTCCTCCTCTTTGCCGAACATCAACTACTGAAAACATATCAAGCAAATCTCCAACACTATTCGCACTCGAATTCCTTATTTGCATTGAGTCTATAACTATAATATCCCTCCCACTATCCTTATATAATTTTTTAATCCTCGAACCACTAACTATCACCTCTTCAGTTTTTGATTCTCTGATTGATTCACTTTTTAAATCACTTTTTAATTCATTATCCAAACTATCCCGAGATACTGCAAAACAGTCTAAACTAATTAATACAAAAAACAATGCAAATACTATTCTCTTCATTAAAAAACTTTTTTTTGATAAATAATTTCCGTGCAAAAGTAAATAATTAGCACCCCTTTTCAAAATAATTTTAATTTAATATTTCCTCAATAGTCAATATAAAAAAATCATTTCTCAAACATATTTAACCTAAAAAAACTTGTATGTATTAATACTCTTCCTTAATTTTAAAATAAAAATGCCAACAGAAAAAATTTTATCCCAAATAAATAAATCTTTAATCGATTACAAAGCAGACTTCTTACCCAAGTCAATGACACAACCATATAAATATTTCATTGAAAATGGTGGTAAAAGAGTTCGCCCACTCCTATCTATTTTAACTACACTATTAACTAATTATCATACTAACACAGACTATAATACTTACATTGACCTCGCTAACTCAATCGAATTAATGCATACATTTACTCTCCTCCATGACGATATAATGGACGACTCCCCACTTAGAAGAGGTAAACCAACAGTACATATCAAATGGGATAATTCAACTGCAATACTACTCGGCGATATGATGATTGGAGTCGCATATAAAAAACTATCCAAATACTCCCATCTCAAAAAGTTTAATGAAATCTTAACAGTGTATAACGATGCACTAATTATAGTTTGCCACGGTCAAGCACTCGATATAGATTATAACTATCGAAACGACATATACGAAAACGACTATATGGATATGATTGATAAAAAAACTGCCAACCTATTAAAAGCATCTATCCAAATTGGTGCCTTAGCAAGCAATGTCAATTCTGATAATTATCAAATTCTATCAGATTTTGCCACAAATTTAGGACTTGCATTCCAAATTCAAGATGACTATTTAGACCTTTTCGCAAAAGGAAAAGACTTCGGCAAATCATTAGGCCAAGACCTAATCGAAGGGAAAAAAACCTTAATGATAATCAAACTAAATGAAATTGCAAAAGGAAACGATAAATCAATTATAGATGATTATTACAAAAACAATGGCTGCAATCAAGATGGCGTTCAAGTGCTAATTAATCTAATCTCAAAATATGACATAGACAATTACGTGAAAAATATATTTACCACTTTTTACCAAAAAGCAGAACAAAACTTAGAAATCTTCATTAATAATAATAATCTACAAAATAATATATATTCAACCGAACTCAAAAAACTACTTACCAAAATGATTAACAGAAATAACTAACACTCATTAAATATTATCAACTACTTATCATCTACTTAGTATTTATAATTGAAATTAAAAAAAGAAAATAATACCAAATTTCAAAAAGAAATAAAACTTTTTCTTAACTATATCAATCTCGAAAAAGGTCTGACTAAAAACACACGCGATTCATACAATTTCGACCTAATCAAACTCTCACAATTTGCAGAAAACATAAACAAAAAATCTCTTATAGAACTAAATGGAACAGAAATATTCAAATTTATATATTTACTCAAAGACATTGGACTTTCTGCCAAATCCAGAGCTAGAGTTATATCTTCGATAAGAACATTCTATAAACATTTAGCTGGAAATAGAAAAATAATTATAGACCCTACTGAAAACTTAGAACTCCCCAAATTAGAAAAACACCTACCAGAAACTCTTTCTTTAATTCAAATTGATAAAATTTTATCAAATATTGATACAAACGATAAAGGAGGGATAAGAGACAAAGCTATCTTAGAAACAATGTATGCCTGCGGTTTAAGAGTAAGCGAAGTATTAATCCTACAAACGATTAACATCTTTGAGACCCAAAATGTAATCAGAGTATTCGGAAAAGGGCAAAAAGAAAGAATAGTCCCCATTGGAGACGAAGCATTAAATTGCATAAATACATATTTATCTGATGCCCGACCTTACTTCTTCAACAATGAAAAATCCTCCGATATACTATTCCTAAACCAAAGAGGTGGTAAACTTTCAAGAATGGGACTCTGGAAAATAGTAAATAAACACTCTCAAATTGTCTCAGACCAAGTCCACGTTCATCCCCATCTATTTAGACACTCCTTCGCGACTCATCTTATCGAAGGTGGAGCAGACCTTCGTGCCGTCCAAGAAATGTTAGGCCATTCCGACATTTCTACTACTCAAATCTATACTCATATCGATAAAGATTTTATCAAAGAAGTACACAAATCTTTCCACCCACGTGCTTAATTTCATTATTTAAAATATAAATAAGATTATTTTCGTCGTATATTTTATTCTTAATCAGAATATACTTATTTTTGTATTATTATTTATTTCAATAGCAGTCCATTAATGAAATTATCAGATTTAAAAGAAAATCAAGTCGGTCATATAACTAAAATAAATGGAGGAGGAGAATTTCGTAGAAGACTCTCCGAAATGGGTTTTGTCAAAGGAAAACAAGTATCCGTTATAAAATACGCACCACTCAAAGACCCTATCGAATTTAATATAATGGGCTACGAAGTCTCACTTAGAAAATCTGAAGCAGAAGAAGTAGAAATTGAAATCACCAATCAAGAAAATTCACTATATATATTCAATGGTACTTCTAAAATTGATAGAACTCCTTTCACACCAACTATATATTCAAAAGAAAATGAAATAAATATTGCCCTTATTGGCAACCCCAATTGTGGTAAAACTACCATATTTAACCACATCTCAGGTGCAAAAGAAAAAGTTGGAAACTACGGCGGTGTAACCGTAAACACCAAAGAAGGCCATTTCAATATTGGCAAATATAGAATAAATATTACAGACCTACCTGGCACTTATTCAATCACAGCTCAAAGCCCCGAAGAACAATTTGTAAGAAGACATATATTCGACAGACAACCAGACTTAGTAATAAATATAGTAGATGCATCTAACCTCGAACGTAACTTACTGCTTACCACTCAACTTATTGACATGGGAATTGACATAGTCATGGCTCTTAATATGTTCGACGAATTCGAAGAAAAAGGAGACGATTTTGACTACAAAGCACTTGGTGAAATGATTGGAATCCCAATTGTCCCTACAGTTGGAAGCAAAGGCACAGGAATAAATAAATTATTCGAAAAAGTCGTAGAAGTTTATGAAAACAAAGAAGAAACAGTTAGAAAAGTTAATATTAATTATGGGCAAGAAATTGAAAAATCAATCTCTAAAATCGAAAATCTGCTCGATAACGAAGTTAATAACGAACATATATCTATGGTCTCCCATCGTTACTTAGCAATCAAACTCATAGAACACGACCAAGTAGTAATCGATAAACTTATTAACCTACCCAACATCAATGAAATCAGAGAAATTGTTAATATCGAAACCCAAAGATTAGAAAAACATTTTATCGAAAAAAGCGAAACCATTCTCACAGATGCCAAATACGGCTTTATCTCCGGTGCCTTAAAAGAAACATACAAATCAGGAAAAATTGACCGCTACGAAAACAGTAAATTAATAGACAAAGTACTTACAAATAAATATCTCGGTTTTCCCTTCTTCATCGCATTTATGTGGCTTATATTTCAAGCAACATTTACTCTCGGTGACTACCCAATGACATGGATAGAAACAGGTATCCAGCTCCTTAGCAATGGAATAGGAAGTCTGCTAACTGATGGTCCGCTCAAAGACCTGATTATAGACGGTGCCATTGCTGGTGTAGGCTCAGTAATAGTATTCCTTCCAAACATACTAATTCTATTCTTCTTCCTATCAGTAATGGAAGACTCAGGCTATATGGCAAGAGTCGCTTTCATAATGGATAAACTAATGCACAAGATAGGACTTCACGGCAAATCAGTAATCCCATTAATCATGGGCTTTGGTTGCAACGTGCCTGCTATTATGGCAACCCGAACTTTAGAAAGCAAAAACGATAGACTTTTAACAATGCTCATAAATCCTTTTATGAGCTGTAGCGCTCGTCTATCAGTATATATTCTTATCATTGGAGCATTTTTCCCTGATTACCCCGGAACAGTGTTATTTACTATTTATTTCTTAGGTGTCCTTATTGCAATCTTAGTTGCAATAATATTCAAAAAATTCCTCTTTAAAAATAGTGAAACTCCATTTGTTATGGAGCTACCGCCATACAGAGTCCCCACCTTCAAAACTGCCATTTTACATATGTGGCATAAAGGCTCACAATACCTTAAAAAAATGGGTGGACCAATCCTAATTGCCTCAATTATTATTTGGGCAATGGGTTATTATCCACAAGAATTTGACGGAATGGACAATTACAAATCACAAATCACAGAACTAGAACAACAAATCCTATCAACCCCATCTCAAGAAAATACCGAGCAACTGAAATTGCAAGCTCACGACCTAAAAATTGAAATGGAATCAAAAAGACAAGAAAATTCAATCATCGGAAAAACTGGTAAATTTATTGAACCAGCTATCCAACCACTAGGTTTCGATTGGAAAATGGGTATCAGTCTAATTACAGGTATGGCTGCAAAAGAAGTAGTAGTTAGTACTATGGGTGTACTTTATCAAGTAGATGAAGACTTAGATGAGACCTCGCAAAGCCTAAAAACAAAGCTCCAACAAATCAAATATAAAGACGGCGAAAAAGAAGGACAATTTATTTTTAATCCATTAGTAGCATTCTCATACATGGTCTTTATACTTATTTATTTTCCTTGTATTGCTGTTATTGCAGCTATTAATAAAGAGTCTGGCTCTTGGAAATGGGCAGTTTTTACAATGGTATATACAACCGCCTTAGCATACTTTGCCTCACTACTTGTTTACCAAATAGGTACAGCTTTAGGATTTGGCTAAACCAAATTATAATAATAACTTATATACTTCGTTAATACATTAAAACAATCTTTATTAATACACCATAAATCATAATGCAAGAATATATTACATATTTAATAATAGCTACCTCAATTATAATTACACTTAATTATATTTACAAAGCTATTAAAAGTAATAACGACACCGATTGTTCTATCGGTTGCAATAGCTGTGCCCACAAAACCGATTGCAAACTCCAAGCAGTAAAAATTAAATCTAAGTATTAGAAGTGAATATTAACCCAAATTATGTTTAATGAAATTTTCAACTAATTATTATAAAACATTATGATATTATTTCTTATTCATTTCTTGCTTAATCCTTTTAATTTCATCACGTATCTCTCCAGCTCTCTCAAATTCTAAATTCCGAGCAGCCTCCCTCATTTCTTCATCTAACTGGTCTATTAACCCTAATCTCTGCTCCTTAGTCATATACTTAGCTAATTTCTCTGCTACAATCGAATCAGCAGCTAATTTCGAATCTAACTCTTCCTCTATCCTGCTAGTCGCTATGTCTGCAACCTTTGTCGAATCCATAATCTCTTCCCTCGTCTTAAATACTGTCTTCGGTACTATCCCATGTTCTTTATTATAATTTATTTGCAACTCCCTTCTCCTATCAGTTTCATCTATCAAATGCTTCATTGATTTCGTTACCCTATCCGCATACAATATCACTAAGCCCTTTTCATTTCGAGCTGCTCTACCAGCAACTTGCATTAATGAACGCTCAGAACGTAAAAACCCCTCTTTATCAGCATCTAATACAGCAACCAAAGACACCTCTGGCATATCCAAACCTTCACGCAACAAATTTACACCAACCAACACATCATACAATCCCAATCTCAAATTTCTTATTATTTCTACTCGTTCCAAAGTATCAACATCAGAATGTATATAAGCCACCTTAATATTCAAATCCTTCAAATAATCTGTCAAATCCTCCGCCATTCTCTTAGTCAAAGTTGTTACCAATATTCTTTCACTAATTTCAATCCTTTTCCTAATTTCTTCAAGCAAATCATCAATCTGATTATCTACCGGACGTACACTTATAATTGGGTCTAAAAGCCCAGTTGGTCTTATTAATTGCTCTACAACTACTCCCTCACTTTTCTCCAATTCATAATCGCTTGGAGTAGCTGATACAAATATCGCCTGATTTATATGCTTCTCAAATTCCTCAAACTTCAAAGGCCTATTCTCCAAAGCAGATGGCAACCTAAAGCCATGCTCCACCAAATTAGTTTTCCTAGCTCTATCTCCATTATACATCGCCCTTAACTGCGGAATAGTTATATGAGACTCATCTACTATTATTAAAAAATCATCAAAATAATAATCCATCAAAGTTACTGGGGTGTCACCAGGCTCCCGCCCAGACAAGTGCATCGAATAATTCTCTATTCCACTGCAATACCCAACTTCCTTCATCATCTCCAAATCAAACATTGTCCTCTGCTCTATCCTCTGTGCCTCAACATACTTTCCCATATTCTTCAATGACTTCACCCAATCATACATTTCATCTTTTATCTTTCCCATTGCCGAAATCAACTGATTTTCATTCGTTACAAATAATTTTGCTGGATAAATTGTAGTTGCTGTCTCATTTACTATTACTTGCCCACTTATAGGGTCAATAAATGAAATCTTCTCTATCTCATCTCCAAACATCTCCATCCTAATCCCACGTTTCGTCTCCGATGCGGGTATCAAATCAATTACATCGCCTCTAACCCTAAATGTACCACGCTTAAAATCTGTGTCATTTCTCTCATAAAACAAATCTAATAACCTATGAATTAACTCCTTACGAGTAATTTGCATCCCAACTGTTACTGGAAAAAGTAATGACTTAAAATCTCCCTTCGCTCCTATCGAATATATACAAGAAACCGAAGCAATTATTATCACATCTCTATTCTCATCTACTAACGACGACGTAGCCCTTAATCTAAGTCTATCTATCTCATCGTTGATTGACATATCTTTTTCTATATAAGTATCAGTCTTCGGAACATAAGCCTCTGGTTGAAAATAATCATAATATGATATAAAATACTCAATCTTATTCTTCGGAAAAAACGATTTAAATTCCCCATACAACTGTGCAGCCAAAGTCTTATTTGGAGTTATTATTAATGCTGGTCGTTGTACCTTCTCTATCACATTAGATATAGTAAAAGTCTTACCCGAACCAGTAACTCCGAGCAATGTCTGATGTTTGTCCCCACGTTCCAACCCTGCTACTAATTCATTGATTGCTTTCGGTTGGTCTCCAGTTGGTTTATAATTAGATACCAGTTCAAATTTTGACATATTTTTTAGGATTAAGTTCTACATAAACCATAGAAACGACTAATCAATCACTTTAGTATAACTATTTTCTTTGATTCTAACAATTCATTTGACTTATACAGATTTACAAAATATAAACCAGGCTTATCAATACTACTAATATATAATTTATTAATTCCATACTTTAATTCACCTAATGATAATACCTCGAACCCACTAAAATCATATATAGAAACCCTATATTCATTAGAATCCTTTATTTCCAACCTTAAGCTGAAATATTCAGAAGACGGATTTGGATAAACCTCGATATAATCCCTAATAGAAACTTCCTTCACTCCCTTGTAAGAATGATTTTTTTTACCAGGGCTTCCATACTCATCCGAAAATGACCAGTTTTCCGCGAGAGTATTATCTCTATATGGATTTATCAATTCCAAACTCGGACCATTCCCATCAGGCATCTCCTCCCATGGCGATTTATCATCATATTCCAAGCTATCTATCAAAACGCCCAAATTATTAAACAATCTTAATTGGTCTCCATTATTTCCCAAACCAAAATCAAATGCAGAAATAATGTTATTTACTTTTGGAAAATATGTTTTAAAAGCCACCTCGTTCCTCACCAATACCAAATAACCCTTAGCTTCAATTTTTGTCCCAACAGGAAAAACAAATATATTATCCTCCTTCTCATCTTTAAGTGTCCAATTTGATAAATCTATATCACTATCTTCAGTATTATAAAACTCAACCCAATCCTCAACAGGAAAATCAGGAGCTGAATTATAATTAAACTCATTAATTACAATATTATAAGCCCCTTGATTATAATAATATGCCCCAATATCAGATATAGTCCCATCTGGGTCTTTTATATCCGGACTTCCACTATCAATACAAGGCGAACTCGTCATCAAACTAAAATTATTATTGTCATAATCTACAAACATTGGGTCAGCAAAAATATTATGCTCCCCAACCAACTCTTTACTATTACTCAAAGAATATGAAACTTCAAGTATCGAACTGTCATCTTTAAATACATCGTTCTTATTATCATAAAATATACAATTCTTAACATAAGCAGTTCCTCCGCCACTATTTTCCTCTTCCTTCTTGTATGAAAATACACCATAATCAGAATCAATTATATTATTGTTTTGAATTGTTGCAGTGATATTCCCTTTAACTCCAATACCTATTTTCGTATCAATTATCACATTATTTTTTATCACCACATTATCAGATACATCTTCATAAGCTTGACCAACCGAAATCCCTTTATCTATACACTTATAAATAAAATTATTTTCAATCAATACATTCGATGCCTGATTAAGGTCAATCGCATCATCTCTGACATCTATAAACCTACTATTTATAATAGAGCCGCCACCTGGCATATTTATAAACTCTAATGGGTCAGTAAAGGTGGTAAACAAACAATTATCTATATCCGCAGTAGCATCAGAAATCAATAAACCTTCACCACTATAATTACATATAAACTTGGAATTTCTTATATCCAAATTTGCAGTATGAAAATTAAAAACTCTATTCTTATTCTTTGCCTCCAATACACTCAAATCAAATTTCTCAATTTTTAATGTCATATTATCAATCTTCATATCACTATTCCCTGCCCAAATAACTACTTCATTCAATTCGCAATTATTGATATTTTGCCTTCCCTCAGCCTTATCAAAAACTATTTCCAACAGCTTTCCATCATCAATAATAGGTTTAAATTTTACTGGTTCTTCCACGCTCCCATTAATCTCCAGATCACCCAATACAGTCAATGTATGCTCACCCTCAAAATAAACTACCACGCCTTCTTCCATTATCAACTTCGCCGATTTCTCAATAACTACATCGCAAGAAATAACATAAGGCGAACCATTTTTATTTAAGGTGATTTCATTAGTTATCTCACAAGGCAATTTATTCTTCTCTTTAGTCCAAAAATAATTAAAACTATCCCAAGCTACAGTATAACTCTTAGCTTTTGCCACTACCATATAATAATACTTCTGGTTTGGCTCCAAATTCTTTATAGTGAAAAATGTATCTACAATCCCTTCAGTTACAACAGCAGCATCTACATCATAATGCGGCTTCGGACCATACGAAAATATATATTCCAATTCCTCATCTTCCACCATACTTTTTGAAGGTGTCCAGGAAATTGTAACCTCATCACTAAACACAGGCTCAAATATCTTTTCTACCCTAAAATTTTTAGGACTTTCATTAAATTGCTTCGCCACTTCATCATATCTCTTCTCAAAATATTCCATCTCATCGCTTAACGATTGCTCCCATTCCTCACTTGATTCTATATCATCATTATTATCCAATTCAATATAAGGTGATAACAATGCTTTTAGCGAATCATACATAACGCCCATCTTATTATCCACAAAAAACATCTCATTTATTTCACCACATCTCTTAAAAATATCAGCTCTCACTTGCTCATTTATCATCCCACGCTCTATCAACGGATTATCATTAAACCAATCAGATGATGAAAAATCTATCCTATACCACCATCCCGCATATTTAAAAGTCTTATCCATATCCCAAGGCAAAATATTCCACTTCCCATTTCCATTTATATCATGATACATATAATAATTATGCGTATATGTACTCTTATTCGTTATCATTATAGTCATCGCCAAAAAATTAACCAACGACTCATACTCAAAATTGTCTTGTAAATATTGGTAGTATCTCTCATTTGGCACATAATACAACGAATCTATTAACTCTTCCAAATCTAACCAATCCGCTGATTCATTACTCTTCTTCTCCCACCTTTTATAAATTTCATCATTAATACTCAGCGATGCACCATCTATCGTTGCCTTATACATATTTGCCTTGCTATCAAGCCCATTGTCCTCCATCATTTTGCTATCCATATTTTCCACAGCAAGATAAATTCCAAAAAACTCATCATTTACATAAACAGCAACTAATTCCGATTTGAAACATATATGACCAGACTCCCTAAACAACTTAGTAGCAAGAAATTGTCTCACATAAGTAGGGTCTGTCCACTCAGAATTAAGATTTAATACATCATTACCATTCTCAAATATATCCTTATCAAATTTTATCTTCAACGATTTCTTCGGATATTCACGCGAACCATCGCCACGTATCCTCATACGTGTATCACTCCACTCGATTCCACTATACTTTATACTAATATCAATATAAATATCCTCCTGTGCATTCTCATATATATTGTCTAATTCAGACTTATCACAATATATATAATACTCTTTCAACCCCTCCGCAACAAGACTATTAGCAAATAATAATATCACTAATATAGAAATCTTTGATAAATTCATCTTACCACTCATTATTTATTGTTAAATTAATCACTGTCTTATCTCTCATATAAACCAAACCCAATTTCAGCATTAAATGCTAAAACCAAACTAAATTTATTAAAAAATAAAAAGGTATTAATTTATCAAATAGCTTTTATTTTGTTCTTAAGAAATGTTAATTGTTTTTCGTTACACATCGGCGAAACAGTCTCAAACACTATTCTATGATAATCATTAAGCCAATCAATCTGTACTTGACTCATTAACTCTTTTTTTATTGCCTTTGTCTCTATCGGAAATAAAGTCAAATTCTCAAACTCTAAAAATGGAGCAAATTCCGTCTCCTTAGATTTCTTAACAGTTATCAAATTCTCTATCCTTATTCCATGCTTACCAGCTCTATATAATCCGGGTTCATTCGATACTATCATTCCCGGTTTAAGCGTAGTCGAATTCTCATCCATTCTAATACTTTGTGGTCCTTCATGAACATTCATAAAACAACCAACACCATGACCAGTCCCATGATGATATTGCTTGTAGTCGTCCCATAAATATTTTCTTGCGAGTACATCTAATTGACTACCACGAGTTCCAACAGGAAATTTTGCTAAAGTCAAATCAATATGCCCCATCAATACTTGAGTATAATCTTCTTTCTCTTCTTCAGTTGGCTTCCCAAAATGATAAGTCCGAGTTATATCTGTAGTCCCATCATAGAACTGAGCCCCCGAATCCAATAAAAAGAAAGTCCTATCCGTTATATTGATAGAAGTTTTTTCCGTAGAACCATAATGAATGATAGCTCCATGCTCTCCCATGCCAGCAATAGTATTAAAACTCAAACCATAATAATGTTCTTGCTTTGCTCTACATGATTCCAAATACTCCATTACAGATAATTCAGTTATCCCACCATCATTTATCTTCTCCTCCATCCACATCCAATTGTCAATCATTGCCAAGCAATCTTTCCTCATCGCATTTCGAACACCATTCAGCTCAACCTCGTTCTTTATCGCCTTTAAATGTGTAGATATATTAATCCCGACCACAACATTCATCTCTTCAGGTATAGCCTTATAAAGCCAATAATTTGAACGCGAAGGGTCAATATAAATGTTCTTATTCGCATCTAATTCTTTTATATTTTTCTCAACCTCACTATATTCTCTAATCTCTATATTCTCAGATTTGAATTTATCTTCCAAACCAGAAGGCAATTTCCTTTTATCAACATATAATATCGCTCTATCCATTGAAATAAGAGCGTAAGATATTAAAACAGGATTAAATGGTACATCATAACCCCTAATATTAAACGCCCAACATACATCATCTAAAGAACATAATAAAGTATAATCACAATTCTGCCCTCTTAATCCATCCCTAATTGCACCAATCTTATCAACCCTCGATTGTCCAGTAAACTCAACATCTACCTCAAACAATTCTTCCCCAGGCAACCCAGGTCTATCCTCCCAAATCTCACTAATCAAATCATACTTAGACTCTATCTCAATACCCTTTAACTTAAAAGTAGAAACCAATTTTTTCGCCAATACAACCGAAAACACCTTACCATCAAAACCAACTTTATCTCCTGTCCCAAACTTATCATTAATCCATTTTGTGAAATCAGGAACATCTTCTAACCCAAGTTTAAAAGTCTTAACCTCAGTCCCAGCCAACTGCTCATCTGCCTGCAAAAAATATCTACCATCAGTCCACAGCCCAGCCTCATCCATTGTAATAACAACAGTTGCAACTGAACCAGTAAAACCAGAAATCCAAGCTCTCGAAAGCCAATGAGCAGGAGCATACTCACTAATATGTGGGTCAGTACTCGGTATTATATAAGCCGATAACCCTTTTTCTTTCATCAAACTTCTTAAAGCAGCTATTTTTTCATTTACAGTCATTTTTTACCTTCCTGTTCCCATTTATTTCTTAATTTCGTCTATTCTATATTTTAATTAACAAAAATTATTTGTCAGAAAGATAACTTAATGAAAAATGCAAAACTATCAAAAGAATTACTAAATAATTACCAGATTAAAAAACAACAAATCCAAAATAGATTAAATGAATTCACAGAAATACCTAAAGAACAATACTTCTACGAACTCTGTTTCTGTATCTGTACCCCACAATCAAAAGCCAAATCTGCACTCGCCGTACAAGAAATTTTAGAAACAAAAAACTTTAAGAACAGCAACATCGAACTACTACCAATACTAAACAACAAAAACCACTACATAAGATTCCACAATCAAAAGTCAAACAGACTAAAAGAAATGAAAGACAATTATGCCACAATCGAAAAAGTAATTCTTTCAAACCAATCCAACCAACAAAAAAGAGAATGGATATACGACAACGTAAAAGGAATAGGGATGAAAGAATCTGCCCACTTCCTCAGGAACATAGGCTATAAAAACTTAGGAATTTTAGATAGACATATATTAAAACACTTAGTTAATTGTGGGGTGTTTGAGGAAATACCAAAGATTAGTTCAAAAAAGAAATATGCTTTTGCGGAAACTAAATTTAAAGAATTTGGAGAAATAGTTGGAATACCAATTGATGAATTAGATTTGCTTTTTTGGAGTGAGGAAGCTGGAGAGATTGTCAAGTAAAGAGAATCAATCCAAAAATTTAGTATTGATATATAGAGATGTATGCTTCATCTTTGTAAATTTCAACTCCCATTATATTTTTAATTTTAATAGCAAATGGTTTGAAATTGGCGGGTAATTGAATATCTGAATTAGTCAATGGATTGCCTTGATTATTAAATAGATGAATAAAATATTTTTCTTTGATTTTAGAGGAATAAAGTTTTTTTACATTTTCAGGAACATATTTGTTTCTGTACACTACACAAAAATTTGTATCACTATCGAATGACAAAAAATCAGTTATTAATGAGTAATTATTCTTTCTAAATATCAAATCCTTAGATCTGACATCATAAACAAAAGTTTTAAATTCTGTTCCATAATTCAACTCTAAACTGTTTTTAAAATCTCCATTTGTATTAAATATATTAAAAACCTTAGAGCCACTTTGCACTTCATATAATTCTTCATTAATTTCCGAATATATAAAGTAAGGATACAATAAATTTGATTTTTTATACATTGAAAATTCTTCGGAAATTTTACCTCCGTATCTTTCAATTTTATTCTTATTTTTCAAGTCCAATAATACAAAAGTAGGTGAATTTTGATCTAAATATATATCATCACTTTTGCTTCTAATTCCCAAAAGAAGTTTATTACCCACAATCTCAATTTCATGAGAATAACTCAAATTCGAGTCTAAAAGACTATTTATATCATAATAAGAAATATTTCCCTCATCGTTTCTCATATTAATATCATAAAGATAATAACCTGCTTTAGCACTAATATCTAAGTTGAGAATTTTATTTTCATTCATTAAGGGATGCCGAGAAAAATTAAAATCATAAATACTTGATTTTTGTAAATTGATTTTATTTGCTTCATTCGTATTTAAATCAACTACATAGTAACTCATATTCTCCGAATCATTAACAATTAAAGTGTCTCTATAATAATAGGTGGTAAATCGTTTACTATTTAAAGTAATACCTTTGTTTTCTATTATGATTTTTTTTCTACTAATCAGTTTTAACTCACCTTCTTTATAAGTACTGTTATTATTTATTAAATCAATCACATCATTAACATTAACATCTGACTTCCCATCCCCTAATTTGAATTCTAATAAAATTTTCCCTTGATTATTCATCAACATTAAATAAGGCAATTTTGGTACTTCATAATAATTGCTATATGCACCCAACTTATCATTCACAAAATTCAAATTATAATTTATTTTCAGATTTTGAATTGTGTCATTATTATTAATACCATCATAAAAATAAATAATATTTACCCTACTTAATTCAATAGTCTCCAACAAATAATGAAAATTGCTAATGCAAATTCCACAACTATTTTCGTTAGCAAACACATATATTTGATAGTCTTTATCATTATTATCATATAACTTAACTTCTGTAGAATAAAGGCTGTTTAATGAATTAATAATAACTACCAAAATTATAATGATTTTATACATATAATATTATTATGATTTAATAAAAAGCAATCCAAAAGTAATTCAGATTGCCATTTTAAAAAAATTAAATATCCAAATTATGAACCAAGAACTTTAGCAAATCGCTCAAACGCCCAGTCTATTTCCTTCTTGCTTACTACAAGTGGCGGAGCAACTCTTATAACCGTATCATGTGTTTCCTTGCATAATATTCCCATACCCATCAACTCTTCGCAATAAGGTCTCGCCGCTGTATTCAGCTCAATTCCAATCCATAATCCCCTTCCCCTAACTTCTTTGATAAGCGAACTATTTAACCCTCTAAATTTTTCAATCAAATAATTCCCTAACATAAATGAATTTTCAATCAAATTTTCATTCTCAATTACTTCCAAAGCTGCTATTGCAACAGAAGCCGCCAAAGGATTTCCACCAAATGTCGAACCATGGTCTCCAGGGTTAAACACCCCTAAAACTTCTTCATTCGATAATACAGCAGAAACAGGATAGAAACCGCCCGATAAAGCCTTACCGATAATGACCATATCAGGTTTTACCCCTTCGTAATCAAAAGCAAATAACTTTCCAGAACGTCCCAACCCAGCCTGAATCTCATCACAAATAAATAATATATTATTCTCTTTACAAATGGACTCAACCGCCTTCAAATATCCATCAGGAGGAATTATTATCCCAGCCTCACCCTGAATGGGTTCCAACATAATTGCAGCCGTATTCTCATTTACTAACTCCTTCAATGATTCAACATCGCCATATTTTGCAATTGGAAAACCAGGTGCATAAGGGCCAAAACCATCTTTATATTGCTCTTCAGTTGATGCTCCTACGATTGTTATAGTCCTGCCATGAAAATTATTTTCCATACATATAATCTCAGCTTTATCCGCAGCAATTCCTTTCTTCTTATAACCCCATTTTCTAGCCGCTTTGATTGCAGTTTCTACTGCCTCAGCACCAGAATTCATCGGCAAGAACTTATCATAACCAGTCATTTTATTTAATTTTTCATATAAAACTGGCAATTTATCATTCCTAAAAGCACGTGAAGTCAAAGTAACTTTCTCTGCCTGCTCTACAAAAGATTTTAAGATATGAGGATGACAATGACCTTGATTAACAGCTGAATAAGCCGCCAAACAATCCATATATTTCTTCCCATCTACATCCTCAACCCAAACTCCAGAGGCCTTATCTATAACTACGTCTAATGGCTTGTAATTCCTCGCACCATATTTATTTTCTAACTCTACGAATTCTTGTGTGTTCATGAATATTCTATTCTATTTTTTGAAAAAATCTTTTATGCAAATTAACATTTAATAAACTAAGAATTATCCTAATCTATTTCAATATATATCAACATTTTCATATTCAATATATTCAATCGGTAATATCGGCATTGGCAATCCATTATTCTCTACTCTAAATTCCAACGAATTAATATTATCCTTAACATTTTCAACATTGAAGCCAATAAACTTAGATATCAACGCATCAATATTAAACATATCTAATTTTGGATATTCATAAATATAAGTTTTTTCATCTTCCGGAATCCCAGCTTCTTTCTTAGCTATTTTTATAGCTTCTGCCAATCCGCCTATCTTATCAACCAATCCTTTCTCTTTTCCATCAGTCCCTGACCATATCCTACCTTGTGCAACATCATGTATCTTCTCGTATTCAACTCCCCTACCCTCAGATACCTTAGTAACAAAGTCTTTATACAATCTTTTTATACTTTTTTCAAACTGACCTCGCTCATCTTCATTCAATGGCGCAACCGGCAAACCTAACCCTATAAGTGGAACGCTAAAAGATTGCCCCAATGCAGAATATTTACTCGTCTTCACCACATCAGTCGTAATACCCAAATCTTTTGCTACTCCCTTATCATATATCCAAGAGCTAATCACTCCAATAGAACCCGTAATAGTAATAGGTGATGCAACTATTTGGTCAGCATCCATCGATAGCCAATATCCACCAGAAGCGGCTACCATACCTTGCGAAACAATTATTGGTTTTTTGTTCAAAATACTCATATCATTTTTATATTTCCTGATTTCATTCGTAATGTATTCCGATGCAAGTGCGTCACCACCTGGAGAATCTACTCTCAATACAACAGCCTTAATCCTGTCACTCTTAAGTGCTGCTTTCATATCTTTAACTAATTTTCTTGCCTTTATCCCTTGGTCCATAGAACATACTCCAAGGGCATATATAACGGCAATACTACTAGTTTGCTCTTTCCACTTGTCATCTATTGGCTTTTGTGAATGGTAAACATAAGACTCCGAAACGAGAGTATTATTAATTGGGTCTATTTCTTTCATCATTTTTTTAACATCAGTCCATCTTCCAAATCTATCTACCAATCCTTCCTCTTTTGCTTCTGCCGCATAATAAAAAATTTGTTTATTTACCAATTCTTCAAACTTAGCTTCACTCATTCCTTCCCTATCTCTCGCAACTTCTCTCTTCGTAGTATTAAACCATGAGTCAATTAATGCTTGTCTTTGCTCTCTGTCTCCCTCGGAATAGTTCTCCCTTGTAAATGATTCAACTGCCGATTTATACTTATAAAATCTTAACTCATCATATCCAATCCCTAACTTCTCTAACATATTCTTATAATATGAACGTGCCATCGAGTACCCCTCAATTGACATCGAACCAAATTCATCCATTATTATCTCATCTGCTACTGAAGCAAAATGATACTGGTCTATTCCTACTCTTTCAATAAAAATTATTACCTTCTTACCACTCATCTTAAATTCTCTCAATCTCTCTCTCAATTCCCAAAGCAATGCCTTACTAGTTCTCAATCCTACCGCATTTATTACCAATCCTTTTATAGTCTCATCTTTCTGTGCTCTATCTATCGTGCCCAGCAATCCAACCAATGTACGAGAATTATCAAAAAACTTATAATTCTGATACTTCACAGCTCCAGCTAAATTCATCTGAACATAATACTGCGGTTTTTGAATATCATCTAAAAATGTTCTATCCTCGCCACCCAATCTAACAGTATAAGATTGAAATGGCTTACTTTCTTCCGAACTAGTATTTATAGCACCAATTCCCATTGTACCAAAACTAATATCCAAACCAACATTTATCATCTTATTATCAAAATATCGTCCATTTATCCTCACTCCATCTGCAAATTCCCAAGATACACCTCCACTCCAAGTCAAATCACTATAATCCCCAAACTTAAAAGTAGCCGCATCCGCAAAAAATGTTAGCGGATAATCATTACCGAATGGTCTTAATGCAATCTCTGCTACCCCTTCCTCATCGCTATTATTATATGCTGTAATATAAGAAAAACCAAGTGACAAATATTCCATAGGTCTTGAAATCATACCAATCGAAAATGTATTTGCACGCTTAAAAGATGATTTATCACCACCAACGAAACCATGAGCAATACCCATTGAGAAGTCTCTATCTCCAAAACCCAATGAATAACGATAATCTACTATATAATTTCCTGCAATGTCTTCGTGATATATTGCACCTAAGCCAATATTTTCATTACCCTGAAATATACCAACATCTTTAAATTGACCAAAATCCGAATGCCTATTAAAAAATGTAAAAATCAAATCCGAATTTGACCTATTATAATTTAATATTGCTGGATTTGCAAATCCATAAATACCACTCTTAAAAGCACCTGGAGATGCTTGCATATATGGACTTAATTCCCTATATGTATTGAAAGATTTTGTGGTTGTTACTGCTTCTTGTGCCGATAGTCCATAAGAACTAATTAAAATGAAAAGTAATAATATTTTTTTCATGGTTTTCCTAATAATATGATATATTTTTTTAACTACGTTTTTAAAATATAAATGTTATGAAATTTCTAAAAATTCCAATATTCCCTATCCAAACTTCTATACTGAATAGCCTCACTTATATGTGCTACTCCTATATTTTCTGCACCCTCCAAGTCAGCAATCGTACGTGATACTTTCAATATCCTATCGTAAGCCCTCGCAGACAAATTTAATTTATTCATTGCCATCTTTAATAAATTTTGAGAAGCAACACTCAATTCGCAGTATTTTCTAATTACTTTAGTAGTCATATCTGCATTTTTATATACTCCAGCAATTTTTTCAAACCGCTTCGATTGTATCAACCTCGCTTTTATTACCCTTTGCCTTACCTCTTTTGAAGTCTCCCCAGTTGTAGTGTCTGACAATTCATTATATTTCACAGCCGGCACTTCCACATGTATATCTATCCTATCAAGTAACGGACCTGATATTTTGCTTAAATATGATTTTACTTGCTGTGGCGTAGAATTCGTCTTGTCCAATGTCTCCCCATCTGGAGTCGGATTCATCGAACAAACCAACATAAAATTTGCAGGGTATTCCACGCTCATTTTTGTTCGTGAAATTGCAATCGATTTGTCCTCAAGTGGTTGTCTCATTACCTCCAAAACATTCCGAGCAAACTCCGGTAATTCATCCATAAATAATACCCCGTGATGTGCCATCGATATTTCACCTGGCCGAATATTGCCCACACCACCACCTACAAGTGCAACATTTGAAATAGTATGATGCGGTGCTCTAAACGGTCTTTCTTTCACCACCGCTTCATTTCTGGGCAATAAACCCGCTATAGAATGAATTTTAGTAGTTTCTAACGATTCTTCCAATGTCAAAGGTGGCAATATACCAGGTATTCTCTTTGCTAACATTGTCTTACCCGAACCCGGCGGACCAATCATCAGCATATTATGACCACCAGCAGCAGATACTTCCATTGCTCGCTTAACATTAATTTGACCTTTCACATCTGACAAATCAAGACTAACAATCGAATCTTCTGTGCTAAATATCTCATCTAAATCAACTGTTTTTGCTTCTATCTTCAAAGTCCCATTTAAAAACCCTACAGCCTCTTTCAAATCCTTTATAGGAATTACTTTTATACCTTCAACCATCGCCGCCTCATCTGCATTTTCTATTGGAAGAAGTAACTTCTTAAATCCTTTCTTCTTCGACTCTAAGGCAATAGAAAGTGAACCATGTATAGGGCGTAGAAATCCATCTAAAGACAATTCACCCATAATTATACAATCCTTCGAAACCGATTGATCTAAAATACCTAATGAAGTTAATATACCAAGTGCGATGGGCAAATCAAAACCCGAACCTTCTTTTCTAATGTCAGCAGGAGCCAAATTAACTGTTACTCGCTTATTCGGAAATGTAAAACCAGAATTTTTTATTGCAGCAGATACTCTCTCCTTAGACTCCTTCACTGCCGAATCTGGCAAACCAACTATACTAATTGCCGGCAATGCCGTATCTAAGTGCGTTTCTATTTCTACCGTAAATGCATCAATACCAAAAACAGAAGCTGAAAATAATTGTGAATACATATAATTATAATTAAATTTGAAAAGCACTTCAAATTATAATATTTATTTGAATTTACCAAAAACATTAATGTTTCATCTGCTCACTATAAATAAAATATACTGACTTCCGAACCACTCACAACTACATTTCAACACTCCCACCCAACTTAAATTTTACCTTTTTATCAATCTAAAATTTTGTCTATTATATTTTATATTCTTATATTTGATAATATTAATTTTTTATATTTATCGTATGTAGGTATATAATGCATTTATTTAAGGTTGTTCCTATTATATTTTTATTAATGTTTTGTGTGCAGAGTAACTTAGCTCTTGCTTCTGATTTAGACTTAGCCAAAGAAAAGTTTCATTCCTATCAAATCGAAGAGTCTCTAAACCTATTAAACAAAATAATGGACGATGATAATACAGACCCCGAGTCTAAAAATGAAGCCCTATTATTCAAAATTTATATAAATAGTAACGATCATATAAAAGAAAATTTAAACTCAAATCTAAATTTAATTATTGACAACTTCGAGAACCCTAACCCCTATCTTTTTTCTTTAATGTCATACCTTTGGGGTAACGTCTCCAATGGTTCAGTCAATGAAGAAACAGTCGAACTAATGGAAGATTTAGTCGAAACAGATAAAATAAATGAACTCATCAAACCACATTTCCATGAAGCAATCGGAAAATATAAATTTATTAAAAATGATTTCGATGATTTCAGAGAATATCTTTCAAATATTCACAGTATTGTAGATTGGCAGTTCGTAGGTGAATTTGATAATATTTCCGGTTTCGGTTTCAAAAATGGGTATCCACCTATCAATAACCCAAAACCAGATGCTACTTTCAAAAACAAATGGGGTGCAAACGTAAGCTGGTATGAAGTAAAAGGAATTAACACTGGCGAATGGATAGATTTTACTTACTTCTTCAGCGGTCAAAACTCAATAGTCTATGCTCAAACTTTCTATTACTCCGAATCTCCAAAAGAAGTCATTGCTACTTTAGGCATTTCCGGCTCCGTAAAAGTATGGACAAACGATAGATTAGTTTTCAGCGAAGAAAACGAAAGAAATAATGGCTTAGATTCTTATAAATTTAAAATACAACTCGAAGAAGGATGGAACAGACTCCTAATACAATCCGGAGAAAGTGAATCCGCTCGACTTAATTTCTCCTTCAGGCTTTTAGACAATGACTTCAAACCACTAAAATCCGAAAATGTCATGAAAGAATACCAGCCATATAGAAAGTTAAAAGGTGAAAAAATTGACATTGTCGAAGATGAAACTGAAAAATTCTTCCTGCAAAAAATTAAAAAAAACCCCTCTAAAACCATTTATAAATATTTCCTCTATGAATACTATATCTTCCTAAATTATAAAGATAAAGCAAGAATCCTAATGGATGAATTGGTCGAAACAAACCCAAACTCAAAATTTAATATTATAAAAAAAATCAACCTCTACTCCCTTTTAGAAAAAAGAACCCTCATAAGCCAAGAAGTAGAAAAAATTAGAAAATTTGATGATTTCCCTATGAACCTTGAACTCCTCTGGAATGATGCCCTCGAAGCAAAAGACTTAACCAAAATGGACTCACTTCTCAGCGAAATGAAAAAACTCGAATTTCACTTCCCAAAAGAACTCATTTACGAAAAAGAATTAAGCATACTCTCATTAAAAGAAAACTGGGAAGCACTATATAATTTAGCCAAAATTGCACACAATAAATTTCCTAACAATCCTAAAATTATGAATCTTATGTTTGTATTCGAAAGCAAAGGAAATAAAGACCTCGACAAAGCAGAAGAAATTTTGAAAGATTACCTAGAAAAAAATAATTTTACCAATTTCCAACTAAATCTCTCTTCCTTCTACCTCGAAAATGCCGAGCTTGAAAAAGCTAACGATGTATATGAAGAACTATTAAAACAAACAGAATATTCAACAGGTATTTATGATAGGCTTGCCTCTAATTATTTTGTTAACAGAAACTACGAAAAATCATTAGGATATATTAATAAAGCCATCAATTACGCCCCATACTACTCCAAATACAGAAGCAGAAAAGGTGATATTTACAACCAAATGGACGAAACAGAATTAGCCCTAAAAAGCTATAAAGAAGCACTATCTTTTTACCCCCTTGACTATGAAATCCGTGAAAAAATAAGATTTTTAGAAGGAAAAAAAACAATTTTTGAACAGCTCGGCGAACCAGATATGGACTCTAAATTCTTAATTTCTGCCGGCAAAAATGAATTCCCAGAAGACAACCTAATAGTACTACACGACGAGGTCAAATCCGTAGCATACAAAAATGGAGGCTTTGAACAAAAGTTTTACTTATTATACAAAATACTAACAAAATCAGGTATCGATCTACTCAAAGAATACACAGTCCCCGTCTATAACAACCAAAATTTTCGAATAGAAAAAGCAAACGTCCTTAAAAGTGATGGTAACATCATCAAAGCCGAAGAAAATAAAAATCAATTAGTCTTCACCAATTTAGAAGAAGGCGACGGAGTATTACTAATTTATACACTACAAACTTACCAATCATCTCTCCTCGTAGAACATTTTTGGGACGATTTTTACTTCAATTCCTATTTCCCAACAATGTTCTCCAAATACAGCCTTGCAATAGAAGATGACAAAAAATTCGAATATAAAATGCTGAATAACAAAATCGAACCATCTATATCCGATTTCGAAAACTTCAAAGTCTATACTTGGGAACGTGGAAATAGTCCAAAAATAGAAGATGAATCATATATGCCAAGACTCCAAGATGTAGCAGATATGCTATTCATCTCAAGTATAAATAATTGGGGCGAAATCAGTGATTGGTATAGAAAACTCTCCGATTCAAAAAGTAAAGTAGATTATGATGTAAATAAACTATACGAAGAAATCTTCACCAAAAACAAATCAAACCTGAGTAAATTAGACAAAGCAAAAGAAATATATCAATACATTGTAAAAAGCATAAGATACAGTTCAGTTTCTTTCAGACAATCAGGCTTAGTTCCCCAAAAAGCATCCGATTTAGTAAATGAAAAAATCGGTGACTGCAAAGATGTCTCAACCCTATTTGTCGCACTCTGCAAAAAAGCAGGACTTAACGCAAATTTGGTTTTAGTAAATACTCGCAGAAATGGACTTAACGCAATGTCCCTCCCAAGTATAAACTTCGACCACTGCATAGCGGAGTTAAACCTCGAAAACGAAAAATATTACTTGGAGCTAACCGCTGAAAATCTACCCTTCGGTACCATCGGTGAAAATATGATAAACTCATTTTCCCTACCTATTTACGAAAACTCTAAAAATCCTATAAACTTAGATTTCAAAAAAAGATTAGAAAATAAAATCGAGCGAGATACTGAAATTTCATTCGAAGGCACCAAAGCCATAGTAAAGAAAAATACAATTAAACACGGCTCAAATGCCTCGCTAATGCGTTCCTCATATCTTTATTCAAGTAACAAAGAAAGATTTGAAAATATGCAGGAAGCCATTATCGACGACAGTCCAACCTTAAAATTAACAAAATTTGATTTCACCAGTGGTTTAGAAGAAGTAAATACCCCAGTAGAATATTATGTCGAATACGAGGACCTAAACCCATTCGTTGAAATTAGTTCAATGTCATTATACCTATTCAAATTGCCATGGACCGACAACTTTTCTAACGTAGAAATTATTTCTCAAGCTGATAGACAATACCCATTAGAACTATGGCGATACTTCTCAAGTGAACAACGTGAAGAAAAAATTATTGTAAAGCTTCCAAATGATAAAAAATTATCAGGTTTCCCCGAAAACATTTCTATAAGCAATGAAGTATTCGACTACAAACTAAAATTCAAAAAAAATGCAGATAATATCGAATGTAAACGCGAATTTAAAATCAAAATGAGAGACGTTCACCCCAAATATTATCAAAGTTTTAAAACCGATTTCGAAAAAGTAATAAAGTCCGATAAATTAAATATTGAATTCTTAGATAAAAAATAATTGCACTTTTTGCAAAAATTAATGTAAGTTTAATAAAATTAAATAGATTGATTTGGATTAAAAAAAATGAAATGATAAAATAAATGTCTAATCACACTGGAAATAAAGCAATATTATATGCCTTACTCGCAAACTTAGGAATTGCGATTATAAAATCTATTGCTGCCTTCTTCACCGGCTCCGGCTCTATGCTCGCCGAAGCAATTCACTCTTACGCCGACAGCGGTAATCAATTACTTCTCTTCGTTGGTATTAAAAAAGCTAAAAAAGAACCAACCGAAAAACATCCACTAGGCTATGGAAAAGAAGTTTATTTCTATTCTTTCATTGTCTCATTAGTTTTATTTATACTCGGTGGCTCATTTTCTATTTACGAAGGTGTACACAAAATGGGTTCAACCGAGCCTATCGCTTTCCCTTTAGTCGCAGTTGCTGTTTTAGTAGTCAGCATAATCCTCGAAGCACTTTCCCTTATGGGCTGCCTAAAAGAAATCAGACCTTTTAGAAACGGTAAAAATTTATGGGAATGGTCAAGAGATAGCCGTCGCTCAGAACTAGTAGTCGTACTCGGCGAAGATGTCGCAGCACTAATAGGACTATTCGTAGCCTTGATGGCAGTTTTCGTCGCTATGGTTACAGAAAACCCAATCTACGATGCCATCGGCTCTATTTTCATTGGTGTTTTATTGATTATCATATCTTTTTTCTTAGCTGTAAAAATCAAAGGACTATTAGTAGGCCAATCTGCTGATTTACATAAACGAGAAGAAATATTGAAACAATTAAACGAATTTAAAGAAATTGACTTTATCTTCAATCTCATTACATTCCAACTCGGCGAACAACTGATGATAGCTGTAAAAGCAAAAATGATGAAAACCAACTCAGATATCGAATTAATCGAAAATATCAATGCCTGCGAAGCAAGACTACGCGAAAATAATGAAGATTTAAAATGGATATTCTTCGAACCTGACTTATATGATTAACTTTTCTACTTATCTAATAAATTCTCACTTAAATTGGCATTATACGGTATCATAAAATGGAATATATTTTTTTAGTAATAGTTATCATTGCAGTTATTTTTTTATTGAAACTAATTCAAAGAAAAAAAATAGAAAAAATCACATTAACACCAAAAAAACTAAAACTATGGAACCATTTCTTAGAACAAAATGTTAATTTTTTCTATAATTTAGAGACAGAAAATAAAAATGAATTTATCAATCGATTAATCAATTTCCTAAATAAAACAAGAATTACACCCGTAAATACTAACATCAAAGAAACCGACAAACTATTAATAGCCGCTTCAGCCATTATTCCAGTCTTCGCCTTTCATAATTGGGAATATGACTACCTCGAAGAAGTCTTGGTTTACTCTGACTCATTCGACCAAAACTACGACACCAAATCTCAAGACAATAATATATTAGGAATGGTCGGTAGCGGAGTTATGAGCGATAAAATGATTTTATCATTAAAAGCCATCCGTCACGGTTTCTCCAACGAAAAAGATAAAAAAAACACAGCCATTCACGAATTTATACACCTCATAGACAAACAAGACGGCATAATTGACGGCGTTCCATCAATACTTTTAAATAAAAACTATATAGCATCATGGTTAGACCTAATTCAAAGAAAAATGACCGAAATTACCCAAGACAAATCCGATATTAGAGACTATGGTGCATACAACAAAGCAGAGTTTTTTAGCGTCGCAAGTGAATACTTCTTCGAAAGACCCAAACTAATGGAAAAACAACACCCTGAATTATTCCTATATATGAACAAAATATTCAACCAAGTCCCAAATCTAAAATATGAACCAAATATTGTCAAAATCGGTAGAAATTCTCCTTGCCCCTGCGGAAGTGGAAAAAAATATAAACATTGCTGTCTTGCCAAAAAGTGATATTATTTTACATTTTCTTGGTATTTTTGTATATTATTCATTTAAGATAAAAAAAACAATATATTAATGATAGAAACTAAAAGCATAACAGTAAGCAAAAATAAAATGTTTAAACTATCATTATTGATGTATATAAAAATGCGAAAACTAATTTTCTTAATTTATCCACTTCTCATTATATTACTAATTCTCAAAACAACATTTTTACTATCATTCTATTTGATTTTATTAATGTTAATATCGCTGATAACTCTACCTATTTATTTTTATATTTCTGTAAACTCTACCAAAAATAGAAAACTGTTCGAGCCCTATAAATTAAAATTTGAAAAAGATTTAATTTGGCAATTTTACGATGACTGCACCTCATATTCTGTAAAATGGGAAGACATTAATAAAGTTATAAAAATTGATAATTTCATAGCATTATTTTATTCTCAAAACGAATACATTTTGCTTGATACCATTAGCTTAGACGAAAATAAATTTAACGAGTTTAAATTAGAATTAGAGATGAAAACTGGATTAAAATATGTTTGACTTCATTGAAGATGAATACTTATTAAATGGACTATCCGAAGCCGTTCTGATAATCAATCTCAATAACGATATTATTTATAGCAATGCCGCTATTAATAACTATTTTGATTTACAAAAAAATGATGACCTTTTATTTATCAAAGGTACACTAATTAAACTCACAGAATCTAAACAAAAAAGCGAATTTAAAATCGACTATAATGAAGTCCAATTACGAATTAGATTTAGCAAAGAACCAAATGGCAATATCTGTTTCATCATATCCGAAGAAAAAATAGTTTCAGATAGCGGTATCCTAATAGACGAACTTCTAAAAGCCATAATAGACAATACATTTAACTCAATTTTCATCACAGACAACGATACAATAAACGGCCCTAAAATCACTTTCGTAAATAAAAGCTTCACTTCCCTTACAGGATATTCTCCAAATGAAGTAATCGGTAAACACCCAAGACTATTATTCGGCGAAAACACAGAAAGCAAAGAAAAAGAAAATATCTATAACTATCTCAACAACAACTCCCTCAGCTACAAAGGAATAATCACCAACTACAAAAAAAATGGCAACCAATTTATTTCAGAAACAAGTATCCTCCCCGTATATGATAAACTTAATAAAATTACTCACCACATCGGCATCCAAAATGATATAACATCAAATATAAATGAAAAGAAAAAACTAAAAGAACTTAAAGAAAATTTAGAACGCTCTAATAAAAACCTACAACAATTCGCCTACAGTGCCTCCCACGACCTACAAGAACCAGTAAGAATTATTTCAAATTATTTAGAACTCATCGAACTAAAATACCTTGAAAATTTAGACGATAATGGAAAAAGATATATTCAATACGTGCTAAACTCCTCCAAACGTATGAGAAATCTTATCAATGATTTATTAGACTTCTCAAGAGTAAATTCTAAATTGATTAAACGTAAATTAGTTGATTTAAATAAAATAATCGACGAAGTTTTAGAAACATATAAATACAAAATTCGAGATAAAAACATCAAAGTAGAAATAGAAAACCTACCAGACTTATACCTTGATGATAGTCTCATATACCAATTATTTATGAACCTAATCGGTAACGCAATTAAGTTTTCCAGAGATGATGTCGAATCATTAATTACTATCAATTCTCATTTAGAAAAAAATTCTCAATGCATTATTATCAAGGACAATGGCATAGGTATAAAAGATGAAAATAAAGAACTAATCTTCGAATTATTTAAAAAAATACACCTTAGAAGTGAATACGATGGTACAGGTATCGGATTGTCCATCTGCAAATCCATAGTCGAATCTCACGGAGGACGCATTTTTGTCGATTCCGAGTTCGGCAAATGGAGTGAGTTTAAAGTTAAATTACCTTTAATTTCTTTGTGAAATAAATTAATTTCCTTATATTAATTTTTTATCATAAAGAAATGTCCAAAATAAAATAGTTTAAGTCTTATATTAATCAGGGTTTATGAATATATTAATAGTAGAAGATAACTTAGCAGATTTTGAATTAATCGAAGTACGTCTGAAAAGAGTTGGTAAATACCAAACTTTCAATGCCCGTAGTTTAGAAGAAGCTATGGAAATGCTCCAAAAAACCCAATATAATTTAATATTATTAGATTTAGGTCTGCCAGACTCCCAAGGCGAACGAACTTTCGATAAAATAATTGAAAAATTTGACGATATACCCATCATTCTAATGACAGGGCTAAATGACCAAGAACTAGGTCTATCTTTAATAAAAAAAGGTGCCCAAGACTTCCTGCTCAAAGATGAAATTACATCTTTCACTCTTAGGAAATCTATCTGCTACGCATTTAGCCGTTTCGAAACTCAAAAAGAATTAAAAGAATCAGAAGAAAAATTAAAACATTCAAACCAAACAAAAGACAAATTCTTCTCTATCCTCGCTCACGATTTAAGAAATCCCATCGGCTCTTTCGTCGTTACTACCGACTACCTTTCTAACTGCCTTGAACAAGATGAATTAGATGACGTAAAGGTTCTAATCTCAGAAATGAATAAGTCTTCAAAAAAAACATTAGAACTATTAGAAAACCTCTTAGTCTGGGCAAAAACTCAAAATGGTCAAATCGGTTGTAGCCCTCAAATTGTTGACCTCTCTCTTGTTGTCGAGTCAGTTATCTCATTAGTAAAAAACAAAAAGAAAATCGGAAAAATAGAATTTATTTCTAAGATAAACCCAAAAACAATGATTTTTGCCGACTCTAATATGCTACACACAATTCTAAGAAATTTAATAACTAATGCCGTTAAATTCTCCAATGAAAAAGGCAATATTTATATTGATTTCGTAGAAAAATCATCTGAATTTGTCATAAGCGTCAAAGACGAAGGCATCGGACTCAGCGAAAAAGACATAAACAGGCTTTTTAAATTAGATATAAACACTCAGTCCATCGGAAAAAGCGATTTAAAAGGCTCAGGTTTAGGTCTATTATTAGTCAAAGAATTCGTAGAACTTCACGATGGAAGAGTATGGGTTGAAAGCGAAGAAGACAAAGGCTCTTGTTTCTATTTTACCATCTCTAAAACCATTTCCTAATCTTTGCCTCAATTCGATTATCAATTCCAAACCATTTTCGACCAAAATCTATCACCACCCTTTAACCTTATAAATTTTGAAAAAACTGATTAAAATATTTTTCAAGACAATTGTATTCATTACCCTATTCTCAATTCTTTGGGTCTTCCTCTACAAATTTATAAATCCACCCATTACTTACCTAATGTTAGAACGAAACTGGTTCGAAAATGAACATATAAACTATACTTGGACCGACATTGAAGAAATTTCCATAAATATTCAAAAAGCTGTAATAGCATCCGAAGACCAAAGGTTTTTTCTCCATAATGGAATCGATAAAGAAGCTCTAAACAAAGCCCTGAAACACAATAAAAAAAATCCAAAAAAACGCAGAAGAGGTGCCAGTACAATCACAATGCAAACCGCAAAAAATGTCTTCCTCTGGAACGGACGCTCATACTTCAGAAAGCTCTTAGAAGGTTATTTTAGCATCCTAATAGATGCAGTCTGGGGCAAAGAAAGAGTTATGGAAGTCTATCTCAATGTCATCGAATGGGACAACGGAGTGTATGGTATCAACCAAGCAAGCAAAACTTATTTCAATAAACAACCAAGACTTTTGTCTAAAAAAGAAGCCTCTCTATTAACAGCTATTCTTCCAAATCCAAGAAAATGGAATGCCAACAAACCAACCAATTATATAAATAAACGTGCAAGTAAAATCCAAAAAGATATGTACTACATCAAGCTAGAATATTGATTATTATATATGATACATTTTGATTAATTTTGTAGTCAAACTAAAAATAAAATCAGGAAATCATAATGTCAAAGATTAATAACAGAGGCAAACAAGGTATAAGTTGCTCCTTCTGTGGTCGTTCTTCTCGCGAAGTACTCTCCTTAGTTGAAGGGCCAAATGGAGTCTATATCTGTGACAATTGTATCGAAAATGCCTCCTCAATTCTCAAACAACAAGGAACTTATAGCTCTGATGAATATAGTGATTTAGAAAAAAAAGAACTAATGACTCCCTCAGAATTACACAAACATTTAGACGAATATGTTATCGGACAAGAAACAGCAAAAAAAGTATTATCCGTAGCCGTTTATAATCACTATAAAAGAATAAATTCCAATCTATCAGGTGATAATGACGTTGAAATTGAAAAATCTAACATATTATTATTAGGTCCAACGGGTACCGGAAAAACTCTACTTGCAAAAACACTAGCCAAATCACTAAAAGTTCCATTCGCAATCGCCGATGCTACCACTATAACCGAATCCGGTTACGTAGGAGACGATGTAGAATCCGTTCTCCTCAGTCTAATCCAAAATGCAAACTACGATGAAAAATTAGCTGAAAGAGGTATAATCTATATCGACGAACTAGACAAAATTGGCAGAAAAAGTGATTCCACAAGCATTACAAGAGATGTCTCCGGCGAAGGCGTTCAACAAGCCCTTTTAAAAATGTTAGAAGGCACAAGAGTAGGAGTACCACCCAAAGGCGGTAGAAAACACCCCGAACAATCACTAATCTATGTAAATACAACCAATATATTATTTATATGCGGCGGTGCATTCGACGGTCTCGAAAAAATTATCGCTCACAGACTAAAAGACTCCTCCATAGGATTCACTCAAGATGCAAACAAACACATAGAGGAAAGTTTAGGACTAATGAAATTAGTCGAACCACATGACCTTACGAAATTTGGTTTTATCCCCGAACTCGTAGGCAGGCTACCCATCTTAACCTCATTAGAAGAATTATCCGACGAAGCATTATTAGAAATTCTAACCGAACCTAAAAATTCCCTCGTAAAACAATATAAAAAATTATTCGAAATGGAAAATGTTGTCTTAGAATTTGAAGACAAAGCCCTAAAAGAAGTTGTCAAACTTGCTAAAGAACGTAAAACTGGTGCCAGAGGACTACGTGCCATTATGGAAAATATTATGTTAGAAATTATGTATGACCTCCCAGATAAAGTAAAAGATGAAGGCTTAGAAAAATGTATCATCGGAAGCAATGTCATCACAAACGGAGACAAACCCATTTATAGTTACAAAGAAAAAGCAAGTGCATAAACTTTTTTCATAAATATCTCGATTTTAATACCTATAACAACATAATAATTATTTAATAATAACAGATGCCAAAAAGCAAAGAAACCCCCTTAATGAAACAGTATAATTCTGTCAAATCTAAATATCCAAATACAATTTTATTATTTAGATTAGGAGATTTCTATGAAACTTTTAACGAAGATGCAGAAATTGCAGCCAAAGTCTTAGGCATCACCCTCACCAAAAGAAACAACGGAGCCGCAGGCAAAATGCCCCTAGCTGGATTCCCACACCATCAATTAGATGTGTATTTGCCAAAACTTGTCAAAGGTGGACACCGAGTAGCCGTATGCGAGCAAATGGAAGACCCAAAAATGGCAAAAGGTATAGTCAAAAGAGATGTTGTGGAAGTCGTAACACCAGGAGTCGCTCTCTATGATAAATTATTAGACTCAAAAAAGAATAATTATATAGCCTCATTATTTTATTACGAACTGAAAAACGTTGGATTTTATTCCATGGCATATACCGACGTTTCTACCGGCGAATTTAAAATCGCAGAATTTCGTGAAGACAACGTTATAGATATAATCGAATCCATCAACCCCATGGAGTTAATTATATCTAAAGAACAAAAAATAACCATCGAACCAATCATCAACCGTTTATCCTACGATATTTCAATTACAAGACTAGAAGACTGGATATTCGAAGAAAGTTTTGGGAACGAATTATTATTAAGTCATTTCAAAACCAAAAACCTCAAAGGATTTGGAATCGAAAACATGTCATATATGATAATCGTAGCCGGTGCAATACTCCACTATATTTCCGAAACACAAAAAGCAGCACTTCCACACCTATCAAATATTTCAATATATAATCCCAGCGATTATATGCCACTCGACTTCTCCACTCGTAAAAATCTCGAAATTGTATTCAATTCCGAAGGAGGCAGAGACAGCTCATTAATTGACGTATTAGACCGTACCAAAACCTCAATGGGTGCTAGAATGCTAAGAAATTGGATTACTCGCCCATTAAAAAACATCGTCGAAATAAATAAACGATTAGAATCTACAAATGCCTTATTCCAAAACATAGGTCAAAGACAATTTATCCGTAAAGCACTATCAGAAATTTCTGATTTAGAACGCCTAATCTCAAAAATATGCACTGGGAGAGCTAATCCAAGAGACTTGATGTACCTAAAAACCAGTCTCGAAAAGCTCCCTTCAATCAAAGAAGCTATTCATGAACTTAATGAGCCTTCATTAATTCATATCGTAGATGATATTGATAATTTAGAACAATTAGTCAAACTAATAGAAGACTCATTAAACGAAGAACCTCCTGCAAACGTAGGCTTAGGAAACGTATTCAAAAATGGATATAACGAAGAATTAGATAGCTATGTCGAAGCGAAATATTCAGGCAAAAACTGGCTAAGCACTTACCAAGAAGAAGAACGAAAAAAGTCAAATATACCCTCCCTAAAAATTGGTTTCAACAATGTTTATGGCTATTACATTGAAATAACAAAAGTCCACACAGACAAAATACCTGATTATTACACAAGAAGACAAACCCTCACAAATGCAGAACGTTACATAAGCCCAGAACTAAAAGACCTAGAAGAAAAAATCCTAAGTGCCGAAGAAAAAATCAAAGATTTAGAATTAAAACTATTCGAAAACTTAAGACAAGAAGTAATTAATTTCACAGAAGTAATACAAAAAAATGCTTATCAAATTAGCCAATTAGATTGCCTCCAATCCTACGCCGAAATTAGCCAAGAAAATAACTACACAAAACCAATAATCGACGAAAGTACTAAACTTGATATAAAAAATGGCAGACATCCTGTTGTCGAAAAAATATTAGCTCACGGCGATTCATTTACAAAAAATGATACCCAACTAAATACTTCCACAAATCAAATACAGATTATTACCGGTCCAAATATGTCAGGAAAATCCTGCTATCTAAGACAAAATGCCCTTATCGTACTAATGGGACAAATCGGTTGTTTCGTCCCAGCAGAAAATGCCCTTATCGGATTAGTTGATAGAATATTCACCAGAGTAGGTGCCCAAGACAATATCACCTCAGGTGAATCAACATTCCTAGTCGAAATGCAAGAGACTGCCAATATCTTAAATAATGCAACACACCGCAGCTTAATTCTTCTTGATGAAGTAGGTCGTGGCACTGCTACATTCGACGGCATCTCTATCGCATGGTCTATTGCTGAATTTTTACATAATAACCTAAAAGCTAAAACATTATTCGCCACTCACTACCACGAATTAAACGAACTAGAAAACAGATATGAAAGAGTAAATAATTACAGCGTCGAAGTAGTAGAAACAGGCTCAAAAGTAGTCTTCACTCACAAGGTCAAAAAAGGTGGCTCTGACCACTCATTCGGAATTTATGTCGCTAAAATGGCTGGACTACCTACGAAGGTTATAAATAGAGCTGATGAAATAATGCGTAGCTTCGAAGCAGATACTAACCAAGGAAGAATTGACGGCGAAATGGAAATAAAAAAACCTCATACTAGCTCAATTGAAAAACAAGAAGATGACGACATAAACTCACAAATGGCAATTTTTACCTTCGAAGACGATAAATTAAGAGATATCCTACGCAACCTTAAAATTGAAAAAATTACACCCCTAAAAGCATTTGAAATCCTTAACGACCTAATAATCGAAGCAAAAGGTCGCTAATCTATTTACAAATCAAACCTAATCATTATAAATCCTTACTATTATAGACCGATTTAACATTCTACCATAAGGATGTTCATTAGAAAAAATAAACCCATCTGGATATTCTATTTCTAACTTATGACTATTCTCAGTGAACAATTTCAAATAATTCCTAGCCCTCTTTTTAGCCAATGCTTTATTATGCTCTTGGTCTCCCAAATTGTCTGTGAGCGGTAGTATAATCACTTTTTTATTATCACTAATTGCCTCATTAATCTTTTCTATTAGCTCCCTATTATAAACATCTAACTCCGCCGAATCAAAATCAAAATATGCTGCAACATACTGCTGAACTTGGTCACCTGAATTCAATTTAATTATATTCCTAATAGTATCCCTTTTCACAATATTAGGCATCATATTTATATTTGTTGATTTCTGCTTTATATTTTCCTTATTAGTCAAAGTCGAAGTAATTTTTAAACTATTCTTACCCCTAAAATTAAAACCATCAGAAATAGAATTATCTAAAGTCTGTATGAACTTATCTTTATTACTCTTATTAATTGAACTACCATTCAATAATACTTCATTTGAATACAAATTATTATCATCATAATTTGATTCCAAACTAACCAACAAATCTAATGAACTTATATCATAAATAGTCTTTTGCGTAAATGAATAAGGAACTAAACTCACCCCATTAGAAAATACAAATTCCACCCTATTATACTCTTCCTTCAATTCATCATATTTCAATTCATCAAAATTCAAATTTACTTTATCTTCTTTTACCCTCTCAGCCTTGATACCCGCACCTACTATCTCACTTCTTATCAAAGATATTCTTTCACTCGTAATCTTTTCTGGATAATTATTAAAAGTTCGTATAGTAACATTAATCTCAGGATTTGAATTCAAATACTTAATAACCGAAAGCAACATTTCCATTTTAGCACTCTTCTCTATAGCCGTAAGATTTCTATCATTCCCAGATAAATAAGTAATATTATTATTTTCATAAAATATAAAAGGCTGCAACTTATAATCCTCAAAATATTCCTTAGCCTCCATATCCAAATATATACTCTGATTATTCTTAATACTAACATTATTATGATACACATATTGCGACAAAACTAAAGGCTCTGGTGCCGGAGGTAATGGTGGCAAAGGCAACACCGGAGTAATTGGCTCCACAGGAATTTTCTTCTGAGTTTTTTTAGTCCTATAAGCAAGTGTAAAACCAGCCTTCGCCGAAGATACATTCCATTCCTCTACTTCATTCAAACCTAATAAAGGAAGAGAATAAGCAACATCTGCAAATAAATCAATATTATTCCAACTATACGCACGATAACGCATTGATAAATTTAATGCAATATTATAAGCCTCCATTTTCTTCAATTCACCAGATTTTTCATTTCGTACTTCTTTACCATTCTCAAAACTCGTACCCGACAAAGCACTCAAATGTTCAGACTGCTCAAAACTAGTAGTCATCGGAAATAATATACTAAATCCAAACCCAGTCGAGAATGGAATATCATCAAATAAATTAAAAAACAAATTTTGATTTATAGTAACATAATCTAATTTAGTCAGTAATTTCTGAATAGAATTTGCCTCCACATAACTATCTTCAGAAATATCATACCCAATAAATCCAGTCTTAGAAAAATCCCCTTTTAAACTACTCATACCAATAGAAATACTATATTTACTTTCCATTCCAAACGGTTTTGATTTTAATAAATATTCTAAACCAACATTCACATAATACGAACTTGTAAAAGAATTATTAAGTTCAAATGCCAAAGTATCAGTCCCCGGCAACTCAGTAAACGCCGATGAATGTAAATTCATATTCCCACCAAATGATGTCTTTATCCAATAATTGGAATATATTTCATCATTATCATCTGCAACTAAGCCAGATAATTGAGTCAATAATATTAAAAATGTGATTATATATTTCATATTATTTCGCTATTAGCAATTCTTTTGTGTCTGAGATATTTTCAGTTGATACTTTAATTAGATATTTACCCGAATTAAGAGTAGGCAAACTATATTGAAACTTATTTTCCCCCTCACTATGATTATAGATGAATGAATGTTCAATCATTTCTCCCCTACTATTATATAATTCTATTTTTAACTTATCACTCGAATTTGTATTATAAACTATTTCAATATTTTCTTTAGCTGGATTAGGACTAATAGAATTGATATTTAAAGTTTCATCTCTTATCAACAATCTATTCTGAAATAAATTAGTTAGTTTATAACTCCCCTGATTAATAGTGATATCAACATTATCTCCAAAAAATGTAGAGTTATTTTCATCAAAATTCATGACAGAATATTGAGTCTCTGCTAACCCAGAAACACCTGTTAAAGTAAATAATGTATCTTCTTCTTGAAAATTACCAGTTATCTTCACTTTGATTTTTCTTAACCCATCTTCAACACCCATGTTTTCAAACTCAGCAAACTCATAAGAAGAACTTATCTGAGTAGGAAAGAAATGCCTATAACCAATAGTAAATACACCATCAAATGACCTAACCCCATTATAAGGAGCATTTTCATTGTTCGAATAAATTACATTTATATGCACCGGACTTCTATCAGCAGGGTCTGTTTCAATATTCCCTATACTCAGTTCCGTATTAGAATAATACTCAACAATTGGAATATTTCTTTGTAATGGACAAGGGTCAGCATCCAATACTAATTTCGCATCACCAATATTATCAGTTTTCCATAATACTTCAATTATAGTTTCTTCTCCCGGATTAAGATTTATCGGAAAATTACTCATAACTTCAAAATCTACATTCGGCACAGCCAATATATTATTTATAGTAAGAACATCAATCCCAGAATTCTTAATAATCACTTCCCTAGTTTTTATTTCACTAATAAACGGCAAAATACTATTACTAAGATTCAAATAAGTCCCAATTCCCTGTATTTTGATAGGAGTTTCCTGGTATATATTAACCAAATTTTCATAAAGTACTCTGATATTAGAACTAATAATACCCAACGTATCAGGCACTCCAGTAAAAGTAAGTCGTATATTATCATTTGGTCTTAAAACCAAGTCGTCAATATCTTCCTCTATACCAAATACATCTGCATTATCACCAGCCACGAATACCTTATTAATCAAAACATCAACATTATCCCCATTACTAATAAATATCGTGTTTGTAGTATTCTTATCACCAACACATGCTTCAAACAAATCAATCGGATTTTCAAACCTTACTAAATTCCTATCCCTACTATTAGCAACAATGGGCACTTTATAAATATTACCACAATTGTGAAGTAACAAAGTATCTCGCAACTCCCCAAGCTCTACCGGATTAAACACAATCTCAAAGGCACTACATTCTCCACTACCAATTTCCTCAGGATAAACCTTATCAATAATTTTAAAATTTTTACCAATCATCAATGAAGCAGATTGAACAGTAAAAATAGATTCCCCAGTATTACATATCTCAGTAGAAAATTCCTTAATAGTTTCAGTAGCTACTAATTGTTCTTCAAAGTATAAAGAGTCATTCTGCAATATTGGCTTTGATATTGTAAATGTCGAATCCGATTCATCTTGCTCCGGATAAGCAAACTTAGTCAAAGTTAAAGTAGGAAACCCTTTAGTCCCATAAGCAAGAGTATTATCAGTTTTTGAAAACGCAACATCTGTAACTACTCCTTGTGAACCTCCAAATGAACCAGCCTTTTCCTGTCTCACCAAATCATAAAAATATATCATAGGATTATACCTCGAACCAATTACAAGCATTGTTGAAGTCGGGCTAAATGCCAACCCAACTGCATTCCCAAAAGCAGGTCTAATTACATCAATTATACTTTCCGTCTCAGTTTCATAAACAAAAGTCGCATTATTTTCATTCTCACTCGTATTCTGCATTCCAGCAAGTGCAATTATATTGCTTTTAGGGGCAATTTCTAAATCAATTATTATTGGCATGTTATGAAGTTGAGTTGATTTTATCTCAACCAATGAATTCAAATTCAATAGACTCAATTTTCCAGTCATTGTAACAAGAGCTGCAATATTCGAATCAGAATTCAAACTAAAAGCAGTTATTGGCTCATTCCTTGTAATCTCATCAACTACCTTTCCGCTAGTCAAATTTATAATAGTAATTTTATTATTTAATACAGATACCAAAAATACTGTGCTATTCACTATATCATACTTTGCAAACCTCAATACATCATTATTAATTTCATTTTTAAACAACAACTGACTATTTTCTATATCATACTTAATAATATAATTCTTATTACCTTCCATCATAACAGCAGAAATTATATTATCAGTTAAAAATGAAATACCAAGAAATTCCACCGAAGACTGTGATACATCAAAATCCACTATCTTCTGATTCAAATTCATATCCCACAAAATTATAGTACCATTTCTTTGAGCAGAAGCCAACAACTTCCCATCAGAATTAAAAGATACTTTCTGAACATCAGAACCGACAGGCAAATTTATATCCTTAGTCTTATTAAACTTAGTTGAAACCCTAACCAATGCCTCTTCAGTTTCAATGTTAGGTATAGTCCACTCTATAAAACTCTCAGCATCCTCTACTCCAATTTCTTCCCAAGTTGCACCGTTATTTGCTGAGTACTCAACAGTCGTAGGCAATGAAGTCGTATTTCCCACATACTCCACATCTACATCCTGGCAAGGAGCAAAGTTTTCACCACCATTCGGATATTTAACCTTCAACAATGGGTCCTTCTTTATATCAAAAGAATTACCATACATATTAAATCTTTTTGTAGCTCCACCATTATAATAAATAGTAAAAACATCTGAATATGGGTCTGTCGTAGTCGGCTTAAAATGTATATTAATCAAATACTGACCAAAAACCATCATAGCAGTTGGTGGTGGTCGATTAGAGGGATCAATAGTAGCACCAACCCACACTATTTCAAAATTATCTGTATTAGTCGTAATCGAATCAATTCTAACACTAATTTCACCCTGTTCCGGATGCATTACTCCCCTCGAAGCTACACCATATATTTGAACAGTTTTACTATCACCCGGTTCCACGTCACCAAAAAATATCTCAGAAATAGGTTCCTGAGATTGATCTTCAGCTAATTTAAAGAATATCAACGGCAGCTCTAAATTATTTAATGTAGTAAACTTTGAAGTTATAGTAAAATTGTAAATTACTAACAGCTCAAAAGAATATATCCTTTTTATATCTATAAAGTCATGATTTGGTATCCACCGAATTATCTGTTCATTATCTACATTCAACTGAGAAATAGATAGAATTTTTTGAGCCTTATTATTCTCCTTAACTAGAAGATTTTCAACCTTCAACTCAACCGGTATATTATTTTCCTTAACAGAAATCCTCGCTTCCACAATAGGTAGATTGCTTGCGTCGATAGATACAATATTAAGGGATAGTTGAGCTTGTAAAGGAATATTTAACAAAAAGATAATTAATATTAAAATATGTTTCATTAAGTGGCTTAATTTTATTTTATTTACAAGTTTACACATTATAAGACATCTAAATTAAACATTTAGTTACAAATAAAAAGTATAAAAAAAACCTCACTCAAATTAATGAGTGAGGTTTTATATTTTAATCTACTAGATTATTTCAGATTATTTAGCAACGTTAATTACTGTATCAACCTTCAAATCACCAGCAGTTATTATAACAGTGTAAACACCGTTAGCATTGTTAGACAAATCAATATTCACAGTATTTGCATTAGATGCAGATACTAATTGGTTATTAATTGGTGTGCTAACAAGGTTACCAGTTATATCATAAACATTTACAGTAACATTCATTGCTGAAGTCATTTTGTAAGTAATTGTAGATATACCAGCAGTTGGGTTAGGAGTAACTTTTTCTATAGTAAGCATACCGTCTTCTGATCCCATTTCTACAGTAACAACTTCACTGTATTCAGTACCATCAACATCATACATATTTAATCTATATGCGTAAGTATTACCCATAACAACATCAAAATCAGTTATGCCATAGTTTGTAGCTATAGAGCTATTTCCTGCAGCTTTAACAGTTTCGATTGTACTAAAGTTATTAAATCCATTTTCAGTTACGAGTGATCTCTCTACATCAAACTTATTTGAATTTATTTCAGATGCTGTTGTCCACTCTACTTCAACTTGATTATTCACTCTTGTAGCGTCAAAATGAGTTAAAGATATAGGATAAATTGCACCGTCGTTTGCGTCTAACCAGTCTAAGATACCTTTGAATGCTATATCTAATCTACTGAAGTGTCTCCAGTCTGCGCCTAAATAGATAGTGTTATATCTCAAGTTTTCACTTGTTACACCCATAGCTTTATTAAATCTATGTGCGTTGTCTTTAGTTACAGTATCAAATAAGAATGCCTCAGATAAGTTTGAACTGTTATCAGTCGAACCTTGGATAGCAATTGGCATTGGACGTAAGTTAGCATAATCAACATGATTTGCATACAATACATTATGTTGGTCAGAAATATCAAATGTATAACCAGTAGCTATATCATCACCAGTTACAGTCCATGCAGGATCGTTTGCTGGGTCAGCTGGCTCGTAAAAACCATCTACCGGAACACCTTGATAGTCAGAAGATAAGAATCTTGTATTAAGATAAGCATTTCCTGCCATTTCATTATTCATCGCTAAGTATTGAGAAGCAAAAATCAAGTTAGATTTATTACCAGCTTCTGAGTTCTCTAAGAATGCATCTAAGTCAAATACTTGAGTTTGTGTGAATTGGTCTTCTGCAGAGCCAGTCCATACTAAGTTCTTGTACATACCATAATTTACAGAACGTTTTTCCCAACCTTTTCTGTCAAAGTAATCATAATCAGGTGTCATATCATCTTCTGTGATAGTATTAACCCAATCAAATTGGCTAAGTACATTCTGTACAGCATCAGAGTTCGCTCTACCAGTTACTCTTTCCCATGCTTGAGAATATTGAGTATTAGTTTCGTCATAATATGTATTACCTTTATCTGTACCAGTAATTACCATATTCAACTCACCTTTCTTGATGTAAAATCTTACATCTTTACTAGTTGTGTTGTTAGAGTTTTTCTCATCTGCTGATGTTGTCAATGTTATTCTATAAATTGGAGTAACGTTAGTTTCCATGCCAGTGAATTTAGCATCAACTGCATAATTTTCACCTTCTAATGCAAGTTCTGCATAAGTCTTAGGCATAAACTCATCGCCCATACCGTCAGCAAGCATATAATCTACTACACCATTCTCTGATGCTCCTAAACTAACTTTTGAAGTAGTTTCCAATACTGGAGTCCATGTAGCAGAAGCTGACATTCTTTCAATTGTTAAGTTAATTCTTGCATCTGTTACGAAGTTAGAACCATCATTTCTAAATCTTGCTGTAATATTTACAGGTGCTTCTGTCATCACATAATCTGCATCAGTGAAATCAACACCAGTTGTCATCTCAACATTAGTTGAACGGTATGCTGCAGGAGACTCTACTCTAATCATTTGCATATCAGTTGCAAATTTTCTTCCTTTGAATTCTTTAAATCCAATGTCATAATTTTGTAAAGTAATTCCTCTGTTTGCTCCATCAATGTCAGTTGTCAACCATTTCAAGTTTCTACCTCTATTGTTAAGAACAGAACCAAGTGGCATTTTACCATTCTCTAATTTCAAATTAACATCATAATCTGTCAATTCATAAGCATCCATGAAGTTATCAACTAAATCGCCATGAGAATCAAATCTTGATTGAATTGAGTTCCAATCTGAACCAGTCCATACTCTCCACTGCTCTAAATTAACAAAGTCTTCTCTGCTATTTACATATAAGATATCTTCTTTGTTTGGCTCCATCTCAACAAATCTTGTGATTACAGCCGAAGAATTCATATCAATATGGTAAGCATTATTGTCAATCTTTGGTCCGCCATCTTTCGGTAAGTGACCTTGTACTAATAATAATGATGAGAAGTCAGCAGTTGGGTCTAACATATCGTCAGTAACAGCAACAGCATTATTATAAACTTCTGTTCCAGATGTTTGTTGTATCGCAATACCTGCAAACACAGCATTGTTATCTGTAGCTTGACCATTTGGGTTATTCATAATAATAGTATTGTTTGCAATTCTATCATTTCTTGTTGTATAGCCTAAGAAATCTGGGTGATGTGCTAATAACTCATGTCCATCTCCATCTCTTTCTGTCATTAATCTGATACCAAATCTATCAGCCGACATTGAAGTAACGTTGATGTCCTTAATCATATTATTAGTAATATCATTCTCTTCTGCTGAACCAGGATAATAAGTAATATCTGTTTCACCATAAGCCATTCTATTTTGCTCAATCTTAATACCATAAGAAGCAAAATCAGACTCTACATTCGCGATTTTATTACCGTTAACGTCTAAGTGCATTGTCGCATAACCTTTTCTGTGGTCTCCACCATTGTTTACTTGATTAATCAAGCCACCAATTAAGATACCAGCTGATTCATAATTTTGACCATCTTGGTCCATTGATGAATTTTGTTTTACATGAACGTCTGTAATTGTATTATAAGATATCTCTGATTCTTTCTCGTTACCAATAGCTATACCAGCTCTTGCAACATTTGAAATTATATTATTTGTGTAAACGTTATTATATGAGCTGTACTCTATATAATCTGGCGCTTCAAATAAGATACCATATCCTAATGATACTATACCATATCCAAATCCACTAATGTCATTACCATCAATAACGTTATTATGGTTTGGCTCATTCTCTACTGATACACCAACAAATCCAGGATTCTCTTCTTCAACATCTTCAAAAGATTTAATCGCATTTCTACTCACGATACCTGCTGAATAAGACTCTCCATTGTTCATGTTTCCTTCAAATTCAATATCATTATTGATTGCATCGCCCTCTTTCAAAGGAAGGTGAACCATGCTACCATTAACTACTTCATTCATATTTCTGATGATTAAGTTCCTGATTGTTATATCGTGAGAACCATTACCTAAATAAACAGGTGCACAGAAATTTGACTGAGTTGTCATATTGATTTGTACCGCTTTTAAGTCTCCACCATCGATTGTTATAAATCCAGGTGATTTTACATAACCTTCTTTGTTTGATGTATTAACTGGTGCTAATGGATTAGAAGCATTTCTAAATCCTTGACCAAAGTTGATACCAACACCAGAAGTAGATGTTAAGTTGATATTAATACCACCTGTAACAACTGCTCTAGTTTTATGAGGCTTAAATGTTATAGAATTAGGAACTCCATCACCATCCTTATCATCGCCTAAACCAATAATAATTGATGCGAAATCCCATGGAATATCACTTTGCAAATCATAATTAGCATCTGTCAATTCAAATACTATTGAACCAGAAATACCTCTGAAATACATCTCAGACATTGCTTCCTGAATTGTATTAAAGTTCTTTGGCTCGCCTGCAAATAAAGTACCTACAGTCCATGTGCCTTGAAGTCCTTCAATAACATCAAAAGTTAATTCAACTGTATTGTTATTGTCAGTTGCCTCAAATGGCTCATCTGTATTTGAAATTGTCGCTACAGCTTTATATGTACCCGCTTTTTCAAGAACTATTTCTTCTTTAAATCTGTGGTGATTTGAATTATATCTACCTGCTGGTACGATTTTAACTTCTGATTGCTCACCTAATTCTGGTATTATCGCAACTAATTTATCATCTGCATCAAATATTTTAAATGTTACTGGTGAATTAGAAGCATCAGACTTACCAAAGTTTTGGAAATGTACTCTTGGTTTGAACGGTCTGTTTACTATTACTTCATCTTCCGGAGCTTGTGGGTCATTAATTGGAAACTCAATTTCTGTCGCCGCAACATCTACATCATATACTACTTCAAAGAAATAGTGGTTAGCAAATTGCCATCCATTAACTTTGTCTCCTCCACTTGGTCGTGGATAAAAATCATTAAACGGCTCATCATCGCCAGTTCCCCAGTCGTTAATATCTGTAACTGATATTCTTACACTATATTTGCCAACTGTATTAATTGTTACTGTCCCTAATAAAACTGTTTTTTCATTATTTCCTGGCTCTGTACCGATAATTCCTAAACTCTTATCATAAGTATATTCACCATCTCTATACAGAATCGTATAATCACCATTAGCATCTTCTTCAAATACTTCATACTTAGCTTTGAAAGTTGAAATGTTTTTCAATCCAATATTTTTAAATACAGCTTCCATTTTAATATTCTGTCCAATCATATATTTTTCAAATGTTGGGAACTCAGAAGTTCTTGGGAAATTAATACGTGAAGTCGTCATATCATTTTCAGCTCTAAATGTAAACTGAGAATAAATTGGCTCTGAACATCCGCCACCAGCATCAGTTACAAACTGTGTACCCAATGAATACTCACCAGCTATCGCACCATAAATAGAACCATCTGTTAATAGTCTATTTTGGTCATCTCTAACAAATACATCAGTAACACCAGCATCAGGAACGCCAGTATAACCAGCTTCCCACTTGTATTTTCCAATTGAAGCATCAAAAGGAAGATTGTCAATTAATATATCTGTATTACCTTGAGCATCCACAGCTCTATATACTACTTGCTTAGATGGAAGAGGACCCATTATCCAAAATCTCATTTTAGTTCCAGTTGGTTGTTGCCCTTCAAATCTCATTGCTGGTTTTGAGAACAAAATGTCTGGACCATTAGGATCAACTTTAGCTTTTCTTGTTTCGTTGTTATACACTTCGTCAGCATACAATAAACCATCTTTAGCAGGAATTGGGTCTGTAATTACACCTTGTACATTTACTTCATAGTCAAATACTTGACCATAATATGCATAATATCTAGTATTACCTAAAAATTCCCAAGTATAAGCGTTAATACAAGGATCGTCCATTACGTACAATGCACAAGCCATTACTCTTAAACGAGTTTGACCTGGCTTAACACCATCACATGGTAATTCAAATTCTACTTCGTGAGTTCTCCACGAGTGTCTTCCACCCGCTCCTGGATTCCATGCCCACCCATAAGACCAAGTAGGACATGTACCACTATAAGTAGAAGTATTATGACGAGCTAAACCCCATACATAAAGATATTCATCTTCATCATCTTGGTCAAATATTTCGTCGCTATTTCTATCGAAATATGCACGAGAAGAATAGTTCCAATAAGCTTGGTAACCTAATGAAGTCCATTCTAATTTATAAGTAGCACCCATCGGTAAATCTACTTCATCTACTCCACCGTCCTGTGTTCTGTTCTGATAACATATCCCAGAAGCACATGGCTGATCATCTAACAATAAATTGCCAGGATTATTTACGTCATAAATTTTGACGTCTGTTACTTTAGCATAAGGCATATACCCATAATTATAGCAGTAATATGTATAACCAGGATCATTTCCAGGAATACAATAATCTGCTTGCAATTGAATATTACCAAATACTACAAAGAATGCACCGAGCAAAATTGCTGAAGCTACGGACATTTTTTTGTGTAAAAAGTTTTTCATTATAACACCTATTTGTGTTGTTTATAAAAATAATTATTTATGTTTTTTTATACAGAATTCTTCTTCTCAACTACAGTAACAACAAATTTATTTAAAAGTTACAAAATTATTTCTAATTTTTGATTTTTTATATAAATCTCCCGAAACGCAGCTGTGCCAAACATTTTTCTACAGAAAAATATCTGGCTTCTATCTTCATATTTTACTATTTTGTGTAAAAATCAATATTTTACTTAATTACGACTAATAATTTAACTTACAATATTAAAGAATATTTTTTAATTATAAAAATATTTTTACTTTTTGTGAATAATTTTTATGATTTTTATTTAATCATTTTTTCTTCTTCGGCTTAAATTCTAACTCTTTTGATATACCATCTTTATTATATATCGTCGCCTTTTTTATATCATGAGTTATCTCTACCATTCGAGAATCTGTACTCAAATATCCACTACCGTGATATAACTCATCTTTCCTTATTTTACCATTAAAATATTCATATACTACATACAAATCATCTGATTTCACAGGATATATTACCCTCTGAGTACCATATTTGAATCTCTCATTATTATCATTATTATTCGCTACCAATATTTGCGTTTCATTTCTGCCTATTCGCAAACTTGTCAATCCTCTTGTATCCTTAAAAGTCTCAAATCCACTTTTCGGATAATATAAAGCCTCAAAACTATTATCACCACTCCCTTTTAAAAACATCCCTATCGAAGCATCAGCTCTGGGTGTCTCTATTTCTCCCTGATAAAAATTACCAGCTGTCAATATATCTAAAAATCCATCTTGGTCATAATCATTAATCGCTATGCCAAATAAAGTAGATATCTGTGCTGCCTCCGGTAACTTATGAAGCTCAAACTGACCTCCACCCTTATTCTCTAAATATGCACTTGCATAAGTATAAGCGTCTAACTTCACTGCTTTCGACAAATCAAAGTTCTCCTCATATACATCCTTAAACGATGCTTTAGAAAACAACTGATATGATGGAAATAATTTTTTAATCTTCGGTATCCCCTGTGATGAACAAGACCTACCTCTCAACGGATAACATACATCACCCTCATAATATGTCAATACTATGTCATTGTCATTATCATGGTCAAAATCATCACTATATACCTGAAATGGTCTTTCTTTTGTTGCCTTATATTTATAATTCTCTCCCAAATTACCTATTACATAATCAATATCACCATCATTGTCAAAGTCGGCTCCATCTATTGACCACCACCAACCATCTGTGTATTCGCCCAAAGCGGAATTTGTAATCGACTTAAATTTTCCACCAGTATTTTCATACAATCCAATTGGCATCCATTCACCTACCACTATCAAATCTTGGTCATTATCATTGTCAAAATCAGTCCATAGTGCAGATGTAACCATTCCAGGCTCTACTAACTCAGGTGCTATGTCTTTTGTAACGTCTATAAATTTTCCGTCCTTATTTTCTAAAATAAACGATTTTGTCGGAAATGGATATTTACCCGGCATCTGTCTTCCGCCAACAAATAAGTCTATATCACCATCCTTATCAAAATCCGAACCAACTACGCACGAACTCGAAATATTATTATCAGGAAGAACATCTTCCTTATATTCAAATTGACCTTTCCCATTGTTTTCATAGTATCTATCCAAATAATATTCATGTCCAGGTTCTATTTCATTTCCACCACTTGCTATATACAAGTCCAAATCACCATCACCATCTGCATCAAATAATAATAAACCCATATCCTCAAAATGAGTATGTTGTAAAAATGCTGTTGAATTTAACTTCCTAAATATATTTCTACCATATTGCATAAATATCTCTGCTGATTGATTCGCCGCTCCACCAAATATAACATCATCATAACCATTATTATCTATATCTCCAACCGCAATTCCACCACCATTCCTCGACATTTTATGGGGTAATAATATTTCTTTCTCATAATCATCATATTCATTCTCAATATGTTTAAATTTTAATTCTTTATCCTCTTCCTTGCTAAATAATTTTTCCTTTTCAATTATATTTTCATATTTATGAACTAAATCCGCATCTTTAATATTTAATTCTAAAACCTGATTAGTTTTTACATTCGTCAATATTTGCTTTTTGCCGCCTATCCATATTACTTCCAAAGTATCAATCGAAGTCTCATTTCCTACCCCGAAATGTATTACTCTTTCATTTGCTGACTGAAATCCCCTTGAATAAGTTAATTCTTGTAACTGCATTTTGCCATTATCTCGTAAAATGACCCTTGAATTCAACGCATTTATATTATTTCCTTCTCCTATTAGCTTTACTCTTAAGTAGTTTCTTTTATTTATTTCATTCGACTTATTCTCATAAACATAAGCCAAATCATCTATATTATTTACAACCAAATCCAAATCTCCATCCAAATCAAAATCGGCATAAGCTGCTCCTTGAGAATATCCAATATCATCTAATCCCCATTCCTCCGACACATTTTCCATCTTTAGCCCACCAGTATTTCTATAACAGTAGTTTTTTAGTGGAGTATAAGGTATATTTTTAATCAAGTCTTCTATCGTAATTGAATTTAATCCACCTAAGTTTAATTTTTCTAAGACTTTATATATTTTTTGTGTATCTAAACTCACTGGTGTATCATCTATTGAACTCGTCAATGCATTTTGTTTCTTCATATATATTTCCCTCGCAATCAACTTCAAATCTTGAAACTCCTTCCCAAAATCAGAATCTCTATAATCATACCTCATCCCATTAGTTATATACAAATCTTTGAAACCATCATTATCTAAATCGAGAAATACAGAATTCCAACTCCAGTCTGTTGTTGCCATCCCAGCCAACTGAGCTATTTCACTATATTTCCCATTCCCATTATTCAAATGCAAAGCATTAAACATATACTGATAATGCCCACCACTATTATATACATCCCAAAATCTCTTTGGGTTCATTCCTGACATATTCGCTTTTAACCTATGATTATCTTCCGCTGTCATATCTACTGATACTATGTCTAAATAACCATCATTATTATAATCAGAAATATCCACTCCCATAGTATTATTAGACATATGTCTTAGAGCATCATAAGTAACCTCTTCAAATCCTCCATTCTTATCATTCATATAAATATAATCCGGTGCATTATAATCATTTCCTACAAAAATATCAACATACCCATCGTTATTCAAATCCGCTGCTACTAAACCCAAACCATGATCCTGATATTGCCCCTTTAATCCTTTCAATCCTTTTGCTAATTTGAATTTACCTCCATTATTTAAAAATATATTTGTCTTTAAAAAACTGTCTGAGTCCAACATAGTATCTGGTCGTTTATTTTGCTCTATATCATTCAAAGGTCTATTTAGCAACATCAAATCCAAATCCCCATCCAAATCAAAATCAAAAAAAGTAGCATGGTCTGTCATACCTCTAAAATCAATACCATATTGACCGGCTTGTTCTTCAAATTTTTCATTGCCTTTGTTTATATACAACCTATTATTCGTTTTATCCGGAAAATTATTCCCAGCAACACATAAATATATGTCCAACAACCCATCAGCATTCAAATCAACCAACGTAACTCCAGTTACCCAAGCATCATTTTTAAAACCAGAACTCTCCGTTATATCCTTGAACTTAAAATTACCCTGATTAATATACAACCTCGAACCTTCTTGATTTGCACCAAATACTATATCTGGCAATCCATCATTATTAAAATCACCAGTCGCCACACCCGAACCATTATAATAATAATCATGAATTAACAAAGAATACTCAAGCGTCGGAGTTATAGTATTCTCAAAATTTATCCCAGTCTTTTTTGCATCAATTTTTTCAAATAACGGTCTCCCTGATGCGTAAACCGACAATTGCGATATGCAAAAAAGTATTATCAATAACATATATTTCATTTTTCTACCCTGATTCTAATTTATATTATTTATTTTCACTAAATTGTAACGAGTCAATAAACAATATAGTTTTTTTTAAGTAAATGTTACACCAATTTTTTAATTTTACTGTAACAATTTCTGTTTTTTTGATTAATAATTTTTAACATTATATTTTTCTACAAACATGATAACTATAAAGATAGGCGGAGTAATATTCGAAAAAGAGAAAAACTTCTCAAATCTCTTAGATATTATTAACTTATATAGCAATAATAGCATATTTTTTGTAATAAGTGCATTCGGCAAAACTTCCCATACCCTCCGAAATTGTATCGAACTAATACTAAATAACCAACATAAAAAATCCAATACAGAACTAAAAAAATTAAAATCTTTTTATTTCGACCTAATGAAATCAAATAATCTTACCAATAATAATTATATTACACAAATCGAAAGCTTATTCACACAACTATCAGACCTATACAAAGGAGTCAAACTTACAAACGAATGCAGCGATAAAATATGGTCAAAAATCTTAGCCCAAGGCGAAATAATATCCTCCAAAATAATTTATTTCTACCTCCTCGAAAACCTTAACTCAAATATTCAAAAAATCAAATGGATATTAGCCACCGAATTATTAACTACAAGCCCAGACTATCGAAAAGCAAAACCCAATCTAATACAAAGCAAAGCAAAATATAAAAAGATAATCACCAACCAAAACCACGAAATAATTATCAGCCAAGGCTTCTTTGGTGCTAATGACCAAAATGAAATATGCACAATGGGCTTCGAAAGCTCCAACCTATCAGCATGTATTATCGGCCAAATATCAAAAAGCAAGCGAATAATCTTCGTTTCAGACGTAGAAGGAATAAGAACCAGAGGTCCAAAATACTTCAAAAATCATAAATTAATAACTCACATAGATTATAACACAGCAGAAACTCTCGGCAAATTAGGACTAAAATTATTAATCCCATCTATGATAAAATTCGCAAAAGACTATAATTTAGATATTCAATTTCATTCCTATCAAAACTACGACGATAACTACTCACTAATTTCAAATAAAGAAACACCAAATACCACAGAAATTATCATCCCAGACAAAGACAACAATAAAATCACACTCTACGGAATAAACATCGATACCCTAAACACAGTGTGCAATAACAACTATTTCAAAATTAATTTAAACAAAATATTATTCGAATCAAAATATCTAATACTCGAACTCAATCCAAAAACAAATTTCGAAAAAGCATGCCTAAACTTAGAAGAACTACTATAAAATATCCAACCACTTTACTATACTAATCAATCTTAGTCAACTTCATCATATTTGTCTTCCCCATTTCAGCAATAGGCATACTCGCAGTATTTACAATAAAATCTCCAAACTTAACCTTCTTCTCCTTCTTCAACAAATATATTATATCCTTGATAGTATGATCAGTGCCAACCACCTTGTCATAATAAAAACACTCCACCCCCCAAACCAAACTCAATACATTTAACTCCTGTCTATTCCGCGTAAATACATAAACAGTAGCCTTAGGTCTCTGACTCGACAACCTCAAAGCAGTATATCCCGAAAACGTCATAGTAACTATAGCCTTAGCCTTTACCCTCTGTGCAAGCCTAACCGAACTATAACAAACAGAATTAGTAATATATCTATCCTCACTCGACTCCTGAGGCGGAGTCTCCTTATGATATATCTTATCCGACTTCTCTAACTCTTCAATAATTTTTGTCATCGACTCAATAACCTTTATCGGATACTTCCCAACTGAAGTCTCACCACTAAGCATCAACGCATCAGCCCCATCTAATACGGCATTCGCAACATCATTCACCTCCGCCCTCGTTGGCGAAAATTCATGAATCATACTCTCCATCATCTGAGTAGCAATAATCACAGGCTTAGCAGCCTTCCTACATCTCTCTACCAACGCCTTCTGCAACATAGGTACCTGCTGCATAGGTATTTCAACCCCCAAATCACCTCTTGCCACCATCAACGCATCAGTTTCCTTAATTATCAAATCAATATCATCAATAGCCTCAGGCTTCTCAATTTTCGCCACAACCTTTGCATGCTTACCCTTATCCGCTATCATATATTTCAAATCTATTATATCCCTCGCATTCCTAACAAATGATAACCCAATCCAGTCAAGTTCATTCTCAAGAGCAAACTCCAAATCTATCAAATCCTTCTCAGTCAAAGAAGGTAAACTAATCTTAGTATTCGGCAAATTTACACCCTTATTTGAAGACAAAACCCCACCATGAATTATTTCAGCAACAACCTCATCTTTCCCATTTGTCGATACAACCTTTAGCAGAATTTTCCCATCATCGATTAAAATCAACTCATCTTTTTTCACATCATTTGGAAACTCCTCATAAGTCATAAAAACACGCTCAGCATTCCCAACAACCCTCTCACTCGTAAACCTTAATAGTTCCCCACGCTTAATTTCAACACTCCCCCCTTCAATTTCACCAATCCTCAACTTTGGTCCCTGCAAATCTCCAAGTATAGCAACATGAGTGCAAGTCTCCTCAATAAGCTCCCTGATTATCTTAATACTCTTCAAATGTTGCTCATGTGTCCCATGTGAAAAGTTTAACCTACAAACATTCACCCCCTTTAGTATCATTTCTTTAATAGTCGCCTTGTCCGATGACGAAGGTCCTAATGTAGCTACTATTTTTGTCTTTTTCATTTTTTCTTTCTTGCAATCTTATAAATTCAAATTATTTCCTTTCACCAATCTACGAATTTTTTCTCAAACAACGAGAAATAATAATCCCATCCACCAATTTTATTTTTTTGAATATCATATATTTTTGTAATTTGAGCAATCAATTTTAATTTATATTTTTTACAAGGTTAAATTATGAAAAGTTTCATATCTCTGATAATAATTATTATATTATTTTCCTGTAGTTCAGTCCCAAAAAAAGAGATGAGTTTTTACGAAAAAATACTCTATGATGCAAGAAATCTTTTGGAAGATAAAAACTTTGAAGCCGCAAAAACAGTTTTACTAAAAGGAACAACAAAAAAAGCACCAAAACAATCTCCTTTCGTCGAAAATAATACTCTCTATTATTATGGAGAAGGTAGCTCTGCCCTTATGCACTTACTCAACGATGCATATTTCCAATCTAGGATTCACATGCCTGACGACTCCATAAAAAACGACCATTTGATGGATAAAGAATTAGTAAATCTCTATAAAAAGACACCATGGAAAAATTCAGCTGTTATTGCACCTTATTATCCATCTATTTATTTACACCTCGGTATAGTTTCAGTTGAGTTAAATCATTACGACCAAGCAATAAATTATTTAGATACCGCACTATTTATTTGGAACGGAAATGCCAATGCCTGGTCAGAACTAATGTACTGCTACCAGTCAAAATTAGATTATCAAAAAGTAAAAGAATTAGGAAAGCGGGCATTATCTATAGACGAAGTAAGAATAAACGACAAAGGACACGCCTCTATCCTAAGAAAACTTGGTTTTATTGCCATCGAAGAAGGTAAATTAGAAAAAGCTAAGAAATACTTTGAAGACTCAATACAACTACATGACCACCCTATGGCACATGCCGAATTAAAATACATCAAACAAGTAAAAGAAGAAATGAAAAAATGAATAAATTAATATCAAGAGTACAAATTTAAAATCAAAAATAATGTAATAATTAATATCATGTCAATTAATCTAAGATTTTATTATCCCTAATATCCATTCCAATTTTGTTTAATGTTTCCTACTCAGCAAAATCAGATTATGATTAAGAGTGTACAATGGTTCCATATAAACGTATTAAAAATACATACATCGGAATCCAACCACTCATTACAAAAGAGAAATTTTATCAAGATGGAGAATTTGTTATTAATATTCTGCCCATTGTTTATGGCATTTCTTTTTCCAATACATTTGAATTAAGAATTTCACCAATACTCAACTATCATATAAACGACAACCCAGAACTAAAACTAATAGGCACTGAAATACTTTTACCATTTTACTTCAAAAAATATAATCCATTCTATATATCTCCTACATTCGCTTATTCATATAATATTATTGAATATTCAAACGAAACAACTATAGCCGGTGAGATTGCTTACATATGGATATTTCATAAAAGTTGGGAACTAAAAATAAGTATCCAAGAAGGTGCTACATTTTTTATTGGCAACCCTAAAACTGATAAAATTGTCAACCATTTTGGTATAAAAATATCTTTTGGGTGGTGGTTCTTTAATAATATCCGACTTTAAAACCTCCCACTAAATTATTCAATTTTGCAAACCAAATGTTTATTAAATTTCAATTGAAAACTAAATTCCGTATCTTAGCAAAAAAAATTAACACAAAAACAAAATTAATATGAAAAAATTTAATAAATCTGTCCTCGACGTAATCGGAAACACACCCATAGTAAAACTTCACAAAGTCGCAAATGAAGTCGAATCAGAAATTTACGTAAAACTCGAATACATGAACCCAGGTGGCTCAATAAAAGAACGTATCGGACAAAATATCATCGAAAGAGCAATCGAACGCGGAGAACTAAAACCCGGTGGAACTATCATCGAAGGTACTTCCGGTAACACCGGTGTTGGTCTTGCTATGTATGCGGCTGTGCATGGGTATAAATGTATATTCGTTTTGCCAGATAAACAATCGCAGGAGAAAATTAATAATCTTCGTGCTTTTGGGGCGAAAGTCATAGTTACCCCAACCAACGTCGCTCCAGACGACCCGCAATCATATTACTCCGTTGCAAAAAGACTAGCAGATAACACCCCGAATTCATTCTACGCCAACCAATACTACAACCTCGACAACTGGCAAACTCATTACAAATGGACAGGACCAGAAATATTTAAACAAACCGATGGCGAATTTGACGTATTCATGGCAGGTGTAGGAACAGGCGGAACAATTACAGGTTGTGGTAAATACCTCAAAGAGAAAATGCCAGATGTCAAAATCGTAGCAGTCGATATAAAAGGCTCCATCCTCGAACCATTCTTCAGAACTGGAAAAGTAGTCGAAGCACACGGCTACGTCCTCGAAGGAATTGGCGAAGATATATTCCCAGACAACCTAAATTTTGATGTCCTCGACGACATGGTAGTAATCGAAGACAAAGAATCCTTCCTAATGACAAGACAATTACTTACCAAAGAAGGCATCTATACCGGTGGCTCAGGTGGTGCAGCCGTTGTCGGTGCTATCAGATACGCTAAAACATTAAAACAACCAAAACGAATATTAGTCATTCTCCCTGACTCCGGAAACAGATACACCGGAAAAATCTACAACGACGATTGGATGCGTGATAACGGCTATTGGGACAATTCCTTTAACGTAACCATCGGTGAAGTAATGAAAGAACTCGGCAAAGGCAAAGAACCACTCATCACAATCGATGATTCAGTCTCTGTCGGCGACGCAGTTGAACTCATGAAAGAACACGACATCTCTCAAATCCCCGTTTATAACAAAAAAGAACTACTCGGTATTGTCTCAGAAAATAAACTTCTACGTCCTCTATTCGAAAGCCAAATCAGCCTAAGAGACAATATTTCAATCGCCATAGATAGAAATTTCCTTGTAGTAGATTCAAACGAACTATTAGACAAAGTAACAAACAATCTACTCGGAAACAAAACAGTCCTAGTCTCCGACGGTAAAAAACTTATATCCATATTAACAGACATAGACATCTTAAACTTTATGCAAAAACGTACCTTTTAATAAATTTAAATTTATTAAAATTTAGAATATATACCATTCTCAGCATTTATTTCTTATAAATTTTGAAAATTCTTTTTACTATAAACTGGTCTTATTTGATATATTTAAGCCATTCCCTTGCAAACTTAAAATAATAAAAAAATAATTTCATTTCATCTGAAACTAAATATTTATATCCGTGTTAGTTTGAATAAGTAATTAAGTAATTTTAAAATATTTAGGTTGAAAAATGAACAACAAGAATGTATTAATCATCGGTGGTACCGGTAGATTAGGAAGACCAGTAGCTGAAGAATTTCTAAGACAAGGCTTTAATATTAAAGTTTTCACGAGAGACATTAGAAAAGCAAAGTCTATTTTTAATCAAGAAAAAGTAAGCTTCTTCGAAGGTAACCTCTCAAAAATAAGCGATATTAAAAAAGCACTCATAGGTGTCCACTCCGTTTATATCAACCTCTCCTTAAATACCGAAGAGGGAAAAGATGGATTCCACCCAGAACACCAAGGTTTAGAAAACCTACTAAAAGCAGCTAAGTCCCACGAACTAAGCCGTATCGGTTATATTTCCTCAATGCTACGCAACTACAATAACGATTTCTGGGGCTTCAAAATAAAAAGGAACGCTGTTTCTAAGCTTATAAACTCCGGTATCCCTTACCTAATCTTTACTCCATCAGTTTTTATGGAAACTATAACCGACGAATTCAAATCAGGAAATAAATTACTTACAAACGGTGATTTAGGAAAACGCCACTACTGGATTTCTGTAAATGACTACGCGAAACAAGTAGTTAATGCCTATAAAAATGACATTAAAAACAGAGAATTTTTTATCCAAGGTCCTTATCCACTTACAGTTACAGAGGCTATGGATGAATTCTCAAGAAACTATAAAGTCGAATCACTTACTTTAAGTAAAAACTCCTTAGGAAAATTAAAATTCCAAAAAGTATTATCTAACAAAGCAAATATCAAATATAATATCTTCAATACTTTCAACAAACTTGACGAAGAATTTCTCTCCGATAATACCTGGAAAGAATTAGGAAAACCACAGACTGACATCACAAAATTCGCAAGCAACAGATGATATATTTGATATATAGTTGATACTTAACATTAATGATACATGTCCCCTAATCTAACGATTAAGCAATCATTAATTCTAAACCTAAAAAAATCCCTTAGTTCATAGCAAAGGGATTTTTTTTTCCTATTTTCTTCAAACTCTATTTAAAAGTCTCTGGGTCAGCCAACACGTGATACCTCGGGTCATCAACATTAGTCTCTATTACATCAGTAAAAATCGGACTCGCCTTAAACAACAATATTTGACACTCCTCCGATAAATGCTTCAACACAATCGACTTATTATTAGCCTTATATTTCTCAACAAGATTAAATATAGCCTCTATACCCGAATGATCAGATACCTTTGACTCTATAAAATCAATCTCAATCTTATCTGGGTCATTCTTAACATCAAACTTTGTATTAAAAGCCGCTATCGAACCAAAAAATAATGGTCCCCAAATCTCATAAACCTTCGTCCCATCTTCCTTAAAATGCTTCCTCGCCCTAATCCTTTTCGCATTTTCCCACGAAAACACTAAAGCTGAAACAATAACACCAGAAACCACAGCTATCGCTAAATCAAATACAACCGTAAGACCTGACACTAAAATAAGTACAAAAGCATCAGTTTTAGGTATCTTATTCATTATCCTAAAACTCGACCAAGCAAACGTACCTATCACAACCATAAACATTACCCCAACCAACGCTGCTATTGGCACCTGTTCAATATACGACGACGCAAATAATATAAATACTAAAAGTAATAAAGCAGCAGTTATACCAGACAACCTACCCCTACCACCTGATTTAATATTAATTAAAGATTGACCAATCATCGCACAGCCACCCATTCCACCAAAAAATCCAGTAACTATATTCGCACCACCCTGAGCCAAACACTCCCTATTCGCATTCCCCCTACTCTCAGTCAATTCATCTACCAAATTCAAAGTCATTAACGATTCTATCAAACCAATAGCTGCAAGAATTACAGCATAAGGAAATATAAAATATAAAGTCTCCAAATTCATCGGTATCTTAGCAAATGTATCCAATCGCAACGGCGGAAATGAACCTTGCAAACCACTACCACCCCCAGCTTCTATAAACGAACCAACAGTCGGAATATCGAACCCAGCCAATATTGCAAGAAATGATACAACAAGTATTGCCGTCAATGCCTCAGGCACCTTCTTTGTAAGTTTAGGCAATCCCCACATTATCCCCATAGTTAAAAATACCAATCCTATCATCATATACAAATCACCGCCAGTTAGCCACTGATTAACACCATCAACATTTTCTTTAAATAACCCAAGCTGCGATAGGAATATTACAATTGCCAAACCATTAACAAAACCCATCATTACCGGATGTGGAATTAGCCTAACAAACTTCCCAAGCTTAAAAATACCAGCCAACATCTGCAATATCCCCATTAAAATCACAGTCGCAAAAAGATAATACAAACCAAGCTGTTCTCCCTCAGTTCCCATTGCATTCCCCTGTGCTACCAATGTAACCATTACTACTGCCAATGCACCAGTTGCTCCAGAAATCATACCAGGACGACCACCAAATACTGATGTAATTAACCCAACAATAAATGCTGCATAAAGACCTACAAGTGGATCAACCCCAGCCACAAATGCAAATGCTACAGCCTCCGGAACCAACGCAAGAGCTACCGTCGCACCCGATAGTATATCATTCTTCGCAGATTTTACCCTTGATATTATAAATTCAGTCATGTATTATACTTTCTAATGATTTGTTATAAAAAGAACTGCAAAACTAAGTATAAATTAAATAATAATATAAATTAATAGTTTTATTTATATGAATATTTAGTAAATTATGGAAATTGATAATTGTTTTTCAAATGTTTTATGGATATTAGTGTATAATGAATAAACTACTAAAAATATCAACCCTTCTCTATATTTTATTAATATTGCAATCAACTACTTTATTTGCAAACACCATGGGCAAGAAATATGTGATTGCATTCCCACCTAATTACCCACAACTCAATACGTATCTCAATTTAGACATATTTGTTACATCAAGAGAAAGCGGCTCATTCTCCATCGTAAATAAACACTACAATATTAACAGAAAGCATCTTATAACAAAAAATAAAGTTACTGCCCTCACTCTAAAAAATGGTATGACTTCAGCTTATTGGGTTGCTAATAGCCCACTCGCCCCAGAAGAAAAAGCATTTGAAATTACTTCCAACGTCCCAATTTCCGTAAATGTTTTAACAGGTAAAACATTCAGTACCGAAGGTTACACCGCCATTCCAGTCGATTCTTGGGGAACTCATTACATTCACAATAGCTACTACGATTATAGCGAGGCTAACTATAGCTGGAGAACAAATTTCGTCATTGTAGCCTCAGAAGATAATACCGAAATTACAGTCAAACTCAAAGGACATTCAGCCGGCTCACCAACAGGAAACCCAGGTCTTTCAATCGGCGACTCAACTAAAATCGTCCTAAACAAATCTCAAACCTACCTTTTCCAAGGCACAGGAGAAACCGCAGGATTATTCGACCTATCCGGCACAGATATAAAATCCAACAAACCAATCGGTCTTATCTCCAGCCATGAAAGAGCCTTAATCCCCTACCAAGTAGAAGAAATAACTCAAGGTCGCGATAACTTACTCGAAATGCTTCCGCCCGTTACTGCTTGGGGAAAAGAATATTTTACAGTTGAACTCGACAGAGGCACAGACAAAGGCGACTACTTCAGAGTAGTAGCCTCAGAAGATAATACCCAAATTTCCATAAAATGGTACGATAAAAATGACAAATCAAAAATCGATGAAAAAAATATAAAACTAAATGCAAACGAATTCTACGAATACAATATCGACGAACTAAATAAAAGCTCCATAAGAGGCACCTCACACTTCAAAGCCAACAAACCAATATTAGTCTGCCAATACTCCTACTCCGCCGGTTGGGACGACACAGAAGTAAACACCTTCGACCCATTTATGATTAATCTCTCTCCCGTTGAACAATATTCCGAATCGTTCATCTTCCAAACACCTTCAAACGACTCGGATACCGAGTTTCAAGTAAACTACATTAACCTATTCGCCCTCGGTGACTCCGCAAACTCATCAAAAAATGAAAAATTGCTGAACTCCGTAAAAATCGACAGTATCCCACTAACAGACTTCCAACCAGATTTTTTAAACAATCGAATACCAGGCTCAAATGTTTATTGGGCAACCATAGAAACCGATCAAAGTATGCACTCCGTCGAAGCCAATACCAAAGTAGGCGGATATGTTTACGGTTTCGGTGAATATAACAGCTACGGTTGGCCAATCTCCCAAGAATTTCTTAACTTAGATACTCTGTTAGAAGATGAAGAATGCAAACTACAATTCGATTATGACAATTTCTCTTCTTTTTCTGACCTAACACTCAAAGGAATTGCCAAACAAAATGATTCTATTATCCAACTAACAAACATCGAAAACTTTAAAGTCGGTGATATCTGGTACGAAGACCTAATATATAAATTTCAGGGATTTGAAACCAATTTCTCTTTCAAATTATCATATGGGAGAAACTATAAAATTATCGACGGCTCCTTACCAGGTGCCGACGGTCTCGCATTCGTTATCCAAAAAAATGACAGTATCCACAGAGGACAAGCCGGTGGAGGAATTGGCTATAAAGGTATTAAAAACTCTTTAGCCATCGAAATAGATACCTATAAAAATTTTAACAAAGAATTTAATGACCCCGATGGCAATCACTTAGCAGTCTTCAAAAATGGCACATCAAACCACCTAAGCGACGATATGATTATTACTTCCTCAGGAATTCCAACACTATACCAAGACTCCATATACCACTGTAAAATAATATACTCCAACAACACAATGAAAATATTCATGAATAAAGAAGGAGACGACCCAATCTTAATAGTAGATATCAACGATTTAAACCTAAACTCAATACTCGAATTAGACCATAATACCACCGTATTTATAGGAATTACATCAGCCACAGGAAACGCAGTCGAGCAACACGATTTATTATCATGGGACCTATGTATCCAAAAGAGTTTATTAAGCTCCGTCGGTGAGATTACCGAAGGCAGTTTTAGTATTAGTCCTAACCCTGCACGAAATAATATTAATGTAAGTTTAGATAAAAATAAAAATTATTTGAATGATAATATTCGTATATTTAATTTAAAAAATGAATTGATTATTGAACAAAATTTAAACGGGAATTATGATTTTTCTATCCAATTAGACGAATTAGATGCTGGTGTTTATTTCATAATGATAGGTAAAGAATACCGCAAATTTATCAAAGAATAAGAAACAATAAATATCATCTATCATAATGACAGCAAGGATTTAACTCTTCATAAGCCTGGTCCGTAGCCTTATATTTCTCATTATCATGCCCCGCATCAGCAATTGCTTTTAATATTTTATCAATATCAGGACGCTTTTCCTTATAACTAATAGTAAGTAACTTTTTCTCAATATTCCAAGATGCATCTAAAACATCAGAAAATGACTTTGTCACCCTAACAATCCTTTTTTGACACATCTCGCAAACACCATTTACTTCCGCATTAACTAACGAAATATCACTAAAATCATCATCAATCAACCCCTCATCAAATTCATCACTAAAATCAATCGCCGCAGAAATACCAGCTCTCAATGAATAAGCATTTGTAAGCTGTGTCCCATTCATATTCTTATATACCGGCATATCAAATTGCAAAGAAAATGAATAGGACTCAAGAAAATCATATTTAATTTTGGGGGATATGAATACCACACTCCCACCAGTTCCATCCATAAAATTAAATTTTACAATATTATCCTCGTTCTCAAAACCAGTCATAGCCTGTTCCCTTATATTTGCCTTAAGTTCCAATATCCCAGTCAATTCATCAAATATTTTATAAATCCCCATTAGAGACAAATTATATTGATTCCCATACTTATAATGAGTCTTCTCCGTATCTATCAGCTGAGAAATTTCAAAATTATTAATAGACATTATAGAAAAATCAGGAATTGATTCAAACGATTTACTAAATATCAACCCAAAATCATATTTATTATTCCCCGATGAAGGCTGAATATCAATCGGATAAATAATCCCATTATTAGACACATCAAATTCCCCAGTCGGAAATGTTAGTTTAAATGTCTGCTGAATATTAAACAAATTATCTTTATCAGAGTAAGTATTATAAGCCACATTCACAGAAAGATCTCCAAAACCTGTAACATCTCTTTCTCGCACTCCCCTTATATCTCCGTAATCATACTTCTGATATTTCGATGAAAAATATCCAACACCTAAAGACAACTTCAAATCATCTGTTATCCCATAAGACATCGATAAAAATGAAAAATCAAAAGATGACTCCTTAATATTATCTAAAGCACTCTTACCCTCCTCCTTTTCATATATACTTGCCCCAGTATAATAAGTATCCGAATACGAAAGCATCTGCGAAAATGAAAAACTTAAAACATCTTTCCCACCAGCAGTCATACTATTCGTCGAACTCGGATTACCAGCTGAACAGCATTGCCCATACAATCCATAATCTGCCCCAGAAATAACAAGAACAAGAAATATTAAAATCATTTTCATTTTATACCTTGTCTAATTTTAAACTAATTATTCTATCACTATCTCAAATGTCGCATCTACACTTCCCTTGATATTACTTACACTACATGTAATTATCTCAGTACCAGTATATACACCATCTGCAAAATATTCAACCTCCCAACCCTCTTCATTCTTCATCTCAAATGTCCCATGTTCAGCCTTCCAAGTATATGTTAATCTTTGACCAAGAGCATAGCAGTCCAATACCGTAGAACCACTCCTGTCAATTGTACCCTTACCAATCTTCGTATTAAGTATCTTCGGCACATCTAACTCAGCCAATACTGTCAAATTTACCTCACTCTTAACCTCACCTTTGTCATTAGAAACAGTACATTTTATTACCTTCTCACCAACGCAACAAGATGCAGCAGAAAAATATACCTTTGATTTATCTTTCTCATCTGGGTCTACAAAAAACAAATCGCCCAAATCAACAAACCATTCATAATTTAGATTTCCACCCTCAGCTTCGCATGATATAATTGCAAAATCCTCACTCCCCACTTCTATCTCAGTCTTATCAGTCGTAAGTGCATTTATAACAGGTACAGTCGTAATGACATCACTATCTGTATTATTCACATCGTCATCACTACAAGAATGAAGTAAAAAAACAATAAAAAATAAACTTATTATCAAACATATTCTCGATTTCATAATTAATCCTTAATTTACTACTACAAACGATTTTGTATAAATTTTTTCTCCATCTTCAACAATCATTATATACTTTCCATTCAAATATCCACTAATATCAAAACTCAATTTACCAGAACTAGAGCTAATACTATTCATCAAACCACCATCAATACTAAAAATATGAAACAACCTATTCCCTGCACTCGGAGCAGTCAGTTCTATCACATTGTCACCTAAAACAAACCTATAATCCTTAGGCAACTCTTCACTAACACCCGTAGCATCGCGCGTAGGAAAAAAATACTCTCCAGCTTCCAAATCTACAACATTTATAATCAACTCCCCAGCTTCAACCCTATGTGGCAAATACCCAGGCCAGCAACCTCCCTGTCCCTCATTACCAATCGCATTTATATCATAACGATTTCCACAATTATTACACATCATTTGGTCACCGACTTGCGAATAACCCTTCAATTGCTTATAACAAACATCACAAGCATCAAAAGCCGTTTTAATATCACCATTCGGTGCCTTAACCATAAAATACTTTATCTCTCTTTCCTTCGATTCAGGCAATTTTTGGATATATGAATGATATTGTATATCACTACTTATATCAGATTCATTATGCCTAACATCTTCATCTGCCCTAAGTAAATTTGCCATCAAAAATACTATCATCGAAGCCAAACCAAAATATAAAATCTTAAAAATACTCATAATAATACCCTTTGTTAATTCAACAATAATTTCTTTTTCAATCTAATTTTGCATCTGTAATACATGTTCTACTCGTTTCGTAAGTCATCAATACAAACTCACATGATTTATCCTTATAATTAATCTCCACATCAAACTCCTCATTTTTAGGTAACCATAACTCCACAAAACCATTCTTCAAAGAATAAATCTCTTGCTCTCTAAAAATCGTCCCATCATCTCTCAATAGCTTAATAAAAAATTCAGACTCCGTTAGCTCAGCCTCACAAGAAGAAATATAATGTACTCTACAATCATGCGTATATGTCTCATAAGGAGCAATCGCCACATATATTTCATTCTCCGGAAGCAAAATCTTCAAATTCCTACCATTTGGAAAACTAATATTTAACTCCTTAGTATCAACAAAAGATGTAACTTCAGGATACTCATACTTCCACATATTAGCTAATAACACAGCCTGCTTAATCTCCATTTTTTCTATTTCATCATACAAATTATTATAGTCTTTCTCATCATCATCGCATGAAACAACAAAACAAATTGCCATCGTAATAATAATAAACCTAATAATTCTCTGTAATTGCATGATTCTCATCTAAATAATGTAAAATGTTAAAAAGCATTTTACCAATATACAATATTCTTATTTAACATATAATAAAATAATATTTCTGTACCCTATATGTTGTAACTCTTTGCAATAACTTATCATTTAAGCAATTTATCATATATCTTCATTACCCTTTGAGCATGTACTACAATATCAAAATTCTTAACTGCAACTTCCCTCGATTTTAATTTCAAATCATTAAACAACTGCTCATCTGAAAATAATTCCACAATCTTTCTTGCAATTTCCTCAGGATTTTTTTGCTCAAATTTCAATTTTTCATCTATTATCGCCTCATTCACCCCAGATGTATCCGAACCCATTGCCGGCGTTCCGCAAGCCATAGCCTCAAACATAACCCTGCCCATACCTTCAACTCCCTCATAAGAAGGCAGTATTAACAAATCCACAGCCTGCATATATTTCTGTATTTCTTTTATCTGCCCTAAAAACTCAATATTTTCATTCAAATTATTTATCGTTACCAAATTCCTATACTCAGTCAACTTATGTGGAGACTCCTCACGCCCAGCCAATAACAATTTCACCCCCTTATTGTTAATATATCTAAACGCCTGTATCAAATCCTTTATTCCCTTCCCATCTTTTAATTGACCTACAAATAATACATATTTTACATTAGCTTCCAAACCCAACTCAAATCGCAATTCAGTCCTGTCAAATACCGGAGTAAATACCCGCGTATCAACACCATTAAATATCGTAGCATAATGATTATATTCAAATAAATATTCCTTAACCCTCTGATAACAAGCATTCGAAATCCCTATAATCCCATTATTATATTTCAATATATACCTATCACTGTCAGTAGGACGAGTCAAACGAATATGCCAAATAGACTTGATTTTTAACCTCTTAGACAAATAACCAAATAACAACCCATCTCTCTCAAAATCAGAATGAACCAAACTAATCCTTTCACGCTTTATTATCTGCTTTGCTTTCTTATAAGTCCTATATATATCAACTATATTCTTCGGCTTCAACGGTGGAGTTTGTATGAAAAAATAAGGCACCTTAATCCTATCTAAATACTCAGATAATTCTCCTCTTTCCGGCAAAAAAACAATAGGTTCAAATTTCTCCAAATCCAAATTCTCAATCAAAGCAAGCATACTTTTCTGCCCACCCATCCGATAATGAGGAAAATTCGATACAAAAGCAATTTTTTTTATAATATTCAATTTATTTATGCTAATTTAATTTACAAAAAAGTTTTATCTTTAAAATTCTAATTAACTAATTTATTAAAAAATAATTTCAATTTATTATTCTAATCGTTAATATAATAAAAAATACAAAAATGAGAATTAATAATAACATTATACCCAATAAATTAATGTTTTTTTACTATTTTTGAAAATAATAATAATTAAAATCAATATATTATAATCAAAAAGTAAAATGCCAAAACAACCAGAAATATTAGAAGAATCCGAAGTAGAATTAGAAGATGAAAGCGACGTAAATCTCCCCGCAAAAGTAATCCTTTTCAACGACGAATGGCATACTTTCGACGAAGTAGAAAACCAAATTATCAAAGCAACTAAATGCTCAAAAACAAAAGCACAAAATCTAACCTGGGACGTTCATAACAACGGCAAAGCAATGGTTTACGAAGGCGATATGCCCGACTGCCTAAATGTATCCTCCATACTCGAAGAAATTTCTCTAAGCACCCAAATCGAATACTAAAACCTACAAACTCTCCAATAAATATTTATATTTAGCCTCAGTTTATACCTTATATATTACTAAAATCAATATCACCAAAATCTTCTTCACCATCATCTCCAAAAAAGTCTAAATCTTCTTGGAAAAAATCATCATCTGCTTCTTCATTATCTCCAGCTTCCACAGATTCAGTACCACCTTTAATATCTTCACTACTTTTACTTCCATCTAACCCCAAAAGTTTCTCCATACCAAAATCTTCATACTCCTTAACCAATCTCTCAACTTCCATCTCTTTGATTAGTTTCTCTTCTTCAGTTTCCCTTATCGCTTCCTTAAATAAATCATCTTGGAAATTCCTCTTCTGACCTTCAGTTAATAACTCATCACTCGACCATATATTACGCTGAACCTTATCATTCTTAGCTTCAGTAAGCTCGCTTAAATCATTCTCCGTATAATCAAATTTCAACAATAACTTCTCCCCACACTTACATACTATTTGTATATTCTCTATCTCACCCTTATCATCTCTGTTTATTATTACAGAAGAATTTTCATGCTCCCCCTTATGCTTAATCGGGTTGTCAGCTATCTCTACTGTCCTCCCACTTTCTACAACTTTCTCCTTATCAATAATTAATGAATCACCCCTTAAATTTGATTTTCCACTTATCTTCGGTGCCTTCAAATAATCCTTAAACTTATTCTCATGATCATTCGGCGAATAATCACCGCCCGATACATTCTGAGTAAAATTATAACCAAACGCCTCCGCCTTCCTTTTCTCCTCATTATAATTTACCAACCTATCAATATCCTTATCCGTAAGATTATCCAGAGAAAATTTCTTCTCTTTCTGATATACCGGCTCCTTTTTACCCTCCTCATCTTCTTCTTTCCCACGTTTATGACTAAATTTATCGTCCAATTCGTCATTAAACATGATATTCTTATCATCTACATCTCGTACCAAGTCCTTATCACTAAATTCTTCAAAGATATGGTCTTCTATTTTTTCATCAAAGTTCATTTTCTATCGGCTTTACTTATTTAAAATATTATTATCATATAGGCAATTACCTTACCAAACGAATAAACATTTATAAAATTGAATAACCAAAAAATAACTCACTCATTAATATAAAAAAATCACATTATAAAATAACGTGATTCCTAAAAATTGACTTCAAAATAAATATAATCATTTTGCAAACATCGCATCAATGTCGTCAGCACTCGCAGGCCCATCTTCATCACTGTCATCACTCTCGTACTCAGCCCTTTGCGAATCAAACATCGCATCTATATCATCTGCACTCGCTACTTCATCTTCTTCACTCTCTGTACCCTCTTCTTCACTCCCCTGCAAACTAAACATCGCATCTATATCATCTGCACTAGCGATATCTTCTTCCACACTCTTTACACCCACTTCTTCACTCCCTTGTGAACTAAACATCGCATCTATATCATCTGCACTAACGATATCTTCTCCTACACTTTCATCATTATCATCAACAACATTTTCCTCTTCAAGAGTATTCTCAGCATGAGACTTCAATAAATCATCAACATCACTTTGCCTCGTAGCTTTCTTTGAAATAGAATCAATCGCATTAGGGTCAAAAGCGATATCCCTATGAAAATGAGTTATATTCTCAGTCTCATCTTCCTCATCAATATTTCTCGCAAGTGTAGCAATATCAGTCTGAGCAAAATGCTTCAATATCCCAGACATCTTAGTCTGAATTGTCCTAAGCATGTGGTCCACTGCAGCAATCTGCTGAGCTGTAATATCCTGAACCTGAAGACTCATCATTATCGAACTCGCATCATTTATTATACTCTCCAAAATCTCATTATTCTTCTCTTCATAAACCTCAATATTCTCCTCACTATACGAATTTAAAGTCTCTATCGATTGTGCTAATTGTGGCAATATCTCATTCAAATCACTCCCCTGCTGTATTCCCTTATGAACAATCTCAAGCAATCTCAATGGCTTTTCTACTATCTTCTTATAATGTTTACGTATATCATTCCTATTCGAATTTATACTCTCAACCTTCCCAAATAAATTATCTACTATATCCATTATCTCCGTAGTAGCCAATTCATTCGCCTCTGTAACCTTCGATAGCTTCTCTGATGCACCTGGCATCTTCTTCAAATTCTCATTTATAGAAAATGATATCTCCTTGAGCATCGGTTGTATGTCTCTTACAAATACAAAAATCTCCTCCAAAAAAGGAACAACCCGCTGCCCTAATACAAACAATGAACGCAGTTCATCAGCTTTTTTAAGCAATACGCTTATATCTTTTTCATTCATTAATAATACCGAAAGTAATTGATTTATTTTTTAATTGATGCCAGAACACTATCTAATTTTTCCTTTAAAACCGGCGGTGTAAATGGCTTAACTACATAATTATTAACCCTCGCCTTCAACGCCTCTATAATATCCGATTTTAACCCCCGAGTAGTTACCATTAGTATCGGAAGATGCTTAAACTTTTCGTTACCCCTTATCGACTGTGTCAATTCTAATCCCGTCATAACAGGCATATTCCAGTCTGTTATTACAAACTCTATATCATCATAAGCATTTAATTGCTCAAGTGCTTGTTGCCCATCTCCAGCTTCCAATACATCTGTATATCCAAATGTTTTTAACGCATTAATTACAATTCTACGCATCGTAGGGGAGTCATCAACGACTAAAAATTTCATCTTTCTTTACCCTTTTTTAAATCTAATTTTTATCTAAATATTTTGAAACTTCTTCTTGTATTTTACCTATTTCAAATGGCTTATTCATTATCGAATTTGCTCCCACCCTTCTTACCGATTCCTTTTGACTTTTACTTTCAATAGTAGAAAGTATAATTATAGGTAATTCCTCATTATCCCTATTTTCCCTTATATTGCTAATCAAACTAATACCATCTAAATACGGCATATTCAAATCCGTAATCATCAAATCAACCCCTACCATCGGAAACATCTCTAATGCCTTTATCCCATCTTCTGCAGTAATCACATCAAAACCCTTTATTTTTAATGCTAATGATATAATTTTACGCATCGCTTCCGAAACTTCAACGACTAATATAGTTTTTGACATAATTCTACTTTTTAAAATAACAAATTTCTATTCTATTAAGCAAGTTTTTTTTCAATAATTATTCCTTCTTATAAGCTATTGCTTTCGGCAAATGTATAAGCTTAAATGCCCTCGATATACAATGCAATGACTCCGAATAACCTATCATCAAATATCCGCCCTTATTCAACGCATCAAATAACTGAGTAACCACCTTCTGCTTCGAAGGTATATCAAAATATATCAACACATTGCAGCATAATATTATATCACAACCAGTTACTTGATGTATCTGCTCATCATCATATAAATTTATATTCGTAAACTTCACCATCTTCTTTATCTCATCATCAATTTCATACTCATCTCCCCTCAATGTAAAATATTTTTCCAATAAAGATTTCTCCACCTTCCTTATCGAATACTCCTTATATTTCCCCTCCCTAGCCTTGTCTAATGCCGAATTACTAATATCGCTCGCCAATATCTGAAAATCAATATCAGGATATTTCTCCTCTAACTTCTCCTTAACCAATATAGCAATAGTATATGCCTCCTCACCAGTCGAACACGCCCCGCACCAAATCCTAATCTTATTATTATTATTCTCCCGATTTTTCCCTATTATTCCAGGTATTATAGTCTTTTCCAATGCATCAAATTGATGCTCTGCTCTAAAAAAATATGATTCATTTATCGTAATCGTATCAAAAAGTGAATTTAACTCCCCCCTATCCTTACTTTTAATCAAATCAAAATATTCTTCAAACGAACCAACCTTCAACTCCCTTACCCTCTTAGTTATCCTACCCTCCAACAAATATTTTTTACTATCCGAATAATATATCCCACACAAACTATATATCAAATTCCGCAGACTATCAAATACCTCATCAGTAAATACCAACTCTTGGCTATTTTTCATCACTCCAGAACCATCATCTGCCTTATTTGATGTATCTTTCTTAAATCTAAATCTGAATAGTCTTGACATTGTAGTTTATAATTATAAGTGATGTAGTTAAGTTATAGTAAATATAATGAAATGTTTTTAATTATTCAAACTAATTTATAAATTTAAAATTTACCAGTACATTGTTATTAATCTTTCTAGTTCCGCAACTTCTAAACATTCCATTAAGTAAAATATTATAGTTACAATTTAATGATGTTCTTCCTTCATTCTGAAAAATATTTCGCAAAATTATAATAAACTTATACCACCTTTAATAAATTCATTCCGATTTGCAACAAATCCAAACATCTTCACATTAATATCTTCATCCATCTTTACTCTAAACCATCTCCCTAAACTCATCTGTTAAAAGCAAATCAAATTCATATATAACAAACATGTTCGGGACAGGAACCTAAGAAATTGTTTTATTAACAATATTTATCCCTAATTGCTCTACCCTATATCTCAGCTTAGCCCTCGATATCCCTAATAACTTCGCAGCCTGTATCTGATTTCCATTCGTAATTGTAAGTGTCTGTAAAATTAAGTCCTTAACTATATTCCCCATATGAGCACCATTCTTCGAAATTTTCAGCAAATGTTTACCATCTTCCAAATTTATTATCGAATTCGCCTGATTAGTAGGAGCTTCATCGGAACTATGAACTACTTTCATAAAATTAAGAGATTCCTTGCTGATTATCGTCGCCGATTCAAGCAATATTACCCGTTCAATAACATTAATCAACTCCCGAATATTACCTTTCCACTTATGCTTCCTAATTATTTCCGCCGCCTCAGGTGTAAACCCAGTTATCTTCTTATTAAACTTCTTATTAAACTTATCTATAAACGATGTAGCAAGCTGCATAACATCATCTTCTCTCTTCCGTAAAGGTGGTAAGTCTATCAACGCAACATTAAGCCGATAAAACAAATCCTGCCTAAAATCTCCTTCTTCTACCATCTTCTCCAAATCCCTATTCGTAGATGCTATCACCCTCACATCAACAGAAATCTCTTTAGTTCCACCCAATCTATAAAATTTTCTTTCTTGTAATACTCTTAGCAATTTCACTTGCAACTCAAGACTCAATTCACCAATTTCATCAAGTAAAATAGTCCCATGTTGTGCCTGCTCAAACCTCCCTGCCCTCATTTTCTCCGTCGCACCAGTAAATGCACCTTTCTCATAACCAAATAACTCATTTTCTGCCAATTCTTTCGGTATCGCACCACAATTTATAGTGATAAACGGCCCCTTTTTCCTCGGTGAATTTTCATGAATATACTTCGCCATCAACTCCTTACCAGTCCCAGACTCTCCTATTATTAACGCCGTCGTATCTCCAGCATTCGCTACCATCTTTCCCATATCAAGAGCCTTTTTAAGACCAGCAGAATTTCCTATCATCTCGCTCGGCTTCTCATTTTTCAACTGCTCCGACAGCAAATCTACCTGCCGTCTCAAATCATAATTCTGAAGTGCTTTTTCAACTGCTAATTCTAACTGCTCCAAGTCCAAAGGTTTTACTATAAAATCCTCCGCCCCAAGCTTCATCGCCTTCACTGCCATCTTTATATCTGAAAATGCAGTCATCATTATCACAGGCATATTAAACCCTTGCTTCCTCAAAAGTTCTAATATCTCTAACCCATTGTGATGACCCAGAAAAATATCAAGTAATATAAGATCAGGACTAACGATATGTATTTCATCTAAAGCCTTTTGAGCATCCGTGTATGTAAACGAGCGCGTATATTTAGAAGCCATTATGTCATTTACCGTCGAATTGACCAATGGATCGTCTTCTATTACTAATATAGTATAATTGTATTTTGCCATAAATTAATATAATCAGATATGTTTTTTAATATAATTCTAAATATAATAAAAAATTATGAATAAATTTTTATTTTTTTATATTTTCGGAAAAGGAAGTTTAACATAAAACTTCGTGCCTTCATCTATCTTGCTCTCTACGTCTATTATCCCATTGTGCTGATGCATTATTCTCTGCGTTATTGGTAATCCCAATCCTGTCCCTTCCGCCTTCCTCGTAAAAAACGGATTAAATATCTTCTTCAACTCCTCAGGTGATATTCCTATGCCATCATCTTTCACCTCCGCAACAACATAAGAACCCTCATTCAACTTAGAAGACTCCTCCAAATATGTTGATAACTTTATTACACCCTTTGACTTTATCGCATCAGATGCATTCGTTATCAAATTGATAAATACCTGTTGCAACTGCTTTGCATCAGCAGGTACTTTAGGCAATTCCTCATCAAATTCTATCTCCACTTTAATATCCTTCCGCTTCAATACCGACGTTACCAACTCCAGTGAATTCTGTATTATATCATTTACATTCAATCCCTTTATATCAGGAACAGCAGGTCTCGAAAAATTTAAAGTAACCTCAACTATCCTTGTGATTCGCTCAACTCCCTGCATCGCCGTATCCACATAAGAATACAAAGCATCTCCCTTCTCTACCTTCCTTTTCAATACCTGTAAATTCAAATTCACAGCTGCCAACGGATTACGTATCTCATGTGCCACACCTGCCGAAAGCTGACCCAAAAGCACCAACTTATCAGCCTGTACCATCTTGTCGGTCAAAGCATGTTGTTCGCTTACATCTCTCGCAATAGCATGTATCAAGGTCATGTCCTCATGCTCCACAAATCTCGCCGATACCTCCACCATCAAATTACCCTTCGTAGTTTCAATCGTAAGTTCACTCAATACAATCGGAGAATTTGTCTTCTTCAATAACTTAAATATTCTTCTAAACTGTGGCAAAGTAGCACCCAATAACTCATTCTTCGTACTCCCAAGCAAACTAGCAGCATAATCATTAACGTCTAATACGCTCCAAGTCTCTGGTTGAACTATAAACACCGCATCAGTAGCATTATCAAAAAAAGTCTTATACCACGATAACTGATTTTGCAACTTCTTAATTTGTTTCGATAATATCTCAGTTTCCGAAAGACCCTCTTCTTCCATTCCTACTTCCGCAAGCTCTACTTCACTCAATTCCTTTTTCATTCCTTTATCCCCAATCTAAGTTTGAAATCCTTTATAGTTTTTTCCAATCCCTCTCGTCTTCCTATCTTCGCCTCCCAATCCAATAATCTCTTAGCCTTTGACGCATCAGGCTGTCTAACCTTAGGGTCATCACTTGGAAGTGGCTCAAATACTATCTCCGAACTCGGCTTAATTATGTCAACTATCTCCTTCGCTAAATCCAACATGGTTATCTCATCAGGATTACCAATATTCACAGGCTCATTTTCATTCGACATTAATAATCTATAAATCCCCTCCACCAAATCATCTACATAACATACCGATCGAGTTTGAGAACCATCTCCATAAACAGTAATCGGTTCATTCTTCAATGCCTGATGTATAAAATTAGGTATTGCTCTACCATCATTCAGTCTCATTCTCGGTCCATAAGTATTAAATATTCGCAATATTCTCGTATCTACATTGTGATACCTATGATAAGCCATAGTCATCGCCTCTGAAAATCTCTTCGCCTCATCATATACCCCTCGCAAACCAATCGGATTTACATTCCCCCAATAATCCTCCTTCTGCGGATGTATCAATGGGTCCCCATATACTTCACTCGTACTCGCTATAAGATATCGTGCATTCTTTGCATGTGCCAAACCAAGTGTATTATGCGTCCCCAAACTACCCACCTTCAATGTTTGTATCGGCAACTTCAAATAATCTATAGGGCTGGCCGGCGATGCAAAATGAAGAATATAATCCAAATCCTCTGCCAAATATATAAAATTCGTAACATCATGTTTAATAAATTTGAACTTTGGATTTCCCATTAGATGTGCAATATTATCCGGTGAACCCGTTATAAAATTATCCATACAAAATACATTATCACCCTCTGCTATAAATCTCTCGCAAAGATGTGAACCTAAAAACCCAGCCCCACCTGTTATTAAAACATTTGCCATTATTATTTCCGCTTTGTTTGATTATTCATTATCTACAAATTTAATTATTTAATAGCAAATAATTTAATAATTGTTAATTAATACTAATATTTCCAACCCTAATGTTAATAATATCGCTCTTTTTTAACACTTCAACACAACTAAAATACTCATAACTATACTTACACCTATCAATCCAAAATCTGTAATTTCCCGCTCCGCATCTGATTAGGTGTTTCAAGTATATATATATATAATCCCGAAGGAATTTTCTCAATATCAAAACTATATTTATACTTCCCAACCTCTAAGTTAGAATCTATCAATATTTTTACTACATTCCCATCAATATCAACTATATACAACTTAGTTTTACCACCCTCAATCAACCCAAAACTCAAATTTAACTCCCGCATTGCAGGATTAGGGCTTGGCTGACTCAAATACAAAAATTCAGTAGCAGAAAATAATCTCTTACCTCCCTCTTCACATATATCACTTACCCTAACAACCCCATTATTAATTTTCGCACTATATAACCCATTTTCAAACCCAATTTCATTTACCCTAACACTATCCAATTCCCTATTCCCCAACGTCAATATAGCTCTGAACAATACCGTATCAATTCTGATGTTTTCCTCGGGCATCCCAATCTCATTTCTAACAATTGATTTATCCACTTGCACCGAACTAATCTCATCTACCATAAGCGGAAATAACATCGTCTTGTTAAATTCCAATTCCAAATTCATATTTCCCAATTTAGCCTTATCAAAATTTACTGGATTAGAAATAATCAAAGGTATCTCAACAGTATCACCCATTTCTCCCTCAACATCTCCAATCTCCAAATCAAAACTTGCCCTAAATCTCCCAACTCCATCTAAATAAATCGTGTCCAGTTCGATGCCACACTCCGTCTTAGTCTCAATAGTAAACGAACTCGAATTCATCTCAATCATAGGACTAAATTTCATGGCTAACTTCAATACATCATTCTGACCATACCACCTTAAAAACGTTCCACTGTAATTATCAATCACAAACAGACCTTCCGGCTGCGAAATATTAATAATTTCATAATCAGCACTACCAATATTCCTATATTCAAAATGTATTATACTATCCCCGCCTATCTCAACCTCCCCAAAATCAATATTTTCCTCAAACCCCTTAGCAACAGAGGTCGATGTAGCAGATAAATTAAATGTCCTCGAATAATCACAATTTGAAAATGATATTACAGCATACTCATCAAAAAACAAAGTATCCGAAGCCCCCAAGACAATTTCATAACTCTTCTCATCTAAAATCAACTCATCTGGCTCTTCATCTACATATCTAAAAGAACTCGACGAAAACTCAATACTTTCAAGCAATAAACCATCAGCCACATTCATATTCCTAATAGTAAACGTCCTCGACAGCTCAGATTTATCCTCACATAATACAAACTTCCCAAAACTAATCTCATCAACAACATCAATCTCCACATCCTTAATTCCACTCAAATATATTATAGTTGGCTGTATAAAATTATTGTTATTTATAAAAAGCGTATCATAAAAAGTCCCAGAAACATTACTCCCAAACACAATTGACAAATCCAAAGTATCCTTATCCTCCATAGTTATACTACTACTATTCCCAATAGAAAAATTCGACCCAACACTAAATTCATAATCAGTAATCAAAAATTTAGATGGTCCTTGATTAATTATAGGAAGCTCTAAAACCCTCTCATTTTCACATAAAATATTACCAAAATCGACCACATTAGTATCCGCTTCCAACTGCTCAGGCCTTGCAGAATATAAAATCAATACCTCGTCAAAACTAAGCGGTCTCTCATATATTCTAACCTCATCTATCCCACCATTAAAAAATATTTCTTCAGTGTCTCCATCTACAAACCCACCAAAAGAAAAATTCATATTCTCTGTCATGGGCGATGTCCTATGATTATCAAAACTATCCACCAACTCCCCATTTACATACAAATATACCCTTTTGCTAACATAGTCCATAATCCCAACAGCATGATACCACTCATCTTCCTCAAACCCTCCTTCCGGCTTATAAGCCAAATCCTTTCCTTTTATCACTGCCGACTCTCCAAAACCACCAGGTCCATCAACAATAAAAGATAACTCATCTGCCTTAGTCGAATTAGAACCAAATCCCAAAACTATATCACTCTGTAACTCAGGATTTGCATAAGAAATAATTATATCCGTAGCTTTCTTCTCCGAATTCATTATCTTCTCATTCAACTTAAACCATACTGACCAAGAAAACCCCAAAGAAGACACCAAATCCAAAGACCTAGCCTTATCCACTTCCAAATACTCACCTACCCCATCTAATTTTATTGCCTCATTCAACTTCCCCTCTATACACTCAGGATTACCTATCCCGACTGTCAATATAGGGTCAGCACTCGTAGAACTATCCACATAATTACAATTCAATGGCCAATACCCAACAACCCCATCTCGTATATTCTGAGAATAAAGATTGTTTATCCCAATAAAAAAACTTAATAAAAAGCCAAATATCAATATTTTAAAACAGTATTTCAACATAAACTAAATGAATATTATTTAATAACATAAGAGAATCAAAAAACAATATAATACCATAGCAATATTTATGCCCTTGATTTCATTATTTTTATTTTTATCATTTCAATACTTTTTCTTAGATTGTATATTATAATATCTTTTTTAATAAATTATTACAAAAAATGAAAACTCTAATTTATTCTCTTGTCCTCTTTATCTCCAGTTCCCTTGCTTTTATACCTAATTCCTACTCCTATAACTACGAAGAAATGCTAAAAGATATAATCGATTGCAAACCTTCTACCTCAATGAAATTTAGCGTCGAAAATATGTTCTTTCAAAAAGATCAAGGTACATTCGAAATTAAAGAAGGCGAATTTCATGTTTATAATAAAATTAATGGGAAATATTGCTTCGCAGAGTTCATCGGCGAAGGAGAATTTTCTATGCTACCTCCTATATTAGTAGAAAGGCAACAATTAGAAAGACAATTCAAATCTGATTTCTATTCAAAAAAGTTTACAAAAATGTTCATCGTGTTTACAGATGGTTTCGAAGATTACCTCCTCCAAAATGCAAAAAAAAATAATATGCTCCGCCTCACCAACTCATACAGAGAAAGAGCTATGACTTTATTTTTAAATAAAGACCAAACAGAAATTCATATTCAAGGACTAATCAAATCCCTATTAGAAAGCAGCTACAAACCAATCTTCTATGCACTAATCACGAACGACGAAGGTGATGAGTTCGTATGGGGATTAGATGAATACGACATAGAAGAAGCAGGACTTTATAAAGTTCACAAATCTCGTTCCCCAAGCCAAAACGATTACCTAAATTTTTTATGCCAATTCCACAAAACAAGTGACTACAATCTACCAAGAATCGAAAGAGAAAACGAAAATAAAGATGAAATAAAACTAGATAAGTACCACATAAAAGTAGAAATCCCTAAAGACCTACACCTCAAAGCTGTAACTACATTAAAATTCACCTCAAGAGTAGATGGCGACAGATGGTTAAACTTCAGCTTAGGTCCAAAATTAGACATTACAGAAATAAGCATGAATGGAAAAGATATATATTATTACATCCCAGAAAACAGCAGGACACTATGGGTCGAACTCGATGAAGAATTAGTAAAGGACAAAAGCTACGAAATTAAATTTGCCTACAACGGTGAAGTAATCGAAAGAGTTCAAGATTGGTTCGTAATCCGTAATTTCGTTTCATGGTATCCAGCCTACGGCTTTTACAAAAAATCACAATTCGAACTCGATTTTAATACCTACCACACCTATAGGTTCACCTCCTCCGGTGCCAAAATCTTAGAAGAAGAAAATGGAGATTACAAAAGAACAGTATGGAAAGTCGAAGACCCACATATCCATGTCGCCTTTAACATTGGTGTATTCAAAGAAAAAGAAATTGAAGCCGAAAAAGGCAAACACCCAGATATGCTCATACATTACAATAACTCAGACCTAGTTGATAACGTAGCAATAGACCTAAAACAATCCTACGAATTTTATACCAAAATATTCGGCCCAATTTCTGAAAATAAATTCTTTGCCACCGAAATCCCAAGCCCACACGGACAAGCATTCCCCAACTTTTTACACCTATCTTATTTAGCATTTATGACCAGAGATATGATAACCGAAACCTATTCAAACCATGCAAAAAGAGATGATTTCTTCGAACAAACACTGATTTCTCACGAAATGGCTCACCAATGGTGGGGGAATGTAAAAACAAGCAGAGACGCATGGGTTAGCGAAGGTTTCGCCGAATACTCCTCAATGATGTACGCACAAATTGCAATGAATGACAAAGACCTATTCTTCAAAATTTTAGAGAAAAAAAGAGAAGGACTATGGAGAGCAAGCCAAAGAAAAATACCAGCAGGTCCTGTCGGTTTAGGAACAAGACTAGGCGGTGATTACAGCGAAATAGTTTATAACAAAGGCTCATGGGTACTCCACATGCTACGCTCCCTAATGCTCGACCTTAATAAAATGGACGACCAACCATTCGTCGATCTAATGGGCGGTTTCTTCAAAAAATATGGACACAACGCCGTTAGCACAGAAGATTTCATAGAATTCGTAAACGGATACTTAGGTGTAGATATGCAATGGTTCTTCGACCAATGGATTTACGGCTATAAAATGCCACTCTATAAATTCGCTTGGAAAAGCGGAAAAAATGAAAAAGGAACAAACAAAATTGATATTAGAGTAGTAACAGAATTCGTCGATGACAATTTCCAAATGCAGGTCCCAATTAAAATCATCTATGAAGACGGTACATCATCTACCCTAAAAATTGGAGTAGTCGGAAACAAAGTCGAATTCCCTATAAACGTTCCAAAAGAAGTCGATGAAATAGAATTCAATATCTATGAATCAGTACTCTGCGAAGTCGAATACGTAGATTGGGACTAATTCAAAAATATTTTTATTTATACCAGCTAAAATAAAATTATCAACTAAAAATAAATTCTAATATTTAGGCATAACAACCCCTAATATTAGAATTTATTTTTTACAGCTATCGCCTCCTTCAATAACTTATAATAATCCTTCTTCGAAATCTCCACCGCACCAAGCTGCTCAGTAAAATGATTAATATACTGCGAATCTAACAATGTAAATTCATTCCTCTGCAAATATTCTATCAAAAAATAGAATGCCCCCTTCGCCGCATCACTACTCAAATTGAACATAGACTCCCCAAAAAAAGCCGAACCAAGAGAAATCCCATATAATCCGCCTACAATTTTCCCATCCTGCCAAGTCTCGACTGAATGTGCAACTCCCCACCTATTTAGTTCACAATAATTCTCAATAATCTCCTCCGATATCCAAGTCTCTTTTCGTTCAGAACAAGACCTAATCACAAATTCAAAATTTTCATCAATCGTAAATTTAAAACCATACTTCCTAATCGACTTCCTCAAAGACCTTGGCATCCTCGGATTATCCAATGGTATTATAGCTCTCGGATTAGGCGAATGCCAAAATATTTCCTCACTATCCCCCTCCGCCATCGGAAAGTAACCTTGTAAATATGCATTTAAAATTATTTCTGGAGATATCATAATATAAAAAAAATCCGACCTCATATTAAGCCGGATATAAAAAAAATTAATTCATCAAACTATCAAGCCAACATAGTCCGAATTATAGACTCAATATTCGGCTCACTCCTTATGTCAGAAGTTGATAAACGCAAATAATGAGAAAGCTTCGATAATATATTTACCTCCTCCTCACTTATATTTTTCTCTCCCATTTCCCCCGAAGAATTAGCAACATATATACCAACAGCAGTAATAATTTTCTTATAAAGCAATGCATCATCACCCGAAGCCTTCTGGTCTAAAATTTCTGCCACTTCCGCAAGCCCCTTCTTAAAATCCCTCGGGTCATTTATCGAAAGCCTAAACAACTGCCCAGGATTTGTCTTCATCGAACTAAGCAACTCACTAATAAATGAATTGTTAAACTTATCAGCAGCATCAACCACAATCGTCAATGCCCTCTGCTCATCTTTATCTATCCGACCATCAGCACCAGCTACACCCCTAAATACCCACATTATTCCAAACTGTAATGTGAGCCATTCTTCCTGGTCATAAAAATTTTGAAAATTCATGATAAATCCTCATTATTATTTATAATTTATTTTTAAATAATTTAATTATCGCTTGAAACTCGTTATTAGCTCTTTGATACTCGGCGACTGCTGAAGCTGAGACTCCGATACTCCCAATGAAGTTCCAACCGTCTTTAATGCCTCCACTTCCTCATCGCTAAATTTTGAACTAAATATTCCACCAGATGAATTCCCTATATGAATCCCCAAAGCAATCAAAGTCTTCTTGAAATTTAAAGCATCTTTATACGAAACCTTAGTCTCTAATACCTTCGTTACCTTAGCTAAATCCGTATTAAGATTTGACAAATCTACATCATCTTCATTAAAATTTTCTGCAACCGACTTCAAAATCTCCCTACTCAAATCATTCTGCAACTCAGTATAATTCTGCAATACCTTGTGAAATGCCTTAATTTCTTTTTTGTCAATCGTACCATCTGCGTTTGCTACTGCATTAAAAACTAAAAAAGGTGATTTTTCTAAGTATTGCCACTCTTGTTCAGTAAATTTTTCTTTAAATGCCATAATAAAACCTTTTATAAAATTTATTTACTTTTATTAGCTGTAAATTACAAAAAATAATGAATATTTCTAAATGATTTTTAAAAAAGAGACAATTCTTTCTCTCCTCCATCACTTTTACTATTTCCTCCTCCATCATCTTTCCTCTCTTCATCAAATAACCCCAACCTCTTCATCTCCCAAAAACATCGCCCAGTAGCCTCAATATCCGCCGCAGCATTATGGGCTTCACTAAAACCCTCATCAAATAATTTCCTATACAATTCCGATAACTTCGGAAACTTATATTTAGTCTTCCCTGGTATCTTACACAAATCTACACCAGCATTCATAGTGCAAATTTGCTTCTTCTCTAACATATCACTCTTAATATATTCCCTAATAAACTCAGCCCCAACCACATTAATATCAAAGTTTATATTATGAGCCACCAAAAATTTACTTTTACTTATAAGTGCCGATAAAACATTTAAAACATCACGCATTTTATCACCCACAGAACACGCCAGCTCCGTATCAATTTTATGTATCCGTGCAGCCTCCTTAGGAATAACATAACCTTCCGGCTTAATTATATAATCTCCCTTTGATATCTCCTTACCATCTTCATCGTACTCCAACCAAGCTATCTGCACCAACCTCGGCCAATTATTCACATCCTCCATCTTCGCATTCCAGCTCCTTGGCAATCCTGTCGTTTCAGTGTCAAATAATAAATACATATCTTCTATATTAATTCAAATTCTTTTTAAAAATATTTAATTCTATACCATTCATAACATATATTCAAGACTTATATACTACAGCTCCTTCACCACCAAATATATACTACCCTTATAACGCTTACCCTTCGCAGTCTTCCTTGTGGGCAACGGATTATTAGGGTCAGTATGCCCATTAGACTTTATTTCAATATCATTCCTAATCTTATGCTCTTTAAAATAATCAAACAAAGCCTTGGCCCTTTTCTCAGTAAACTTCAAATTCGAAGCCTCATCTTTATTATTTTCTGGATACACCGATAAAACAAACTTCGCTCTCCTATTAAACTTCATTATATTTATATAACCCTCCATTACATCATCTGCCCCAGTTCGTATCTTAGTCTTTCCCATATCAAATGGAATTACATCAACAGGTATCTTCGCATCAATAGCCATAGGTTTCAAAGTGAAATCCTTAGACAGCTCCTGATACTTATCCGTATTCGGTATAAATATATCATAAGTCTGAAAAAAGTAACCACTACCATAAATTTGAAATGTATATAAATTTCCAGGCTTTAAACCAGTAACAAAATACTTCCCACTACTATTTGTCCTCGCTACTATCTTCCCATCTTCATTCAATACCTTTATCTTAGCCTTTATCGGCTTCTTATCCACCGAATTAGTCGTTATACCAGTTACCGATATAACCGTATTGATAAATTGGGAATACAATAAACTAGATAAAACCAAAAATATACTAATTACTAACAAGCTAATTTTCTTCATTTTCAAATCCTTATTTATTAGAATTGTTTTAAACCGAAGCCTAATATATACGAAAATAATTTCTTATAAAACAAAAAAAGTATCTGCAAATAAAGGAGTTACAGATACATTTTTATTCTAAATTTTAAACCAATAATTTAAACACCATTTATTTCTATATATGATGTCCCAATATATCTTTTACCTTTTGCAGCCCTTTTTGTCGGCGGAGGATTGTCCGGATCAGTCGCCTTCGAACCCTTTGTTTTTATCCTCGAAGCATCTATCCCATTTTCTATAAAATACTCTTGCAATGACTTCGCCCTTTCATTTGTCAATTGCATATTCTCTCCAGCATTCTCTTTGTCAGGATAACACAAAATCGTAAACGAAATATTTTCATTCTGCTTCAAAGCATTCTTCATTCCCTCTAAAAAATAATCTGAACCAAATCTTAACTTCGATTTATTTAATTCAAAAGGAGGTACACTAATCTTAATTTTAACACCCTTCTCCATCGGCTTTACCATAAAATCCTGCGAAATCTCCAAATATTTATCAGTCTTTGGTACCTTCACATTAAATGTCTCCTTCATAAAGCCACTTTTCTTAATCTTCACCTTATACGATACACCCGGCTTCAAACCAGTTATATAATAAGCACCATTGTCCGATGCATTCGAACGAGTGATTCCTATCCTATTACCCTCACTATCTGTTACCATTATTTTAACAGTCTCAGGCAGCTTAGTAACCTCATTAAATACATTCCCGGTAAGTGCTACGGTAGTATTAAGCAAACCATCTCCCTGCGAGAAAAGGCTAGTTGCAGTAAACAAACTAAATATAAAAATTAAAATAATTTTTCTCATCTTTTTAAATTCCTTCTTATTTTCTTATTTTTTTGTCAAAAATCTTACCGTACCGTCGGCACATCCTAAAATAATTATCGATTGATCTGTTATCAAATCCACCGACCATATATCTACTCCAGCACTAAACTCATACTTCAACCTTCCAGTTAAACTGTCCCATATCTTTACCTTCTGGTCCAAACTACACGATACTATCGTCCTGTCATCATCAAATGCAAATGAAACATCTTGTATCAAATCATCATGTGCCTTCCAGGAACGTAACAAAGTTCCCTTCGGCATATTCCAAACCTTTATATTACCATTCTGGTCCGAACTAACCAACTTCTTACTAGTTCCATTATACAACACAGTTAATACAGGCGAATCATGCCCAGTCAATGCCATCAATGGCTCCTTCGTAGTCAAATCTGTTGACCATATCTTGATAGTCTTGTCATCACTGCAAGATGCCAAATACTTTCCATCATAAGAATAAGCAACATTATTAGTTACTTCAGTATGACCCCGCAACGTTTTAACCTCTGAACCCAAAGTCCTGTCCCAAAGCTTAACCGTCTTGTCAAAAGATGTAGATGCTATGAAAGTCGAACTATCATCTTGACTAAAATATACACCAATAACTTGGTCCGTATGCCCCTTCAATATTTGATTTTGCTTCCCAGTTTCCACATCCCATACTCTCACAGTATGGTCGCTCGAACCACTCGCCAACCACTTATCATTTCCAGAAAATGATAAATTATTTACCTGACCCAAATGTCCAGTCATAGTTTTTAATAATTTTCCTGATGGAAGTTCCCATATTTTTATAGTCTCATCTAATGAGCAAGTTGCAACCTTCGTATCATTTTCATTAACGAATACACCAAGTACCTCGTCATCGTGGTTGCCAATTGTTTTCATATCATATTCTACTGCTACAACAACTGTGTTTGTCATTGCAAATGCAGCGATAATGAATAGTATCTTGCTAAAAAATAGCTTCATAATTTCCCCTGATGGTTTATATGTGTTTTTTTAAAAAAAATAAATATAAATAAATATTCACAAAAATAAGCAATTAAATTTTTAAAAATTTAATTGTTTCTTCTATTAATTCTTCTATTTCATTTACCAAATCGTTTCTTTCTACTTCTATCGCTTTCAATTTAGACTGCTTCTCCGAACCCGACCTACTATCATATACGTTGATATTACTAAATAAGTTACTGTCCCCACTCTCCGTCTCAGGCTTGATTCCCTTGTTTATATAATCCTTCGCTTGCTGTATTGTAAATTTCTTCTCCCGTAATAGTATCTTTATCTTTTTTATCAATTCTACATCCTTTTCAGCATACTTCCTGTTTCCTGCCGAATTCTTCTTTGGCTTCAATGTACTAAACTCCCTTTCCCAATACCGAAGAATATGTTGCTCTTCATCTATTAATTGTGATATTTCTCTTATTGAGTAATAAAGTTTTTTCATTTAAAAAAAGAATTGATTGAAACAGTCTATTTCAGTTTTGTAAAGTAATTATTTATATTTTATAAAAAAAATATTTTTTTAATTTTTTATTTTGTTAGTCATACCTATTATCCTTATATTTGTGATTGTGTTTTAGTCATACTTCAGGATTTGATATGGATAAGTTCGAAAAAGATGAATACATGGATAGATATATTGTCAATCCAATCAAAGTTAGAATGAAAGAGTCCGCAAAAGGTTCAATCTATAAAGCTATAGTTGCACTCGGCTTCAGAGCGAGACAAATCAACGACGATTTCAAAGAAGAAATTAGAGAAAGAATGGCTGATATCATCCCTACAGCCGATGATAACGAAGTTGCAAATTCTGACCAACTAAAAATCAGTAAAGAATTTGACCAAATGCCTAAACCAAGTTTTCTCGCAATGAAAGAAATTTATGATGACGATTTGAAATTTGAAATTCCTAAAGAGTTCTTACCAAAAGATTAATTCTTTTACTATAACTCTAAAGAATATTTAACCTTTATAAAGATAGCTCCATAAAAAGCTATCTTTTTTTTATTCAATTCAATTTCAATTTTCCTACCTATCTAATCCTTCTTATCTATTGCTTTATATGTCTCGTCTATCATTCTATCATTCTATCATTCTATCATTACACTTAATCGTTAATTCTAATCGTTAATTAGTCCTCTACCCTTCTTATTTAACTTATGGTCAAACTTCAATTGCTCTAGGAGCGAATCAAGTACACCATTGATAAAAGTCTTACTTTTATCTGTCGAATATTTCTTCGCTATATCCAATACTTCATTTATACTCACTTTCGGAGGAATCTCATCAAAATACAAGAATTCAACCGATGCCATCGTCAGTAGCAACCTATCTATTATTGCTATCCGTTCCAGCTCCCAATTCTTTGCATACTTCTCAATCAAATCATCTATATACTCATTTTCCTCTATCATATAATATACCAACTGCTCCCCAAATAAAAGAGTGTCCGCTTTCCATACTACTGGTACATCAGCCTCTAACTCATATATTTCCTCTGGACGCAAAAACTTATCTTTTTCGATTTCAGCTTCCGCTTCATCACCAAAATTGAACTCTCGATAAAATATGTGTTTGAACAAGATTTCAGAATCTGTTCTGGAGATTACATGAGCTAATGCTATTTGCAAAGCTTTTTCGCGGGCTAACCTGCGAGTTCCCTGAAGTTTTTTTAACTTACTCAGAGGATAAAAATCGTATTCAGTCATTATATTAAGAACTTTTTTATATATTGCAATTGATACAATTCAAAAATATTACTATTTTTATGATTGACAAATAAAAAAATTCATTATTTAACTTTTAAGCCTCTTCATTACAATACCTTCTTATGTTATTATCCTTAGTAAATGATACAATTATAGTCCATTCTGATGTCAATATTAACAACGGAAAACAACTGCTTTCAGAATTATCTACTATATTAAGCGAATTACAAGATGATAATATCTCGCTCGATTTAACAGAAATTAATAAATACGATACCTTCATCATCATATTTATAAATAAATTTAAAATTGAAACAGAACTACTAAACCTAAAATATAATATTATTGGTTTCGATAAAAATATCAAATCATTCTACGAGACATTCCAAAAAACCACAGATAAAAAAACTAAAAAACTTTATATGACCAAAACTAAAAGGTATAGCTACTTCGAATCTGTTGGCTTAACTACTATGAAGTTTTATGAATATTTAGTTTCTTACATCGAATTTACTGGAGAACTATTTACATACTTATTTAAAGCAATTTACAATTTTAAAGAAATTAGATGGATAGATTTTCCTACCCATTTAATAAAATCAGGTATAAACTCTATACCGATTGTTTTCCTAATTCTCTTTCTAATCGGCTTAGTAACTGGCTACCAAGGTGCCGTTATGCTCGAAAAATTCGGCGGAGACAGCCTCATCGCAGGGCTAATAGGAATCTCACTAACCCGTGAGCTCGCACCACTTATGACTGCAATACTCATCGCTGGTAGGTCCGGTTCTGCATTTGCTGCCGAAATAGGTACTATGAAAGTCTCTGAAGAAATTGACTCACTTAAAACTATGGGTTTCGACGTAATGAACTTCCTTGTTCTGCCGCGTATCTTCGCCGTGGTAATTTCTATCCCATTCATTACCCTTATTGCAGACCTTGCCGGTATCCTTGGTGGTCTTCTCTCATCGGTTGCCACCTTAGATGTTACTATTTCAAGCTACTTCAACGATATGAACGTAGCCCTGACTTACGCCCATGTATTCTCCGGAGTATTCAAAAGTATAATATTCGGATTTATTATCGCCGCTGTAGGCTGTTTTATGGGACTTCAAGTCAAATCAGGTGCTGACAGTGTAGGACGTTACACTACAAACTCAGTTGTCCTAAGTATATTCCTTATCATACTTACGGATGCCGTATTTACATTCCTATTCCAAACATTAGGAATATAGAACAAACTATCGCTCTAAAATCCATTCACTAATATCCTTCAACACAACTGGCGACATAGTCTGCTCAATCAGACCATATTCATTTGGAGAGCCAGTCTCACATTCTTGAAACAAATGATTTAATCCGGAATACTTCTTTATCTTATAATCACCGTTTCCACCCTCTTTCAACCCACTCTCAATAGCTTCCAAATTCTCACTTGGCGGAACCTGTAAATCTCGCCCTCCATTCAACGCAAATACAGAACATTTCACCTTAGTCATAGTCTCATAAGGGTCATATTTAATAAAATATCTAAACCATTTCCCACTTGATTGCTCGACAGTATTCCTAATAAATTTTTCCTTTTCCTCGCCCTTCAAATCATCAGAAATCGGTTTCGCTTCTAATCTTCTTCTAATCAATTCTTCAAGCTCTTTCTTAATATCACTTTCATCAGCTGAACTAATTATTTTATTATAAATTTCTCTATTCAACCCAGAAATATTTTCAATCTCATCCTTGCTTCCTCCAGAAGCCACCAAAATCAGTTTAGATTGCAAAAGCAACAACTCATCTCCTCTAATCCCAGAGCCAGCCAACAAAACAATAAAACTAATATCATCATCTCTACTTGCTACCATGGGAGCAATTATACCACCTTCACTATGACCCAAAAGCCCAATCCTATTCAAATCAATATCATCGCGAGTCTTCAAATACTCAACTGCACTCTCTACATCTCTGGCAAAATCCTCAGTAGTTGAATTTGAAAAATCACCAGAAGATTCACCGAACCCCCTATCATCATACCGCAAAACAGCAACCCCATTCCTTGTCAAATAATCCGACAATACCAAAAATGGCTTATGCCCCATAATCTCCTCATTTCTATCCTGAGCCCCACTCCCACTAATCAAAACCACAACCGGTGGCTTGGTCTTAGTCAAAGGTCGTGTAAAAGTTCCAACCAATACTACCTTATCTCGCTTATTCTCAAAAACCAAGATCTCCGAATGATACGGAAATGGTGGCTTAGGTTCTTGTGGTCGCTCAAAGGATTGCTTCTTAATCATCTCCTTCGATAAAACCATCGGAAACTTCATACCTCCCTGCTCAAATATCCCGTCAAACTTCCCATCAATAAACTTACCCGAATATTTTAATCCCAAATTTGGCATCGAAATCTCAAGATTATCTCCATTAAACTCAATTTTCTGAACAGCTATCCCAAAAGCCTTCTGGTCTGGACTATCCATTGTCGCCGAATGCCCATTCTCTCCATTTTTTATATTAAAAACTATTCTTAACTGTGTACCCTGTATGTCCAATTTTCCGTTCCATTGTCCACTAATATCAGTACCATACCCATCACTTACATTCAAAATCATCAGAATAAATATTCTAAATAACATCAATACTTTTAATCTCTTTATCATCATTTTCATTTTTTTCTTTCTTTTATTTAATAACTATTTAATTGTATATACCACTAATTACCCAAATTCTTATCAATTCAAATAATAAAGTAATATTTTTGATATTATTTCTGCCAAAATCAATGCAAAAATAAAATATCCTATTCCACTCCCACCACGAGCATTCGTAGCGACTTTAAACCCTTTATACATCAGAGAAACGAACCAAATTATAAACACAATAGATAATATCGAAAACAAAGCAAAAACCACAATATCAGTAATTGAGAACAACTCAAACGAAAACTCTCCCACATTCTCTAACAATTTATCCGTTACTCCACCAATATTATTATTAATATTAAATAGCGGCATTACAAGCAAAGGCACTTTAGCTATCAAATAGAAATTGATAATATCAACCGCCCTCGTCTTAACATTAATTAACTTGGAAATAGGATAAAATATGACAAATACGCTCAAAGTATTAAGTAAAAAATCTAACAAAGAATCATTTATACTTACACCAGAAACGACGTGCAAATCCAAAACACCGTCAAACCTAACATTAAACATCGCCGAAAATACTATCGAGACCGCAGCTGAGAAAATCCCAACCACCAGCAATACTTTCTCCGAATAAATCTCAAAAGGATTAAACAAAATATTTTTTAAGCTATTCTCTGCTACTATTTCAGAACTATTTTGAATATTCATTTTTCTTGTCTCCTTAATTTTTCAATTTCTTCTAATATATTATCTAACTTATTTCTAACAGTTGGGTAAGACTTGCCAAGCATAGATGCCATTTTTTTCAAGCTCCCACTACTTGAAATGAATTCGAGTAAAAACTCTTGGTCTTCTTGACTTAATTTGAGTAGTATAGGGAAGGTAAAATTCCCGGTGATACTGGTTTCACACTTCGAGCAAGAAAGCTGGCTAACGTACAATGAACTTTCACAACTTGGGCAATATACGGGTATCTTTTTCAATATGCTTACACTATATTTATTAATTAATCATTTATTTATATACAAACATAAGTAATTATTATTAATTATTTAACTTTATTTATTATTTATTTAATTTTATTTATTTTTGTTTTGACTTTATATTATATTTGGTTTTATAGTTCTTATAATTTTTTATTGGTTGGTAACTTTTTATTTAGAGTAGTTGCTGGTTTGTTTTGAAATTTTATTGATATTTTTAATTGTAATAAAGTTCACATTAGTTCATGTATTTTTGGATTTTCGTTTTTTTTATTTTATTTGGTACAGGTTACTAAAGGTTACACATTTTTAATGATTTTATTTGTTTATTTTATTTATTTATGGGGTCAAAGAACAGAGGATTTTTTTAATTTGGCAGGATAGTGGGAACTTGTAATTGTTGATATTACTTGATATTAGGTTACTCACTATTATTATTGTATGTGGTATTTGCCTGTGGAATGGCAAATAAAAATAGGTTACACATTTTTGTTTTTAATTTTATAAATATGTTATGAAAGGGGTTGATGAAACTTGTTTTTTTTTGGTTGGCAAGTCGTTGATGTTTTTTGTTTTTGTGGTTGAATTTTTAAAGTGTTAGTGTGGTTTTTTTGAGAGTAGAATCTTCTTTGGTGTTTTGGGATTGCCGTATTGTCTTTTTTTGCAATGATGGGTATGTAGTTAGAATGATGGTATCTTCATTTTCGTTGTTGTTGAAGTATGGTGTTAGGTATTCTGGCAGTTTGTCTGATTCTATTTTAGAAGTTTGTGGTAATTGTTTTTGGTTTGAATTGAATTCTTTTAGGAGTTGTTTGGTATGGTTTTGATTTTCGTTTTGGGAGTGGACAGTTTCTTTTATTTCATCTGTTGATTTATCTAAAGAGTCTGCGAAGCGGTCATACGATGAGAGTAGTTCTTCATATTCGGATTCGTCTTCTTGGATTTCGGAGGTGATTGTATTTTTTTCGATGTAGTTTTCAAGTATTTGAGTTAGTTTTTCATGTTTTGAGAAAATGGTTAGCATTTTGTCGAGTCTAGACATGTGCTTGTCTCTGTCGTTTATATTTCTGTCTTCGACATAGTGGCATAAAAAGTCGTTAAATTCTTTCATTTTTTTATTAGCAGTGGCGTAAATTTCGAGGGTTAATTCTAATTTTTGATATTTTGAATCGGCATATTGTTTGGATAATCTTTTTGATTGTTCTTTTAAAATTGCACGGTCGTGCATTGCAGCTCTTTTAAGCCAATCGTATTTTTTTGCTATTTTTAGAAGTTGGCGGTAAGAAATTTGATTTTCGTCGGCGACGTAGATTAAGGTTCTTTTTCTGCCTATTGTGAGGTAGTGGTAAAAAAGAGTATAATGGTTTTCTGGTTCATTGGGTTGTTTGAGCCATGGGTCTCTATTTGGTGGGTTTTGAAGGTTATTTTTCATTGATATGCCTTATTATGGGTAAATATAAATTTTTGACAAGTTAATGAATGGGAATGAAATGGTTTAATAAATGGTTTTAAAATTGTTTAATAATTATTTATAAAATGGTTTGAAATAAGAGAATTTTTTATTTTTTTATTAAATAAGGTGTAAAAAGACTTTAAGGGTTATTGGATAGAAGTTAGCAACTCTTTTATATATTGACTGTAAATTATCTTCCTTTTGCCGTAAATTACATTTGAGACGATGTGAAGGGTATTCCAAACTACGTCTTTCATTCTGAACGAAGCGAAGAATCCCCCAAGAACAAGCAACAATCCATTCCTTACACCCACAAACATAATAACTTACACGAATCAAGTAAAAAGGGGAGCAATAACTATCTTGTTAAAAACAAAAATATTAAAAAAGAAAAAGATTTATTAAGTTTGTATTATAAAAAAGAATTTAATGAATTTATTAATTTTTAACTTAATTTTGATTTCTTAATAAAATCAAATAATTATGTATTATTAGAATAGATTAAATTTTTAGAAATTCTTATAATAAAAAATATTTTTTTTTAAATATGAATAAAAAGATAACAGAACCAATTGAAACATATAATCAAATAGATTTTAATTTTATGAACTATGTGGAAACAAAAAAACTTTCTCCAATTTTAAAATGGGCTGGTGGAAAAGAACAAGAACTAAAATACATTATTCCCAATTTACCACAAGAAAAATTTATTGATTATTACGAACCATTTGTAGGTGGTGGTGCTGTTTATACTGCAATTCAAGCGAAAAATTATTTTATTAATGACAAATCTGATGAGTTAATAACTCTTTATCGAAGTATCACAAATGGAGACAGAACACTATTTTTCAAAGTTATTGATGAAATAATTCATAATTGGGATTTGCTGACATCAGTAATTAATATAAATGAGAAATTCTTTATTAAGATTTATAAAGAATATTCAACAGATAAAATAGATGAAAATAAACTTAAAGATGTTTTATATGAATTTATATTGACACATGCTAACCAATTTAATGGAATGTTTTCAAGTATTTTTAATTTTAATATTGAAAATTTTATAAAAGAGATTAAGATAAATCTTATTCGTAAAATTAAACGAATGAAAGAACTTGAAAAAATAAAATCTATTCTTCCTGACAATGATATATTAGACAATATCGAAACTGCATTGAAAAGTGCATTTTATATGCACTTCCGACATATTTATAATAATACTCATAAATATAAAATCAACAATGCTTTTAAATCAGCGATATTTCTATTCATTCGTAATTATGCATATAGTGGTATGTTTCGTTATAATGCGAAAGGAGAATTTAATGTTCCTTATGGTGGAATAGCATATAATAGAAAAAACTTTCAAAAGAAAATTGATTATCTTAAAACATATGAATTAAAATCTTTACTTGAGAATACTACTATTGAAAACGAAGACTTCGAAGTATTTTTTGAAAAGCATATACCTTCAAAAAAAGATTTTATTTTTCTTGACCCTCCTTACGATAGCGATTTTAGTACTTATGCTAAAAACAAGTTTACTAGAAAAGACCAAGAAAGATTAGCAAATTATCTCATTTCCAAATGTAAAGCTAAGTGGATGATGATAATTAAAAATACTGATTTTATTTTTGAACTATATAATAATAAGGGATTAAATATTCAATCTTTTGACAAAACATATTTAGTTAGTTTTATGAATAGAAATGATAAAAATGTAGAACATCTTTTAATTACAAATTATTGATTTAAATTTATGGCAGCACATACAGAAGCACAGATTAGACGGGCAATTAAACCGTTATTAACCGTTTATGGAGAATTAAACACTTCAGATGTTAAAAAACTTTTACACACGGTTTTAGAATTTAGTGAAGAGGATAATATACCTTCTAAAACACGAAATGAAGTTCTCATTATTCAGAGGATAGGTAATATAGTCGCACATCAAGCTGAAGATGTTAAAGTTTATGATGAAGGGTTTGTTGTAAATAAAAATTACACCCCAGCTATATTCTCACTACTAAATCCGATTACACAAATTGTTATTCAACCTACAGAAATAAAAACTTTAAAGGAAAAAACAACTCGTTTTACTGCTCGAAAGATTGATTGGGAAAAATTGAGAGACAGAAACAACGAAATTGGTGACCAAGGTGAAGAATTTATTTTAGAATATGAAATCGACCGTTTAGTTGAAACTCTTTCAATAGAAAAATCAAAAGCAACACAAAATGTACAACATTTAAGTCGATTACAAGGCGATGGTCTAGGATATGATATTTTATCAATAAATGATGATGGATCACCTAGATATATTGAGGTAAAAACTACTAGTGGTGGTGAAAATCAACCTTTTTATATGAGTAAAAATGAAAGACATTTCTTTGAAGTATATGAAGATAAAGCTTTCATTTATCGAGTTTACAATTTTAACAAAAATACTCGTAATGGAGAAGTTAAAATAATAAGTCAAAGTGATTTGTTTTCTAATTATAATTTTGACACAATTACATGGCAAGTAATCCCTAAATAAAATATTAATATTGCTGAAAATAAAAAAAGAATTGTTAATATTAAATATACAATGGAATCAATTAAGTTCTTAGAGTCAGAACTGTTAAACAATAGATGAGAATTTACAAATGCTTTGTGCCGATGATAACCGAAGAAAGTCTGCAAAATAAATTTTATTTTTTATCAACCTTCACAAGCAAATCACTAATAATTTATCCATTCAGAAATTCAAATATTAACCCCCTCAAAAAAAATCATATAAATATTTCAATCTTTTTAATTAATTTGTAAACTAATTTATCAATGCAGTTATTATCAACCATTAAATTAGAAGGATTTAATATATGAATTCTTTTGACCTTGAACAACATTTCCAAAAATTTAGAAACAACATTGTAGGGAATGATTTCCAATTTGAATTAAATGGCGAAAAGAAAAAATTAGTTTATGCCGACTGGACAGCAAGCGGAAGACTATACCAACCAATTGAAAACCAAATCTCTAATATCATCGGTCCATACCTCGCAAATACCCACACGGAAACCAATCTAACAGGCTCCGTGATGACATCAGCATATCATGAAGCACAAAAAATTATCAAGAAACACGTAGGTGCAAACGAAAACGACGTAATTATATCGGCAGGCTCAGGCATGACTGGTGCTTTAGCTAAATTTATGCGAATAATGGGCTACACAATCCCGAGTAAACTTTACAATCTAATCTGCATAGAAGATATTGAAAAACCGATAGTCTTCATCTCCCACATGGAACACCACTCCAACCAACTTGGGTGGGAAGAATCTATCTGCGACGTAGAAATTCTGCGACCATGCGATGATAACTGTATAGATTTAGTTTACCTCCAAGAACTACTTGATAAATATAAAAACCGAAAATCTAAAATCGCCTCAATAACAGCATGCTCAAACGTAACGGGCATCCAAACAGACTATCATGCCGTGGCAGACGTAATGCACAAAAACGGTGGGCTTTGCTATGTCGATTTTGCTTGCTCTGCACCCTACGTCCAAATAAATATGCACCCTGAGAACGAATCAGAAAAATTAGATGCAATATTCTTCTCACCTCATAAATTTTTAGGTGGACCTGGCACCAGTGGAGTATGTATATTCGACGGAAAACTCTACGACAATAAGGTGCCGGATATTGCTGGCGGTGGCACTGTTGAATGGACAAATCCTTGGGGTGGACACTCTTACTTCAAAAATATCGAAGCACGAGAAGATGGTGGTACTCCTCCATTCCTACAAACTATTAAAACCGCTTATTGTGTCCAACTGAAAGAAGAACTCGGCTACGAAAACGTAAAAATGAGAGAAGAGGAAATCGTAGAAAAAGTATTTGACTACCTAGAAAAAATTGATAACCTATATATCTTAGACGACAAATACAGAGACAGACTTTGCATCATATCCTTCTATATAGAACACCTTCACTACAACTTAGGTGTTAAACTCCTAAACGACAAATTCGGCATTCAAGTCCGTGGTGGTTGCTCTTGTGCTGGAACATACGGACACTTTTTAATGCAAATAAACGAAAATGTATCTTGCGAAATCACCACTATGATAGACGGCGGAGACTACTCGAAAAAACCGGGTTGGATGCGACTATCTATCCACCCAACAACGAAAGACAGCGATATAGACTATATCCTAAGTTCAATAAAAGAGCTGTCTGAAAAATTCAGCGAATGGAAAAAAGAATATAATTACGACAAATACACGAATGTATTTACATTAAAAAAAGGGGAAGATATCGAAAAAAGCATAATCAATGAATGGTTTTATAGCAATGCCCTACACAAATAAAAAACACTTATCTAAAACCAAATTGAATTTACATCACAGAAATCCTGAATCACAATAATACCCTATTATAAAAATATAATTAGATTTTTAAACCCCTAAATATGAAAAACCAAAATATTTTTTGTAGATTTGCACACTTAACTATTGATAAAATGAAAAAGGAAAATTAAAATATGAGCGGACAAAAAATTACATTAGAAAACGGAAAATTAAATGTACCAAACAATCCCATAATTCCATTTATCGAGGGTGATGGTATCGGACCAGACGTTTGGGCAGCTGCAGTTAGAGTTTTCGACGCAGCCGTAGAAAAAGCGTACAATGGAAATAAAAAAATCGAATGGAAAGAAATATACGCCGGAGAAAAATCATTTAACAAAACAAAAGAATGGCTTCCACAAGCCACTTTAGACTCAATCAATGAATACCTTATAGCAATAAAAGGACCTTTAACTACACCAGTTGGAGGGGGAATACGCTCATTAAATGTTGCACTTCGTCAAAAATTAGATTTATTTACATGTCTTCGCCCAGTGCGTTGGTTCAAAGGTGTTCCATCTCCGGTAAAAGAACCACAAAAATGTGATATGGTTATCTTTCGTGAAAATACAGAAGACATTTACGCAGGAATCGAATGGATGCAAGGTACAGATGAAGTAAAAAAAGTTATAAACTTCCTTAAAAACGAGATGGGTACTGAAAATATTCGTTTCCCAGAAACTTCCTCTATTGGCATAAAGCCAATCTCTATGGAAGGTACTAAAAGAATTGCAAGGGCTGCAATTGAATATGCCTTAGAACACAAAAAACCTTCTGTTACATGGGTACACAAGGGCAATATAATGAAGTACACAGAAGGTCAATTTAAAGTATGGAGCTATGATGTGGCCGAAGAAGAATTTGCTGATAAAGTATTCACATGGAGACAATACGATAAAATCAAAGCCGAAAATGGGGAAACTGCTGCTAATGAAGCACAAAACAAAGCCCTATCCGAAGGCAAATTATTAGTAAAAGACTTTATTGCAGATGCCTTTCTTCAACAAATATTATTAAGACCAGAAGACTACTCTGTTGTTTGCACAATGAACCTAAATGGTGATTACGTTTCCGATGCACTTGCAGCAATAGTAGGTGGTATCGGTATCGCACCAGGTGCAAATATCAACTACATTAGCGGACACGCAATCTTCGAAGCAACACATGGAACAGCTCCAAAATACACGGGATTGGACAAAGTAAATCCTGGCTCAATCATACTTAGCGGAGTATTAATGCTCGAACACCTCGGCTGGCAAGAGGCAGCGGACATGATTGTAAGCTCAATTGAAAAAACTATAACTCAAAAGAAAGTTACTTATGATTTTCACCGACTAATGGAAGGAGCAACTCTCCTGAAAACCTCTGAGTTCGGCGATGCTTTAATAGAAAACATGAGTTAGATTAATAATCATAGATTAGTAACAATTCTGACTGAAGAAATGTAAAAGCCTTTTATTTTAAATAAGAGGCTTTTTTTTTGGAATTTACCTACCCAATATCATCTTCTAAAATAAATATCTCTTCAATAGACATATTAAATACTCTTGCAATTTTATAAGCCAATTGCAATGATGGATTATACTTATCTCCCTCAAGAAATACAATAGTTTCCCTACGTACACCAACTTTCTTGGCTAATTCAATTTGCGTTAATTTCTGAACTGCCCTAAATTCCCTTATTCTATTTTTCATAATTATGACGCTTAATATACATTTTACAAACATAACCAATTAAACCCGACATCAAAACACCAATACCAACTATCGTTTCAATATCTTGAAAAAAGCTCCTACCTAAAAACAAAAATAGCCACATATAAAGCGAATAAATATATGCATAATATCCAGACTTATATTTGATTTGTAAAGTAAATTCATCATCAACTGGTTGCCCTTCTTTCTCCTCCTTCATTTTTTTATAAGCCATAAAAATACTTATCAGTGCCAGAGTTCCTATTAGCCAATATAGAAACAACATTAATATTGGAATTTCACCCAAATTCCAATACAAAAATATCCCAAGTGAATATAAAAACAATAGTGCAACTAATACAACTAATTCAACCCTTGCTTTACTCATTACATTTCTCATTATTTATTGTTACATATTTCTAACACAAAGAAAGATTTTTCTAACCTATTATCCAAATGATTTTTTAAAAATTATATATATAATATTAAAATACATGCAACTCCTTAATTCAAAAATCCCTAAATTGCAACTACTTATTTTGCAATTATAAAATAATATTTATCAAAAATGGCAATAACCAAAATATATAATGCCGAATTTATGCTCGGCTGCACGAAACAAGAACATTTCCCCGATTCTAAATTGCCAGAAATCGCATTTGCAGGTCGCTCTAATGTCGGTAAATCTTCACTAATCAATAGCTTCGTTCATCGTAAAAATTTAGCACGTACTTCCTCAACACCGGGCAAAACACAAGAAATTAATTTCTTCTCGGTTGATAACAAATGGATACTCGTCGATATGCCAGGTTTTGGATACACCTCTAAAGGAAAACACAAAAAGGAACAATGGGCTAAATTAAACTTTGATTATTTAGAAAATAGAGAAAACTTAAAATTAATCTGCGTACTAATCGACAGCAGACATGACCCACAAAAACATGACTTAGCCCTAATAGAATGGTTAGAAAATAATCAAAAAAATTACCTCATTATTCTCACAAAATGCGACAAAATAAAACCAACGCAAATAGATGAAAGATTAGAACAAATAAGGCACCTCGTCTCCCAATGCAACTTCAACTACGAAGTTATTACTTACTCTGCTGTAAAAGAAATAGGACGAAAAGAACTCATGGCAATCGTAAAAAAATCTTGTGAAAAATAAGAAATATAGAAACTCAAAAGCCAAATACACTTTGGTTATAAAAACTTAAAAGCATAATGAGTATTTAAAACAAGTAAATTATTTTTGCTTGTAACAATATCAAATCATATTCATAAACAACCATGAATTAAATAAAAAAGTGGAAATAATATTATGAAATACTGGAAAAAACTATCAAACGCCGAAATTAGCGAACGAGTATTTACGGCACTCGATAATAACATCAGCTTCATCAAAAAGAAAATCATAGGAATACCAGCTTCAACAGTCGATCAACAAGTATTTAATATAAATGCACCTTTCCTGAAAAATGCACCATTTATGACTGCTATGGTAAACAACCCAAACCATATCGGTTGCCATACACTCGGCCAAAGTGAAACATTCTCAGCTGGTACCCATGAAATTGAAAAAGACGTAATTAAAATTGTTGCTAACGACATACTCTCGGGTGGTGAAGAAGACTTTGACGGATATGTTGCCTCTGGTGGTACAGAAGCAAACATCCAAGCAATTTGGATTTATCGTAACTTCTTCAAGTACAAAAAAAATGCTAAACAAAATGAAATAGCCATAATAACTTCCGAAGATGCACACTACTCAATGCCAAAAGCTGCCAATCTATTAAACATACCACTATACAGCGTAAAAGTAGATGAAAACAACAGAAAAATTAGCCAAGAAACACTACACCAAGCAATTCAAGACGCAGAAAAAGACGGTATTAAATATTTCATTATTGTAGCAAATATGGGGACTACGATGTTCGGTTCTGTGGACAACCCAGACCTATATACTAACTACTTCAAAAAACACAAACTCCAATTTAAGTTACACATTGACGCTGCTTTCGGCGGATTTATTTACCCTATTAGCAACCCTGAAAATAACTTAAACTTTGCAAACCCAGATGTAATCTCTATCACTATCGACGCACATAAAATGCTCGATGCACCATACGGCACTGGTATTTTCGTAGTCCGAAAAAATTGGATGCAATACGTAATGACAAAAGAAGCAGGGTATATCAACGGCATGGACATAACCCTTGTTGGCTCTCGTTCGGGTGCCAACGCAATTGCAACATGGATGATACTCCAAAACTACGGACCATTCGGCTGGCTAGAAGAAATAAACAAACTACTTTACAGAACAGACTACCTCTGCAAAAAACTCGACGAAAAAAATATCCAATACTTCCGCGAAGACAAATTTAACATAGTAGCAATCAAAAGTAAAAACGTTCCACAAGGGATTCAAGACGAATACTACCTTGTACCTGAAACTCACGACGGAAAACATAAATGGGCTAAAATCGTCGTAATGCCACACGTAACACTCGACATTCTCGAAGAATTTTTATCCAAACTCTGAAAGCATTAAAAAATGGCACAAAAACAATCAATATTCCAAAAACTAAAAACGAAATGGGGAATAAACTCCAACTTACAAGTAGTATTGATTTTAATAGCATTTGCATTTGCAGGCTCATCGATCGTAGTCTTCCGTCCACCAATATTTACACTTCTTCAAATCGATGGAGAGACAAACACATGGCTAAAAGTAATAATTTACCTAATCGTCATGTTTCCAATCTACCAAGTGCTACTCTTATTTTATGGAACAATACTTGGTCAATTTAATTTCTTCTGGTCAAAACAAAAGTTGATGATGAATCGAATGGTGGGAAGAAAAAAAACAGTTTGAGCTATATCATTATCACCACATTTTTTCTATTAAAACAAACCGGAATTAATAATTCAATAGCTTAATCTTATAAAACAAGTAAAATTTATTTAGATTTTCTCTAAAATACGCAATTTTGCTGACCTTGCTCTGGGGTTCATGGCAATCTCTTCGTCTGTAGGTAATATAGGTTTATTATTATATAATTTGAAACCAGACGTCTTAGCTTCCTCTGGCTTATACTTATTCTTATGCTGATTTTTGCCCACCAATTCCTTAAATTTATTTTTAACGATTCTATCTTCTAAAGAATGGTATGAAATAATTAAGATACGTCCGCCGTCTTTCAAAAGTGGCACGAAATTAGACAGAGTATTCTCTAAAACTTCGAGCTCTGAATTCACTGCAATTCGTAATGCTTGAAACACTCTTGACAGTGTTTTGGTGAAAGTTCTTTGCGGCACAATCTCTTCTATCAATTTTTTCAAATCAAAAGTAGTATCAATAGTAGATACCCTTCGGTACTCAACTATTCGCTTAGCGATACGCCTCGAAAATGGCTCTTCGCCGTATTTGAACATAATGTTTGATAATTCTTCTTCAGTTGCTGAATGCACCAAGTCCCTTGCAGTCCCCCCACTTGTAGGGTCAAATCGCATATCCAAATCAGTTTCAAATCGATAAGAAAAACCACTTTTCTCATCATCTAGCTGCTTAGAAGACACGCCAAGGTCTAGGAGAAATCCCCAGACCCCGGAGTGTAGTTCCTCTATGCTGTATGCCGAGTCGTAGCTTGCATTGATGAGATTAAGTCGATTATTCGCCGATGATAATTCATCAACGAATTTTCGCTGGCAATGTCGTATGGCATCAGGGTCCTTGTCAAAAGCATAAATACTCCCCCGAGAATCTATCTTTTTCAAGACCTGAGCCGTATGACCTCCGCCACCTAATGTGCCGTCAATATACAAACCACTTTCGTCCGTAACCATGATTTCAATAATCTCATTTATTAACACCGGAAGATGGTAGTCGTAGTTAATGGTAAGGCGTCGTGTTCCAGCCTTGTGAGAAGGGATTGTGTGTTTCTTCCGTGCCATAATTTAATCATCTATTTCATGGTCTGTTCTTTAACTGCCCCCCAGCAGCTAAACTTTCTATAAACTCATTACGTTCATCGCAACATCTTCATAAGATTCATCTTGGGAACTCATATACTTATCGTATTTCTCAGGACTCCAAAACTCTATATGGTCCATCATTCCTACTATTGTTACCTTACTCTCTATTGCGGCAAACTGAGTTAAATTTTTTGGGAGCATTATTCTTGAATGGGTATCTAATGATACTTCTTCGCTCTCCGATAAAAGAACTCTTAAAAAATATCTATTTTTTTCATCATACTGGTTTAATTTTAGGAATTTTTCTTCGTACTTTTCCCATTCGTCCATTGGGTAGGCGTAAATACATTCATCATTTCCTCGAGTTACTACAAACTTATCGTCTGCTTTCTCAGAGATACTTTTTCGCATTTTCGCAGGAAGTTTCACTCGACTCTTAGCGTCGATTGTAAACGTTTCTTTTCCTTTGAAAAATCCCATGTCAAAATTCTTTAATATTAAACCTGTTTATATCCATCTGTTACATAATTGGAACACTTTGTCCCACTTTGTCCCACATCGATACCACAATTAAACAATTTTATTCCATATAACAATACTTTTTATTAAAAAAATTAAACTACTTATTAACACACTCTATCAAATGCCCCAAATAAACAAAATATCGATTATTTATTAATCTTTTAAATATTCAATTATTTTTTTGTAATTTTACAATACTAAGTAAATTCATATATCACTAATCAAATGAAATTCTTAAAAAAGAAATCCAATAGAAATGCAGTTTATATAGGGATATTCACATTGTTTATCAATTTGCTATTCCCAAAAATAATAAATCACTTCCTTAACCTTTTTGGATTGCAACAATACGAAGAAGACTATATTAAAGTTGTAACCCTTGGTATTTCTATTGTATTTATAAATATTTATTTCATTTCAAAAGCACTAATCAAACCAAAAAATAAGAATCAATCTAAATCAGCAAACAAGATAAAAGACACACAAAACCTATCTCAAAATTAACGTTATCAAATAACACCTATAAATACTTCCACACTACTCATAAAAAATCAACCAATCAAATCAACGAACCACAAAAAAAAATGCCCTACTAACGGGGGGACGTGTCAGTAAGGCATGCAGCATAAAGAGGAAGAACGACTTTTTAGAGTCGTCGAGCGGGAGACGAGATTTGAACTCGCGACCCCAACCTTGGCAAGGTTGTGCTCTACCGCTGAGCTACTCCCGCTTATTCTAAACTCTCGAAACTATTATCAATAGTTCAAAAATTTAGAACTCAAATATAATAGTTAATCCTCTTTCTGCCAAACAAAATTTAAAAATGATTCTTAAATATTTCTATTAACTTCATTTTCACTTCACTCATTGCAACTTCAGTGCCAATTTCCTTAGAAATCGAAGAAACTTGCTTATCACTTATGCCACAAGGGATTATATATCCAAACTCACGCAAATCATTGTTTACATTCAATGCCAATCCATGAGAACTCACCCACCGCGAACAATTCAAACCCATCGCACAAACTTTTCTACTACCTTCGACCCATACTCCAGTTAAACCTTCAACGCGTCCACCTTCTATTCCATACTGTCCTACCAACTCTATAATACACTCTTCTATCTCGCGTAAAAACCAATGTAAATCTTCTTTATAATCAGTTAAATTAAATATCGGATAAGCTATTATCTGCCCTGGATTATGCAAGGTTACATCTCCACCCCTATTATTCTCAATAACCTTAACACCACGCTCCGACAAACTATCTCTATCAAACAATATATTACTAAGTGAGCCACTTTTACCAATAGTTATCACAGGTGGGTGTTCACAAACAACCAAAACATTCCTATTCCTATTCTTTTGAATATCATTAACCAATTCTTTCTGCTTGTCCCATGCCAATTGATAATCAATCAGCCCCCAGTCCTCTATCTCTATTTTTGACATAATTTTAACTATTTTTTATTATCGTTTCGCCACTTAGACGATTAATAATGAATAATAGTAATATAAATTTTATATTTGCATAAGTTTTTAAACCAATTTCTGAAATAAATATACCAATGGTAGTCAAAAAATTTGGCGGCTCTTCCGTAAAAAATGCACAAAGGATTAATAGCTTAATTGATATTATAGCAAAAGAAAACGATAAATGCTTTATCGTGGTTTCTGCATTCGGAGGTGTAACCGACTGTCTAACCGATTTCATAAATAACCTTGAAAATCACAACCCAACTAAAGCCCAAGAAAACCTTAATGAGTTCAAAAGCTTAGTTTCATCAGTATTAACGGACCTAAAACTCAACCAAGAAAATCAAGATTTTATTTTCTCTTTTCTCGATGAACTCTATCATATATTAGAAAATAGTAAAACTACCAACTCAATCGAACCAAACAAAAAAGACATAATACTAAGTCGTGGCGAATTAATCTCTTCGTATGCTATTTATTTCACCATGAAAAATAATAAGTTTAACGTTAGATATCAAGATGCGAGAGATATTATTAAAACTAACTCGAATTTTACTCAAGCAGAAGTAGATTTCGATATATCAAATCCTTTAATCAAAGCTCAAATTGATACTTCCTTCAATACTTTCGATTATATAATTATGGGAGGGTTCATAGGCTCCGACCAGCAGAATAAGACAACTACTTTATCAAGGGGCGGCTCCGACTACTCCGCAGCCATCATCGCTCAAGCAATTAACGCCAATAAATTAGAAATTTGGACAGATGTAACAGGCATACACACTATTGACCCAAGGCTAAACAAAAACGCAAAAAGAATACTGCACCTATCTTATGACGAAGCATCAGAATTAGCATACTTTGGTGCCAAAATTTTGCACCCAAAAACAATCGGACCAGCTATAAAAAACAAAATCCCAGTCATAGTAAAAAACTCATTTGAACCCGAAAAAGCTGGCACAGAAATCTACGACAAAATCAACAATCCAAAAATGATAAAAGCTATTTCATATAGATATGGCATCACACTTATCACCATCAAATCCAACAGAATGTTAGGGGCATACGGATTCCTTAGCAAATTATTCGATGTATTTAACAAATACCAAACTTCAGTTGATCTAATTGCCACCTCCGAAGTCTCCGTCTCTTTAACCATAGATGACGACTCCTCCGCAAACAAAATTATTGAAGAACTAAGTACATTCTCTCAAGTTTCCGTAAGCTATAATCATGCTATCATTTCTGCTATTGGCGACGGAATTAAAGAAACAGCTGGTATAGCTGCAAAATTCTTCGGCGTACTAAAAAATATCAACATTCACCTTGTAAGCGTAGGAGCATCTGAAGTAAACTTAAGTATAATTGTAGATGAAAAAAATGTCAAAAAAGCAGTAAATCTCCTCCACGACGAATTCTTCAACCGAGAACTTGACGGCAAGGTATTTGAAGTATAACAACCTGAAAAATTAAACCTGAAAAATTACACTTGAAAAATTAAACCTGAAAAATAATATGAATAAAATTGGTCAAATAGACATCAAACAACTTACTGAACAATTCGGAACACCACTATATGTATATGATAAAAATATACTAAAAAATAACTATTCAAACTTGAAAAATGCACTAAATAAATACTATCCAAATAACCATATCCATTTTTCAGTCAAAGCAAACTCTAATATTCATATCTTGAAAGCATTCCATGAATTTGGTGCTGGTGCAGATGCTTCATCGCCCATTGAAGTCAAACTATGCAAATTCGCCGGCTTCGACGACAATGACATTCTTTACACAGGAAATTACGAATCACACGAAGACTTCCGTGAAATTTTCGATATGGATTTAAAAGCAAACCTCGACGACATTGAATCTCTAAAAAGATTATTAGAAATTGGAGTGCCAAATAGAATCTCCTTCCGTATCAATCCCGGTATTGGAAAAGGTGGCTTCGAAGGTATCACTACCGCAGGCTCCGATGCAAAATTTGGTGTTCCTTACGAAATGGCTTACGATGCCTATAAACTCGCCAAAGATTCCGGCGTAAGAAGATTTGGTATCCATATGATGACGGGCTCAAATAACCTCGAACCCTACTATTTTTCAGAAGTAGTCGATAAACTATTAATCATAGCTAATGACATCTTCTCACCATTGGGCATCAAGCCTGAATTTATTGATATCGGTGGGGGGCAAGGAGTTCCTTATTACGATGACGAACCAGAATTAAACGTAGATTTGATGGCAAAATTAATCAGCGAAATTATCATCGAACGTTGTAAAAAATATAAGTTTGGCAGCCCCCAATTAATACTCGAACCAGGTAGATATTTAGCAGCTAACGCTGGCTTCCTTATAGCAAAAGTTACAGGAATAAAAAACGGCTACAAAAAGTTCGTAGGTCTCGATGCCGGTATGAACACTCTTGTGCGTCCAAGTCTATATGGTGCCTTTCACCGCTCCGAAGTCTATGATAAAACCGAAAACACAGAAACAATAAACCTCTGCGGACAAATTTGTGAAAACTCAGACATCTTCTCAAAGAATATCCCATTTCCAAAAGTAGAAGTAGGGGACCTTGTCATTTTCAGAGAATGCGGTGCCTACGCCTACGCAATGGCTTCAACCTACAATAGCCGGTTAAGACCAGCAGAAGTACTAATCGACAATAAAAACATCAAACTAATCCGTAAACGAGAAACAGAAGAAGATTTATTTAGATTATTCCCAGACTTATAGCCAATAAACCTGTTTTAAAATAAATAAGTTAATCATTCGTTTATGCTTACTAAAATTAATTTAGCTTAACCGACATTTAGAAAGTTATCAATGAAATATTTATTTAAATTTATTATATTTTTATTCATTTTAATTTCACCATTAATTGCCCTAGCAGATACAATCACAGGAAAAGTTTCTAACAACGATAATCAAGCACTCTCAGGTGCGAACATTTATTGGATAAATACTAAAATTGGGGTAATCTCCGACAATAATGGCGAGTTCGAAATATCCACAAAAGATATCAGCGATAAACAACTAATTATAAGATACGTAGGATATAAAACCGATACGCTGAAACTTCAAAACCAAAAACATATCGAAGTAACTTTAAATCAATCCTCAAGTACAGAAGAAGTAATCGTAAGTGCCGAAAGATCAGGCGTAATAATCTCTAGCTTCAACCCAATTAAAACAGAACAGATCACACGCACTGAATTAACCAAATCCGCCTGCTGCGACCTAGCCGGATGCTTCGAAACCCAAACAACAGTAAAAGCTCAAACCACAAACATTATAACCAACTCTAAAGAACTTAGAATATTGGGTCTTTCAGGGGTTTACAACCAAGTCCTCATAGATGGTTTCCCTATGATTAAAGGACTATCTTACACCTACGGTATTAGCAGCATTCCTGGAACCCTTGTGGAAAATATCTTCGTTGCCAAAGGTGCGAACAGCGTTCTCCAAGGTTACGAATCATTTTCAGGTCAAATCAATATTGAAACCTTAAAACCACAAACCTCAGATAAATTGTTACTGAACCTATATACAAATAGCTTCCTCGAAAAACAATTTAATGCAAATTATTCATTCAAAAATGATAATTGGAGTAATATTTCAACATTTCATACTACTCAACCAGCAAATAAAATTAATACAAATAAAGACAATTTCCTTGATACTCCGTTGCTTACACGCTATATGTTCTTCAATAAATTCCAATATGGAAACAAAAACCAAGAAGGACTTAATTCCCAATTTGCAATTAGAGTCGTAAACGAGAACAGAATAGGCGGACAATCAAACTACGACAACACCACCGACCAAGGTAGCGGCGACATTTATGGTCAGTCCGTAAGCATAACTCAACCAGAATTTTGGACTAAATCCCAATACATCATAAACGAAAATCATAACTTTTCTTATTACCTCTCGGCTTTCAATCAAAATCAAAACTCATACTTTGGAACGGTAAAATATGATGCCGAACACCTAAACCTGTTTACTAACCTCCAATATGACTTTAATTATTTCAACCACAACCTAAAAACAGGAATAAGTTTCAAACACAGCAATCTGAAAGAAGAAATATCATTTACTCAAACAAATTTAGAACGAAATTACGACGGAAATTACCAGAATAATGAAAATATCATTGGACTATTCGCCGAAAATACACTTACCATATTAGAAGATGAACTCACTTGGATAACAGGACTAAGACTAGATAATCATAATAATTTTGGCACATTCCTTACACCAAGAACTCTCATCAAATATAACTTTTCACCCGAAACAATTATCCGAGCAAACATAGGAACAGCATGGAGAGTAGTAAATCTATTTAGTGAAAATATCAACCTTCTTGTAAGCTCAAGAGACATAATCTTCGAAGAAGAACTTAAACCTGAAAAAGCACTAAACTACGGCATAAACTTAACACACGACTTCGGCAGCAGCCAAGACAATATTTCAGGATATTTTAGCACTGATTTCTACCGTACAGACTTCCAAAATCAAATATTCCCAGACTATGACACAGACCCATCAAAAGCAATAATAGAAAACTTTACTGGCACAAGCATTAGTAACGGCTTCCAAGCAGAACTATTCCTAAAACTATTCCAAGAATTCGAACTAAAAACAGGATATAATTTCCTTGACGTTTTCAGAGAGATAAACAATAAAAAAGAAGAACTACCATTCAATTCAAAACATAAAATTTTAGTTGCAGTAAACTACAAACCTACCTCTAAACTATTCCAAATAGATGCTAATGCACATTGGTACGGGAAACAAAAACTACCTAGCACACAATCAAACCCAGTGGAATTCCGTCGCCCAGATTATTCAGAAAACTTCATAATTTTAAATTCTCAAGTTTCATTTAATTACGAACAATTTAAAATCTATTTTGGGTGCGAAAACATACTCGACTTTCGCCAAAACGAACCAATACTCAACTGGCAAAACCCCTTTGAGAAATACTTCGACTCCTCGCTATCTTGGGGACCAACAAAGGGAAGAGAATTCTACTTAGGACTTACATTTAAAATAGAATAAATTTAAAATCAATTCGATTTGCAAACCAAAATCTTAAAATAATTCTGTTATAGAAAATCTCTTAATAATTCATTCTATTATAAGTTTTTATTTTCTTAATTTCGCTATCGAACTTAATACATTTTTTTAAAAACAAATTCCTGGAGTTAAGAATGGCTTTAAAAGTCGCTATTAATGGATTTGGTAGAATCGGAAGACTCGTTTTCCGCGAATTATTAACAAGAAATAATGACATCGAGCTCATTGGCATCAATGATTTGACAGATGTAAACACGCTTGCACACCTGTTCAAATATGACTCTGTCCACGGCATCTTCAAAGGTGATATTTCAACTGAAGGAAATAATCTTATCATTAACGGTAATAAAATTGTAGTATCCGCCGAAAGAAACCCCGAAAATATCCCTTGGGGCGATATTGACATCGTTGTCGAATCAACTGGTATATTCAGGGACAGAGATGGCATGACTAAACACCTTAATAATGGTGCTAAAAAAGTCATTTTATCTGCACCAGCAAAAGGTGAATTAGATGCAACAGTAGTTTTAGGTGTAAACGAAAATATTCTTACAGGCAACGAGAAATTAATCTCAAACGCTTCATGCACAACCAATTGCCTTGCACCTATGGTCAAAGTCCTAAACGATAACTTTTCCGTAAAAAGAGGGTTTATGACTACTGTTCATGCTTATACCAACGACCAATCGCTCTTAGATATGCCCCATTCTGACCTAAGAAGAGCCAGAGCAGCAGCTGTAAATGCGATTCCAACTTCGACTGGTGCCGCTAAAGCAGTAGGCTTAGTCCTTCCTGAACTAAAAGGTAAACTCCAAGGATACGCCGTAAGAGTTCCAGTTCCAGACGGTTCACTAACTGACCTAACAGTAGAACTCGGCAAAGAAGTTACAGCTGACGAAATCAATAATGTTATGAAACAAGCTGCAGATACTTCTCTAAAAGGGATATTACAATACTCTGACGAACCTTTAGTTTCTTCAGATATTGTTGGAAACCCATACTCCTGCATATTCGACTCCAAACTAACCGATGCTAACGGCCATTTAGTCAAAGTAGTTGGCTGGTACGATAATGAATTCGGTTACTCCAACCGTACAGCAGACTTAGTTTCAATCTTAGGAAAGTCTATCTAATTTTTTTTATTTAATTGTGTAACAAGAAGCATTTGCTAACTTGTTACACAATTATTTATTTCCTCTTTTCTCATTAAATACTCCACAATAATGATTAAAACCATCGACGACCATAATTTTAATGGTCAAAAAGCCTTAGTAAGAGTTGATTTCAATGTGCCTATGAACCACCGCAACGAAATTACTGACGGCAGAAGAATTTTAAAAGCTTTACCTACGATTGATAAAATTAAAAACGATGGCGGTATCCCTATCATCGTCGCTCATTTAGGTCGCCCAAATGGTATGGTCAAACCAAAATATTCTCTCAGACCAGTAGCAAACTATCTTGAGGACCTTGGATACAGCGTTGTCTATGCTCACGAATCTATCGGCGAAGAAGCAGTCGAAGCTGTCCAAAAAGCTACTGTCGGAGACATAGTTATGCTTGAAAACGTTCGTTACCATATCCAAGAAACTGACAACGACCCTGATTTTTGCAAATCTCTCGCATCTCTCGCCGATGTTTATGTAAATGATGCCTTCGGAACAGCACACAGAGCCCACGCCTCCACCTATGGAGTAGCAAAACTTTTCAAAGATAGATTCTGTGGCTATCTACTTGAAAAAGAAATAGAATTCCTCGGCAGAACCCTCGAAAATCCGACACCTCCAGTCGTAGCAATTATCGGCGGTGCTAAAATCTCAGGTAAAATTAACGTAATCGAACACCTCTTTGGTCTTTGTGATACCATACTAATCGGTGGCGGTATGATGTTCACATTCTATAAAGCAATGGGATACGAAATCGGTGGGTCAATACTCGAAAGCCAACACGTCCAACTGGCAAATAAAATCTTAGACAAAGCAAAAGAACTTGGAAAAACAATACTCCTTCCAACTGACGTAGTCGTAGCACGTTCCTTCCGAAATGATACTGAATTCAGAACAGTAAACGCAGATATGATAGATCACCAAGACATTGGTATGGACATAGGAATTAATACTCAAAAAATGTTTGCAGAAATTATCCAAAGTGCCAATACAGTTATCTGGAACGGTCCCATGGGAGTATTTGAAATGAAAAATTTCGCAAAAGGTACTTACGAAATCGCTAAAGCAATGGCAAAAGCTACAAAAAAGGGTGCAATTACAATCGTGGGAGGCGGAGACTCAGCCTCAGCAGTAAAACAATTAAAATTCGTAGATAAAGTTTCACATGTTTCCACAGGTGGTGGTGCATCTCTCGAATTCTTAGAAGGCAAAACTCTTCCGGGCGTTGAAGCACTCGAAAACTAAACTATATTAAATTTTCTATCATTCTAACCACAAAAAAAGATAAAATGAACCCTTGGCATGACGTAACTATCGGAAACTCCAAACCAAACATCGTTAACTCCGTTATAGAAATATCCAAAAATATGCGTTCCAAATACGAACTCGACAAAGAAACAGGACTGCTAAAAATGGACAGAGTTCTCTACGCCTCAATGTACTACCCAGCTAACTACGGCTTTATTCCACAAACTTATTGCGATGACAAAGACCCACTCGACATCCTTGTCCTCTCTCAAGTCAATATAGTACCGATGTGCATAGTCTCTGCTAAAGTAATCGGCGTTATGAGAATGCTTGACCAAGGCGAACTCGACGACAAAATTATTGCTGTTGCCGAAAACGATGCTTCAGTAAACTACATAAACGAAATAGAAGATTTACCAAACCACTTCTTCCGCGAACTTCGTAATTTCTTCGAAGACTATAAAAAATTAGAACACAAAGAAACCAGCGTAGAAGAATTCCAGTCAAAAGATATTGCTATTGAAATTATCAACCAAAGTATAAACGACTACAAACTCAAATTTAAAAAATAATACTCCATAAGTTTATTAAACAAGGATTAAAATTTGAACCAGTTAGATAAAATTGCACAAAACTACAAGCCGCTCGATGACTTTGATAGTATTATCACTAAATACTCAACTAAAATCATCGCTCCACTCTGTAGAAACAAGTCTATTATTGAGTGTGGATGCTCTTCTGGTATGATGACAAAAGAACTAATTGTAAATGCACAGAAAATAGATGTAATCGAAGGTTCAAAACAATTCTGTCAAATCATTTCCGATAAATTTGGAACTAAAATAAACAATATTATAAACTCTAATTTCGAGGACTATACCCCCACCGAAAAATATGACACCATTGTATTCGCCCACGTTTTGCACCATATCGACAACCCAACCGATATGCTCAATCACCTAAAAACATGGCTAAAGCCAAACGGTCAAATACTAATCTCAGTTCCTAATATTAACTCATTTCACAGACAATTGGGTGTCCAAATGGGACTTTTAAAAGACACCAATCAAGAATCCGAAAGAAACAAATTCTTCTTACAAAAAGGCAGATTTACAAAAGAATCTTTAACAATGCTTATGAACGAATCAGGCTTTGAAGTCCTACAATCAAAAAACTTCTTTTTCAAACCCTTCCACCACGACCTAATGAACCAATTATTGAACTCAGGCAATCTTACTCAAGAACTCTTAGACGGACTGAACAATATGGGCGAACTGTATCAAGACCTTGCCTGCCATACTTTTCTCCAAGCCAAACTTAAAAGTTAAATTTCGATATTACCCTATCACAATTATCCTATCATAATTACCCTATCACAATTACGCTACCCCAACAATCCAAACTCAATAATTTATATTGAAAAAATAAGTAATACCCATACTTAATGAAAATATCCTCGGATTATGCTGTTCCGATATTGGAAACCCTGACCTAATTGTACTAATATCCCTAAGTGGGTCATTCTCTACGTAATCATCATAAATATTATTCAACATAAAATTTCCAAATACATTAAATGTCAGTCTGCCACCCTCATTCTCCATTATGGAAATCATAGACCCTACCTTTATCGAATACATCACGGAATTTAAACTCCCTTCGTCAAAATCACCATCAACACTCGTACTCATTGGAAAACCAATCACCAATCCAGCTACAAATCCCTCCAAATATATCGAAGGTGACAAAGTCAAATAAGATATATTCGACGAATACTTACCACCACTTACCTCATCTTTCATCGTATGACCTATAGTTGAATAACTCATATCAATCAGAGTACCTATGTTATAATCCAAACTATAAGGCAAATATACAGAACCATTAAAATCAGGGATTGTACTTATATTCATATCTAACTTTCTTCCCTGTGGTACTTGCGATATATTCAAACCAGTACGTATATCAGTGCCTAAGCCCACTGAAAGAGGGTATAACTTCTGAGCAAATGCATCATTTAACCAAAAAAGGCTAAGAATAATAACCAAAATTAACTTCATCATAATTTTTCTTTAATATTTCTTCATTTTTTTATCCATCTATTTATAAATCAAAAATATTGCCACAACTTATAAATTTCATATATTGCACTAATTATTTCATAAACTAACTTATTAAAATGAAAAAAATACTTACATTCTTACTACTTTTTTCACTATCACTTTCATTTCTCTATTCACAAGGCTGCTCCGATGCCGGAGTCTGCTCTCTCGATTACGAAGAATCTGAAAACAATTATAAAATCTCTCTAACTCAATCATTCGGACTTAGCGATGAAGTAGCCATACTAACATCTACTCTCAAAGGAAAATTTAAAATCTACGATACCTACTTAACTGCCCATATCCCATTCGTACACGCCAGAAATAGAAGACATTATGCAAACGGTATTGGAGACATTCTCCTCTCATTAGGAATCCCATTCCAAGACTTTATACTAAACGCAGGTACAAAAATCGCTACAAACAACGCCGATAATACTTACAGCAATACAACCCTCCCAATGGCATTCCAATCTAGTCAAGCAACTAATGACCTATTATTCACCTTAAACTACAAATACGAAAATTATAAATTCACTATCGGCTATCAACACGTCCTATCATCAAATGTAAAAAACCATCATATAATCAAAAATACAAACGATAGTGCCCTTTACTCAACCTATAACTTAAAAAGAGGCAACGACATAATGCTAAGTGCTATCTCTAAAATAGAATACGGCGACTTTTCATATACCTACGGAACAAACCTAATCTACCGATTATCAGAAACAAGCTCCGATTTGCCTCCAGATTATAAAATTATGACTGTCAATGATACTTTACAAAATGGAGCTAAAGTAAATGGCAGCGATGGATTAACTATGAACCTACTCGGGTCTATGCACAATGAACTCACCGATTATTCAGAACTAATCTTAGATGTTGGATTTCCTATCATTTATAGAAAAAATATAATTGACGGACTAAAAAGAAATTTCCAATTAAACATCACCTTTGCTTACAGCTTCTAAAACAGATACAAAATGACAAAAAATAAATTCAACTTAGACCCAGATAACACCGAATTTAACCAAGCAATAGACTTAGTTCAAAATTCCGACAAAATTATCTTCCTAACTGGCAAGGCAGGTACAGGAAAAACCACATTCCTAAAATATATTAAAACTATTAACCAAAAAAAAACAGTTGTACTGGCGCCAACAGGCGTAGCTGCAATAAATGCTGGCGGACAAACCATACACTCTTTTTTCCAACTAAAACCAAGCTTATACCTCCCAAATGATAATAGATTAACCTACGAATCACTGGACAAAAGAAAAGGAAATATATTCACATATTTTAAGTATAAAAAACCAAAACTAAACCTATTAAAAAACCTCGAACTACTTATAATTGACGAAATTTCAATGGTACGTTGCGACCTATTAGACGTAATTGACACAATTCTAAGAGTATATCGCGAAAACGACGAACCATTTGGCGGACTCCAAGTTCTACTCATCGGAGATAATTTCCAACTTCCACCAATTACCAACAGAGATGACTGGCAAATCCTATCGAATCACTACAACACACCATTTTTCTTCAGCTCAAAAGCCTTGGAACACGACCAACCACAAAAAATCGAACTAAAAAAAATCTATAGGCAAAGCGACGAAAAATTTATTTCATTATTAAACCAAATTAGAAACAACCAATTATCATGGGATAACCTAAGCCAACTCAATAATAGATATATCAGTAACTTCAACCCACCAAAAGAAGAAAACTATATACTACTTGCAACTCACAACAAAAAAGTAGATGAAGTAAACAAACTCGAGCTTTCTAAAATCAACAATGAAGAATTTATCTTCCATGCCAAAATCGAAAATAAATTTCCTCAATCAGCATATCCAACCCAAGAAGAACTAAAATTAAAAGTCGGTGCGCAAATTATGATGCTGAAAAACGACCCTCTAAAAAGATACTTCAACGGAAAAATCGGGAAAATTATCCAACTGAGTAAAGATAACATAACTATACAATTTGAAGATAAAAAAATTATCGACCTACAACCAGAAACATGGGACAACGTCGATTATAAATACGAAGAAAAAGAATTAAAAATCAAAGAAGAAATCATAGGCTCATTCACCCAATATCCAATCAAACTCGCGTGGGCAATCTCCGTCCACAAATCTCAAGGTCTAACATTCGAAAAAGTAATAGCTGACCTAAAAGACTCATTTGCTCCCGGCCAAGTGTACGTAGCACTCAGCCGGTGCAAAAGCCTAAGTGGTTTAGTCCTTAATTCCATAATCCCCAAAAGAGCAATTCGTACCTCGCCCGAAGCATTACAGTACGAAAAACAAAATGGAATTTACTTCGATTAACTATTTGAAATATTTATCATATTTTGCCAAATGCCCTTTTAATTTACCTAAAGAGTCCTTGCATTCTTTCAAATCGTCTGACTTCAAACCTTTTAAATAATCAATGATTGGTACCAGATAATTATGTAACTGGTCATGAGCAGCACCAGTCATCGTACAATTATCAAATATTCCTTGAAATTCTACATTCAATTTTTTTGTTAATTCCTTGTATTTATTTACGTCATCCTTTTTAGTAAAATCTTTTACTAATTTTGTCATATTACTAATGCCAGTAGTAGTCTCCTCATTCGCTTCCCAAGGCTTGCCATCATTAAGTTCCATACCTTTAATTTCCCCATGCTTTTCTGCTTTCAGACCTACTGAAAACATACTCAAAATTACCAACATCACTATAGTTGATTTTACAATACTTTTCATTTCTTCAATCCTCATTGAATATATTTATAAACTAAAAATTATATTTTATTTTCGCATATACCATATTATTGCCATTAAACTGACCAAATGTACCCTCGTTACCGACAAATACATTCGAGCCAAATTCAATTCCAAATGCATCAGACGGATAATAGTATCCTTTTAGTCTTATCAAAGCATCCTCATTATTAAAACCCACATAACTAAACAATTCCAATCTCAATTTCTCTCGCATAAAACTCTTACTTACCAATATCGTAGCAAGATTGTCCATCTCATCACCAATCAAATTGTCTTCATAATCCAATATTATCTTTTGAATAAACTGAGTACTTAATTTCCATTCACCTACTGTTTTATCAATCCCCACCACATAATTTATATAATCCTTCTTAATCAAACCATCACTCGCTATTGGGTCAGCGGTCTGAAAATACTTATTATTATAATAAGCACCCTCACCCCTTAATATAAAACTCGTTAAATCCGCACTAAAACTCAACCCACCTACATTCAACCTATGATACTCAGGACTAACAACCATCGAACTTAGATATTTTGTCCCAGTAACCGAGTCGATACTAAAACCACGCTTTACATGAATACTCGGGTCGTCATCAAAAGTATATCCACCCATCACTTGCAAATCTATCCAAGACAAATTCAAACTATACCTACCAAACAACTCACTATTGTTTAGATTCTTATCAACCTCACTCTTCGTCATATCAAAACTCGGCTCAAGTGGGAAACTCATCTTTGGATGCCATATAGAACCTTCCTCCGGCATCAGCGTAGGAGTAAACATAGGTATCCAAACTAACTCTAAACTATTATCAGAATTTATATAATATTTACCCTTAGCGGCTGTAACACCCATTCTTATCTCATTAAAATCCCACAATAAAAACTCCGTCAAGTTCTTCGGCGAAACTATATCCGTTATAAAAACTCCATCTGCCTGACCCCATATTATTTGTTGCTTCCCTATCCGTAAGTCCACACTCTCCGAATAATAATCCATATACAATTCCCGTATCCCAAAATAATTTTCCTTACTCGGATACTGATACACAAAAATATTCGATACAAAACCAATATCCCCCTCACTTTTCTTAAAACTCAAATCTAAAGTGTTCTGCACTATGCTATAATCATTATCACCCTCTAATAAAATACCAGAGTAATTCCTAACAAAACCATTTATCTCCAAGCCCTCAGAAAAAACTGTAACAGGCAAAATAATTATGACATTTAAAACAAATATCAATATCATCTTCTTCATCATAACCCCCTTTGCATTGTTCTCTGAGTAAATCTATTGTCTTTTAACCCAATATCTACCTTCATATTACTTAGCTCTATCAAAGTCCTATGTTTCTTCTGAATATTACTCATCTCTTGCTTTATTATTACCCAATAACCTTTAATCTTCTTAACTTCCAACACAGTCAATACCTTCAATAGTTCCCCATCTTCATCATAAAACTCAATCTTTTTCGGCATCTCTCGCTCTTTCGATATCCAAGCCCTCTTCTTCGAATATTGCTCTTCCTTTTTCGGCGTAGATTCTACAACCCACACATCCTCTCCATCAATCTTATCACTTTTTATAAACTTATGATTATCTCGCTCCGGATTTCTCTTTTCCATATCCTCATAAGTAAAATCAGAACCCATAAACTCATTATCCTTCCCTGAACTAGAAATACGCTTTACCTTTTTCAATGCTGGCAAATACAACCACTGATTATCATCTTTACCAGCCTCGTCATAAGACCAATTCATAAATGCTGTATTCTTCACATCTGCAGGAGCCGTAAAAAACATTATCTGCTTTTCAACATCTCCCAAATCTATGAAAAATTGACGTATATCTCTTATCCTCTCGCCACCACGTTTGTCTATCAAAGTCATCTTCATATCTGACTCCCCATCTTTCGGGGCTTTCCTATTATATACTTTATATGCTATCTCTTTAGCATCTTCTGCTACCATCTCAAACGAACTCAATATCAATAAACTGATAACTATTATTCCTAATATCTTTTTCATAATTTTTCCTTATTATTTGTTCTTAACTTTATTAATTTGATAATTCTTAAAATATGACTTCCCATATACCAACACTATAAACATTACTGTTACAGTCCCAATAAAACTTGTCAGCATATTCAACGAAATTATAGCACCCAATGCAATATTTGGCTTAAACTCCGAAAACGTCAATACCAAAAATCCAAGTACCACTACCACCGCATTAAACGCAATCGCACGCCCAGAATGTGCCATAGTTTCCTCTATCGTATGAGTTTTATCCCCACTCAACTCCGCATTTATCCTATATCTATCTATAAAATGAACTGCATAGTCTATGCCAATCCCTATCGCTATACTCGAAATCAAAGCAGTAGTAGTTTCCAAAGCTATCCCAAGCCAACCCAATACCCCAAACGAGATTATTGTAGTTATGAATATCGGTATTGTCCCTATAAGCCCAATCTTCACCGAGCGAAACATTATCGACAACAATATTATCACTATCACGAAGGAATAAGCCAAACTCTTAATCTGCCCTACCAAAATCAAATCATTAAATATCAATACCTTATATCCACTTCCGGCATAATTTACCTTAATCCCCAACTCAGAAAAATCCTCCTTATATTTATCTACAGCCTCTATTGTTGCATTCAAACTCTGTGAATTATCACTTTTTAACTGAAACTGCATATTCGCCGTCTTAAAATCATTACTCACTATATCCCACAAACTACCCGATCCACCACTCATCTCATACAAAATAAAATACTGAGCAATCAAATTTTGATTATCAGGTATCGAATAAAACTCCTCCTCATCTTCGTTCAAAACCTTATTCATCCTCTTTACAAACTCTACCAAGGATAAACTCCCACCAGCCATTTCATTAGTCTTAATTACATCCATCTCCACCTTATCCATTAATTCAAGTACCTTCGGCTCTTTAAACTTATCCGAAGCATCTCCCTCCAAAATTACATTAATGGTACTTGTCCCTAAAAAATTCTTATTTACAAATGCGTCTGTCTTTACTAAATCATTACTGTCAGGAAACTTCGCCAAAAAACTCGAATTTATCCATATCTCAGACATACCGAATCCAAAAAATAAAATTACTGCCACAGTCCCTATAACTACCATCCTCCTATACTTGACCACACTCGTAGCGAAGCCTTTCGCATTTCTCGTGAAATAATCATCGCCCTCACCTTTACTACTTTTCACCTTCGGCAAACCAATCACATTCACAGCCGCAGGTATTAGCACTATAGAGAAAAACATTGCCAAAACAACTCCCAAAGCAGTAAACACTGCAAAATATTTTATCGGCATAATATCAGATGACAACAATGACAAGAACCCAACTGCAGTCGTTATCGAAGTCATTGCAACAGGTTTAAACATCTCCATATTCATATTCTCCAACAAGGCACGCTTCGACCATTCCCTATGCTTTCTACTCATCAACTGCAAATGACTAAACATATGAATACCATCAGCCACACCGATCGCTATCAACATGACTGGTATCAGTGAACTCGGAGCATATATTTCAATACCCAGATATAACATCAACCCAAATGTCCATATCGAAGAGAATAATACCACAATCAACGAAATCATTGTGGCCCTAATACTCCTTAGAACTACATATAAAATCACTATGATTAACAGCATCACAATCGGGAACATCTTCTGCATATCTTTAGGCATTATTATCGCCATTGTTCCCTCTATTATCGGTTGCCCAGCCACATAAATCACATCTCCATCTCCCTCATATCTGTCCCCTAGCTCAATTATCTGCTCATACAACTCCTCGGTAAAACTATTATCCCTTATTTTCGCAAATATCAAAGTCGAATTTCCATCTTCGGATACTATCCGCTTATGAATCATCTTATTAGAAACAACTCCCTTACGTATTTCATCATACTTAGCCGTCGTTTTCGGCACACGCTTAAAAAATGGCTCTATCTCCAAGCCACCATCAAATCCCTTAATATTATCTGCAGTAAACAATGAAAGCACATCATCTTTATCCTCAATAACATCAAAAGCCTGTAATTCCTTTGTCAATGCCTTAATTTTCTTAAAAGTCTTTTCATTATATATCCCACCCTTATTTTCAATCGCAATCATTATAGCGTCACGTATATCAAACATCTCCTCAGCTTTATCGCTGTAAATAAAAGCCGGGTGGTCCTTAGGCATATACTTTTCTAAATCTGTCTCTAAAGCAAAATTTTCAATAATACTATAAACACTCAAACCGGTAACAACTAATATCAATAATAATATTGATTTGCTATAATCTAATACAAAATCCGTTAACTTCTTCATAAATTCTCCTCTATATTTTTAATTTTACTCGCTCTATAAATAAATATCAAAGTAACAAATATCCTCAATGTTAATGCACCAAGAGTTTTTTGCTCATACAACCCGCCATTCACTATATGATAAAACAATCCCCCACCGCTAATAAGCAATATCAATAAAGCAAGCACTAGAACCATCATCGTAGATTCCCGCCTCATTAAAAAACCAACGACGGCATAAAAATATAAAATACTCGATAATAAATTTCCAAACACCACAATATTTACATAATCCCCTTGAGTCTCCCTAACCCCAAACAAATCAAATAAAATCGAACCACTCAAATAAAAAGTAACCAACCCAAAAATAAACAAAACTAATGCCTCAACCCAATGAGACATCGCCACTCTACCCATAACTGATAATTTCCCTGCATTCATAATAATTACCTATTTCTTATTTACTACATATAAATTATTTTAACATCAATTGTTTTATCTTTATCTAATACAAACTTCGCCTTCTCAAAACTCGGTCTGTTCATAGGATTAATAGATTTCATATTTGAAAACCCAATACCCTCAGTTGGCAATACCCAACCCATTTTTATCTTCCCATTACTATCCTCATCATGCAAAACATTCACAGCATATTCACCCTTCGGTAAATTCTTAAACGTAATTGAAGCCGTCCCGTTAACAATCCTACAATCAAGCTGCCTGTAATACTTCTCAAAGTTTTCATCAGGCAAACTACCATCAACATTATACAAAGAATATCTAACCACTCCCTTGGAATTACACAAGCTATCTACCCTTACAGTAAGACTATACCCCACTTCATTTCCCATTACTGAAATAAAAGAAAATAAAACAATCATTATAAATATTACTTTTTTCATCACAATTTTTCCTATATTCACTGAACAACAGTTTGTTAGTATTAACTAACTTGCTAAACAAGCAAATTTTTTTAATCCTTCTTAATCATCAAAAAAATTGATTCGCGTAATTCTCTCCCATGGTCAACCAAATCAAATTCAAACTTCGATATTCTCCACTGGAGAACCTTAAAACGCATACTACCCATAATAATAACTGCTATTTGTTCCGCAGACAAATCATCTCTTATATTCCCTTCTTCCTGTCCTGCTTCAATAATCCTAATCAAATATTTCTTTTTCTGTTCCATTATCTTAGAGACAATTATTGATAACTTCTTATCAAATTGAAAACTTGTCTCAGAAAAAACGACCATAATTATAGCAGGATTTTTAGACAAATGGTTAAATTGAAAATCCATAATCTTTTTCAACTTCACAATCCCACTTAACTTCTCACCAAATAAACCACCTAAATTATCCTTCAACTGCGTCCTATAAAACTCTAAGACAGACTGCAAAATCTCAGTCTTATTTTTAAAATGCCTATACAAAGCCGGCTCACTGAACCCCATATCCTCAGCCAAATTCTTAGTTGTAAGATTTTGGATTCCCTTAAAACCAATCAACTTAGTAGCCGATTTTATTATTTCTATTTGTCTTTTTGTAAATTCCATATTGCAAGTTAGTAATTACTAACTTAATAACCAAATAAAAAATGTCATTACCTGCAACACCAACTGTCTTCTTGAGGGTAGTCGAAAGACAGACTACCCTCAAACCCAAAAAAAAACCTGTGAAATTCACAGGTTTAAAATAATATATTTAATAAATGATTACTTAACTATTAATTTCTTTGAAATTGTATTGTTCGATCTGTCAGTAAGTACAATAGAATAAACGCCTTTCAATAATTTTCTATTCAAAGTATAAATATTCTTTATGTCAGCAGAGTGCACTAATTTCCCTTCCATATCATATATTTTTAATTGATAAACATTAGAATTATCTTTTGGTAATTCGATTGTAAAATTATTAGTGGTTGGGTTTGGCGATATGATTAATTCTGAGGCTTCAATTGGCTCAACAGAAGTAATCTCAGGAGGCAATTTAGTCGTCATTGTTCCTCTATCGCCGGTAGATTGGGCAAAGGATTTAAAATTGTTACTTCTTTCTAAGTTGTCTTCCCAACCTTTGGCTATGTATGTATAAAAAGCAAACATTGCATCGCTTATTGGCTCTCGACTACTTACAACAAATACTGCTGTGAAATCTTTTTGTGAGTCTTCATAACTTGGTATTCTTTCTCCATAAAAATCTATTATATCTTGTTTTGAAATTGTGTCTATACTTGATATTTTAAAAGTACCGTCCCCATTATCTAGCACATCTTTTAAAGAATAATATTCATCTCTAAGATCGGAGAAATCCAGTAATCCCATATTATAAAGCTCTAAATCAGCATATTCAGGATTTAAGTCTGCACTACCAAAAGGAGAATATGCATAATCATTTATTCTGATAAGTGTATCATTGATAATTTCAAGTTTATTCATGTCAAAGCCACCATGAGTACCCCAAATACTTGTATATCCATTGTGGCCTTGTGGGTTTCCAAATAATTCGTGCATATCATTTCCCCATTGATGCAGTAACTCATGTTGCAGTGGCATTTCAGCACCCTTTCCTGTAAACAATTGGCAACCCTTTAATCTTTGAGTTGGACCATAAAGTTCTCGTTCATCAATTAGTTCTGAACCTATATTTTCTACATTTTGGAATATATCAAAATGCACATGGTTATACGAATATCGAGTTTGTTTGAATTCGAATAAGAAATCAAATTCGTCAGGGAAATGTTTAAAGACGATATTCATATCATATTGCATTTCTACTTTTGCACTATACTCTACTTTTACTGTATCTGATCTAAGTACATTTACAATATAATCATTTGCATATATATTATCGGCGAGTTTTACAGGCTGTCCATATTCTACAGAATTATCCACCACTGCTACTTGAGAAGCAAGTGATTTAGAAAATGCAAAATATGAAACTTTTTCATTTTCAATAATTTGAAATTGTGAAATATTTATAGTACCAATTTTATTTTCTCTATATAATTCAACACTATCACCTACTCCTATATTTTCTGATGTATAAATACCATCGTTTGCTTTTTCATCATTTAGAAGTCCATCATCAGTCAATTTGAATTTACCAAGTATTTTTCCATCCTCAGATGTCATATTTTTAAACTCATTAAATATATAAATATAATCTGGATTATAATCTGGATTAATATTTATTCTTAAGAAAAACTGGTCATCACCACCTCTAAATACTGCACCTTTACTTGCGTATAGGTTATCAAAATAAGGTTCTGGATTTCTTTCAGGAATAATTAATATAGTATCTAAAATTTCACCTTTTTTTATTTCTATGTCATATTCAATAGCTAACGCGTTTGGTGTAAAACTACGGATATAGACTTTATAAGTCCCTACGGGCAAACTAAAATCAAAAGTTTCATCCCAGTAAGCAGAAACATTTTCAGATATTAAAAACTCTAAGTTTTCAGCATCGTAAATATTCATTCTGCTATATAATATTTCACCTTTAGGTGATTGTACTGAACCTTTAAATTCTCCATATTCTTGTGAATATGCAAAGCAATTTAAACTTAGTATCATAATTACTAGAAGAAATATAATATAATTATTTTTCATTATTAACCTTAAATATTATTTAATTTATGCGTTTATAAAAAAGAGTTTTACTGTCATTTACCTTCTAAACTAAGATAAATTAATAGTTACTTAACAATTAATTTCTTAGAAATCTTATTGTTTGATCTATCAGTTAGTACAATAGAATAAACACCTTTCAATAATTTTTTATTCAAAGTATAAATATTTTTTATGTCAGAAGAGTGAACTAATTTCCCTTCTATATCATATATTTTTAATTGATAAACATTAGAATTATCTTTTGGTAATTCGATTGTAAAATTATCAGTGGCTGGGTTTGGCGATATGATTAGTTCTAAGGCTTCAATTGGCTCAACAGAAGTAATCACAGGAGGCAATTTAGTCGTCATTGTTCCTCTATACCCAGTTGATTCAGCGAAAGATTTGTAGGCAAAATATTTCTCATTCAAATCATCCCAACCTTTGGCAACATAAGTATAAAATGCAAACATAGCATCGCTAATAGGTTCTTGACTACTTACTACAAAAACAGATGTAAAGTCCTTTTGAGAATCTTCGAAACTTGGTATTCTTTCACCATAAAAATCAATAATTTCTTGTTTTTTAATTGTATCTATACCAGATATTTTTAAAGTGCCATCCCAATTATCTACGACATCTTTTAATGAATAATACTCTTCTCTTAATTCTGAAAAGTCTATCAACCCCATATTATATAATTCTAAATCTGCATAAACTGCAAATAAATCAGCAGTACCATTTGTAGAATAAGCACCTTCATTTATTCTGATAAGTGTATCATTAATTACTTCAACTTTTTCCATATCAAAACCACCATGTACGCCCCAAATACTTGTATATCCATTGTGGCCTTGTGGGTTTCCAAATAATTCGTGCATATCATTTCCCCATTGATGCAGTAGCTCATGTTGTAGAGGCATCGAAGGAGTTTTACCAGAAAATAATTGACCACCCTTAAGCCTTTGAGTTGGACCATAAAGATTTCTTTCATCTACTAATTCAGAACCAATATTTTGTACATTTTGATAAATATCATGATGAATATTATTTTTAGAATATTTCGTTTGTTTGAATTCGAACATAAAGTCAAATTCGTCAGGGAAGTGTTCGAGAACAACTTTCATATCGTGTTGTAATTCAGCTTCAAAACCATAACCCTCGGGAACTGTATCTGGTCTTACTACATTAACAATATAATCATTGGCGTAAATATCCTCTGCGAGTTTCACCGGCTTTCCATAATCTACACTCTTATCGGTAACTGCTATTTCAGAAGCAAGGGATTCGTTAAATTGATAATGTGAATGCTTACCATTTTCGATTAATTGAAATTGCGATAGATATACTGAACCAATTTTATTTTGCCTATATAACACAACACTATCACCAACACCTATATTCTCAGAGGTATAAATACCATCATCTGCCTTTTCATCATTATTTAAACCATCATCGTTAAATTCAAATTTCATAATTTGATTTCCATCGGATGAAGTCATAACATTAAATTCATTAAATATAAAGATTTTTTCTGGTTTAAATTTTGGGTCAATTTCTATTCGCAGAAAAAATTGGTCCTCACCACCTTTAAAAACTGCACTTTTACTTGAATATAAATTATCGAAATATTTTTCTTGAGTTCTTTCTGGAATAACTAATATAGTATCAAGTGTCTCAAAACTTTTTATTTCAATATCAAATTCCATTGCCAAGGGATTAATATCGAATGGTCGGGTATAAATTTTATATTTACCAATGGGTAATATAAAAGTAAAAGATTTTCCAGAATTTCCAACATTCTGAGATTTTATAATTTCTAAAGTTTCAGGGTTGTAAATATTCATTTTGCAATAAAGTATTTCTCCTTCTGGGTTTTGAACTGTAACTTTAAATATTCCTATATCTTGGGAAATCATTTCATAATTACTTGCAATTAAAAAAACACCTAATAAAATTAATGTATAAACACTTTTCATATATATTCCATAAATATTTTAACAACTTATTGTTACAATTTAACTTATATTCTTGTCTTTTACAAATATTTGTAGTAATCGGTGTTGTTTTTTAATATTATTTTCAATATGTTTATTTAGCAAATGCTATAAACAAAAAAAGACCTGTGATATTCACAGGTCTTTCAAATAATATATCTTTAATCTATTTTTATGAAAATATAGAAATTAGATAGTTGTGCAGATTAGTCCATTGTTCATCGTTCAAATAATTAACACTCGCATTAAAACCCGCATCGTTAATATTAGTCTTTAATATTGACTTGAAAATATCAATATCAGTAGCCCAATACTCATTTGAATTTAAGGCTTTAACAGACAGCTCTAAATTGCTAGTTAGACTAACAAATTGATTAGCTAAATCACTGTTTTCAGTTTTAATAGTTTCTACATATTCAGTAACTTTATCATTAAGCTCTTGAGCAGATTCATTAGAACCTACAATTGCAGCATTAATACTTTCATCTAAATCGGTAGGTCTTTCATAACTTTCAATAAGGCTTGGTATCTCTTGATTTTTAGAATAATGCATATAATCAATTTTCTTTATACCAACAATGATTATACCAACCAAAATAAACAAATAGAAAACAATGAATAACTTACGTGGAGTAGTAAAGAACTTTTTATTGTCCATTTCTACTTCGTAATCGCTATTTTCAAATTTAAAACTCATTTTTTATTTCCTTTTTAAGCTTATAATAAATTAATTAAATATGAAAATTAAGAGCTCTTTCTAATTTAGGGTCTCCTATTGGAACTAAATTAGAATTCTTAGCGCTTGCTTTCACTACTGTCATAATTATACCAATTACAAATACAGCTATTCCAATTTCCATCCAGAAATTTAATGAGCTGAAGTGATGTCCGTGATGTTCAATTTGTTTCGAATAAGTTGGATAAATTAACCAATATAAATCATAAAAATGTGCAGCTAAAATCCAATATGCGGAGAATTTCAATCGTTTTGGTTCTATTTTGGACTGTCTATTTATCAATAGCCCAAATGGAACTATGAATTTAACAATCAAAAGGGTAAACGTAGCATAACCCCATATTCCTTCTAACCTTGGAATAAACCAAAAAGTCTCCTCAGGCATATTTGCATACCATATCAACATATATTGAGAAAATGCAATATACATCCAGAATGCAGTAAATGCAAACATATAACCACCCATACTATAATAGTGGTCTGAGTTTATACCATCGATTAAAAGTCCTTTTTCATTTAACGTTACTGAAAATAAAGTAAGAACAGCAACAGTTGCACAAAAAGTACCTGCGAAATAATATACACCATAAATAGTTGAGAACCAGTGTGGTTCTAAACTCATCATATAGTCAATCGCAATTATTGTTATCCCAATTGCGAATACAGCTAAAAATGGTGCTGATGCAATTACATTTCTTTTAGTATATTTTTGGTCGTTATCATCATCTTGTTTTTTTGAATTAGAAACCATATAGAGTTTAAATAAAAATACGACACCCAAAACTCCTACTGTTCTAATTATAAACCAACCTTCATTCAAATATGAAGACTTTGCAAGCAAAATTACATCATTACCAGGGTGAACCCAGTGATACATGTGGCCATGACTTAGAATATTGATTATAGTCGGAATTGCAAATAATGGAGCAATCCATAAAAGATTAGTCATATACTCGGTTATTCTTCTAAAAGGTACGCTCCAAACCACATCGGAGATATACTCAACTGCGATGAAGAACATTGCTCCCATACCTATACTTATTAAGAACATAAAGCCAATAAGTGAGGCATAAGTAGCTCTTTCTGGGTCAACAAAAAATGCGATAGCCGTCAGTAGAGCACCAATGATGAGGAACATCATTCCTATTTTACCAATGGAATTTGGAAACTCTTTATTTGTATAGTTACTTATAATTTCTTTTGTATTCATTATTTATTTACCTCCACAGTATAACTGTAAAGCATATTTGAATTATAATTATTTTTCTGTGTGAGTTGCATATTATTCGTCTCCCCACATATCTTCATCATCACCTGATTCTTCTTCATCTCCCCACATATCTTCATCGTCTCCACTTTCATCATCATCTCCCCACATGTCATCATCATCTTCTGAGGAAGTTTCTTGAGTAGCCGATTCAGTATTTTGGAGAACTCGAATATAATTCACTATTGCCCATCGCTCTTTTCTCGTTATTTGAGATTCGTGAGCAGGCATAATAGCACCACCTTTTGTGATAATGTGGTAGAGTACACCGTCGTTATATCCTTTGTATAAATCCATTCTTAAGTCAGGTCCAGGAGGATAAATACCTTTTAATCTTGAATCTCCATGTCCATTGTCGCCGTGGCAATGTGAGCAATGAGTTAAGAATTTTCGCTTACCGAGTTCTAAGTTAGTAGAATCTGCAGTATAAGGGTTTACTAATGCTTTACCAGCAGCATCTTTTTCATATTTGCCAAATTGGTAAGGTATAAATCCACGTGGGACAGTACCTTCTACTGGCATTCTCATCGTCATACCTAAATCTGCGAACGAAGCGAAGTCTGACTCTTCAAATACATCTCCCCTATCCTGAACTTCCATCCAGTTAAAAGGAGCTATATAAAGCAGTTTATTCATGTGTAAATACACAGATAATGAAGTAATACCAGCTATTACAAATAAACCTATAATGAATTTAAAGTCAAAAGGATTATTTTTATGTGTTATTTCAGATTCGTCGAAGTAAATTTTTCCAATTTTCTTTGAACCTAAATCTTTGAACATTGAATTAATTTCTTCTTCATTAAATTTAGGGTCATCTGATTCAATTAAAATACCAAATCCGTCAGATGAAGTTATCTTAGCATACTCTGAGTCGTGAATTGGGTGAGCATTATTTGGAAACTTAAAGAAGAATCCAATCATAATTTTCACTGTCAATACAGCACCAGTCAGTATCGTTATTTCAAATAATATCGGCACATAAGACGGAAGGGCAAACATTGGTTTACCACCAATAACTTGTCCGTAATCTATAGTTTGTACCCAATACATAAAGTACGCCATCAATGACATGAAAAACAAACCGATAACGATTGTGAAATATCCCAATCTTGATGGTTTCAATTTCATAGCCGGATCCATACCATGAATTGGATATGGAGTATTTACATCAAAGTTTTCATATCCTTCGCCTGAAACTTTCTCAGCGGCATGGATAATATCATCGGGGCTATTAAAAATAGCTGTTAGTGCATATAATTTCTTGTTCATAATTAATGTCCTCCATGATGAGATGGTTGGGAACCTTCGCTAACTGCTTTGATTTCAGGAATTGAAATAGCAGGTAAGAACCTTACAAATAGTAGAACTAAAGTAAAGAATAAACCAAAGCTACCAAGTAACAATCCAAAATCAATCATAGTAGGTTTGAAGTATGCCCATGATGAAGGTAAATAATCTCTAGAAAGTGAAGTTACAGTAATAACAAATCTTTCGAACCACATACCAACGTTTACGAACATTGCGATAATAAACATAGGTATGATACTTGATCTGATTTTTTTGCTCCAGAATAGTTGAGGGATAAATACGTTACATGAGAACATAATCCAATATGCCCACCAGTAAGGTCCCATTGCTCTATTAAGGAATGTAAATGATTCTGGTTGAGAACCACTATACCATGCAATAAAGAACTCCATCGAGTAGGCATAACCTACCATAAGTCCAGTAAGCATGATAATTTTATTCATGGTTTCCAGTGTTTTCATTGGAATTAGTTCTTTCATATCAAAAACTTTTCTAATCACAATCAAGGCGTTTTGCACCATTGCAAAACCAGAGAAAATCGCTCCTGCCACAAAGTAAGGAGGGAAGATTGTTGTATGCCAGCCCGGTATAATCGAAACAGCAAAGTCAAACGATACAATAGTGTGAACTGAAAGTACAAGTGGTGTAGCTAACCCAGCAAGGATTAAATAAACCATCTCATAATGTTTCCAATGTCTATTAGAGAATCTCCATCCTAAAGAGAAAATAGAATAAATTACTTTTTTCACTTTAGTTGTAGCTCTGTCTCTTAGTACAGCAAAATCAGGAATAAGTCCAACATACCAGAATACAAATGATACTGTAAAGTATGTGGAAACAGCAAATACGTCCCAAAGTAAAGGCGAAGTAAAGTTCACCCATAAATTATGCTGATTAGGGTATGGAAGTAAATATACTACAGCCATCCAAGGTCTCCCCGTGTGAATTATGGGGAAAATCATAGCTGTAATAACTGCAAAAATGGTCATAGCTTCCGCAAATCGGGCAATACCATTTCTCCATCTTTGTCTGAAAAGGAAAAGTATAGCTGAGATAAGTGTACCGGCGTGTCCAATACCAACCCAGAATACAAAATTAACGATAGGCCAAGCCCATCCAACAGGGTTATTATTACCCCATTCTCCTGTACCAGAAATTAAAGATACATATAATGCATAGGCTCCGATAGCAAGTAAAGTCAAAGTAACTCCAAGTGCAATAAAGAACCTAATATCTGGCATTCTATCTAGTGGCGCTACAATAGCGTCATCTATTTCTTTAAAAGTTTTGTTCCCTTCTACTAAAATGGGATCTTTTGAAAAATCAGTGCTCACTACTATTTACCTCTTTGTGGTGATTACTCCCTTCTGTCTTATTTTTTAGTCTTGCAAGGTATGTTACATTAGGAATTACATTAAGGAAATCTAATACGCCATATCCAAGATTATGCTTTCTAAGTTTAGCAACATCGGATTTAGGGTCGTTTGCATTTCCAAAATAAATAGCTGATGTAGGGCATGCCTCTTGGCAAGCAGATACAACTGTTGAACCGTCGAAAGTTTCACCTTTTTCAGTTGCAATTTGTCTTTCTTCCATAATTCTTTCTATACAGAAATCACATTTCTCCATAACACCCCGAGACCTAACTGTTACCTCTGGGTTGTGCATGTACTTAAATGATTCTGCTAAATAATAACCTTCTGCAAGTTTTTCTCTGAAGTCATAAAAATTATATCTTCTAACTTTATATGGGCAGTTATTAGCACAGTACCTTGTACCAACACATCTGTTATAAATCATCTGGTTTAGTCCATCTGGACTATGAGTTGTAGCAACTACTGGGCAAACATTTTCGCAAGGAGCATTGTCGCAGTGCTGACATAGCATTGGTTGCATACTTGTTTGAGGCTCTTCTGGAGTTCCATCATAGTAGCGGTCAATTCTCATCCATTGCATTTCACGACCTCTAAGCACTTCGTGCTTACCGACAACTGGGACGTTATTTTCTACGTTACAAGCAGTAACGCAGGCATTACAGCCCATACATTTATTTTGGTCGATTGCCATAGCCCATTTTACGTCATTGTATTCAAAGTTTTCAGTAATACTAAAAACTGAATGTGAATGATGGTGTATGATTTCTGGGTCATTCTTGTATTCATCAACAGTCGCTTCTTTGATAATCCCTCTTACGTCTTGGAATTGTTTTTTCTCAGTTTGAAGAACTCCATCTTCCATGCCTGTTGGTTGGTCATGAAGTAAGAATTGGTCGTCAATATCGTGATGTTCTTGAGTTGTGGCTAATTCATAACTCTCACCGGTTGCTTTAATCGTTGCACCAGTGTAAATCCATTTTGAAAAGCCATCATTAGAATTCTGAAATTTATTTGCATTAAAACCAACGTTCTCTCCGACAGCACCAATCTTAGTTCTGCCGTATCCGAGTTCAACTGCGATTGCAGTATCAAGAGTACCAGGCTGAACTACAGTAGGAAGCTTTAATGTTCTTCCATTTACAGATACTTCTACCATAGAGCCAAGCGTAAGATTATTATCTTTAGCAACTTTTGGAGAAACAGAAATGTAGTTGTCCCAAGTAATCTTAGTAATAGGGTGTGGGGTTTCTAATAAAAACCCATTATTAGCAAAACGTCCATCGCCAAGTGCTGAAGATTCTTGTAAAATCAGAGTGAAACCGGATTGTTTTGTATTATTTTTGCTACCGATAAATGCTGTTGCATTAATCCCATTTGTTTCTTTAATAGGTGCAGGGTCATTAAATTTGAGTACCCCATCGTGTAATGCAGAAAACCAAAAGTCTTGAAAACTTGCTGAAGTTCCTACTTTAGGATAAACATTTTGCTCCCAATAATTCATTAGATATTTATGATACATATCAAATGTGTATTCTTCGTCATTTATCCAGTTAAGCATTGCTGCTTCTTTTTGTCTTGTGTCATAAAGTTCTGAAATCACTGGTTGTTGTAAACTCATTACTCCACGACGCGGATAAGCATCGCCCCAAGACTCGAAAGTATGGTTAATTGGAAGAATATATTTGGAAAGTTCTGATGTTTCGTTCTCTTGGCTTACAAATGTTACAATATCTGAAACTTTCTTTGAAGCTTCTGTAAAATTTAGATTGTCAGCTAAATGATAAGCAGGGTTTGTATCAAAGTTTATCAGTACGCCAACATTTCCGGAGTTCATATTCTGGATTAATCTATCTAAATTATTTGATAATTCTCTAACATGGATATTAGCATCTCTGTTGTATAGGTTTACTCCATCAATAACTTCATTAAGCATATTTACAGCCAAATGAATATTTTCAGGCAATTGCTTGCCAGCTAAAACTATTGATTTACCTTTATTATGCTTGATATCTGAAACTAATTGATTGATAACTTTAGCATTCAAACCATTAGTTTTTGCAAATTTATCTAAGTTATAAGATGCAACTTTAGATTTAACTTCTGGGTTTGAAGGAGAAAATTCATTTATAAGAGACATCACAAAATCATATTGATTTTCTGGTGAAACTTTAAATCTATAATCTGAGTTTGCTCCAGTTACCGAATAAGCAGCTTCTGAGGTATAAATACGAGAGAAGTTATCTAAGTCTTCATTGTTCCTACCTTCAGAGAACATTCTAAGGTTTTCAGCTTCATCACCATCTGTAGAGAGAAAATCACTATCAATAGATAATATGATTTTCGCCTTGTCTAAGTTTAGATGTGGGAAATTTTCTGATGAGCCATAAGATTTCTTCCAAGCAGATTGTCTATTATTGTCATCAAAAAGTTCATATCCGTAAACATTAGTATTAGGATATTTCATTTTGAAGTCATCAAACATTGCTTGTTGAGTGGGAGATACTGATGAATGAGTTAGGACTGCTATTTCTTTTCCAGAGGCTTTCGCAGAATTTAGAGCATCAACAATTGAAGCATCTGCTTTTTTCCAGTCAGAATCTTTACCATTAATTTTAGGATTTTTTAGACGATTAGTATCATATAAATCCATTACAATGGCATGTGCCTTAGCATTAATTTTGCCTTGATTAATAGGATGTTCTGGGTTACCTGTTAGGTAAATCGGCCTTCCTTCTCTTGTTTTTATTAGGACTCCCCACCCACGACCGATGTCAGTAAGAGTAGAAGCGTAATAGTTGGCAATACCTGGCTGAATAGACTCTGGCTTATTGACATAGTTCACTATTTGACCTTTGTCTCTGTAATCAGAGCAAGCGGCCAATGAGAAAACGCCGGAAGCAGTCATAAGTGCAAGAAATTTACGTCTAGAATTTGCAGGCATAGAGTCAATATCTACTTGACTTTCTGGCGATGCGGTTTCCATAAATTCGCTTGCTCTTTTTTCAACAGAACCATGAGAATGATTATTTTCCAGAACGTCTAAGCTTTTCCAATATCTTTTTTGTTTTGGAGTAGGCTCGACTTCCGATTTCATCGGAGTATTCTGAAAATAAATCTCAGGGTTGTCAATTTTTGGAATTTGTTTATTTTTTTTAGTCACGTTAGTACCGTTTTTCTTTTATTTAAAACGATTATTTAATTCTTTTCACCGCTGAGGGATGAATAGATATTTCAAATTTATCTGTTTTATTTTGTTCTTTTTTAGCGAACATTTTTGTAGGGTTAAGGCTAGTGGCAAGGCTTATACCTATTGCACTGGCAGAGAATGTTTTTAAGAACCCTCTTCTATTTTTTGTATTTTCATTCATAATGTTATAATACCTGCTTAATTTTACTTGCATTGTTTAACTAATAAAAAAAGTCTATCATAATAATGATAAACTAAGTTTAAAAGTTCTATCTGTGGCAAGCGTTACAATTTTCTGGGCCTTTTTTAACTTCCTTTTTCTGAATATAAGAAAGCCTGTCATGAGCATCTCTGTGGCAATCTAAGCATGCAGCCATTGTAAATGAATGCTCTTGAGAAATTTTATCCATTTTCCGAACATCACCGTGGCAAGAAATACATTTTATTCCATTATTAACGTGCTTACTATGGTTGAAGTAAGCGTAGTCAGGAACACGGTGTACTCTTTTCCAAGGGATAGGTTTACCCGAATTATAGTATTCAGTTAGTTTTTTTATTTCTTTTCTATCTGTTGCCGCATGCTGGTGGCAATTCATACAAGTTTCAGTTGGAGGGATCATAGCGTGGCGAGACTTATCAGCCCCAACGTGGCAGTATTGACAGTCAATACCAAGTTCTCCGGCATGTAACTTATGTGAATAATTAATGGGTTGATCTGGTGTATATCCAACGCCATCTCTTTCTGCACGCGAGAAGAAATAAGTCATAGCAAAAGCTATTAAAACTACAACAATTGTAATTGGTAAGCGGACTCGGAGTGCGTAATCTAATGCAACTTTTTTCACTTGATAAACACTAAACTTTGTTGTAAAATCGGTGAATTAATAAACTATTTTGCTAATTGCATTATAGTTAATTGAAAAATTACAAAAGTATATTAGTTTAAAAAAGTGTTTTTTTTGAGATAATAACTAAGATTAATTTTGTCGGATTTTTTATTTTACTGTTTTTAATAGAGTTAAGTATATTGTAGAATTTATGTAATTTTTAAAGAATTGTTAGTTGATTTTTATTCTTAAGTATAATTTGATTTATATTCAAAACTCATTTGATATTATAAAAATGGAAACTAATTTTCACCATTATTTTGTTTAATGAAATTTATTTTGTTATTTTGTCGTTTCAATTTTCTTTTGATATAATTATGGTCTAAATAATGAATTTTCTGATTTGTATATTATTGATATTTTACTTAGGTGGAGAGTTATGTGCTCAACCAGAAATCTTGTGGAATAAGACTTATGGTGGGAGTGGAGATGAAGAATCGAAGTGGATATCTCCGACAATTGATGGAGGTTCGATTGTCATAGGATGGACGAATTCAAACAACAATGATGTTTCTATTAATTATGGTGGGCTAGATGTGTGGATAATAAAAATTGATAGAAACGGAATACTTGAATGGGAAAAGACTTATGGTGGCTCTAAAGATGACAAAGGTCATAATATTTATCAAACTAAAGATGGGGGATTTATTGCACTAGGACATTCAAAATCAAATGACTATGACTTAGATAATAATAATGGAAAAGAGGATTATTTTTTAATAAAATTAGATAAAAACGGTGAAAAAGAATGGTCAAAATCTTATGGAGGTTCAGGAAGAGATATAGGAAAATCTATATCCATATTACCAAACAATCAAGGATATGTTATTTCAGGACATTCAACTTCTGCAGATGGCGATATTTCTATTAATTATGGAGATTTTGATTATTGGATTTTAAAAGTTGATACAAATGGCAATATAGATTGGGAAACCTCAGCTGGCGGAGGGAAAATTGATTTTGGTTATAAAATAATTATATCAGGTGAAAAATTATATATTTCTGGGCAATCTAATTCTACTAATAATTCCATTAAGAATCTTGGAAGTTTTGATTATTTCATTACAGTATTAGATTTAGAAGGCAATATTTTAAATACTAGAAATTTTGGTGGAAGAAATGATGATTACACTATAGAAATTCAGAAAGATAATATTGGCGGTTTCATTCTTTGTGGTCATTCAAAGTCATCAGATAAAGATGTAACTTCTAATAAAGGAAGCGAAGATATATGGATAGTTAAGTTAGATGAAGATTTGAATATATTATGGGAGAGAAGTTTTGGCGGCTCATTTAAAGAAAGGTCATATAGAATTATTCAAGACAAAAACAATGATTATATTGTAGTTGGTCGTTCCGAATCTATTGACGGAGATAGAAGTGAATATTTTGGTGATTTCGATGCTTGGATGATAAAGTTAGATAAAAAAGGGGATATGATTTGGGAAAAATCTATGGGCGGAACAGAGTTCGATTGGTTTCAATCTGGATATTCTATGAATGATTATTTAATAGTTGCAGGTGGCACAAATTCTAATAATCATGATATAGAAAAGAATAGAGGTGGTCATGATTTTTGGATTGTTAAACTGCAAGATATTAAGAAGTATGATAGTTGTTATTATAATTTTGAATATGAAGACTTTTCTGATGTCGGTGGTCTGAAAATTCTTGATGATAGCGATTTAATAAAAGATACTTTGAGATTGACTGATGACCAATTTTTTAGAAAAGGTGCTGTGTATTATGATAGTAAGGTTGGAATTAAAAATGGATTTGAAACTTCATTTACTTTTAGGTTGTCTGATGGAGATAATCATGGATTTATTGACGGTTCTCAACATGGTGCAGATGGGATTGCTTTTGTTATTCAAGGCAATGATAGTATTGAAACTGGTGGATTTGGAGGTAATATTGGATATGGTGGGATTGTTAATTCTTTGGCTATTGAAATAGATGCTTATAAAAATTTTGCTAAAGGATTTGAAGACCCAGATGGGAATCATTTGGCTATATTTTCAAATGGTAGTGATTTTAACAGTGCTAATCATACTGGGAATGGATTGATTGCTGAAACTTCTGATATTCCGACTATATTTCAAGATAGTATTTATAGGTGTAAAATTATATACAAGGATTCTACTTTGAATGTATATCTTAATTCAATTTATGAGGAAGATAATTTGGTTTTGATAGCATTAGTTGATATAAGCAAATTATTAATATTAGATGATTATTCTCAGGGTTGGGTTGGAATTACTTCTTCTACTGGAAATTCTGTTGAAAAACATGATTTATTTTCATGGAAGTTTTGTTCTACGGAGACAAATTATATTAAAGGTGTTGAAGATAAAAATTATTCAATAAATATAGTTTATCCGAACCCAAATGATGGAAATTTTTGGCTCGATTTGAATGGAGTTAAAAAGTCATTTTTAGCAAATTCTGAAATATTGATTTATAATTCTATTGGAGAATTAGTTTATAGGAATAAGAGTAATTTGAATTACGGTATGAATAATTTGAATTTGGGTTTGAATGCAGGAGTTTATGAGCTTATTATTGTCGGAAATGGAGATAGCATTTATTCCAGATTTATTGTAGAATAGTGTATGGCAATATTATTTTAAAAATAAATTAATAGAATTGTTTTATTTTCGTCGTAGTTGGATTGTAAAATTAAATCAAACTTAAATGGCTAAAGAAAAGAAAGTAGAAATAGAGTCAAGTGTAGTATTGAAAGGACTTTTAAGGATTATAAATCCTATGAAGTGGGTTCTGCTTTTGGCAATTGTGTTTAATTCTTTATTTTCACTGGCTAATGTTACCATTTACGGTTTGATGAAAATAATTATGGATGTGCTATTTACTGATAATCAGGAAATTGTACAGAATAATGATAATTTAGATGAATATTTAAGTTTATTTTATAATTTTTTATGGGACTTAATTAAATCGCCAACGGATAATGTTCAAACTATTGTTAATTTATCAGTATTGCTTCTATCTTTATTTGTTATAAAAAATATATTTAAGTATATAGGTACAGTTTTTCAGACAAAAGTTAATTTGTTTATAGTTAAAGATTTGCGTGATAAATTACTGGAAAAACTGACTTTTTTGCCTTTGGGATATTTTACAAAAAGTAAACAAGGCGAATTGATTTCTATTGCTACTAATGATGTGGAAGTGCTTAATCAAACTATTGTTTCATCTTCAACAAATTCATTACGTGCATTAGTAGAATTTCTGACTTTACTTATTGGCTTGATATTAATTTCGCCATATCTGACTATGATTGCTATTGGGACTTCTATTGCGAGTGTGTTTTTCATAAATATATCACGAAAATTTTTAAAGAGATATTCCACTAGGATGCAGGAAGCAATGGCTGACTTTACAACTACTATGCAAGAAACAATAGGGGGAATGAGAATAATAAGTGCATTTATGGCCCAGAAGAAAGCAATAAATAAATTTAAAAACAGCACTGATTTTTTTGTTAAATCTAATCTGAAACATAGAAAAGTTTTTACGATGGTTCCAGCTTTTACCGAATTTTTTGGAATTGCAGCATTGTGTGTTGTATTGATATTTGGTGGGTCGGAAGTTTATAAAGGCGAGATGAGTGGTTCTATTTTGATGACTTTTATAACTATGTTGTTCGCACTTATGCAGCCAGTTCAGATAATGGTTACAACTGTATCAAACTATCAAAGAGGTATAGTGGCTGGTAGGAGAGTTTTTTCCGTATTAGAGCAAGATAATATTATAAAAGATGGAAAAATTAATTTCAAATCTTTCGAGGATGAAATAGAAATTAAAAATTTGACTTTTGGATATGAAAATGAGATAGTGCTAAAAGATATAAATATGAGAATTAAAAAAGGTGAAAAAGTTGCATTAGTCGGAGGTTCGGGTTCGGGGAAATCTACTTTGTTAGATTTGGTAATTCGATTTTATGACCCAATAGAAGGAAGTATAAGTTATGACGGAATAGAACTTACAAAATTTAACAAAGCTTCTATGCGTCAGCATATTGGAGTAGTATCTCAAGAGACTATTTTATTTAACGATACGATAGCTAATAACCTTAGATATGCAAAACCAAATGCTACAGCTAAGGAAATAGAAGATGCCTTAAAAACTGCAAATGCTTTTAACTTTGTTGAGCAGCTTCCAAATGGGATAGAAACTGAGATAGGAGAACGGGGGTTGATGCTATCAGGCGGTGAAAGGCAAAGACTTTCGATAGCGAGAGCGTTGATAAGAAACCCAGAAATATTGATATTTGATGAAGCAACATCTGCTCTTGACTCGGAATCTGAGATGATAGTCCAATCGGCGATTAATGATTCTTTGGCAAATAGAACGGCATTAATAGTTGCTCATAGATTAGCTACGATATTAAATTGTGATAGGATATTTGTATTTGATAATGGTGAAATAGTTGAGTCTGGTAGTTACCAAGAACTATTAGAAAAAAATGGATTATTTAAAAAGCTGCATGATATACAGTTTAATAATTAGGTAAAAATAAGTTATGATTAGTTAGAAATAGTTAAATTGCTAGTTGATTTTGAAACAATTTCTTAAAAATAATTTCTTAATAGGATATTTAAGATGATAGATATGAATTTTCTGCGAGAAAATGCAGATAAAGTTAAAGACAATATAAGTAATAAAAATGCGAGTGCAGATGTAGATAATATTCTCGAATTAGACAAAAAGAGAAGAGAATTAATTGTTGAAGTAGAGACTTTGAAGAGTGAAAGAAATTCTGCTTCAAAGGAAATAGCTCAATTAAAAAAGAACAAAGAGAATGCTGATGCTATTATTGGAAACATGAAGGAAGTATCAAAGTCTATATCTGAATTAGATAGCGAATTGCGAGAAATTGAAGCTAAGATGAATGAAGAATTGTTAAAAGTACCTAATATGTGTCATGACTCTGTTCCAATTGGTAAGAGTGAAAAAGATAATATTACAGTTAGGGAATGGGGTAAAAAATCGGATTCAAAAACTGGATTAAATCATATTGAAATTGCAGAGAAACTTGGGATTATAGACTTCAAACGTGGAGCTAAAGTAACTGGGTCTGGGTTTGCTTTTTTGACAGGTAAAGGTGCGAAATTAGAAAGGGCATTGATTAATTTCTTCTTGGACAGTCATGAAGACAGTGGATATACAGAAATATTTAGTCCATTTGTAGTAAATGAGGACTCAATGCGTGGGACAGGGCAATTGCCTAAGATGGCTGAGGATATGTATCATGCGGGTGAAGACAATGTTTATTTGATACCAACTGCAGAAGTTCCTTTGACAAATTTTCACCGTAATGATATGATTGATATGGAAGAGTTGCCTAAGAAATTTTGTGGGTACTCTGCTTGTTTTAGAAGGGAAGCCGGCTCTTATGGGAAAGAAGTTAGAGGGTTTCTCAGAGTTCATCAGTTTAATAAGGTAGAGTTGGTTAAATTTTCTAAGCCTGAAGAGTCTGAGGAAGAATTAGAGAGTTTGACAAATAATGCTGAAGAATTATTGAAACAATTAGGACTTTCTTATAGGGTTTTGCTTTTGTGCACTGGTGATACAAGTTTTGCTTCGTCTAAGACTTATGACTTAGAAGTTTGGTCATCGGGCGAAGAGGCGTGGTTAGAAGTTTCTTCTTGTTCAAATTTTGGAGATTTCCAAGCGAGAAGGGCAAATATTAGATTTAAGAGAAAAGAAGATTTGAAGCCTGAGTTTGTGCATACATTAAATGGTTCGGGATTGGCAACTCCACGGATAATGGTATCTTTGATTGAAAATAATTTTGATGGAGAGAGGATTGTTATTCCGGAAGTTTTGAGAAAATATACTGGTTTTGATTTTATTGATTAAAGTTATTCGACTTAGTTTATTTACCTAAAATTAATTTTATACTTCAAAATAAATTCATATCTGACAATAGATAAAATTAGAAAGCCGTTCGATTATTGCAATTGTACGGCTTTTTATAATTTGAGGATAGTTAAGATTATATTTTACTCATATTCTGGTTGAATTCTATTCTTCTTTGTCTTTATTTTCATAAATACTATTATTATTTTCAATTGTGTCTTGTGTTTTTTGCTCTATTAATTCTTGTTTTGACCTTGCATTTGACCTTTCTAATAGTTTTTGGTCAATTTTCACGTTTTTGCTGTCTTCAATTTTTCTGAAGTCGATTTCTGAACCGAACATACTATGAGGAATAATAAATACGAGGAATTGAACGCAAACTGCTGTGAAAACTAATTTTTCCATCAGTTTGGGTTTATACTTGGAAACTACAAGTGCTATTATCCAAAATAGTAGAGAGACTGCTACTTTGTTGTCGGTAAGGTCAGTACCCCAGGGCCAACCAGTCCAAAATTCGCCGAATGCATATTTTTGGACGAAGGGTCCGAGGATAAATGCACCACAGAAGAAAAATATCACAGAAACTACTGCTAATTTGTATGTATGCTTGCCTTTGTTAAGTGCCTCTGCACCCGAACGTACTGATATCCACATTCCGAAGAACATGAAGAATATGTGGGGGTAGATTATAAATGCGGGAACTCCGCCTTTAAATCTGATTAGTACCCATTCTTCTTCGTGTAGAGATTTTGAATCGCTATCATCTTGGATTGATATTTTATATTGAACTTTTCCTGCTGGGGGTTGGTGAGGTATGTATGCTATAAAAGCTTTTTTTTCTTCGTTGTAATTGAGAATTTTTGTTGTTAGAGAATCATAAGATTTGAATCTTCTGTATTCGTATTTTACGATTGTTTCTTTCGGAAAAGGCAGAATCACTTCTGCGTCTCCTCTACCGCCGTGAGTTCTTAGTAACTCGTAATCATATTCTTGGTCATTTAGCTCTATTTCTCCACGGATTGGATAAGTAGGTCCGGTTCTTTTTTGATAAGTGTAGATACTCATCATTATGACTAAAGATATTACCCAGAGGAATATGTTCTTTTTTTTACTCATTTTTTTCTTTCTGATGCTTTGTTAAATATTTTAACTGCATTTATAATTTGTGAATCAGGTTGTAGTTCGTTGTAATAATAAGCATTATCGCCCCAGAGTGCGTCGGCTATTCTTGCTTTAATATGATAATAAATATATGTCTTATCTTTGATAAACATTTCTTTTTTAAAATATCCTTTTTTATGCGAATAGTTTGCAAAATCTTGAATTATACTGTTTGGAAGATTGAAATTAATCGAAAAATCTGTTCCATTTTTATAATTGGCGAGTAAACTATCTTTGAGATTTGTCAGATATTGATATACAAAAATATGAAAATATTTGTTATTTTTATATACCTTTGTGAGTAAAGTTAGTGTATCTTTTTTTTGGTATTGGTCTGGGAATATTCCATTTTCGTCAATTATCATTTTTCCATTTTTTGTATATTTCAAGTCTAATTTTGATTTGCCTCCAAATCTATTTAGGTTCTCGACTATTTGGTCTATTGTTTCTTTTGAGTTATTAAGTTTTATTTCTTCACTTATTTGTTTTTTGTTAGGTTCATAATTTTTTTCGAGTGAACGACCTAATGGGGTAAGGTATTTTGCAACTGTCATTCTAAATGCTGAACTATCTTTGAAATTCCATGTATTTTGTACTGAACCTTTTCCATAGGAGTTTGTACCGAGTACTGTTGCTCTATCATTTTCTTGTAATGCAGCTGTAAAAATTTCGCTTGATGAAGCTGTTTTTTCGTCGATAATGATTATTATGGGTATTTTAGAATATTTACCTTTTTTTTCTGTTTTATAGTTAATTGAATATTTAGGATTTGTAGCCTGAGTTTTTGTGATAATTTTGTTAGAGTCTAGGAATAAGCTCGCAGTTTGGTAGGCTTGTTCGAGCAGCCCACCTGTGTTTTGTCTTAGGTCAATTATTAGTTTTCCCATTCCATTTTTTTCTAAAATATCGAGTGAATTGGTTAACTCATCAAAGGTATGTTTAGTAAATCTTGATAGTTTTAAATATGCTATATCTGTATTTTGAACTAGGAAATAGGCTTTTACAGACTTAATGAGCAAAGATTTTCTTTGAATGTTATATCTAATCTCATCGCCGTTTGGTTTTTTAATTAGTAGTGAGGCTGTTGAAAGATTTTCACCATTTTTCAGGCTATCAATTGTGTTTGGTGGCTTGTTAGCAAGAGTTACATCATTAATACTAATGAGTACATCACCTTGTTTAATACCCAGACTATCTGCTTGAGAATTTTCAGTTACATCATAAATAATAACTTTATTTGAATCTACAATTAAAGATAGTCCTAATCCTAATTTACTACCTTGTGTTTGTTGGTTTACTTTTGTAAATTCTTCTTTTGTGAAATAAAAAGATTGTTTGTCAAGCGATTGCATAAAGGCTTTGAATGCAGCATCTGATGCTTTTTCAATGTCAATAGAATCAGCATGATTTTTAGCTGCAGTATTTACTAAATCTTTAAATTTATTTATTTGAAAATCAACTTTCTGTTGCTTATCATTATTAGGGTTAGCTGAAAGAACAGAGAATGAAAAAAATAGTAGAAATATATAGATCATGGATTTTTAGTAACTCTTAGCTTACTTTTAACAAAGTTATCAAGTTCTATTTTTTTATCTATCATAATCTTATATAGTTCGTTCACTCCAGCTTTATTATTAGAGTGAATATAGTTTCTCATTAATTGATTATATGCAAGAGGTTTATCAGGCTTTAGTTTGATAGCTTTTTGAAAAGTCTCAGTAGCTTTATTAAATTTGTTTGTGGACATTAATGCCATGCCATAGTTTGTTAAGACTTGATAGTTATCAGGGTCTAAACTAAGGCTGAGGTTATAATACTTTAGTGAAGTTTCAACTTGCTGAGAATTATGATAGGCAACTGCTAATCTATGAAGCCAGTTGGGGTCGGGTTTATTTCCTGAATAACGAACTGCATCTATGAAATGAGGGATAGACTCTTTAAATTTATTTTGCATAAACAAAGCATTTCCGAGATTAAAACGAACTCGTTTATCTTTAGGTTTAAGTTTTGCGGCGATTAAACCATATTTTTCTGCTTCAGCAAAGTTTTGTTGTTGAAGTTTTATAGCACATAAATCAATATAGAAATTAACATTTTTTGGATTAAGTTTCATTCCAATATTATAGAGAGAGTCAGCTGTGTTTAGTTCTTGAGTTGCCATATATGCTTTCCCGAGGTCTAAGTATCCACGAGAAACATTTGGCTCTGTATCGACTTTGTGTTGCCAGAAATTTTTTCTTCCATCAAATACTTGCCTATAGTTATAAGTTTTATATGCAAAGGAGAAAAGAATTATTAGTGCAATAATTAAAGGAATTGGTTTAGCAAAATTAACTTTTTTTGCTCTTAGTATTTCGAGTACTACTAAGAAAATACCTACCATAGGTAGATAAGCTCTATGCTCGACATAATCAAAAAAGTCATCAACTAAGAAAATACGAATTAGAAGAGATGGGAAAAGGAAAATAACAAACCATGCAAGACCGACCATCGAGTTTCTTTTTCTCATTCCTTTTATTGAGAATATAAAGTATATTATTGCAGCAATAGCAATAATACCGGTTAGTGTTGAGAATGTATCAAAAGTTGGGAGTGGGAGATTATGAATTGGTAAGAATATTTTTCCAATCATATCAGGTACTGAAGGTAAGTTGGTTATTAGGGAGCTAATACCAACAACATCAGGATTATGTTTTATTGTAGATAATACATCGTTGCGTTTGAAAAACCAGATAAGTCCAATTACAACCCAACCAATAATCATTCCGAAATGAGTTTTATAGAACTTTGTCTCTTTTCTATAAAAGTAAATATAAATCATCATGACGAATGGAGTCATGGAAGCAATTTCTTTGGTAAATAGTGCGAAAGCAAACGAAATGAAGTTTAATACTAAATAGATATATTTTGTGCCATCTTTGGAGTTAAGATACTTAATTAGAAATATAAATGATAGGAGGATAAATATAGTAATCATCGAATCATTTCTGCTGGAAATCCAAGATGCAGCAGGGGTTAAGATTGGATGCAGAGTAAAAATTAAACCAAAAATGAATGACTTTAATGAGTCATAACCAAGTAAAATGAAAAATATAAAAACTAATATCGAGCCAGTAATATGGAAAATATTATTTGACCATTGGTAGTATTTGGGGCTTGCTGGGTTATTATCAAACTTTTTACCCATTTGATGGTCGAGTAATAGAGACATACCAAGAACTGGTCTATAGTATGAAGTTCCGAATGTCCTATCTAAACATTTAGGCAGGTTGTCCATTTTAGAGTTAAAGTTAAAATCATCAAAAACGAAAATGTTATCATCACAAAAAACGAATTCATAATTCGTAGTTTGATAATACATAGCAAAAGATGACAGCCCAATTATAATAGCAAAAATAAAGTTAGTGATATTAGGCTTTACATATAAGAATGCGAAAGCACCTTTGTCTTCAATATTTTCAATGTTAGAATCATTTTGAGTGTCCTGCTTTTTTGCATTTTTAATTTGTTGCTTCTCAAGATTCTTATCAGACTTTTTATTTCGCTTTTTTGGGTTTTGATTTTCGTTTTTAGCCATTGTTTGCCTAATTCGTTATTCTATAATCTCAAAAATAAGAAATAGATTAATAGGAAAAAAGAATGTTAATTTATTTTTATGAAAGTCTATATTAAATATAAGATTATTATCCTATGATACTTAAATATTGCACAGTCAATTTTAAAATAAAATAAAATTATTTTCTTAATTAGAATTAAGTTTTTCAATCAGTTTTTTATCTAAATGAATTTTTAGATTAGTTGCTTTCTCAACAAGGTCTAATGCTTCTTGTTTGCTATTTAAAATCATATAACAACGGATTAAGTGGTTGTAAGCATCATTTTTATTTGGATACATATTAATTGCGTTAATAAACACATTTCTTGCCTTTATGTATTCTTTTGCATTCATGTGTACAATACCATAATTGACGATTAAGTCATAATTTTTAGGTTGCTTGCTAAGTACATAATTATAATATTTGATAGCATTTTTAGGGTCTGCGTTGTTATGGTATGATACGGCTAATTTGATTACCCATATTATATTTGGGTTTTGTCCAGATAATTTTACTGCAGTTAGTAATTCAGGAATAGCTTCGTTATATTTTTTTTGCGAATAAAGAATATTTCCAAGTGAAAACCTAGAATTCTTGTTGTTGGGCGATAGTTCAACAGATTTTCTAGCGAATTCTTCAGCTTTTGGAAGCTGGTTTTTCTTTAGGTAAATTGCAGAAAGATTCAGATAGAAAGAAGAATTATTGGGATTAAGTTTCATACCTTTGTAGTTTAATTCTTCAGCAATTTCGTATTCACCCGATTGGAAATAAGCTAATGATAAGTCCATATATCCTCGTGCAACATTAGGTTCTTTATCAACTTTATGCTGCCAAAAGTTTTTTCTACCATCAAAAATATTTTGGTAATAATAAGATTTCATTGCAAAAGAAACAATTATAATAGCTGAAATAATGAGAGGTATTGGTTTATAGAAATCAACTTTTTTTGCTTTTAGTAGTTCCATTATTAGTAGAAATATTCCAACCATTGGTAAATAAGCTCTATGTTCTGCATAATCGAAAAAATCACCAACATTTAATATTCTAATCATTAGTGTAGGGGCTAAAAATATTGAGAACCATGATAGACCTATAATAGAATATCGTTTTTTATTTCCTTTTATATTAAAAACTAAGTATAATAAAATCAGAATAGCTATAATACCGGTGATAATTGAAAATGTATCTAATGAAGGCAGTGGTAAATTATGAATTGGTAAGAATATTTTTCCAACCATATCAGGTACTGAAGGTAAATTTTTAATAAATGCACTTATGCTAATGTCATCAGGGTTTTGTATATTTTTTAGAACTGAATATCTTTGGGCGAACCAGAATAATCCTATAATGAACCATAGTGAAATGAGTAAGATATTATCTTTTCTAAGAAATTTTTCTTTTCTAAAAAAATAAAGATATATAATAAAGACAATAGGGGTTACTGCTGCTACTTCTTTGGTATAAAGAGCGGTTGTATAGAATAGTAATTGAAAAAGCAATAGGAGGTATCTATAAGGACTTTTTATATCGAGGTATTTGATAAGGAATATAAAAGAAAGTAAAATGAAAATAGTAATCATTGAGTCATTTCTACCTGAAATCCAGGAAGACGCGGGTGTAAGTATGGGATGAACTGCAAATATTAGCCCAAAAATAAAGGACTTTAATTTATCATAACCCAAGAAAATCAAGAATATAAAAACTAAAGCAGAACCAAGGGCATGGAAAATATTATTTGTTAATTGGTAGTAATAGGGATTGAGCGGGTCATTGGATTTAGAACCGTAATAATAATCTAAAACAAAAGACATTCCAAGCACTGGTCTATAATAAGAAGTCCCGAATGTTTTATTAAAGCATTTAGGGAGGTTTTCAATATCTGAGTTAAATTGCTTGTCATCATGAACAAAAATGTTGTCATCGCAATATACGAGGTCAAAATCAATAGTTTTATAATATAATGAGAATACTATAATAGCAATAATAGTACTAAATATTAAAGTAGATATATTTCCGTGATTCTCTATATAATTTTTCATATTACTTTCGGATTTACTAACAAGAAAAAAGCAGATATAAATAGAAATTATATCTGCTTTTAATTTTAATTGTAGCTATGTATTATTTAGAAACAACTACGTTTCTTATTACAGTACCTTTAGATGTACTTATTCTAAGAATGTAAGAACCAGAAGCTATTTGTAAATCTTTAAGAGATACATTTAATTCTGAAGTACCTAATCCGAATAATTCATTTTCATAAAGAGTACTGATTTTTTGACCAGTAGCGTCAAATAATTCCATAGTAACAGGTATGTCTTCGTTCATCATTACTGCTATATTCAAGTTATCTTTAACAGGGTTAGGATAAACGTCAGAAACTGCCATTACGTCTTGCATTTCGTCGTTTTCACCTGGAATAACAGCTTTAGAAACATAAACAAAGTTAGATGCTTGGGTTGTATTGAAGTTAATTGTACCAGCATCACTGTAACTTCCATTCCACGAATAGACTGCTACTGAGTACACTTTCTTTCTCTTAAGTGAAGATAGAGAAATACTTCTTTTACCTCCACCTGCATCGTTACCTAAGCCCATGAATACAGTTCTAGCCTCTACATCGCCGTTGGCATCTTTCAATTTATATGAATTTGACGTGCTGTAATTCGTACTATAACTGAAGGCTGTTTTATCCATAGATATTTCTACGTCAGCAACATGAAGACCATAAGTAGCATTGTATTGCTGTCTAAGTACTACCAAAGCGTTAACAGTTGAATTCTGTGGTGTCCATTCAACTGTCAAGTTAGTACCAGATGGCACTAATGAAACTGTTGAATTTGGAGCTGCAGGTTCAGTAGCTTGAACATCAAATGTTGATGATGAAGCATTCGCTAATGAATTACTATTTGTTGTAGTAAGAGTAGCTGAACCTTTGTAGGTTGTAAACGACATTGAACTAAATTGTACAGTACCAGCAACTGCTGTAGCAGTACTTCCGCTAAGTATAGAAGCGTTTGAAGTGAATGTTACAGAACCTGTCCAATCTTCATCCTTGTTATTGTTAGCATCATACGCTGAAACAGTTCCTGAGAATGCTTGATCGACAGTGTTATTGGCAGGACTATTATCCCATGCAAGTTTTGAAGCTGTAACTAAGATTTGATTATCATAATTTGAGCTTGAAGAATTGAAAGTAAAGTTTTCAGATGGTGTAGAGCCGGCTACATAACCGACACCGTTATTATCTAATGTAAACTCTAATCTTTCGTTATCTGCACCTGATGGTAAAGTTGATTTCAAGTCATACTCAATAGAGAAAGTAGCTGCAGTATTATCTGCGATTTCTTTAGTGAAACCAGTGAATGACAAGCTAGAAGCTCCGATTGTTGCAGTTTGGATAGTAGAACCACCAGAATCTTTTAATCTTGCAGCTGATAAATAACCAGTTAAATCAAGTGTATTACCAGTTTTTCTATTAACTATAATTTGATTAATAGTTGAGCTATTTAAGTCATCAGAAGTATTATCTTCTTGAACTTTAAATCCAAATGCTGTATTGTTGGTAGAAGCAGCTGTTATGCTACTTGATGCTGCAATACTGCTTTCTAATGCAAATGAATTATAAGCTTGAACAAATGTATAGTTAGTTGAATTACTACCTGTACTTGCATTATTTAAGTTACCATGAGTATCAGTTACTTTATCTGCAGCAATTGTTGCTGTCATAATACCAGAGCCAGTCATTCCTGATACAGAAATTGAGTAAGATGATGATGTGTGTTGAGTAACTGTTTCAGTTAATGAACCAGCCACACCAGCTATATCAATGTTAGCTGCTGATACACCAGTTACATCTTCATCAAACAAGATATCAAAGTAAACCGTTGCAGCACTTGAAGCCGCATCTCTTGCAGTAATTGCAACTTCTGGCTTTTTCGCATAGATATTAACTGCTTGAGAAGAATTTGTTCCTGATAGTGCTTTATTACCTGCTAAATCTTGTACTATACCAGTACCAAAATCAAATGCTATATTACCAGCTAAATCCTCACTTGTACCATTGTGGTTGAATACTGTGTGAATTGTAGTAGTATTTGCAATATTTTGAGTTCCTTTAGTAATGTTACCATTTGGAGTAGTAAATACTGATACATAAGATGCATTATCAAGATTCTCATTTGAAGTCATTGTAACTGTTCTTGAGTTGTTTGCTTGTGTAAATGACGTAGATGAAATTGAGAAAGTAAGTGTTGGTGCAGTGAAATCGAGCAACACACTTGAAGCGTTTGTTGTTGTTGTTCGAGAAACACCAGCATTACTTGCTTTATCTTCAAAGTCAATAGTAAATGATACTGAAGTCTGAGGTTCAGTACCTGCTAATGTATAAGTTGCTGTCCAGTTAATTTCATCAGATGAGTGAGCAGTTACTGCTGTACCATTGAATAAATCAACTTGTACATTTTGCAATTCTTCACTACCTGTGAATGTAAGCGATACTACATCACTTGCTTTAGCAAGCGTAGAATTAGCATTATCAGAGTAGATTGCAACAGAAGTAAGGTTAGGAACACCATCATCTAATTGGTATTTGAATGTATTAGATGCTATGTTTGGATTACCTTTATTATCTGTAACTTTACCTGCTCCAACGATTACATATACATCGCCTTCTGTAGCTGCAGTAAGTTCTACTTCATATTGTGATGAACTTATCACGTTAGAAATTGATGCTGAACCATTAGTTACTGTAAAGTCTGCATTTGTGAATCCAATAACTGCTTCAGAGAATGTAATAGTAGATGAACCACCGTTTGTGATTTTAACTCCTAAGTCATCTGGGCTAAATGAAGCACTTGGTGCGGTTAAGTCCACATCAAATTCATTATCAATAACTCCATTACTTTCTGTATTGCCAGCTAAGTCTGTTGCATGCTGTCCATTGAAAGTAAAGCTTACACTGTTTTCTTCTGTAGAACCGCTAAATGTAAATTCATGAATGTAAGTAGTGTTGCTAGTCCATGAAGTAGCTCCTGGTGTAACAGTTGCTCCTCCAGAATAACTTAATAATGGTTGAGTAGATGATTTCATTGGTTCATTATAAGTAACAGTAACTGTTTGTGAAGTGTTTGCTAAGTTAATAGGGTCAGTATTCACCGTAATTGTTCCAGATGGTGGAGACTTATCATAAGTTACAGAAGAACCATCAGTTACAGAATTAATTTGTACTGCTGAGTTACCTGCTAAGTCTTTAAAATCTAAAGTAAAGGTTACTAAACCTTCAACATCTCCTACTAACATAGTATGAGTAGCTTCATATTTATTACCGCCGAGGCTCACACCCGTAACAGTTGAACTACCAATAACTGGAACTATATTATCTATAGTTTCTGTAGTTGTCCATGTAAGAGAAACTAAATCACCTTCTTTCGCTCTAGTAATATCAGAAATGTTATTTGAATATATACTTACACTTGTAGCAGTTGGTGCTGTTCCATCATATTCTGTTGTGAATGTATTTGATGTTGTGTTTCCGTTTGTGGCTGCATCTGTGTATGCTGATGCCATCACATATACATCTACGTTGCCATCTCCGGTTGGGTTTATATTCGCTGTGTAAACTGTGCCACTTACAGCTGTGAAGTTATCCGCTGTTCCGTTTGCTACACTTATATCCCCTACTACAAAGTTTACTGTACTTTCGTTTGACGTAAACGTTGCTGAGAATGGATCTGAATTTGTCGGATTGCTTGCTCCACTTGTGATTGCCATCGTTGGTGGGGTGCCGTCATATTCTGTTGTGAATGTATTTGATGTTGTGTTTCCGTTTGTTGCTGCATCGGTGTATGCTGATGCCATCACATATACATCTACGTTGCCATCTCCGGTTGGGTTTATATTCGCTGTGTAAACTGTGCCACTTACGGCTGCGAAGTTATCCGCTGTTCCGTTTGTTACTGTTATATCGCCTACTGCAAAGTCCGCTGTGCTTTCGCTTGATGTGAACGTTGCTGAGAATGGATCTGAATTTGTCGGATTACTTGCTCCACTTGTGATTGCCATCGTTGGTGGGGTGCCGTCATATTCTGTTGTGAATGTATTTGATGTTGTGTTTCCGTTTGTTGCTGCATCGGTGTATGCTGATGCCATCACATATACATCTACGT